>Ga0209573_1003980_pt1 | contig 15252 bp, 12 predicted proteins | sample TNRBio252014_DNA_FD_185870 | JGI IMG/M metagenome (GOLD analysis project Ga0209573, IMG submission 185870) | Wastewater treatment Type I Accumulibacter community from EBPR Bioreactor in Madison, WI, USA - TNR Reactor_6/25/2014_ DNA (SPAdes)... | ecosystem: Engineered > Bioreactor > EBPR >...
TTAAATGAGTGTCAAGATAAATTTGTGTTTTTTTCGAAAATTCATTGTAAATTTTTACGCCATAAGCCATTGAAATTAAAGCACTTATGTTCGAACTGATTTTCTTATTTGAACAACCATTGGGTTTGAAATCCGCCCCTACTTCATATCATTAAAAATATTTAAATCAGAGGGAGGGCGAACACCTTAAAAAAAGGTGGCGTAATAGAGAGCCACGGCGGTGCCTTGGCTCTACGAATTTTTATTATTATAACATAGCTTTAGGGGTATATGCCTTGTGGGTGCCGGAAAAGTGAAATCATATTGGCGAGGCTTTTTGAATCTTTGCCGTTTATTCCGCGCATAATTGAAAATATTTTACTATAATGCTGTTTGAACTCGTAAAATTATTTCACAGAAAGTTTCACGCAGAAAACAATCTTTTTTGATTTTGCAATATACGGCAAAGGTAAAATGCTTTTCTAGATTTACTTACTATAATTTCTTTTTTATGGCAACCGAAAATTCAAAACCTTTTTGGGAGAATTCGATGAAAAAAAAATTAGTGTTTTTTATGCTTTTAATGTTAGGCGTTTGTATTTTTGCTGGTGATGCAAAAAATATACCAGAAGGTGTTGATGGTTTCTGTGGAACAATTGAGGGGGAAATTATCAAAAAAGGGGATAAAAGCCTGACAATCAAAGTTTCGGCTGTAAAAAACAAATGGAAAAATAATAAGGCAGAAAAAGCAGAAAATTTAGTAGACAAAACTATCGTGGTCAATGAGGGTTGGCATAAACCAAAAGGCAAAGAAAAATTTGAACCCAATGGCAGTCATATTTCTTTTATTAAAAAGGTGCCTCTTGGTAAAATTGAACTTGAAATTCAAACAGGTGATGGAGATCGTTTTCACATTCTAGAACTTTCAAAAGCACAAAGAGAAATTGCAAACCCAGAAAAAGAGAAAGAAAAAGATAAGAAAAAAGATTAAAGCATTCATGTAGCGGCAAAGAAATCTTTGCCGCTGCCATTGATTCAAAAAAACAAAACAACTTTTTAAATGGGATAATGTGAAATTCAATCGTAAGAAATTTTTTAAATTTATGGCATTTTTTATCGTTTTTACATTTTTACTTATTTGGCTAATCATCGCCCAACCAAGTTTTAGTTCCAATCAACCAACCAATGAAACGGTTAACACTGAAACATTAAAAGCTCATGTGAAATATTTGTCTGAAGATTGTTTTCCGCGAAACGAAAACACTCTAATCCAAATGGAAAAAGCCGCCGCGTATATTGAAGCTAGTTTGCAAAACAGCGGTTGCGTTGTGGAACGACAAGAAGTTATGGCCCGCAGCAAAAAATACTCCAATGTGATTGGGCGCCTTAATATTGGCAAGGGCAAAAAAATAATTGTCGGTGCACATTATGATAGCTGTTGGTTAACGCCAGGGGCAGATGATAATGCAAGTGGTGTTGCTGGCCTATTAGAACTTGCGCAATTAGCAAACAAAGCAAATTTAGGTTATGAAATAGAATTTGTTGCATACGCTTTAGAAGAGCCACCGTATTTTGGCGGGCCATTAATGGGCAGCGTTGTTCACTCGAAAAGCACTTTTGCAAAAAAAGAAGATATTGAAGGCGTTATAGTCTTAGAAATGATTGGTTATTTCTCAGACAAGTGGTTTTCACAGAAATATCCTATTCCTCTTTTGTATTTATTTTACCCCAACAAAGGAAACTTCATTACGGTGGTTGGGGCAACCAATCAAATGAGTTTTACCAAACAAGTAAAAGTAGGTATGCAAGGTAGTACAGACTTACCTGTGTTTTCTATCAATGCACCAACATTTATCCCTGGTATTGATTTTTCTGACCATCGCAACTATTGGGCAAATGGCTACAATGCTGTTATGATTACGGATACTGCTTTTTATCGCAATTTAGAATATCATCAAGCGGGTGATACTTATGACCGCTTGGACTACGACCGCATGGGTAAAGTAGTCCTGTCGGTGTTTAACTACCTAAAAACGAAATAACTACTTTAGGTGTTTATTAATTTCTGTCTGTACAAAAAACGACGGGAAATCATAGGTGCGAGGGCCTTTATTGCCTAGAGCTATCATGGGGTCATTTTCAACAGTAAGACCATTTCGTTGACGCCATTCTTCTAAAAGCTTTAATAATTCTTTTACCTTTTTAGGGTTTTTGTTTTTTACATCTTGCTCTTCATGAGGGTCTGTTTTTAAATGAAACAAACTAAGCGGGGGGTATAGCTGATACCCAAAATACCCAGGGGTATAAGTAAGAAATAATTTCCAATCTTTTTGAATAACGGCACGCGTTGAGGTATATAAACCATGATCACAAACTAAAAAAGGGTGAATGCTTTTTTTAGGATTTTTGATTAGAGGCCACAGAGATTCAAAATCGGTCACATTAGGTTTTGCTTTAGCGTGTTCCCAAATTGTCGGAATAATGTCTTGGCTATAAACAATTTCATGGATTTTTAAACCGGCCTTCACTTTGTTAGGCAATCTTATAATTAATGGTACCAATAAATCTGGTTCGACAGCCGCAGCATGTTCCCCGTACATGCCTTGTTCGCCAAATTGTTCCCCATGATCGCTCGTCACAATCACCAAAGTATCATCTAAAATATTTAATTCTTCCAGTTTTTGTATAACGCGCCCTAAATGTAGATCGGCTTCAAAAATCTGGGCATCATAAGTATTCATAAACTCCTCTAACCCTTTGACCGTGTCAATGCCAAACCGACTCGCCCCTTGGGCGTAAAAATTCTTAACATGGTCTTCTTTCATTTTTTTTGTGGGGTAATTCCACGGTTTATTTTTTAAAAATGCTTCGTGTTTTTCTTTTGGTAAATCATAGGGAGTATGGGGTTCCCAATAATGAATATGAAGAAAAAAATCTTGGTCTTTATTTTGTTCAAGCCACGGCAATGCAATTTTATTTACATCTTCTGCCGAATCCATTTGACACTTACGAAAAGGGTTAGGGTCAAATCTTTCATCAAAGGCATAGGCAAACCAACCTGTTTCCATACCATGATCATGTTTATAAAAACTAGAGATACTGGCACACTTGATATTCTTTTTCTGCAGAGGTCGGGTCACTAAACCTTCCGAGTTTTTACCGTAAGTTTCGCTTGATAACCATGCACCCAAACCAGGGTGAGTTATTAACCCATTCGCTACACCAAAACGACCACTAATCATTGCGGCACGCGCAGGCACACAAGGGCTGTTACTTGTATAGGCACGCGTAAAAATAGCGCCTTCTTTTGCCAGTCGATCCATATTAGGGCTTGTGTTCACATTGCAACCATAACACCCCAATCGATCTGGCCTCAAAGTATCAATGTCAATTAAAACTATTTTCATAATTAGCTTTCCTAGTAGTATTAACTTTTATCATTTTTCTTGGATGGCTGCGAAGCACGCTGACCTCTGCCGCCTGTTTCTTTCTTTTGTTTATTTCGTTTTGCCCAAGGTGGCTTATGTGAAAATTTTGAAGTTGCACTTTTGTTTTGATTGTGCCCGCGCGGGAAAGTACGCTCTGGCCGACTCTCATTTTTATGCTGATCCGAAGGTTCACTTTTATCTTCAAAAGCACTCGGCGTGCCAGTCGGAATTTTAATATTTAACAATTTTTCAATACCACGCAAATGCTTAACTTCTTCATCGCTTACAAGAGAAACGGCATGACCTGTAGCACCTGCGCGACCTGTACGGCCAATGCGGTGGACATAATCTTCTGGCACATTCGGCAGTTCATAATTTACAACATGTGGCAATTGCTTAATATCTAAACCACGCGCGGCAATATCCGTCGCGACTAATACCCGAATTTTACCCGATTTAAACTCTGATAAGGCCAGTGTTCTAGCATTTTGACTTTTGTTACCATGAATTGCTAATGAAGGAATATTGGACTTATTTAATTTTTCACATAACCGATTGGCACCGTGTTTAGTGCGAGTGAAAACTAGAACTTGTTCCCAATCCCCCTCTTTGATTAAATGACGAAGCAACGATGGCTTACTATTAGGGTTTATCTTGTAAACTAATTGATCGACTAATTCTGAAGCCGTATTAGGCGGCACGACTTCAATTGAAAGTGGGTTTTTTAAAACTTGATTTGTCAGATCACGAATCTCTTTGGAAAATGTTGCTGAAAATAATAAATTTTGCCGACGCACTGGTAAAAGCTTTAAGATCTTTCGAATATCTATGATAAACCCCATATCTAACATACGGTCTGCTTCATCGAGAACTAAAATTTCAACTTGAGATAAATCGATTGCCTTATGATTGACTAAATCTAACAATCGACCTGGGGTTGCAACAACAATATCGATACCCCCACGCAACTGGGCAATTTGAGGGTTGATGCCTACACCACCAAAAACAACCACACAACGCAAATTCATATGCACTCCATACACCTTGATACTTTCAGCGACTTGTGCAGCAAGTTCACGCGTTGGGGTCATGATTAAAGAACGCACCGGGCGTTTTCCTTTTGTCATTTGGTGTACGGCAAGTTTTTCTAAAATAGGCAGTGCGAAACCGGCTGTTTTTCCCGTCCCTGTCTGAGCAGCAGCCAAAACATCACGACCTGTTAATATTGCGGGTATTGCTTTAAGCTGAATGGGGGAAGGAGTATCATAGCCCTTATCACGAATAGCTTGCAAAAGAGGTTCCGATAAACCCAGAGAATCAAACGACATAAACAATCACCTTTTATTAAAAAAAATCAAACTTTCTAAAGCTTGCAAATGCAAATTTGTAGTCGCTGAAGCGTATCAAGGTTGAAGCTTTTGGCAAGTTAATTTTGCCATATCAGAAATTGTTTATATAGATACATTTTCGCTCAAACTTTACAAAACACTTTTTAAACAAAAGGCCATCGACTTACGCCAAAACAATTTAAACTTGTTTTTGATGGTATAACGCTTGCGAAGGGCTTTGCCATTATAAAAAGCCAAATTAAAATTTTCTTCGTAAAAATTAATTTCATTACGAAACCATCTTACACCAGCTTCCGAATCAAAATAAATACCATTTTCTGTGTTATGGTTCATTCCCAATGGGTCTAAGTTTTGGCTGCCAATATACAAAAACTTTCCGTCTATTAACATCATTTTGCTATGTATCATTCCAAATGCAACTGGGGCTTCATAAACATTTAATTTACTTTTTTTGTAAAAGGAATCATTTTTACCATAGGCAACCCCCAACATTTTATATTCTAATGCCAGTTCTTCTGAAGAATTTGTATAAAGGGAAACTCGTACCCCGCGGGCAATCGCCTTGCGAAGTGTCTTTTTTAAAGCTTTACTTGGCAAAAAATATGGGTTTACAATCACGATTTCGTTCTTTGCATTTGATAGAGCGGCCATGGTTTTGGCAAAGGAACCAACCCCTTTCTTTTTTTTACTACCATCATTCCAATACTCTATTGAATCGGTTTTAAAAAATTTCAACTCATCGATTACCTTAATTGGAAAACCAGAATAACCAGCATACTTGGGTATTTTTGGCATTTTGCGTTTCACAGCAACTGCCGACTTACTACCCCATAATGCCATGAAATGCTCTCGAATTTGTTCAACAATAACTCCTTTCACTAGCACATCCGTTTCAATTTGCAGAATATCAAGACTTACATCCCAAAAACTAGAACTACCCAACAATGCCTGATCATCCGCAATCAATATTTTGTCATGCATTCTCTTTCTGATGTGGAAGAATTTTGACCATTTCGGGTGAAATTGTTTAAGGCCAATATTATGCCCCGAAATTTCTTGCAAATCAGTTTTTGTCAAAGGTAAATAGGAGTAAGCACCAATACCATCAATGATTAATTTTATTTTCACACCTTCTTTTGCCTTGTGCACCAAGTGCTTTATAACTGCTTGCCCACTTTCATCATTAGATAAAATAAACTGCGCAATTAAAATTTCCCTTTGTGCTGAATCTATAAGTTCATGAACCACGGCTCTTAGTTTATTTTGCGGCACAATGCAAATTGAATTTTCTTGTGAATAAATTGTTGAAACACAAATCAAGATTTTAATAATAACAAGTAGAATGATTCGTTGTATTTTGCTTTGTAATTGATTAAATTCTAACATTAAAAACTTTTGATTAAGAGTCAATTAAACGCACTCCAAAAACCGCAATTGCTCCCTAGTAAGTTGAGTGTTATGAGCCCTTAAACTGTCATGCAACATGGCAATATTGCGAGCCCCAATAATGGGAAATGTTGGGAATGGTTGAGAAATTAAATAGCCCAAAACAACTTGAGTCATTGTTAAACCATTTTCATTTGCTAATTTTTGCACACGATTCAATCGCTCTAGCGAAATACGATTATGATAAATTTTATGCAAATGAGGCGAGACATTATTGCTGACCATTTTCTGAAACCACCCATTGGCCTGCGAAGAATAGGGTATCACCGCCACTTGACTTTCTTGGTGATATTCTTTTGTGGCCTGATCAAATACAACTAAGGTTTTGTCTGACAAAGATTTTACATTAACCTCTGCTAAACACCAATAGGGTTGATTCGCCACAAACCCAGCAATTCCTTTAAGTTTTGCATAGTCTTGCGCTGCTTGCATTCTTTTTAGACTCCAATTAGAACAACCAAAATATCGGATTCTGCCTAATTTCACTTGTGCCATTAAAGTCTCAATAATCTCATTAACGGGTTGCTGCGGGTCATCTCTGTGCAACCAATACATGTCTATGTAATCCGTTTGTAAATTCTCTAAACTTGAACGAATATCAGATTCAATTTCTTTAGGCGTTAATCGCGAAACATGCATGGAATCAAGCTCAGGATGAGCGCCTTTTGTTGCAAGGATAACTTGCTGTCGATTGTTTCTTTCTTTCAGCCAAAAACCAAGCATTTTTTCACTGCTACTTTTTACACCAGGTAACCAATCAGAATAAACCTTTGCCGTATCAATAAAGTTGCCGCCTTGTTCTAAATAGGCATCTAGTAGAGCGAAAGAATGTTTCTGATCTAGAGAACTACCAATATTGACGGTGCCTAAGCAAATCACAGAAGCGTCTAAATTCGTATTCAAAATTTTTTGCCTTCTCATGATTTACCTCAAAAAAAATCGTACCGAAAATGATGGGAACAAGTCACAACTTATTTCGTAAATTGAAAAGACTTTACCGATGTAATTAATGCCGCTGATGTTTCTTCCCATTTTTCGTCTAAAGCTGTTGCCGTAATCAAATAAATCGAATTACCTACTTTGCACGCGCGCGTGTAACAGCGTATTTTAACGCCGCTATTTAAACCTGTATATTCATAAGTAGCCTGATCCTCACTGATTTCGCTTTTTAGAATCGTCCATTTCATATTAGCAAATTCTTCTTTATTCATCTTATCATATTCAGCCATGGATTCTTTAAAATCTTGTACAACAATACTTATGTTTGGCGAAAACCCTTTTTCTTGAGGCAAATAGAACATGGCAACGGAAGTATTAACAGCTTTTTTATCAATTTTTGGTGGAGTTATTTTAAATTTTAATTCTTTGGAAATATAAACCGAATCTTGGCCTAACACATAATTAAAAGTAAACAAAACGGAAAAAAGTGCAATCAAGATTTTTGACATAATGACCCTTCTAGAAAAGTTAGTATTTTAAATTATCGAAAGCGTAAATAGTATCCTTTTTTAAAAAAATCTCAACTAGCAACAAAAAAGTTTGACACCTTGTCAAAATCGAATTATGCTTGAATTCTACAAAACAACAACAATCCAGATTTTAAAAAAAACACTGGTAATTTTAAACAGTACAATATTTTTGATTTACTTTACGGATTAAATGGTAACAATGCTTCGTCTTTCAATTTTTTACAAAGGATAGGTGCATGCGATTATTTTTGACTTTACTTTTACTGAGCATAACAACCATTTATGGGAACGAGAAAATTAGTTTAAAGTTTAAGGGACCAGATGTTTACAAGGTTCAATGGGGTATTGAAAGGCCAACATTTGTGGACCTTAATGAAGATGGCAAAATGGATTTTATCATTGCCGATGTTGCAAAAGGAAAACTAGAGTTTCATATTAGTACAACAATTGAAGAGCAAAGCAAAGAAGTTGTTAAAGGTAAAGATGTAAATCAAATTACCTATGATAACAAATATCGTATTGAATACTTTCTTACTGAAAATCAAATCATCGGCGTATGGGCTGGTAAGCTATTCACCAAAATTAAAACTAGCATTATTTATACGACTGGCACCAACGATCTTATTGTTTTAGGTAAAAATGAAAATGGGGTTTGGCAAAAAGAATTATCATTTGAAATTAAGCCTACGACTAACCAAGGTTTTCAAAATATTTTTGTAGCGGATTTTAATGGTGATAAGTTAAACGATATAATGGTAGTGGGCACACTTGGTTTTGAGTTTTTTTATCAGGACAAAAATGGCTCTTTCACAAATCGTTCTTTGCATACGATTGACGACCCCTTCAAAAATAAGATATTGAATGTTTTTGTGATTGATTTAAATAATGATAAAAAACTTGATGTTGCTTATTTAACAGTGGGTGAAATTTTTCTAAAGTACAGGTTGCAACTTGAGGATGGCAGTTTTTCGGCAGAACATGCAATGCTAGGTGATAAAATTATCGATGGTATTATTACCCAACTAGATTCAAAAGATGATAAAAGCCTCTATTTAACAAGTATTGCAGCAATAAGTCAAGCTGTAAGCGTTAATAAAATTAACTTTGAGTCTTCAGATAAGAAAAACAAAAAAATATTTGGTACTCCAGAATTATTGCTTCTACCTGAATCAAAAAGGCCATATATGATTGTATTTGATGATTTAAACGGTGACGGCATTAAAGATATAATTGCCACCACCCCAACTGCGGCAGAAGTATTGGTATATATTTTGGATAAAGAAGGGTTCCACAAAAATATTCGCAAATATTCAAGCTATATGAACATCAACAATATGCAATTATTTGACTGGGACAAAGATGGGAAAAACGAACTATATGTTCTCTCAAAAGATGAAAATACTTTAGGTCGCACTTCTTGGAAAAACGATTCGTTACCTTTTCCAGAAACAATTAAAACCGTTGATACTCCTGCTTCTTTCATTTTTGCTTCTCTAACAAAAGGTTTACCAAGCTCGCTAGTTGTCATTGAAACCGTCGAAAAAAAGGAGGAAGTTAAAGAAGGGGAAAAATCAAATGAAAAACCTAAAAAATTCAGCGCCCTTCGCATATACGAAAAGCCAAACGAAAAATTTGTAAAAGAATATTCCTTTGAAAAAACTTTGTCGGATGCTCAAGTTAAAGCCATTGATATAAATTTGGACAATAAAACCGATTTTTTAATTTTTGAAAAATACTCCAAAACTCAAATATTAATACAAAAAGAAGATGGTTCATTTGAACTATTAAATCAAAACAACTCCAAATTAGGTCTATTAATTGACAATGAAATTAAACCTTGGCAAATTGGTACGGTCGTAAAAAACAAAACTGATTCACCTTCATTATCAACCAAAAACTTCTCACGCTTAATACAATATAAGGAAGGCTCGATCGAAACTTTGGAGCAATTTAATTCTGAAGAACCTGGCGCTTCAATTGTATCAATGCTGCTAGAAGATTTAGATAGAGACAAATCACCAGAAATAGTTTTGTATGACGGTAAAAATAACATTGTTGATATTTATACAAATTCTTCAACAGGTCTAACCCGCAAAGAAAAAATCAAAATTGGGTCATTTAAATTTGTTGGAATGAATGCGCTTGATATCAATTCAGACAAGAAAAGCGATTTGATTTTATTCGGAGAAGATAGAGTTTTGTTTCTAAAAAACAACCACCCCATTTCTGATTTAACACCACTAAGCCTTTATATGCCTGAAGATATCCTTCCCAAACGATTTGCTTATTTGGAAGTCGGAGAATTGTTACCGGGTCGGTTTCAAGAAATTGCGGTTGCTGATGCCGCCAATAATTCCATTGAGCTTTTTTGCTTGAATAAAACAGGCAAATTAATGCACTTATTAACCTTTCAAATTTTTGAACAACGAAAGTTTCAGCAAGGCGATGACGGCTTACAACCGCAACATGTTGTCTTGAAAGATATGAATGGCGATGGCTTAAACGACTTGTTTGTTATTGCTCATGATAAAATATTAATCTATACTCAAGTAGGAGCTTCAAATGAAAAATCTAAATAAATTCTTAACATTATTATTTTTAGGGGCCAATTTTTTAGTAGCTGATGAAATCACACTAAAAAACAACCAAGTTATCAAAGCGCCAATCATCAAAGAAAATATTGATAAAATATTTGTTGATTTTGGGTTTAAAGTAATTGATATTCCGCGGAGCGAGATAAGCACCATTAAAAAGGAAGAAGAATTAAAAACAGACAAACCGGGAGAACAAAATGACCCGACCTTTAAAAAACAAGGTATTTACACCTTATCGGAATCGACAAAAGAAGAACGCCCTGTTGAAGAATGTTTAAAAAAGGTTCAAGATGCAGTTGTACTGGTATCAAGCCCTGTTGGTCTAGGCTCTGGCTTTTTCATAAACGATGAAGGGTTTTTAATCACCAATGCTCATGTGATACAAGGGCAAAGCAAAATTAGCATTACGCTTTATGTTCAAAAACAAGATCGCATTGAAACAGTTGTGTTAAATAAAGTAAAAATTGTGGCTGTTAATAGTTATCGCGATTTGGCTTTATTGCAAATTGATAAAACGGAAGAAGAAGCAAAAAATTTAAAAATTGTTTTTGTGCCAATTGCAAATTTTGACAACATCAAGACAGGCCAAGAAGTTTTTGCTGTTGGTAACCCACTTGGTTTGAAAAGAACCGTCAGCCAAGGTATTATTTCAACTACCAATCGCAATTTAGCAGGTCAAACTCAATTATACATTCAAACCGATGCTGCAATAAACCCAGGAAATTCTGGCGGGCCACTTTTTAACAAACGATGCGAAGTCATCGGCGTAAATACTTTGGGCGTTTCATTTGCAAATGGTTTGGGGTTCGCTATACCTTCAAAATACTTAATCGATTTTATTCAAAATTATGAGTCATTTGCCTATGATAAAAACAACCCAAACAACGGGAATCACTATTTTGAATTTCCTGAATTTGATTTAAAAGTCACTAAAGAAGATTTATAATATTTAATAAACACTTAACAGAAAGGTAATTATGAAAAAAAATGTATTTCTAACAATGCTGATGTTGCTACTAGCATCGCTAAATGCTCAAGATAAGTCAAATTCGATTATCAATTATGCGCCGAACTCAAATTTTTTTGCAGTGAAGGTCAAGAATGCAAAGGATATAAAAACGAAACTTGAAAATCACCCACTTAAAAAATTAATCTATAATGATAAAACAAAAGAAATATTTGAAGACTTAATAAACCTTAAATCACATAAAGAAGAAGAGGAAGACAAAGAGAAAGATAAAGAATTAGAAAAACTAGAAGATCTTTCATTAGAAAAATTTATGGCTTCATTAAACGGCGAACTTTTGTTAACTGTAAATTGTGAGAATTTTCAAGAAATTGATGATGAAAAAAGTATTATCTTTGCTGTAATACTGCAAGTAGAACATGACTTGTTTCAAGAGTTTATCAAACTAAATATTTCAATTGAAGAAAAAAGCGAAATAAAAAAATCAATTACGAAAAATCAATTTGAAAACATCGAGTATGTTACTATTTCGGAAGAAAATGATACTGAAAAACAATTCTTTGCTGAAAGTAACGGTATAGCCGTTATTTCAAATAACGAAACTGTTTTTAAAAAGATTCTAAACTCCATTGCCAAAAAGACAAATTTTGAAAACGGCTTAAGAAGCAATGAAAAAATCTATTCCTATTTTTCCAAAAATCAAAACAAAGACTTTTTGGGATATTGCGACATGAGTCAAATTTTCGAAACATTACAAAAAGAGGAAGATTCGCCTACTAGCAAAGAAGTCTTAAAAGCAATGAAGTTCGAAAAAATGTTTGAATTAAACTTTTCCTTTGATCTGAATGAAAAGGCCGATAGCATTGATTTTGTGTTAAAAGGGCTTGACGATGGGTTCATGCAATATATCACTTTTGTCAATAATGAATTCACACCATCTGCCTTCGTAAGCGCAGATATTAGCGGGTATTCAAGAATATTTTTTTCAGTTTCTGAATTAAAAAAGAAATTCATTGCCTTACTGATAAAAATAGACCCTAATTTTAGCACCAATTATCAAATGGTAAGCGATATGGCGAAAACCAATTTCCAAATTGACATTGATGGCTTCTTTGATTCCATAGGTGATGATCTTGAAAGCATAAACTATTTGAAAGACAAATCCGAAGACGAAAATTTCTTTATAAGCAAACTAAAAAACCCATCTGTTTTCATCACAAATCTTTCAAGTATGATAAATAACCCAATGTTCAAACAAGGTCTAGAAACCAGCTTATCCGTGACGGAAACAAAAGAAGTTGGCTCTCAGTTTTGGTCCTTAGCAGCAAAAAACACATTGCCAAATCAAAAACCTGTTAGTTTTGCTCTAGGCAATTTTGATTCATACGCCTTTGCAGCATCACCTGCAAAAATGGCACAAAAATATATCGCTCTTACTAAAAAATCAGCAGAGTCGAAACTAACAAGCCTTGCCTCCTATAATAACGCAAGAGCAATGTTTCCTAATAAAATTGCTTTGTTTTCTTTTTCTAAAACCAAAGATATGATTTCTTCCATTAAATCTAAAATTATGGATCAAAAAGAAGTTTTAAAATTAATCCCCAATACAGAAAATATAATTAAACTTTTAGAAGAAATCGACCCTGATGACTTCAAAGGAAACTTAAGTTTTGGGCTTTGGAAAGATACGAATCAAATCAACATGTCTTTGAAACTAATCAGTACTGAAAAATAACCCTATTCACCAAAAACACGGGGCTGGCATATTACCAGCTCTAGTGCCGCAACCAGTAAATCCCATCTGTTTTGGGGTTGCTGATTAGAAAGTGGTAGAGACGGGTTTGAAACCCGTCTCTACGCATGTTATCAATTGCGGTTCGCCGAAAAGTGTTACCAAGACACATCATGAGCCGAACACACTCCCCAGTTGGTCAATGTAATAGACAGGATTTATTGGTTGCAGTACAAGTGCTTCTCTTGTTTGCTTTCGATAACTAATTTTTTTCTCTTGTAAAAATTGGATTATCCGTGTTTATTCGTGATTTCCTTTGTAAGCACTTTTACTTTTTTTGCTTACACAATTATTGAATTGTAATCGGGCTGTTGGAAAGCAGGTGGTTTATGCCTTGTTTATAAACTTTAAATGAATCAGGGAATTTACCAGAAGGATGCTGAAGACTGATTTCGCCTTCTAAAACATCAATAGCATTTTTTTCAAAACGAATCAAAACTTTATTCTTTAAGCTAACCTCTATTTGATTTTGCATCGTAAAAATAATATGACCACCGTTTTCCAATAAAAAATAACAGCCTTCAAAAACCGGAATGTCAACATCATAGGGAGCCAATCGATTTAATTCGGTGCCAATATAAGCTGACTGCCCATAACTATTCACAGTTACTAATGAAATAGGTGCCTTTGGTTTTGAAGGTCTGCGACTCTGCCAAAAATAATATCCCAAATATCCAATGACCAGAGCTAACAATACATTGATTAATATGCCTTGAAATCTCGATGACGGCAAGTCGCTAACACGATTCTCTTCATCCATTTTAGAACCAATGAATATAAATCAAAAAAGCCGCACAAATATCGAAGGCAATAAAAAGCATCCAAAATACAAAATTCAAAGATTTAAACGGTGTAGGGCTATTGGCTAATAAATGAATGAATTTTTTAGGTTTTTTGTTGGGTAAAGAATGATCAAGATTCTGAGAACTAATTTCAACAGAATCTTGTGCATCTCGATTTTTGATTAAAGCCAAAAGTTTCTCTTTGTTTTTTTCTGTATCTTCCATATTTGACTTTCTTTTACCCAGAAAAAAATTTTCTTATTCGGGTATTTGTTTTTATTATCTACTTAAAGCCAAGTTGATTTTAACCTAATTTTTCATTTAAAATATTTCTAAACAGCTCTAATGGAGCCTTTTTACCTGTCCAGCGTTCAAACTGTAAGGCACCCTGTTTTACAAACATTTCTCTACCAGTTATACAAAAAGCACCGTCTTTTTCAGCATTTTGAATCAATTTTGTTTTATTTGGGTTGTAAATGGCATCAAAAACCACCTGATTTGGCAAAAACTGAATTCCTGGCAATGGGCTTTCTTCAATATTTGGAACCATACCCACAGAAGTAGTATTCAAAATGACTTGATAAGGCAGTTTTTCGAAAAGCAAAATATCTTCTAACGAAATAAAGGGTATCTCTAGTTCATCAGCAACGGCCTTGCCCTTAATAACGGTCCTGTTCGTCAAAGTCACTTTTGCACCCGCCTGCAATGCTCCAATTGCAATAGCACGCGAAGCACCACCGGCACCTACAACTAATACGGTTTGATCCTTTAAACTGCGTCCAGGTAACACTTCAATAATACTTTGAATGGCAGCATCAATATCTGTATTCATACCTTCCCATTGCAGATTAGGCAAGCGACTAAGAGTATTCAAAGCCCCAATTTTAGACAAGATCGCTGAAGGCTCGCAAACTCTAGTTAACATTGTTTCTTTATGCGGTATGGTTACAGATAAGCCTTCAAAAAAAGGGGCTAAATGTTTCATAAAACTATCACAATCACTGACCTTTAATGGTAAATATAGACCATCATATTTAATAGACTCAAAACCAGCATTGTGTATATCTGGGCTTAAACTATGCGAAACAGGGTTACCTACGACACCATATAATTTTGTTTGCAAACCAGTTTTATCATAGCGAAAACGATTCTTTAACTCAATAGCCGCAATTTGGCCAGGTGCCGATTCTTTACCACTAGACAAACTCGCAAAAGTTAAAAAACCACCAAACACACGGTTAGTAATTCTGCTGATCAAACCCTCTTCACCCATGCCGATTAAAATAAGAGGCTTTTTCTTATCTCTTAAAGCAGAAAACAGAATTGCATTTTGAGCTAAATCTTCAATTTTAACCGCCACCTTTGTAACACCCACAGGGTGCTTGTTTAAATCGGCAATAATTTCTATCAAATTAACCGGAAATTCATTAAAAAAATGACGCGACA
>Ga0209573_1003981_pt1 | contig 15247 bp, 16 predicted proteins | sample TNRBio252014_DNA_FD_185870 | JGI IMG/M metagenome (GOLD analysis project Ga0209573, IMG submission 185870) | Wastewater treatment Type I Accumulibacter community from EBPR Bioreactor in Madison, WI, USA - TNR Reactor_6/25/2014_ DNA (SPAdes)... | ecosystem: Engineered > Bioreactor > EBPR >...
CCCCAGTGGCTCATGTTGACGATGTCCGACAGCGCGCCCATCGTGCAGAAATTCGAGCGCTGCGCGACGGCACCGAAGGCGAATCCGATCGCCAGCCCGCCCCACAGCACCGTGCTCGCCATGCCTGCGGCCGTGCTCACACTTGTCTCCCTCGCTGCCGGGCCGCAGCCCCTCGATGGCGGATTGTCAGATGAACAGGCAGATGTCCGTCTCGCCGGCGAACTTCATGAACGTCGCCGCGCCGCCGTACTCGATGCCGTCGATGAAGTCGGCCTTGTCGAACTCGAACAGGTCCACCGTCATCTGGCAGGCGATGAACTTGACCTCGGCCTCCTGGCACAGCGAACGCAGCTCGGTCAGCGAGGCGACGCCCTTCTTCTTCATCTTCGCCTTCATCATGCTGGTGGCCATTGCCTGCATGCCCGGCAGCGCCGAGACGATCACCGGCATCGGCACCGGCATCGGCATCGCCGGGTTGGCGAGCGGGCTGATGGCGATGCCCGACAGATCCTTCCTCAACAACTGCAGGCCGTAGAAGGTGAAGAAGACCTGCACCTCCCAGCCCAGCGCCGCCGCCGTCGAGGCCAGGATCAGCGGCGGGTACGCCATGTCCAGCGCCCCCTTCGTGGCGATGATCGCCATCTTCTTGCTGGCCATGGCGCGCCCTCAGCCTTTCTTCAGCAGGAAGACGTACTTGCCGCCCTCCTGGCCCGACGAGATCAGAGCGTGGCCGGTCTGCTCGGCGAAGGCGGCCATGTCGGCCACCGAGCCCGGGTCGGTGGCGACGACACGCAGCACCTGGCCGCTTTGCATGTCGGCGAGCGACTTCTTCGTCTTCACGATGGGCAACGGGCACGAAAGACCCGTGGCGTCGAATTCCTTGTCGAATGTCATTGGCTTCTCTCCTTGGCGCAGCCGCGCGCAGCGCACGCGGATGCGTGCCCCCGAAGGATGGCATTAGCGTCGTTGCGGCGCCGCGGCGTCTATTCCCGCGACGGGTGATGAGCCGTAGCCCATCTGGGTAATATGGTCTTCCCGGGACGGCGCATGGCGGCCGCCTGCGCCGCGCCCGGCGATGGCACGATGCGCGGCATTCATGCGCCGCGCCTGTGCCGCGGCCACCGAGGAGGCCCTTCGATGAACTGGCGCCCGATCATCCTGGCTGCGCTGCTCGCGGCCGGCACCGTGCCGGCCCTGGCGCAGGACCAGGTCGTCTATCACATCGACGACGCCGCAACGCAGGGGCTCAAGGGGCTGCGCAACATCCGCAACCACCTCGACACCGACCCTGCGGCGCGCATCACCGTCGTCACGCACGCGCAGGGCGTGGACCTGCTGATGGAAGGCGCCAAGGACTCCGCCGGCGGCCTCTACGCCGGCCCGGTGGCGGCGCTCGTGGCGCGCGGCGTGCGCTTCGAGGTCTGCGAGATCACGCTGCGCAACCGCAGCTTGAAGCGCGAGCAGTTCATGCAGGAAGCCGACTTCACGCCGTCGGGCGTCGTGCGGCTGACGCGGCTGCAGAAGCAAGGCTTCGCGTACATCAAGCCATGAGCGCTTTGACCATCGCATTGTGCGCCGCGGCGACCGTCGCCTTGGCGCTTGCCGCCACCGGCGCGCAAGCCGCCGACGCGGCGCGCGTGCAGGACATCGTCACCGGCAAGTGCTTCATCTGCCACGGTGCCGACGGCGAGAGCTCGAGCCCGGTTTTCCCGCGCCTGGCGGGCCAGCACTCGAGCTACATCGCGCGCCAGCTTGCCGACTACAAGAGCGGCCGGCGCAAGAGCACGACGATGCAGCCGATGGTCGACGACCTCGGCCCGGCCGACTTCAAGTCGCTTGGCGAGTACTTCGCCAGCCGCCCGACGCACATCCACCCGGTCGAAGACGCCGAGCTGGCCGGCATGGGCCGCTACATCTTCAACCGCGGCAACTCGTTCTCGGGCGTCGCCGCCTGCGCCAGCTGCCACGGCGCCGCCGGCCACGGCACCGAGGCGCTGCCGCGCCTGGCCGGCCAGCACGCGCAGTACACCGAGAACCAGCTCAAGCAGTACACGAAGCGCGAGCGCACCAACGACAACGCCGTGATGCACGCCGTGGCCAGCAAGCTGACCGAGCTGGAGATCAAGGCGGTGGCGGCCTACATCAGCGGGCTGAAGTAGGCCGCCCCGCGGCGCCCGCTCAACCCGCCAGCGCGTCAGCCCAGATGTTGTCGGCCCAGCTCAGCGCGTAGCGGCCTTCGATCTGGTTGGCCGCGGCGCTGACGCCGCCCGAGCCGGGCACCGTCTTGAAGGTCGCGTCCTTGGCGTCGAACTGGTGCACGCTCGCCACGTGCACGACATCGCGCGCGGTGACGAAGCTGTAGCAGGTGTTCACCACCACCGGCGTCGCGTTCACCGGCTCGCCCCTCAGCAGCGCGATGATCGCCGCCGCCGCCACCTTGGCCTGCTGGTTGGCCATGTGGCCGCTCTTGGGCATCCCCGGCGCCGACAGCGTCGAGTCGCCGAGCACGTGGATGCCCTTGGCGGCGGTCGACTCCGTCGTCAGCCAGTTCACGCCCACCCAGCGGTTGTTGGCGTTGACGATGCCGGCACTGCGCGCGATGTCGCCGGCGCGCTGGTTCGGGATGACGTTCAGCACGTCGGCCTTCACGTCCTCGAACTCGAGCTTGGCCGTCGTACCGGCCACCTCGCGCAGCACGGCGTTGGCCTTGTACTCGATGATGCCGGCGTAGTGGTCGGCCCAGGCCTTGCGGAACAGGCCCGCCTTCGACGTGATGTCGGGGTTGGCGTCGAGCACCAGCACCTTCGAGCGCGGCTTGGCCGTCTTGAAATAGCTGGCCACCATGCAGGCACGCTCGTAGGGGCCCGGCGGGCACCGATAAGGCGCCAGCGGGATGCACATCGCGTAGACGCCGCCGTCGGGCATCGCCTCGAGCTGACGGCGCAGCGCCAGCGTCTGCGGGCCGGCCTTCCACGCGTGCTGCACGCGACCGCTGTCCAGCGCCGCCTGCAGGCCCGCGACGCCTTCGGTCATGAAGTCGACGCCCGGCGAGAGCACGAGGCGGTCGTAGGCGAATTCGCCGGCCGACGTGCGCACCTTCTTGCCGGCGGCATCGACGGCGGTGACCTCGGCCTTGACGACCTTGACGCCGGCCATCCTGAGGCCGTCGTAGCCGCGCGTCACGTCGGCGATCTGCTTGTGGCCGCCGAGCACGAGGTTGCTGATCGGGCACGAAACGAACGTGTCGTTGCGCTCGATCAGCGTCACGTCGACGTTGCCGCCCCACAGGCGCAGGTAGCGTGCGACGGTGGCGCCGCCATAGCCGCCGCCGACGACGACGACGCGGCCGATCGGCGCGCCGCCCATGCTGGCGCAGCCGGCGAGGCCGAGGGTGCCCACAGCGATGCCGGCGGCGCCGGCGCCGAGGATGCGACGGCGGCTCGTGCCGCGCGGCGCGGGGGTGTTGGGGTTGTGAAGGGTCATGGTGTGCGCGCTCCTCGTTCGCTTCACTTGGCGGCGGGCTTCTGCGCCGCGAAGTAGTCGGCCACCGCCTTCGCCTGCGCGTCGCTGTAGCCCTTGGCGATCTGATGCATGATCGTCGCGGGCTGGTTGCCGCTCTTGAAGTCGGCCAGCATCGCGAGCATCTTGTCGGCGGCCATGCCCGCGAGCGGCTTCATGTCGCCGCGCGCGTTGCCGTTGGTGCCGTGGCAGTTGGCGCAGGTGGCCGCGAGGTTGCGGCCGAGGTTGGCGTCTTGCGCCAGCGCGGCCGGGGCGGCCATCGCGAGCAGCGGCGCGGCGGCCAGCAGCACATAGCCGCGAAGGCCACGCAAGCCACGCGTGGAGCCCGCGGGGCGCGAAGCGCGGCGCGGGCGGCGGTCAGCAAGGTTCATCGACTTCTCTCCTCTCGTCGCTCGGGATTGGGATTGGGATTGGGGTTCGTTCGTGGTGACGGCACGCCCGGCGCGTTGGCACGACGGGTCGCGCAGTGTGCCCGCACGTTGGGCGCGGCGACAACCACGGTGTCGTGTCGGGTGGTCGTTGCCGCTAATATCACTGCATGCGAATGTACGGTTCCAATCGCCCTGATTCGAGCGTGGAAACCCGCGGCCGGCGTGCTGCAGTGGCCCTGCGGGCCCGGTCTGTGGCCCGGCCCGCCGCCCCGTCCGTTGGTTCGTTAGCACCGGCCGCTTGCTGAGAGCCGGCTTCGTGGACCAGCGCCTCGCATCGTCCCCCGCACCGGCCGCCGGCCCCGGCGTCGACTCGTCCGACGAAGTCGTCGAGGCCGCCGCCGAGCTGTTCCGGCTGCTCGCCACGCCGATGCGGCTGAAGATCATCGCCGCGCTGTCGGCGCACGAGAAGAACGTCTCGCAGCTGCTGGCCGAGATCGACACGACGCAGCCCAACATGAGCCAGCACCTCGCGGCGCTGTACCGCGCCGGCGTGCTGGCCAAGCGCCGCGACGCGACGCAGATCTACTACCGCATCGCCAGCGAGCGCGCGGCAACGTTGTGCCGCGCGGTGTGCGCGCAGATCGCCACCGAGCTGGCCGAGGGCGAGCGCATCGCGCCGGCCGAACGGCTGGTGCCGCTGGCGGCGGCGAAGGGCTGACTGCAGCCTAGAGCCGTCCGGCAGCGCGAAGCCCGAACACCGGGCTCAGCAGCGAAGTCGGAAAGACGGCGATCGCCTCGTCGTGCGCGGCGGCGGCATCGTTGTAAAGCTGGCGCGCGAAGCGCAGCCGCTCGCCGGCCTCCACCCACGCGGCGCGCGCGGCCTGTACGTCGGCGCAGCCGGCCAGCGCCTGCGCCTGGCCGTCGGCGAGCGCCAGCACCCGCGTCGCCGCGGCGACCAGATGGCGCTCGGCCTCGGTCCACGCCGCCGCATTGGCCTGCGCCAGCGGCCGCGCCGACATCGCGCCGGCCGCGCGCGCCGAAGCGGCGTGCGCCGACCACAGCGCGTCGAGCGCACCCTGCTCGTCGGCCAGCGGCGCGCGCAGCGCCGCGACGAGCTGCTCGATGCCTTCGCCGCGCCGCCGCTGCGCCTCGTCGGCCTGCGCCCAGGCGGCGCTGACGGCGTTGCGCAACGCCACGAGCCGGTTGCGCGCGCCCAGCGCCCAGAAGCCGAGGACCGCCGCGACGGCGAGCGCCGGCCAGGCGGCGTCACGCAAGGCCACGTCCGTTCACTCGATGGGACCTGGCCGCGGCCCTCACGACCGCACTTCGCCCTGCCCGAGCACGACCCACTTCATCGATGTGAGTCCTTCGAGTCCTACCGGGCCGCGCGCGTGGAACTTGTCGGTCGAGATGCCGATCTCGGCGCCGAGGCCATATTCGAAGCCGTCGGCGAACCGCGTGCTCGCGTTGACCATCACGCTCGCCGAATCCACTTCGCGCAGGAATCGCATCGCGTTCGGGTGGTTCGACGTCAGGATCGTGTCGGTGTGGTGCGAGCCGTAGCGGTTGATGTGCGCCACCGCCTCGTCGAACGTGTCGACGACCTTGATGCTGATGACCGGCGCCAGGTACTCCTCGGCCCAGTCGGCCTCGGTGGCCGGCACGACGCGCGGCACGTTCGCCAGCAGCGCCACGGCGCGCGGGCAGCTTCGCATCTCGACGCCCTTCGCCGCGAAGATGGCGCCGATGCGTCGCAGGAAGGCAGCGGCCTGATCGACATGCACGAGCAGCGACTCGGCCGCGTTGCAGGGGCTGAACTTCTGCGTCTTCGCGTTGTCGGTGACGTTGACCGCGAGATCGAGGTCGACCTCGGCGTCGACGTAGACGTGGCAGTTGCCGTCCAGGTGCTTGATGACCGGCACGCGCGCCTCGCGCGAGATGCGCTCGATCAGGCTCTTACCGCCACGCGGGATGATCACGTCCACGCTCTCGGGCATCGTGACGAGCCGGCCGACGGCGGCGCGGTCGGTCGTCTCGACCAGCTGCACGGCCTCGGCCGGCAGGCCGGCCTCGGCCAGCGCCGCCTGCACCTGCCGCGCCAACGCGAGGTTCGACGCGAACGCCTCCGAGCCGCCGCGCAGGATGCAGGCGTTGCCGCTCTTGATGGCCAGCGACGCCGCCTCGATCGTCACGTTCGGCCGGCTCTCGTAGATCATGCCGAAGACGCCGAGCGGCACGCGCATCTGGCCGACGGCGATGCCGCTCGGGCGGCGCTTGACGTTCGTGATCTCGCCGACGGGGTCCGGCATCGCCGCGATCTGCTCGCAGCCTTCGGCGACAGTGGCGATGATCTTCGGCGTGAGTTTCAGCCGATCGACGAGCGGCGCGGCGAGGCCCGCCGCTTCGGCGGCGCGCACGTCGGGCTCGTTGGCGGCGACGAGCGCCGGCACGCTCTCGCGCAGCCGCCGCGCCAGCGCGCGCAGCGCCGCATCCTTGGCCGCCGTCGAGGCCGCCGCCATGCGCGTGGCGGCCGCGCGCGCCGCGGCGCCGAGGTTCGCCATGTAGGCGTCGAGGTTGGTGGGTACCATCGCAGGGGTCATTGTCCAGAACGCGCCTGTTCGAGCATCTGCCGCGTCGCCATGGCCGCCGCCCGCGCGGCCGCTGCGTGCCGGGCCGGGTTGGCCTCGTCGCCGCCGGCGTAGAGGATCGCGCGCGACGAGCTGATGATCACCGGCGCGCCCGGCCGCCAGCCGGCGCGCACGGTCGCCTCGGCATCGCCGCCTTGCGCGCCGACGCCGGGGATCAGCAGCGGCAGCGTCGGCGCCAGCTCGCGCACCCGCGCCAGCTCGCGCGGGAAGGTCGCGCCGACGACGAGGCCCATCTGCCCGGTGCGGTTCCATGGCCCGTTGGCCAGCCGCGCGATGCGCTCGTAGAGCAACTCGCCTGCAGCGTCACCTTCACTTGTCAGCCGCTGCGCCTGCAGATCGCTGCCGCCAGGGTTCGACGTGCGGCACAACACGATGAGCCCGCGCCCTTCGTGGCGCATGTACGGCTCAAGGCTGTCGAACCCCATGAACGGCGACAGCGTCAGCGCGTCGGCGCGGTAGCGCTCGAACGCTTCGCGCGCGTACATCTCGGCGGTGGAGCCGACATCGCCGCGCTTGGCGTCGAGGATCACCGGCACCTCGGGCGCGACGGCGTGGATGTGGGCGATCAGGCGCTCGAGCTGCTCCTCGGCGCCGTGCGCGGCGAAGTGCGCGATCTGCGGCTTGAAGGCGAGCACGAGGTCGCGCGTCGCGTCGACGATGCCGGCGCAGAAGTCGAAGATGCGCCGCGCGTCGCCGCGCCAGGCACCGGGGAACCGCGCCGGCTCGGGGTCGAGCCCCACGCACAGCAGCGAACGCGCGCGCGCCTCGGCCGCGGCGAGCTGCGCGGTGAAGGGCGCTCGGCTCATTTCGTGCCCGGCGTGCGGCTGCGCGCCACCGCGTCCTGCGCGAGCTTGGCCGCCATCCCGGTGTAGCTGGCCGGCGTCATCGCCTTGAGCCGTGCGCGCTCGGCGGCCGGCAGCTCGACCAGCGAATCGACGAACTCGTGCATCGCCGAAAGCGTCACCGCGCGGCCGCGCGTGAAGGCCTTCAACCGCTCGTACGGCTCGGCAAGCCCGTAGCGGCGCATCACCGTCTGCACCGCCTCGGCCAGCACCTCGGGCGCGGCGTCCAGGTCGGCGGTCAGCGCCTCGCGGTGCACTTCGAGCTTGCCCATGCCGGCAATGAGGCTCGTGTGCGCGAGCACCGTGTAGCCGAGCGCCACGCCCAGGTTGCGCAGCACGGTGCTGTCGGTCAGGTCGCGCTGCCAGCGGCTGACGGGCAGCTTCTGGCTCATGTGCGTCAACAGCGCGTTGGCGAGCCCGTAGTTGCCCTCGGCGTTCTCGAAGTCGATCGGGTTCACCTTGTGCGGCATCGTGCTCGAGCCCACTTCGCCGGCCTTCAGCCGCTGCTTGAAGTAGCCGAGCGAGACATAACCCCAGACGTCGCGGCACCAGTCGATGAGGATCGTGTTGGCACGCGCCACCGCGTCGAACAACTCCGCGATGCCGTCGTGCGGCTCGATCTGCGTCGTCGTCGGGTTGTAGGCGAGGCCCAGGCGCTCCTCGACGACGAGGCGCGAGAAGCGCTCCCAGTCGAAATCGGGCCAGGCGGCGATGTGCGCGTTGTAGTTGCCGACCGCGCCGTTCATCTTGGCCGGCAGCGGCACCGCGGCGATGCGCGCACGCGCGGTGGCCAGGCGCGCCAGCAAATTGGCCGCCTCCTTGCCCACCGTCGTCGGGCTGGCGGTCTGGCCGTGCGTGCGCGCGAGCATCGGCGTCGCCGCTTCGGCCTCGGCCAGCGTGCGCAGCGCCGCGAGCACGGCGTCCAGCGCCGGCAGCAGCACGTCCTTTCGCGCCGCTTGCAGCATCAGCGCGTGGCTGGCGTTGTTGATGTCTTCACTCGTGCAGGCGAAGTGCACGAACTCGGCCGCGCGCTCGAGCCCGGGGTGGCCCTTGAAGCGAGCCTTCATCCAGTACTCGACCGCCTTCACGTCGTGGTTCGTCGTGCGCTCGATCTCCTTGATCGCCGCGGCGTCGGCCTCCGAGAAGCGGTGCACCAGCGAGCGCAGCAGGCCGCGGTCGGCTTCGGACAGCGGCTTGAACTCGGCGAAGCCGGCATCCGACAGCGCGATGAACCACTCGACCTCGACCTGCACGCGGCGGTGCATCAGCCCGAACTCGCTGAGCAGCGGGCGCAGCGGCGCCAGGCGCGCGGCATAACGGCCGTCCAGCGGCGACAGGGCGGTGAGGGCGTTGGGGGGCGCCGAAGCGACGGCGGCAGTCTTGGTGTGCGGCACGGGCGGGATTATCCGCGGCCGCTATGCTGCCCGGCATGAAGCACGACCTTCGCGCCCTGGTCTTCGATGTCTTCGGCACCGTCGTCGACTGGTACGGCAGCATCGCCGCCGAAGTGGCGCGGCTCGGCCTGCCCACCGACGGCGGCCGCTTCGCGCTCGACTGGCGCGCCGGCTACCAGCCGGCCATGCAGCAGGTGCGTTCGGGCGCCTTGCCGTGGACGAACATCGACGGCCTGCACCGCCGCATCCTCGACCGCGTGCTCGCCGCGCGCGGCATTGCGCTGCCCGAGGCCGAAGTGCAGCACCTCAACCGCGTCTGGCACCGCCTGGACCCCTGGCCCGACAGCGCCGCGGGCCTGGCGCTGCTGAAAAAGCGCTTCGTTCTCGCCACGCTGTCCAACGGCAACGTCTCGCTGCTCGTCGACCTCGTGCGGCACGGCGGCCTGCCGTTCGACACCGTGTTCTCGGCCGAACTCTTCGGCCACTACAAGCCCGACCCCGAGGTCTACCTCGGCGCCGCGAAGCTGCTCGACCTGGCGCCGGCGCAGGTGTTGATGGTCGCCGCGCACCCGAGCGACCTGCGCGCCTCCGCCCAGTGCGGCCTGCGCACGGCCTACGTGCACCGGCCGCTCGAGCGGGGGCCCGGCGGCGCGCTCGAGCCGTATGCCGACGGCGAGTTCGACTTCATGGCCGGGGACTTCGTCGAGCTGGCAGAGATGCTCGAAGGCTGAGCGCCTTCGCGCGCGCCTTCGCCGCAATCGAAAATCACCCTCCGGCCGTCGGCGTTGCTGCGTCGCGGCCCACCAACAAAGGACTCCCCCCATGACCCGCACCCACCGCATCGCCGCGATCCCCGGCGACGGCATCGGCAAGGAAGTGATGCCCGAGGCGCTGCGCACGCTCGACGCGGCGCAGCGGCGCTTCGGCTTCAAGCTCGACATCCGCCCCATCGAGTGGGCGAGCTGCGACTACTACGCCACGCACGGCGAGATGATGCCGGGCGACTGGAAGCAGCAGCTCGCCGGAACCGACGCGCTGCTGTTCGGCGCCGTCGGCTGGCCGGCCACGGTGCCCGACCACGTGTCGCTGTGGGGCAGCCTGCTGAAGTTCCGGCGCGAGTTCGACCAGTACATCAACCTGCGCCCGGCGCGCCTCTTCAAGGGCGTGCCGTGCCCGCTGGTCGACGCCAAGGGCCGGCCGCGCCAGCCCGGCGACATCGACTTCCTCATCGTGCGCGAGAACACCGAGGGCGAGTACACCAACCTCGGCGGCACGATGTACGCCGGCACCGAGCGCGAGATCGTCATCCAGGAGTCGGTGTACTCGCGCTTCGGCACCGACCGCGTGCTGAGGTACGCCTTCGAGCTGGCCGCCGCGCGCCCGCGCCGGAAGTTGAGCGTCGCCACCAAGAGCAACGGCATCGCCATCAGCATGCCGTGGTGGGACAGCCGCGCCGACGCCATGCACGCCGCCTACCCGCAGGTGGCGGTGGACAAGCACCACATCGACATCCTCACCGCGCGCTTCGTGCTGCAGCCCGAGCGCTTCGACGTGGTGGTGGCGAGCAACCTCTTCGGCGACATCCTGTCCGACCTCGGGCCGGCGTGCACCGGCACAATCGGCATCGCGCCCTCGGCGAACCTGAATCCCGAGCGCCGCTTCCCGTCGCTGTTCGAGCCGGTGCACGGCTCGGCGCCCGACATCTACGGGCAGAACATCGCCAACCCGGTGGCGATGATCTGGTCGGCGGCGATGATGCTCGACTTCCTCGGCGAACGCGCCGCGCACGACGCGATCGTCGGCGCGATCGAGCAGGTGCTCGCCGAAGGCCCGCAAGGCACCGTGACGCGCGACCTCGGCGGCAGCGCGAGCACGACGCAGATGGGTGAGGTGATTGCGAAGAGGGTGGCGGGGTGAGGCCCTTGCTGCCGAGGGTGCTGGCCGCGCTCGGCCTCGCGGCGTTTGTCGCCGCCTGCGGTGGTGACGAACAAGCCACCGAGCCCGGTGGCGGCGAAGGCAACGGCAGCATTGCCCTGAAGCCGAGCCAGCCCGGCGACCTCACCGCCTACGTGCAGCGCGTGCTGCGCGAGCGCGCCGCGCAGCGCCGATCGGGGGGCGGCGTCGGCGACGCGGCGGGCTCGGTCGCGCCGGCACCGTTGCCCGGCGCGGCGCCGGCGCCGGCCACGCGCACCGCCTTCTCGACCTCGTTGACGCAGGAGCGGGATGTCGACGAGCCCGACCTGCTGAAGACGGGCGACGGCACACACCTCTTCAGCCTCGACCTGCAAGACGGCGCGCGGCCGCTGCTGCGCGCGACGCGCCGCCTCGCCTCGGGCGTGCTCGAGGAGCGCGCGGCCGTCGCGCTGGCCACGGGCGAGGCGACGACGCTGTCGCCGCGCGGCTTCGTGCTCGCGGCCGACGGCCGCGCGCTGGCGGTGGCGAGCGACGGTTACGCCGGCATCGTCGGCGACCCGTGCGTGGATCTGTGCCCGCCGACGCTCGCGATGCCCGCGCCGATGTGGGTGCGCAGCCTCGTCGTCGTCGAGCGCTTCGATGTCGCCGACCCCGCCGCGCCGGCAGCGAGCGCGCGCCTCGTGTTCGACGGCCGCCTCGTCGACGCGCGCCGCGTCGGCGACCACCTCGTGTTGCTCAGCGAGCACCAGCCGCTGCTGCGTGCCGACCAGTTGCCTGCCGACACGCCGCCGGCCGACCTCGACGCGGCGATCGCCGCGACGCGCGGCGCCGACCTGCTGCCGCGCCGGCGTGGCGACAGCGGCGGTGGCGCCACGTCGCCGCTGCTCGACGAAACCGACTGCTGGGTGCAGCCCGACAACGCCTCGCTCGCGCTCGCGGTGACGACGATCACCGTGCTCGATCTGCGCGCGGCCGACCTGGCTCCGGCGAGCCGCTGCTTCATCGGCGGCACCGAGGCGCTGTACATGACGCCGGCGTCGATCTACCTGGCCAGCACGCGCTGGGCCGTTGCGCCGGCGGCCGGTGGCGCCGTGCTGCGTTACCCGGCGACCATCCGCACCGACCTGCACAAGTTTTCGTTCGCGGCCGGGCAGCTCGCCTACCGCGCCAGCGGCGATGTCGAAGGCCACCTCGGCTGGGACGCCGCGCGCAAGTCGTACCGCCTGAGCGAACACGCCGGTCTGCTGCGCGTGCTCACCTTCACCGGTTCGCTCGGCTGGGCCGGGCCGGCCGATGCGACGACGCTGCCCGCCTCACCGGCGCGGCTGACGGTGCTGCGCGAGGAGATCGGCACGACGGGCGGCACCACGGGCGGCGTGCTCGGCGCCATCGCGACGCTGCCCAACGCGCGCCGGCCCGAGCCGCTCGGCAAGCCGGGCGAGCAGGTGCACGGCGTGCGCTTCGCCGGCACGCGCGGCTACCTCGTCACCTTCCGCCAGATCGACCCGCTGTACGTGCTCGACCTCGCCGACGCGAGCGACCCGCGCGTGGCGGGTGTGCTCGAAGCGCCCGGCTTCTCCGACCACCTCGTGCCGTTGTCGGAGCGGCTGCTGCTGGGTGTCGGCAAGGACGCCGATGCGAGCGGGCGCATCGGCGGCGTCAAGGTGTCGCTCTTCGACGTGGCCGATGCGACACGCCCGCGCGAGCTGGCCAGCCAGGTCTTCGGCAGCGCCGGCAGCTCGAGCGGCCTCGATGCCACACGGCAGGGGCTGGCGCTGCTCGAGCAGGGCGGGACGACGCGGCTGTCGTTGCCGATGGTCCTGGTCGACGCGAACGACACAAACGCGCGCGACCGCCTGCAACGCTTCGAGGTCGATCTCACCGCGGGCACGTTGACCGCGAAGCCGCCGATCGCGCCGCCCGCGGGCACCGCGCCCGGCCAACTGGCCACGCAGCGCAGCGTGTTGATCGGCGAGCAGGTGGTGTGGCTGCACGGCGGGCGGTTGAGCGGCCACGCCTGGTAGTGGGAGCGCGAGCGCCAGCTCGGCTTCGTCGACGCTGGCGATGCAGCAGATCTTGATGGCGACGGGCACGGCGATCCTCGATGCGGCCTCAACCCGGTTCGCCTAACCGACCAACTACGGCGATCGCCTAATTGCTCCCCGGCTGGGGGTTGCTCGCGGGTGCCGAACCCGCGCTGGGCACGCCCAGGCGGCGCGCGGTGCGGTCGGCGGCGGCCCCGGCGCGCTGCGCGCCCTTTTCGACGGCGCTGGCAGCGCGACGCACGCCGCTGGCCGCTGCTTGCTGCGCACGCATGACGACGGGCGCGGCGGCCGAGGCGGCGCGCTGTATGCCGCCGGCGGCAGCCGACGCGGCGCGCTGCACACCACTGGCGGCGGCCGAGCCGGCACGCTGCACCCTGCCGGCCGCGCCGGACGCGGGTGTGCTCTGCGCCATCGCCATGTCAGCGCCGGCGCAGCACATCGCAGCGGCCAGCAATCGCAACCCAAGGTGAGTGGTCAGCTTCATGGCGACGATTGTGGAGACGAACGGGACCCTTGCGGCAACCGGGTGAAACGCGCTTCGACAGGTTCAGGGTGATCCCAGCCCGTTCGGGCTGAGCTTGTCGAAGCCCAGAGTCGAAGAGCGCTTCGACAGGCTCAGCGCGAACGGTCGTTACCCGACCGTCTCCAGCACCACCGCTCCGTCCGCCGCCGGCTTGCCCTCACCGATCCGATACGCCGCCTGCACCGCCACCACCGCCGCGGCGGCCGACTCGGCGTCGGCCGCATGCACGCGCGCCAGCGGCGCACCGGCCGTGACGTGTTGGCCTGGCGTGGCCAGGTGCGTAAGGCCGACGCGCGGGTCGATGCGCTCGCCGCCGTGCCGCCGGCCGCCGCCGAGCGCGACGATCGCGAGACCAAGCGCACGCACGTCGTTGCGCTCGACGCAACCATCGCGCAGAGCCGGCGCTTCGCGCTGCACCGGCGCGACCGCGAGGCCGGGCTGCCGCAACACGTCGCGCGGGCCGCCGAGCGCGGCGACCATGCGCGCAAAACGCTCGGCCGCGCCGCCGCCGGCCAGCGCCACCTCGGCGCGCCGGCGCGCTTGTGCAAGGTCCGAAACGACGCCGCCGAGTACCAGCGCCTCGGCCGCGAGCGCCAGCGTCAACGCCAGCAGCCGCGGCTCGCGTGCGCCACCGCCGCCACCCTTCAGAAAACCTATCGCCTCCCGCACCTCCAGCGCGTTGCCGGCGCTGTGCCCGAGCACGCGGTCCATGTTGGTGACGAGTGCGCGCGCCTTCAGCCCCGCGCCGGCGGCCACCGTGACGAGGCTTTGCGCGAGCGTGCGCGCCGCCTCGCGCGTCGGCATGAAGGCGCCGCTGCCGGTCTTCACGTCGAGCACCAGCGCGTCCAGGCCCGCGGCGAGCTTCTTGCTCAGGATGCTGGCGGTGATCAGCGGCACGCTCTCGACGGTGGCCGTGACGTCGCGGATCGCGTACAGCCGCCGGTCAGCCGGCGCCAGGTCGGCCGAGGCGCCGAAGATCGCGCAGCCGGCTTCGCGCAGCGCGCGCCGCAGCACCTCGGGTGACGGATCGACGCCGTAGCCGGGCAGCGCTTCGAGCTTGTCGAGCGTGCCGCCGGTGTGGCCGAGGCCGCGGCCGCTGATCATCGGCACGATGACGCCGGCGTCGGCGCCGGCCTCGGCGACGAGCGGTGCGAGCATCAGGCTGACCTTGTCGCCGACCCCGCCGGTGCTGTGCTTGTCGAGCACCGGCCCCGCGAAGCCCTCGGCGCGCCAGTCGCTGACGCGGCCCGAGTGCGCCATCGCGTGCGTCAGCGCCACCGTCTCGGCGTCGTCCATGCCGCGGCAGACGATCGCCATCGCCAGCGCCGCGGCTTGTGCATCGCTGAAGCGGCCGTCGACGAGGCCGGCGACGAATTCGGTGATCTGCGCGGCGCTCAGCGCGTGGCCGTCGCGTTTGGCGGCGATGAGTTGTTGGGGGAGCGGCATCGCGCGGTCAGTTCGCCCTCGTGATCCGATCCAGCGCCCCCGGCACGAGCCCCGGGTTCGCCTTCACGTGGGCCTCGAACGCATCGACATCCATCATGCCGGTGCGCCGTTCGCGGCCTACGAGTAGCACGGTGAAGTTGTCGCCACCGCCGGCGAGGAAGCCGTTGACGGTGACGCGCAGGGGCGAATCCACCGCGATCGGGTTGCCATTCAGCTTCATGCTGCCGGGCACGATGCGCTGGCCCGGCGGCTTGCTCGCGTCCCAGGCGTAGGCGAAGCCGCGCGAGATGGCGAGCACGCGGCCGGCCGCCGTCGGCTGGTTGATCCACTGCTGCTCGAGCACCTGCATCAGCTGCAGGCCGCTCAACGTCATCGTCACGAGGTTGTTGTAGAACGGCTGCACGGCGAACAGGTCTTCGTAGCGGACCTGCAGATCGCCGGCCGCACCGCCCGCCCTGGCGCCGAGGTCGGCGCGGATGCCGCCCGGGTTCATCAGCGCGATCTGCGCGCCGAACTCGCGCGCGGTGGCCGCGAGCTGCGCATCG
>Ga0209573_1003982_pt1 | contig 15247 bp, 13 predicted proteins | sample TNRBio252014_DNA_FD_185870 | JGI IMG/M metagenome (GOLD analysis project Ga0209573, IMG submission 185870) | Wastewater treatment Type I Accumulibacter community from EBPR Bioreactor in Madison, WI, USA - TNR Reactor_6/25/2014_ DNA (SPAdes)... | ecosystem: Engineered > Bioreactor > EBPR >...
CCATTGCACCTTCATCCCCGGTCGAACCATCGAAATGCCCCGACCAGGCGAAAGACACCCATGCATTTTGAAACTCAGTGTATCCACGGCGGCGTTCACAAGGATCAGCAATACAACAGCGTGATCACGCCCATCTATCCCACGTCGACGTTTTACTGGAACAGTCTGGAAAGCAACTCCGGATACGACTACACCCGATCGAGTAACCCCACTCGAAAAGCGTTGGAAGAAAACATTGCGGCACTGGAAGGCGGCGCTGGATGTGTTGCCACGTCCACGGGGATGTCGGCCATCCACTGTGCCATGGCGCTGTTTTCGCCGGGGGATCATGTGGTCGCGCCGGCCGATCTGTATGGTGGGACGTTTCGCCTGTTTGATAAGTTCCTGACGGAAAAGGGACTGTCGTTTACGTTTGTGGATATGACACAACCAGATCTGGTGGCTGCTGCCATGACGCCCGCCACCAAATGTGTCTGGATCGAAACTCCCAGCAATCCGCTGCTGAAGGTGGTGGATATTCAGGCGGTCGTGAACATTGCTCGTCAGCACAACGCGATCACCATCTGCGACAACACGTTTCTGTCACCCTATCTGCAGAGACCGCTGGAACTGGGAGTGGACCTGGTGATGCACTCCACCACCAAGTACATCAACGGGCACTCCGATGTGGTGGGGGGCTGCGTGGTCTCAGGATCGCCCGAGCATGCCAAAAAGATCGCGTGGATCTGCAACGCGCTGGGGCTGGCGTGTTCCCCGTTTGATGCGTGGCTGGTGCTGCGTGGAGTGAAAACTCTGGGCTGCCGCATGGAAGCTCAGCAGGCGACGGCCATGAAGATCGCCCGATTTCTGGAAGCGCATCCGCTGATTGAACGAGTCTACTACCCGGGGCTGGAGTCACATCCTCAGCATGATCTGGCCAAACGACAGCAGAAAGGTTTCGGTGCGATGCTGTCGTTCGATACCAAAGATGGTCGGACTGTGGCGGAACGAGTTTGTCTGAAGACAAAACTCTTCGATGTGGCGGAATCTCTGGGCGGGATCGAATCGCTGATCTCCTTCCCCGTAACCATGAGCCATGCGTCGATGACACCTCAGGCTCGTGCCGCAGCCGGCATTACCGAAAAGACCGTCCGCGTGTCCGTCGGACTGGAACACAGTGACGATCTGATTGCCGACCTGAAACAGGCACTGGACGGCTGAAGATTTTCGGAGTCCGTTTCCATCGATCGGCAGGGCAGGGAATCAGAGGCACAGCATGAACGGCATTGAACACCGGCGAGGATTTTCACGAACAGAATCTGGATGTCTTTTGGTGCTGTTGACGATGATTGCGGCGACGCGGACATGTGCCGATGAGCCGAATCCCGACACGCGCGGCGATCAACGATACCTGATCATTCATTCGGACGACGCCGGCATGAGTCACTCAGTGAATCAGGCCACGATTCGTGCGATGGAACAGGGGTTTGTTTCCTCCTGCAGCATCATGGTGCCCTGCCCCTGGTTTCCCGAGTTTGCAGAATGGGCCAGCCAGCATCCGGAAAAGGACTTTGGCATTCATCTCACGTTGAACTCGGAATTTGGAAGTTACCGATGGGGGCCGGTCGCAGGACGTGACAAAGTGCCCACGCTGGTCGACGAAAACGGCTATCTGCTGAAGTCCAAAGACGAAACCATCGCGAAAGCTCGGCCCGAGGAAGTCGAAATCGAACTCCGGGCTCAGATCGATCGCGCCCTGAAGGCCGGTATCCGACTGAGCCATCTGGACACTCACATGGGCACGGTTGTGTCCACGGGCGAGATGCTTGAGATCTACGTGCGACTGGGGCTGGACTACAAACTTCCCGTCATGATCATGCGAACGCTCAGTGACGACATTGCTCAGGGCTATCCGGATCTCGCGAAAACTCATCGCGACCACATCCGTGTGCTGGAATCTCAGGGTCTGCCGGCCATTGACGAGCTGTATCAGTTCTACGAGGGCAAAGATCACGCCAGACGACAGGAGCGATACCTGAATACGTTTCGCACTCTGAAGCCCGGAGTGACTCAGATGATTATCCACTGCGGCGAAGACAATGCTGAGCTGCAGGCCATCACCGGCAGCCACTTTCTGCGAGGCGATGACACGAAGATCTTCACCGATCCGGACGTCAAACGGCAGATCGACGAAATGGGCATTCAGATCATCAGCTGGACGCAGCTTCAGGAACGCCAGACTCGGCTGCGGAATCAACAGTCGCCGCCGCAATAAGGTAAGAAGTCATCGAGAAGACCGCGCCTTCTGCTTATCCCAGAAACTGCGCGAGCCGGGACTTCAGATCAGGTCGCCCCAGTTCGGCTTTTCCAAAGCCAGGGACAGCCCCGTTTTCGACCGCCTTCTTCTGCCAGTCGGCGTAGTTCGAAACCAGCATCACAGGCACCTCTGGCTGCACAGCGTTCAGGCGGATCTGTTTCAGGATGTCCATGCCTTCACTCCCGTCTGCGTCCAGAATGCGATTAATCAGCACCAGGCTGACGGGGTGCTTTTCCAGCAATGGCAGCACCTGATCCGCCAGATCCGCTGTCAGGATTCGCACGGAAAAGTGCGACGTCAGGTAATGGGTGATGGCCGCACTGTCAGGGCGGCACTGTCCAACACTCAGAACGGTTCTCTGTTCCATGATTTTCCTCTTGAAGGCTGTGGCAAATCCCTCACAGTCGGCATTCTCTGCCTGCTCCCTCAGAATTTCCTCCGCGAAACATAAGAATCCATCGGAAAAGCTGCGTCTGGCTGAAACACTGCTGCTGGCCGAATGCAAACCCTGCAGACAACCGTGATCCGGGTCAGAGGATCGCACCAGGCACGATGGTTTGAGGGTAGCGAACTGCGTGAGCGAAGTCCTGTCAATGAGCCGCAGGGCTCTGAGGGGTCATGGAATTTCATCGCTTGTCAGGGGAGTCATGTCGTGAAGGATCCTGTCTTTACAGGACTGGAAATTCTTGCAGAAGGCCTTCGTCCGTTTGTCGCCCGACGGATCGATGTCGTTCTGAAGAATCCTCACCTCGCGAAAGAAGTCTCCAGCTGGGATGCTCAGGCACTGATGGTCTTCATCTGGGAACGCTGGAACGACGTCTTCCGATCCGAACTGACTTTTCTGGAACGCAGCCTGATCAGTGAACTGCGCGAGTTTCGAAATCGCTGGGCTCATCAGGACGTATTGGAAGAACCCGACATCTATCGAGTCCTGGATGACATTGAGCGTCTCCTCAAAGCCATTCATTGCCCGAAAGCTGACAGCGTTCGTCAGCTGCGAATGGAATCTCTGGGGCGATTGTGGACAGACGAACGGAAAGCCCGTTCGCTTGATCAGAAAGCCCGTCTGGTCTGGCCCTACGTGATCTGTGGCGCCTGTGCACTGGCTCTGAATACGGCCATCCTGGCATTTGGCTCATCCCCATGGGACTGGATTCTTTCCGGTCTGGTGTTTCTGGGCATGATGCGAGTGGCCTATGTGCAGGCAACTCGGGAATCGCTGCAGGGACCAGGTCCGCACGAATGTTCCCGCTGCGGCCGCATTGTCTATTCGACAGATTGCCCGTACTGCAGTCCCGGTGGTCTCGAACATCCGCCGTCGCCGACTGTGCCGCGATCGGCGGGCCAGGCTGAAACACTGATCTCCGGGGCGGTCTGACGCCGAAGAACACGACCTCGGTCAATGCATCTCGGCGGATCCCAGGCCGCAGCACGGCTCAACCCTTGTGACGTCCCATCACGCGCCGCTACGCTCCCGCAGATGTCAGCTTAACCCGTGGCCGACAGGCCAGGTTGACGAAATCCTGGCCTGTCGGCCACGGGTTAAACGTCGACTAACACGCTCCATCACGTTGCGGGATCTTATCCCTCAGGCAGCGAACACAGGGCCACATTTATGCAGACTCGTCTACTGGGAAGTACCGGAATGCAGCTTCCCATTTTGAGCTTTGGAGCATCGTCACTGGGGCAGGAGTTTCGCAGTGTCCAGCTGGATGAAGCACTGCAGAGTGTTCGCACGGCACTGGACTGCGGTCTGAATTTTATTGATACGTCGCCGTTTTACGGTCGTGGAATGAGTGAAGTGCTGCTGGGAATCGCGCTGCGTGGCGTTCCCCGCGACAGCTACACACTCTGCACCAAACTGGGCCGTTATGACCTGGGACACTTTGATTTCAGTGCAAAGCGCGTGGCCGAAAGTGTTGACGTGAGCCTGCATCGACTGGGCACCGATCATCTGGACATTGTGCTGTGTCACGACATTGAATTTGTGCCGATGCAGCAGATCGTCGATGAAACAATCCCGGCTCTGCGGAAGATTCAGCAGGCCGGAAAGGTGCGGTTCGTAGGATTCAGCGGCTATCCTCAGAAGATCTTTCGCTTCATCTGCGACCAGATCAATGTGGACTGTGTTCTGTCGTACAACCAATACACTTTGCAGAACACTCGGTTCGCCGATGAAACGGTTCCCTGGCTGAAGGAACGCGGAATCGGAGTGATGAATGCCGGACCTTTCTCCGCTCGTCTGCTGACAAATGCTCCGCTGCCCGCCTGGCTGAAGGAACCCGAATCGGTCAAGGCTGCCGCGCGACAGGCGGCCGCACATTGTGCTGCTCACGGAGTCGACATCGCTCAGCTGGCGCTGCAGTTTTCCTGTCTGAATCCGGACATCGCCACGACCATCGCCGGCAGCGCCAATCCGAACAACATTCGGCAATGGGTGCGCTGGCTGGAGGAGCCCATCAACAATCAGCTGCTTCAGGAAGTGCTGAGCATCTTTGAACCCGTGCGGAACCTTGGACATCTGGAAGGACTGAAGGAAAACAACTGAAATCACGGAGTCTGCCCGTGAGAATTCGTCAGAATGAGACGCCGCGGTTCTGAAGTTCTCGCTGTTTTCCCACAGCTTGAATCACCGCCTCCCGGCTCTATACTCTGCTCGCTTCGATGCGAACACACGCTCGGCAACTGTCACGTCGAAGACGTCGGCAGTGTTTGGGCGTGACTCGATTTTATCCGTGTACGCGGCGTGCATCGTGCCGCAGCGAACGACGTGAGCGGCTATTTGGTAACAAGCCGTCAGGATCCTCCGGGTCAGGGGATTCCATCCCTTGTCAGGAAATCAACAGGAATTCAAAGGGGAAACCATGAGTGTACGAATTGGTCAGCCGGCTCCGGGACTTGACCTTGCGCTGCAGGTCTATGATCGCACGAAGGACGGCACAGACACACAGTTTCGAGACCTGAAGCTGTCCGACTACAAGGGCAAGTGGGTCTGCCTGTACTTTTATCCGCTCGACTTCACCTTCGTCTGCCCGACGGAAATCATCGCCTTCGACAAAGCTCTGGGCGAATTCTCGGACCGTCACGCGGTGGTACTGACCGCCAGCACCGACAGTGTGTATTCCCACAAGGGCTGGTGTGATTCTCACAAGGAACTGGGTCAGTTGAAGCACCTGATGATCGGTGACACCAGCCATCAGCTGTCGTCCGCTTACGACGTCCTGGACTGTGGCAAAGGCATCGCTTATCGCGGCGTTTACCTGATTGATCCTCAGGGAGTGCTCCGCTGGCTGGCCGTGCATGATCTGGGCGTGGGCCGAAACGTCGATGAAGTGCTGCGAGTTCTCGACGCGCTGCAGACCGACAAGCTGTGTCCGTGCAACTGGAAACCCGGTGAGCAGACTCTCAACTGATACGCGTGTTTCCTCGGACGCCAAACCATTCGAAAGCCCGACTCTGATCTCAGAGCCGGGCTTTTTCCTTCTGAGTAAGTTCGATGCCCGCACGCTGACCCAACGAAATCGCCACCTATGAAATGGCCGCTTCGCAATCAGATCTTTGTGCCGTTCGCTGTGCTGCTCACTGTGTCCGTGATTCTCGTCACGCTGGTGAGTGTCTGGACAGCGGCCAGTCAGATCCGCCAGCAGCAGCAGGACCATCTTCAGGCGGCGACTGCGGCGCTCAGTGATGCCAGCTTCCCCCTGACACAGGATGTGATTCAACGCATCGGTGCCATGATCGGCGGCCAGGTCATTGTGACGGACCGACAGGGGCAGATCACCGCGGCCACGCTCACACTCTCAAAGCTGCCTGAAACTCTGACGGAGCTGGCCCGATTCGAGACGACTACGACCACATCACTGCCAGTGAATTCGACGGATTACTATGTCACGATGATTCCACGACTGCGTGTTCCCCGGCCCGGCCCCCTGTTCATTCTGATTCCTCAGCAGGATCTGAAAGTTCTGCAGCGCAATGTCATCCTGCCACCGCTGCTGGTGGCGGTCCTGACTGCCGCACTGGCGATGGTCATGGCCATGCTGATTGCCCGCGGACTGGGTCAGCGGGTGGACCAGCTCAAGTTTCTCTTCGCGGAACTGGCGGCCGGACGTTTTCCGATGGTTTCGACGGGTGGCCGGAAGGATGAACTGCAGGAACTGACTCAGTCGGCCAATGATCTGTCATCGCGCCTGCAGCAGCTTCAAAAGGAGCTGCAACGGACCGAAAGACTACAGCTGCTGGGGCAACTTTCCGGAGGACTGGCCCATCAGCTTCGGAACTCTGTGACAGGAGCAAGACTGGCCCTCGAACTGCACCAGCAACAGTGTTCAGGTGATGATCATGGACTCCTGTCGGCGGCGTTTTCGCAGCTGAGGCTGACGGAAGAGCAGGTGATGGCCGTTTTGTCGCTCAGAGACACGGACAACACGTCCTCGGCACAAAGTATCCGGCAAAGGGGCGGCTCGGGATACGCTGGCGACACAGATGGACCGCCCAGGGCAACTGACATCGTTGCGATGATCGACGAGTTGCAGATTCTGCTGCGACCGCAGTGCCTGCACTGGAAGACGCAGGTTTCTGTTGACGTGTCTCCGGCTTGCAGCAGACAGGTCGCGATCCGTTCGCCGTCGTCACTGAAAGGAGCACTTCTGAATCTGTTGCTGAACGCCGTGCAGGCAGCTGGTACCGGAGGATGCGTCGAAATTCGCGTATTAAGCAAACCAGACGAGCTGATCGTTGAAATCCGTGACAACGGCCCTGGATTTCCACAGGATGCCGAAACCCTGACGGACGCATTTCAGACAACTAAGCCACAGGGGATCGGGCTGGGACTCACGATCGCCAGACATGCCGTGCAGAGGGAATCCGGGCGCATGACGATCGCCAGAGACGGCCTCCTGACTTCCGTCAGAATCTCCATACCACAATCTGAGTTCCCGGAACCCACGGAGCCGACTGTATGACTCGCACGCTGGTGATTGATGATGAACCGGCGATCTGTCGCTGCTTTGAAACCCTGCTGGGCAGTCTGGACTGTGAAGTGACGGTTACGGCGTCTGCAGAAGAGGCGCTGACTCTGGTCCGCCAGCAGACCTTCGACGTGATTGTGATGGATGTGCGTCTGCCCGGAATGGATGGATTGACCGCCATGCCCAGACTGCGCGAATCCAGTGACGCGCCAATCGTGATCATCACTGCGCATGGTGATCTTTCCACCGCGATTTCCGCCGTCCGGGAAGGCGCTTTTGAATACCTGCCCAAGCCCTTTCATCTCGATCAGATCACACAGGTCCTGAAACGAGCGATCGAACATTCCCGGACGACGGCACGAAGAACGGAACCAGACGCCGTGGCGATCGGACGTTCGGATTTCGTGGGAAATTCTCTGCCGATGCAGCAGTTGTTCCGTCAGATTGCCCTGGCTGCTCAGCACGACGCACCCGTGCTGATTACAGGCGAAAGCGGCACTGGAAAGGAACTGGTGGCTCATGCCATTCACATCCACAGTCGCCGGGCAGCGAAACCCATCGTGCCAGTCCACCTGGCGTCGGTGAACTCCGGACTGATGGAGCGCGAATTGTTCGGCCATAGCGCCGGTGCGTTTACCGGCGCTGAGACAGCTCAAAGTGGACTGCTGCAACGGGCAAACGGCGGTACGCTGTTCCTGGATGAAATCGGAGAAGCGCCGATGGCCGTGCAGATCAAACTGCTGCGAGCGGTTGAATGCGGCGAGTTTTACCGAGTGGGTTCGTCTGTCCCTGAGAGCTCAGACTTTCGCACGATCGCCGCTACCAATCGTCCGGTGTCTTACCTTCGCGCATCGGACATGTTTCGATCAGATCTGTTTTACCGATTGTCGACAATCCACATTCATGTTCCGCCCCTGCGCGAACGGAAAGATGATATCCCGCTGCTGGCTCAGCATTTTCTGAATCAGGTCAGCAACGGCCTGCACAGGTCGTTTACCGCCGAAGCCCTGCAACTGCTGACCGAACGGACCTATGCCGGCAATGTCCGTGAACTGCGGAACATCGTCGTCAGCGCGGCTCGGCAGACGCCAGCCGGTGAGATTCCCGCGGAAATCCTCCCGCCTTGTGAAGCCGATCCGGGCCAACCATCCAGCACCAGCGGCGATCTCCGAGCCGCTGCCCGCGAATGGACTCGCCAGGCACTGGCGGATTCCGAATCGTCACTGCTGCTGAAGGCCACTCAGATCGTCGAAAGCGAAGTGATCGCCGCCGTCCTGGAGGAGACATCCAACAACCGCTCGGCCGCCGCTCTGCGATTAGGCATCCATCGCGAGACCCTGCGTGATAAGCTCGTTCGACGCGGCGATACCGGCGAGTCGATCGAACACTGAGGCGGTTCACAGGATCGGCGGACGCCGTGCCATGTGAGTCCCGTGGACCTTCTCAGAATTCCGCCACGACTTCACCACCGGATCGAGTACCCAGTGCGCGCCAAACTCCCAGATCAATGTTTTCGCTGATTGTCCGAACCGACCCGTCAAACATTGCCGCATTCACAGTGCCCGTGTGAAAGCTGCGTGACGTGATCACGGCATACGTCGGACTTCCAGCTCCGCCATTGCGTCCTTCCTGCCAGGAATTGAAATCTGTTTCTGTGTAGGTCACTCCGCCTGAGGTATAGGTCACTTCGGTATTGGGCGGCAGCGTTACGGTAAATCCCGAGTGATGACAGCGGCCATCCGGCCATTCCGTATGCCCCGTGTTTTTGAAGTCCGTACCCGTGGCCACATTCGCTGCGACTTCCGCACTGCTGGCCGGAATGACGGTTGACGCTGGGCCGCCATTGCGATTGTAAGGCGTCCAGGCCTTCACTTCTGAAGCGACGAGCGTATTGGTCGAACCATCTGTCACATCACGAAACGAAAGTCGGGCGTTTGGATAGAACAGGCCATCACCGCCCTGACCGTTCGCCGGGTTAAAGACAAACCAGGTTCCGTAATTGAAGCCATACGTCGTGGGATACAGGTGAGATTTTCCGCCACCGGGATCCCGAACCCTATCACTGCCGGGATCACTCGGGCACGCATACACCGGAATCTTCAGTCCGTGAATTGCAGTCTGAAAATCCCAGGCAGTTGTCAGGTCGACATTCGCATACACATTCCCCTGCTCGAGATATGGCAGAATTCTCCCATGCACACCCCAGGAACCGTTGTTGCCAGTTGCCGTCACGGACAGGTTGACCGAAGCACCCAGCGGCAGGTATCGATTCGCATCAATGTAATTGTGGATCGCCAGGGCCAACTGCTTCAGATGATTGCGGCACTGCGTACGACGAGCCGCCTCACGGGCCTGTTGCACGGCCGGCAGCAGCAGAGCAATCAGAATCGCGATGATTGCGATCACAACCAGCAGTTCAATCAGCGTGAATCCTCGTGCGGTTTCACTGCGACACTTCTTCGAGGACATCGACATGCAGAGCACTTTCGTTCTGACAACACGTGGCCAACTCAATCGGACCGAAGTCCTGATCCTTTTTGCCAGCTCAGAACGATTTCCGCTCCGGGCAAAACTCACCGCGAGTGAATCGAAAGGAGAACGCCGCAAGTCACGTTCCGAAATCACACGGCGCACACCGGATCTCGGGAACATGGAACAAACGACTGCGGAATTCCTGCGAAAATGTGGTGCTGAGCCCCTCCTGGGCCATCAACAGAGCTGCCAGTCGCCTGATGGATTCGATGCTGAATGACGAAATGACCGTCAGCAGCGGCGGGGACTCCGTCATTCCGGCTTCCATCCCGAACAAGGGGCTGAGAGCCGCTTGACCCAAAGGAGCCTGACGGCTCGTTGAAAATCGACCGCTCACGTTGTGAGCTACGGAAACATGCGAGCACGGTGCACGCATGAATTCGAGTAAGAATCTAACTGACACGCCCGCAGCAGAACTCGTGCAGAGTTCGGACTGTCCAGAAACCGAATGGCGTGGCGTCGCCGACGATAATTCATCCGGATCCCTGCTGCAGAACACGAAGCCACAAGCCAGGATCATTGGCCTTCGCGCAGGCTTGTCCCCGTGGAGCAGAGTTCAGGACTCTGCCATCGAATTCCGACAGCACCCGTCTATCGCACTTCAGCATTCAATTGGCAACAGTACTCTGCACGTACCTTGCCACCGTTTCCTGGAAGCGGCGCTTGCCGTCTTCGACGACGCGGCGAATGTCTTTTGCGTTCTGTTCGCTTTCCTTCCGCAGATCGGCAATCATCGTCAGCGATTCCACCTGGAAGTCGCTGATGGCATCGACCAGCTTCTGAACGCTTTCGACGCGGATTGTCGAACCGTAGCCGGCTTTCATCGCCGCACGTTCCAGTTCGCGTCCCAGATCAGCCACGTCTTCCAGTCCCTTGTTCAGCCCCTCCTTCATGGCGTCGGTCGCTGCAGTGACTTCATGCAGGCCCTGCTGACTGGTGTAGACGGTGCCAAGAATTGTGAAGACGTGTTCGTTGGTCGTGAAGAATGTCACAGCTCGACGATACACGCCATCCTTTACGTCGTGAGTCTGCTTCAGTTTGGTAATCAGCGTTTCGCCGACATCGTAGCCAATCGAAAGGTTTTCAGAGATGTCCTTCAGCAGCTGATAGGTGCGGTCTTCGTCGTGAAACTTCTGGCGGGCCTGATCCCGAGCCAGTTCCAGACGTCCGCGTTGTGAGGCATCATCGGACTGAAACCTATCAATTGTTGTCTGAGCGTCGGCCAGCGACTTCTTTGCGGATTCCAGCGCTGGCTTCTGCTTTTCGTACAGCTCGCACGCCATGACTTCCGCCTCCTTCAGAGCGAAGCGGAAGTCGATGTAGGCATCCATGATGGCCTCTTCACGTTCCAGCTGATCCTTCGTGTCCTTCGAAACGTCCCGGTAGGTCTCCGCGATGCGTTCGAACCGATCACTCGGAGTCCCGCGACGAATCTTCATCCACCAGTTCTGAAACTTCTCGGATCGACTGATCTGACCATCCGCCAGCTGACTGATCAGCATCTTCGAATCTTCCCGCACGGAATCGAACATCTGGGTGATCTCCAGATAGCGATTGCCGATTCGAATGTTTTCCACATTCTCGCGCACCAGGCGATTGAAGGTGCTCATGTGTTTGATGACATCGGCGATGGCCAGTGCGCGGGCTTCATCCACATGCCGGACGTCTTCCAGCAGGCGAATCAGTTCATCGTTCGCATCACCCGACGTGGACAGTCCAAATTTTTTCAGAACCTGAATGGCCCGATCGAGGTAGTGACGCATGGTGGACGGCACAGTTGTCGTCTGAGCTGTGGTGACCGTGACATTGGTCATTTCAGTATTGGAAGAACCGGCATTAGAACTGGTCATGGAACAAACTTTCTCTGAATCTGTTGAACCCGGGAACCGCAAGTGTGTCATTGGTCGACCAACAGCCAAATCCCGCAGATCAGTTCGACTCGGACTGCATGTCTGGACTGAAAGGCGATGGCCGCGGTTGGGCTCTGAAAGGTGATCTCAATTGTGGCCGACAGGTCGGTCACTCATTCGGTCACTGTCACAGATGATCGTATGCTGATCCAGGTCTGTCTCAAAGTGTTTATGACGGCAATGGCGCAGTTCGTGTCAGCGTCCAGCCGTTCTTTTGTGCATGTCTTCCGCATTGTTCGGTCGGTAGACGATCTGTCTGCTGTGAATCAGAATCCGGCAGATCCCTGACCTCCGCTTCCTGAACCCGCGACTCTTTCTGACTGTCCGCATCACATATGCAACTCCACTCAGGCACGACCGTCATTTCCCACGGACAATTGATTGACGGCCATGGAGGTCCTCCCGTCAGCGATGCGATGGTCATCGTCAAAGAGGGATACATTCACTATGCCGGACCGGCCAGCCAGGCTCCGACGCTGGAAGGTTCCTATCGGCAGATCGATGCCCGCGGCGGCTCGATCCTGCCGGGCCTGGTGGAAGCCCATTTCCATTCCACCTACTTCAATGTGGCGGCGCTGGAAGACCTGGACATTAAGTATCCGGTCGAATACGTCACTCTGCTGGCGGCATCCAACGCCAAACTGGCACTGGAATGTGGATACACATCCGCGCGCAGCGGAGGCAGTCTGTTCAACATTGATGTCTGGCTGAAGAAGGCCATCGAAGCAGACATCTGTCCTGGACCCCGACTGGCCTCCAGCGGTCGGGAAATCTGCGGCGTCGGCGGACTGATGGACTGGAATCCCGACTTCCGCAAGATCGGTATGGAAGGACTTGTGCTGCTGATCAATGGTCCGGTCGAAGCGCGGGCAGCCGTGCGAAAGCTGGTGAAAGACGGCGTCGAATGGGTCAAGACCTATCCCACCGGTGACGCCGCCGCTCCGGATACCAACGACCATCACACGCTGTGCATGACGTTCGAAGAAATGCATGCGGTCGTCGCCACCGCTCACAATCACGGCATGAAAGTGACGGGGCACTGTCGAGCCACGGATGGCATCACCAATGCTCTGAAGGCCGGGTACGACGCCATCGAACATGGTACGTTTATCGATGACGAAGGTCTGGACCTGATGCTGCAGCGGGACGTGCCGTGTGTGCCAGCCCTGTATTTTGAATACGCCAGCATCCAGCGCGGGCCGGAATTCGGCATGTCGCAGCGAGTCATCGATGGGCACCAGGAAACTCTCGACGGCGGTGCCGAGAGTGCTCGACGAATCCTGAAGGCTGGTGGATGTCTGGGCATGGGCGGCGACTATGGATTTGCCTGGAATCCCCATGGCGACTATGCCCGCGAACTGTCGTTCTTTGTGAATTATGTCGGTTTCAGCCCGATGGAAGTGCTGACATGTGCCACAAAGAATGGCGCGAAGATACTGGGAAGAAGCCACGAACTGGGAACTGTCGAAGCCGGAAAACTGGCCGATCTGCTGATCGTCGATGGCGATCCACTCACCGACATTCGCATCCTGGAAGATCGCTCGCGATTCATCGCTGTGATCCAGGGCGGCCAGATCAAAGCGGGCCAGTTGGCTCAACCGGTCGCCTGATCGTCTGACATTCATCAACCGTCTGTTGCGAAAGGGAATGCTGTTGAAGTATTCGGCCCTGGCGATTGCTATTTTGATACTGGTCATGCCGCGTGGCGCGCGAGCACAGACCACCGCTTTGGAATGTCTCCGGACAGATGGAGTTCTTGCCTGGGGAGCTGATCAGGAAGGCGGCGGCCCGTTTGTTTTCCCCGCCGATGATGATCCGACTCGGCTGGTCGGCTTTGAGGTGGAGATCGCAGAACTCATCGCTGCTCATCTGGGTGTGAAGGCCGAATTCCGTCAGGGCCAGTGGGACAAACTTCCCGATTTGCTGGATCGCGGCGACATCGACCTGGTCCTGAATGGTTTTGAATGGAATCGTGGCCGCGCTGAACGGTACGGCACATCCATCCCGTACTACATCTATGAACTGCAACTGCTGGCCCGAGTGGACGATGAATCCATCCAGTCGTGGGACGATCTGCTGAAACAACCGAACGGACGACCTCGAAGAGTCTCACTGCTGGGCGGCGCGGCGGCGGAAGATTACATGACCGCGTTTGGGCAGGATCAGATCGAACTGGCTCTGTTCGATGGCGTCACGGATGCCATGCGCGCAGCCGAGCTGGGGACAGACAGCATCGATGCGAATCTGCAGGACTTGCCCATCTGGAACTTCTACAAGGGCGACTTTCCCCGGCTAAAGGCTGTCGGACCTCCGGTCGGACGCGGCTTCTACACGGCGCTGGTTCGCAAGGCAGACACGCCTCTGCTGAAGGCCATCAACGATGCTCTGCTGGCAGGGTTTCGCGATGGCCGCATGCGAGCCATCTTTGAACGTTACGGAATGTGGAACGATGCTCAGGCCATGCGAGCACTGGAGACAGACCGCACCGACGGTTTTGTGGATCGTGCACCCAAATCCGACGGACAACCTTCTGACGGATCGGCTGTGCCCTCAGGAAACTCGCAGTCTTCATCGATCCGCGGATTCGCCGTGATTGCTCAACGAGGATGGTTTCTGGTCCGCGCCGCCGTGATGACGGTGCTGCTCTCCGTTTGTGCGATGCCGCTGGCCATTGGCATTGGCCTCTGCATGGCCCTGCTGCGGCTTTACGGAAAATGGTACGTGGCTACTCCGGCGACGATGTATGTGGAACTTGTTCGAGGTACTCCGCTGGTCCTGCAGCTGTATGTGATCTACTTTCTGGTGCCGGAAATTGTGAAGGCCGTCTTTCCAGGCTCGCAGTTCACCATCAGTGCCTTCTGGTCGGCTGTGACCGGGCTGGCTGTCAACTATTCGGCCTACGAAGCCGAGATTTATCGCGCCGGGCTGCAAGCGATTCCGAAAGGCCAGATGGAAGCCGCGCAGTCGCTGGGGATGACTCGAAATCTGGCGCTGCGGAGAATCATCATTCCTCAGGCGACCCGCATTGTCATTCCTCCGGTCACCAACGACTTCATCGCGCTGTTCAAGGACACGGCCGTGTGCAGCGTGATCACCGTCGTGGAACTATCGAAGGAGTACTACATCCAGGCCCGCAACACCGGCGCAATTGTGGAGCTGGGCATCCTGACGGCCATTCTTTATCTGGCGATGAGTTATCCGCTGTCCCTGGTGGCCGGGCGACTGGAACGCCAGCTGGGAAAGGAGGCTCGTCATGATTGAACTGAAGAATGTGGTCAAGCGGTATGGTACGCAGGAGGTCCTGCGCGGTGTATCGATGTCGGTGGCTCGCGGGGAAGTCTGCGTGCTGCTCGGTCCGTCGGGCGGGGGAAAAAGTACGTTGCTCCGAACGATCAACGGACTGGAAACATTCACTGAAGGCGAGATTCAGGTCAGCGGCATTTCATTGCCGCCTGCCCAGGGACCGGCTCGCGAAGCCGCTCTGCTGCAGATCCGACAGAAGGTGGGGATGGTCTTTCAGCAGTTCCACCTGTTTCCGC
>Ga0209573_1003983_pt1 | contig 15246 bp, 8 predicted proteins | sample TNRBio252014_DNA_FD_185870 | JGI IMG/M metagenome (GOLD analysis project Ga0209573, IMG submission 185870) | Wastewater treatment Type I Accumulibacter community from EBPR Bioreactor in Madison, WI, USA - TNR Reactor_6/25/2014_ DNA (SPAdes)... | ecosystem: Engineered > Bioreactor > EBPR >...
GGCTTTGAAAACAACCCGCTGCTCACCCGCGTACAAGAATATGCCGCCCAGGAAGGCGCGCCGGTCGTCGCCATCTGCGCCGCGCTCGAAGCGGAAATCGCGGAACTATCCGATGAAGACAAGAAAATCTTTCTGGCCGACCTGAATCTTGAAGAACCCGGCCTCAACCGCTTGGTGCGCGCCGGTTACGACCTGCTCGGCCTGCAAACCTACTTCACCGCCGGCGTCAAGGAAGTCCGCGCCTGGACCATCCACAAAGGCGACACCGCCCCGCAAGCCGCCGGCGTCATCCACACCGATTTTGAAAAAGGCTTCATCCGCGCCGAAGTCATCAGCTACGACGACTTTGTCACTTACAACGGCGAACAAGGCGCCAAGGAAGCCGGAAAAATGCGCCTCGAAGGTAAGGAATACATCGTCAAGGATGGCGATGTGATGCATTTCCGCTTCAATGTCTGATCGATATGTCGCAAAAACCGGAAATTTGCGACACATTTCATTGACTTGTCGCTGCGGACGACATAAAAATATTTGTTGATGCTGCCAGATTTAGAACCTGGTTGAAATAAATACTGTAGGACGCGAGTGTCAACACCGTGACACCCTATCGATTTCAGTCGCCGATCCAAGATCGAATCCATCCGTCCAACGCATCAATGCGCACAAATTGTGAAGGTACTTCGTATGGCGGATTCCTCATCCACCAGTAGATGTCCCGACTTACATATACCTCAGTGAATGAAGGTGGCTCAGCACACATTGGCGCAGGCCAATCAACAAGTGTTCGCAATTGATCGGTGCGTGAAACAAGAAATGCGCGGCGCCCCTCAATCTTGGCAAATTGTCCCCTGTCCTTGTCAGTACCGAAAATCCTCTCCCTAAGTCGGCGAGCATCCTTCAAGCAGAACGGTGGTTGATTGTACTTGCACTCCATAACAAGCCACCGATTCGAGTCTGGCCAATAGGCCAATACATCGAAGTCACCAACATCATTGAACTCCTCCTTGGGGAATCTGTACTTGAAGTCGATGCCTTGGACCACGTAAGTGGTGATCCGCGAACACACTCTAAATGCTTGAATCTCAAGTTTCTTCTCAAGTCCTTCCTTGATCGCACGAACATGTTCCTTCACGCGAGGCCAGTTGAAGTCGGCTGGCAAATATCCGTTCGCGATAGATCCGCTCCAGATGTTCAAGGCACAATCAGCAGCGGCCGCTCCCCATGCGATAAGTCCGTTCTCAACCCTAACAAGTGGTCGAATCGTATATCTGTTACCGCGCTTGGTATGTTCCCATACGGGTACATCTGATTCATCAACTACTTTGCCAAGCAAGCGCCGAATGGCAGTAGAATCAAGCGTAACAAAGTCGACCAAGTGATGAGCTTCAGCTTCGGATAGTCCTTCGACCAAATCCATGAGCTTTCCTGAAATAGTCGTCGGTGATGCCTGATAACAGAAGCGAAGTTCTGAGTCGCCACCTACCTCATGCCATCTAACCAAGATCAGCAACGTCTGCACCAGGTTTGTAAATGAAAACCCCAGATCCGACTCGAATGCACTGTCGAGCAAGCCCCACTCGTTGCCACTCTTCCATGTAGAATTAACTTCATCTTCCTGTACTAGATCAATGCCAAGTTTGGCCTGAGCTACCTCGATCGAGAATTGGCGCTCCTTTTCCTCTCGGTCATGGGAGTAGAAGACCTGCGGAACGAAAGAGTGGTCCAACTCTATGCCAGCAGCATCGATACCGTTGTGCAGGACGTCACTGGCTTCGTAGAGCACAAACAGCCAATCAATGGATGCGACCAATTGCACTACCACGGATGGAAGTGCCGGAGTCTTCCCGTGTGCTGATGAACTAAGGCAGCATTCGAGCAGATATCTGTAGTTTCTGGCTCCACTGGTAAAGCGCTCGTGAGCGTCAGCCATTGCCATTGGCCGATTGAAAGACACTTCGTGACTCATGCTCTGCCTGATGTGAAAGACCTCCCGTCGATACTCGGCTAGCAATTCATCGTGCTGCTCGATACAAAATAGCAGCAAGCTTTTTTGATCCAGTTCTGCAATTCGTTCATGCACCTTCTGGCGCATGGCATCTCGCGCAGAGTCGATGATCTTCTTCGCGGATGCGAGTTCATACCTGCTGGAAGCATCAATTCCTTGCTGCTTTAGCACGATGGCTAAATCGCGTCTTGCGATCTTGTACTGTTCTGGTTGAGGTACCTTTGGCTGAGCAAAGTCGGGCACGTTCACGGTACGCTCAATCCGCTTAAGGGTGAACCTTGGTAGTTTCGTCGCAGTCCTACGTAGAACGTCCATAACGTGCGAGCCAACTTGCTTTCCGAGGAGTTTGGCCAATCCTTCTACCGTCTCTATAAGGCAATCAACCTCAAACGAAGCGTCAACCGGCGATTCCAGCCGAGATTGGAGCCGCGCTAAATTGACGTCGACGGAGACACTCGTCGTAGACAAGCCAGAAGCGTCGTTCAATACCCACCCACTTAGCAATGGCAATGTCGCGCTTGCCTCGGTTATTGTATCTTCATAAACGGTCGCCAGTGCAGCCAGATTTGCCCTGCAGTAAATGAGGAGATGGCGGCCTACGAATATTTTCGTGTCTATGAGTAGAGCACTGCGTTGTGCAATGGCGTCAATGAGGCAATGGACGAAAAGTTCTAAGAGCCGTCCATTGTGAAGATCGAGTTCCTGCGCAAGTATTTCCAGAATTGATTGTACGGTGGTGGCTCCTACCGCGGTTGACCATGCAAGCGTTGGGGATCCCTTTGCTATCAGGCGCTGGAGACTATCATTCCTCACCTCTACGTTCCATGTGAGTTCGTTATCTGGAAATTGTAATGGTGCAGCACCCCAAAAGTTTTTAAGGTCTTTGAAGCGCCAATTCGAACCCCAGTGGGGATCCAGGCCAATCATCGTTGGTTCAATGGCTCCATCGATGAGTAGTGCATGAGAGTCGCGGAATGATGCAAACAGATCAGTGATGCCGCTTATAGGCCCCAAGATAGAGCTGTAGCTATCAACGTAGGTCCAAAAATTGTCTAATTCGCTAGGGTCCTTCAATGAATCGAAAATCGAAACAAAATCAGGGAACGACAAGACGCGAGCACTAGTCTTGGGTAGCTCCAGGTGCATCCAGGAAGTTGCAACACGTGTCAGGACAACTAGAATCTTAACGTCTGAAGGATCAGGCTGAGAATCATCTTTTCTCCTGAACTGCATGGCCTGTCCGCGACCTTCTAGCATCAACGCCCATCCACCAGCTGTGGCAAGCAGCTGCCGGACTTGCCGCTCGAGATCTCCCAGCATCGATAGTTCTTCTGGTGAGAGCATTGCAATCAGATAAAACATCTTGTCCGTTTTTAGAACAGCGGCGAATCGTTTTTCCAACCCACCAGTACGTGACGTCAGTCGAATCGGTCCTTCAACAACCACATCTCGTCCGAACCTCAGAACCAAGAACCTCCCAGTCCGATGGTTTACAGGAATGGATTCTCCCTGCGGTGAGTCTCCTTCACGTTCAGCCCAAAAGTCGATCACAACACTCGTTGCGTTACGCAGAGAGATTGGAATCAACTTCCCGTTGATCCTAGTCAAAAAGGCGGGCAGTGATGTTCCTTGTATTACAGCATCGCCGAATGAGCTCCCAGTTATTGGTTGCTTGAAGCTACCTTGCTCGAGCACCAAGTTGGGATTGAGGTCATCCACATACGATTGAACACTTTCGCAAGCACACCGAAGCGCTTCAAGACACTCAATCCAATGCGATTCAGAAGGTATTTCTATATGTCCTGGCAAGATCCCATCTGCGCTGCCGACAGTCTCTGGTTTCACATGCGAGATCACTAGGTCTTGCAGCATAACTACTAGAGCCAGATCCCTCGTGGCCTCTGGCTGATCAGCTCGAAGTAGGCGAAATGCCTCAATGAAGTCTGGAATTCGTTCCACACTACCACCGTAGAAGATCGCCGGATAGTTTCCATTCAAAGCGATGTGTACATCGCCCCAATCAGGTTCCGGAATGTAGTCTTCTAACATAGGGAAGCTAGGGAGTAGCTTGTAGACGGCTCCAATAAACTCGCAAAACTCAGAATAGGTATTTAGCCGTTTAATCCCCACAAATTGTTCCTGTGGCATGGAAACAGCCGTACCTAGGGCGAAATGATGTTTCACTTGGCTCGAAATGTTAGGAAGCCACAAATCCGAGATGTTCAGTGCCAGTACAACATCTTCGGCACGATACTCGGTGAAGAGATTTCTAAGCGCTTTGAGTGATGCTTGAAAATTTTCCTCAGCGTCTTTATAAATGCGTTGATGACTATCCTCTAAGCGCTGCAATAGATCAGACCTGCGTGCACGTCGCTCACGCTTAAGTCGCGACTTTTTCCCCATGACTATCCCTTATTGTCAATTAGCTGTCCGCCATTTCACCGTATTGTGTCAGCTTTCCAGATAGCTACCCAAAGACTACTTTCTAATGTTTTATCGCTGTCTATTTTAAGTCGCCACAATCACCCGCACCGCATCAAGCCGCAAATTACTGGATTCCAACGCACCAGTCAGTTGTTGCAGTTGCTGTTCAAAGAATTGAATTTCTTCGTCGCGCACGTTCGGGTTAACTTGTTGCAACGCTTTGAGGCGTTCGATTTCCGGGGTGAAGCAAAACCACTGGATTCTCGCCTGTGCGGGAATGACGGATAGGGCGCCACGATGCCACTACTGCTGCCGGGAGTGTGCCGCGTCCTTGAGCAACACCGCTTTGCTATATTGCAGGAATTCGTCCAGATGGTTTTCTATCACCGCTACAGTGATGGATAATTGCAGCGCCTGATAATCATGCACCGCAATGTTGCGAAACCCTACCATGCGCTTGAGTTTTTCTGCCAAGACCAGATCAATCCAGTCTGCCTGCGCCAGCAGCGTAAACACATCGCGCGCACTTTGCGGAATACCCAGCCGTTCACGCCGGATCAAGTGCTGCCCCATATCCAGTGCCGCTTCGCAGGCGCGTTGAATGTTCAGAATAGCAGCATCCTGCCGTGTGGGATTCCCGGCAAATGTGGCGGGGTCAACCGCATATTCCTCGCGCGCACGCAGCACACATCGCTCAATGGTAGCGGCCTTGTTGAGCAAGACATCATCGGCCATACACGCTCCCCCGGTGCTGAATGTCATCGATCAGTGCATTGCGGGCCTCGTCCAGCGCGGTTTTTTCGCTCAGAATGGCTGCTTCATAAAGCGCCGCCTGACCATCTTTTTGCCACCAGCGCTCGCCCGTGGTGATAATTTGGTATTGCATGACCGTCGATGCCGCCCGAAGATCGAGTAAGTCCACCGTACAGCCCGCATCATCGGCTAATTCTCCCGCCAGATCGAACATCAGCAGTGGGTCGGCATAACCGGGCACCAATACCGCCAGATCCAGATCGCTTTCAGTACTGGCAAGGCCCTGAATGCGGCTGCCAAAGGCATACAACGCCAGCAAATCGGGCCAGCGGTTTTGCACTCGCTTCACGATGATTTTTTTGTTCACGCGGCCTCCTGATTTCAAGGATTGGGACAGATTCTGGCGTGTATCATACCTTCTCACCACTGATTTCACTGCTTTTTTCGTTATCCCCGAGGGACCGGATGGCTTCACGTCGCCACGATCACCCTTACAGCATCAAGCCGCAAATTGCTGGATTTCAGCGCGCCGATTAGTTGTTGCAGTTGTTGTTCAAAAAACTGGATTTCTTCGTCGCGCACGTTTGGGTTGACTTGTTGCAGCGCTTTGAGGCGTTCGATTTCCGGGGCAAAAGTTTGCTGGATGCGCGCTTCGGCTTGAGCGATGAGTTGCGGGGCTTGCGCGCTGGCTTGTTGTTCGCTGACGGTCAGCAGCTCGCGGATGGCGTCTTCTTTCAGTTGGATCACTTGTTTGGCGATGCCGGTCGCGACCGGTTGCAGGTGTTGATTGACCGAGTCGTGATCCAGGAACGGGTAGTCGCCGCTGCCGTGTTCGTCGAGCAAAATGCGAATCACCGCGGGCGGCAGGTAGCGGTTGCTTTGTTGCACGTTGTGCCCGCTCGCTTCGAGCACAAACAGGGTTTCCAGCAGCAAAGTGCCCGGCTGCACGCGTTTGTGTTTCATCATCGCCACCACGGCGTTGCCGTTTTCGTGGCTTAAAATCCGTTCCATCGCATGCGTGACCATCGGGTGTTCCCAGGTCAGAAAATGCACATCCTCATTGCTCAGTGCCACGTCGCGCGAATAGGTGATGATCGAACCTTCATCTTGCAAGCCGGGAAACGGCATGCTCATGTGTTCGCTCGGTTCAATCAGAAAGCTGCCGCTGCGGTGGTCTTCGATATGCACGCCGCAGCAATCGAATACCGTGTCCATGTATTGCGGTAGCAGCGGATCGTTATCTTGCGCGCGCGCGGCTTGCGTAAGCTGTTCCGCTGCGATGGGCCGGAACGAGTTGTATTCCAATAACTTGTCGCGCCCGCGGTCGAGCGCTTCGTTCAATTCCCAATGCGCCGTTTGCGTGACGCTGATCAACCCGGCCAATGCTTCGGCCTGGGTTTGGCGCTGATGCAGCGCGGCGATGAGCTGCTCTTCGACTTTCACAAACACCGTTTGACCAGCCGGGCAGGTTTTCTCGAACGCATTTAAGCCTTCGTGATACCAATGGAACATCACCGCCAGCGCGCTGTTTTCGAGATAAGGCACGTGGATTTGGATGGTATCGGTCTGGCCGATGCGATCGAGGCGGCCGATGCGCTGTTCGAGCAAATCGGGATTGAGCGGCAGATCGAACAGCACCAAATGATGGGCAAACTGGAAGTTGCGGCCCTCGCTGCCGATTTCCGAGCAGATCAGCACCTGGCCGCCGGTTTCCTTGTCGGCAAAGAATGCCGCGGCGCGGTCGCGCTCGACCAAGCTCATGCTCTCGTGGAATACCGGAATGAACTGGCCGGTTTTTTCTTTCAGCGCTTGCGCCAGATCTCGCGCGGTTTGCGCGTTAGCGGCGATAACCAGCACCTTTTCCGGTTTCACCCGCTTGAGTGTGGCGATCAGCCACTGCACGCGCGGGTCGATTTCGGTCCAGTACGGCTGGCCGTCTTCGGAGCGCACTTGATAGATCAATTCCGGGCACAGCAGCAATTGCGGTTTGGATAACGGCGTGGTTTCAAACGTTACCAAGCAGGGCAAATATTCCGCCGGTAGCGGCAACGGACTGGCAACCAGCTTGCGTGCGGGAAATCCCTTGACCGCCGCGCGCGTGTTGCGGAACAGGATGCGCCCAGTGCCGTGCCGGTCGAGCAATGATTCCGCCAGTTTGTTGCGGGCTTGCGGGTCTTGCAGCTCCGCCAGCAGGGCTTGCGCTTGTGCCGGATCGAGCGTATCGGCGATCAGTTGGCGGATGCCGTCGTTCAAATCCCTGCCTTCAAGCAGCGTTTCGACCGCTTGGGCGATCGGCTCGTACGATTGCTCTTCGGCGATAAATCCGGAAAAACTGCTGAAGCGGTGCGGATCAAGCAGACGCAAGCGTGCGTAGTGACTGGCTTTGCCGAGTTGTTCCGGCGTCGCGGTCAACAACAGCACACCGCGGGTGCGCATCGCCAACTGCTCGATCATGGCATATTGCGGGCTGGCGGCTTGCGGCGACCAGTGCAAATGATGCGCTTCGTCAACCACCAGCAAATCCCAGCGGCCTTGCAGCGCTTGTTCAAACCGTTTTGGATGCTGGCGCAGAAAATGCAGGCTGCACAGCACCAATTGTTCGCTGTGAAACGGATTTTCGCCATTTTCGCTTTCTTTGCTGCTTTCGTCCTCCTCATCTTCATCGTCTTCGTCGTTTGCTTCCAGCGACAAACAGCGTTCTTCGTCGAAAATGCTGAATTGCAGATTGAAACGCCGCAGCATTTCCACCAGCCATTGGTGGATCAAGGTTTCCGGCACCACGATGAGCACACGCCTGGCGCGCTCGGTGAGCAATTGCTGATGCAAAATCAGTCCGGCTTCGATGGTTTTTCCCAGTCCGACCTCATCCGCCAACAGCACGCGCGGTGCAAAACGGCGGCCCACTTCGTGCGCGATATACAGTTGGTGCGGGATCAGGCTGGTGCGGGTACCGACCAGGCCATACAGCGGCGCGTTTGCCAGCCGGTTGCGGTTCAGCAGCGTTTGATAGCGGATGCGAAACCATTTGTCTTGGTCGAATTGGCCGGTGAACAGGCGCTCGGACGGGCGATTCAATTGCACTTGCGGCGCCAGTTGGTCCTCCGCCAGTTCCATCTTGCTGCCGTCTTCGCGGACGCCGGTGTAGACGATCAAACCGTCGCGTTCGGTCACGCCGGTAACGATCATGGTGACACCATCTTGGCTGTTGACGGTATCGCCCGGTTTGAAAATCACCCGCGTCAACGGCGCGGAATGCTTGGCGTATGAACGGCTTTCACCGGTTGCTTTAAACAGAATGGTGACAATCCGGTGTTCGACGGTTTGCACCGTGCCCAATCCCAGTTGTAAATCGACATCGCAGATCCAGCGTTGTCCCGGCTTAAATTCATGCATCACTTATGCTCGCGATTTTTGATCGATGAAATGACAGGAGGCTAACTAAAACTGCGTATGATAGCCGATGCAATGGATGCCGGGCAAAACGTGATGGCTTATCGGCTTGCCAACAAGCAATAGCGAAACAAAAATTTTAGCCGGATAACCCCCTGATCCAGGGAAATTATCCGGCTATTAAATGCTGTATCGTTTGATTGTTAGAAATTCAGGAACAAATTTGCAACAAAGTTATGCATCATTTGATCTGGGCGAGCGCTATGCGGCCGGTTGATGAATTGATTCATATACCCCAATTCAACCGTGGCATATTGGTTAACTTTGTAACCCAACCCTACGAATGCCCGGTTCTGATCGTAACCGCGGGATATAAAACCAGGATTGTCAACGGTATTCATCGCGATAAACAATTCACTTTGAACGATAAAACTGAGATTCGGATCCACGGCTGGCATTGGAACCGCTAGTTTAACCAATTGGCGGAATCGATAAGCCACATCATCGTTACCTGGGATAGGGGTTTGGTGATTGAAGAACCGTTCCTCAAAACGGCTACGCGCCGATAATCTGCCGAATGAAAAATTATCCGCCCAGGTCACTTGTTGCCAGATCCGATGCTCATCAAAGCAGCCGACACGGTTTAGGGGTTCACACGTAGGTGCCCAGGCATAACCCGCCCATACAACCACTTTATCGGTTAGCGCATAACCTAAACCGGGACGTACCAGCGATTGCGAAAATTGCGATGCATCATTACCAAAACGGCCTTGCCCTTCCATCCACCATCTGAATTTTTTCAAATCGGGATTTTGGGGATTTATGAAACCAAAATTACCTAGTGCCGTAATGTTTCCCCAAAATTGAAAATCTTCCACGGTTTGGTCAGCAACCACAGGATTACATAACAACAAGCTCAACGCAGCCAGTAAAATATAATTATTAATTTTCTTCAACATACAATCTCCCTTAAAAGACATAATAAATGACAAAAGCCGCCATCAATCGGCAGGTAAACGGCCTCAGCAGGTAATGCGCCATCCTGCCCGGATTGCCGGCAAATTATTTGCAGCATTGTTTGCCCGCACTTGACACTTTATTAACTTCCGGTGCTGCTTCAGTAATTTCAGGCGCACAGTAACATACTAAATGTTAAGAAATTGTTAAGAATTAAGCGCACCGGCATTGGTGTTATTATTCCTAATCACTGATGTTTTTCAAGCATTTAACTCACTAAACAATAAAATGAACAACAATTTTTTGTAGCGGCAAAACAACGATACTGTAGAGAATTTGTCAAGAAGACGGCGCACTTGTAATCAATATTTCACCAAACATTCGTTTGACAAGATGTCATGAGAATGGGTAAGGTAGAACCGTAAGGGCGATCAAAATCGCTGATCGTAAACGGATGTAACGACTTACAATTCGAAAGTATTCTCGAACGAGTAAAATCAATGAACTGGAGTTAGTAAATGAAAAAAATAAATATTGCTTTAACCATATCAGCATTATTCATCCTGACTGGTTGCGGCGCGAGCAAAGACTATACCCCGCCGGCCGATGCGTCCGGAGAACAAATTTTCAGCACCGCCTGCACGGAGTGCCATAAACCTCTCAGTGCCAATGTTGCCATGATATTGAGCGAGAAAGTCGCGAATAAGGACGCGATCATCAAGAAATTTCAAGGCGGCAGCATGAGAATGCCGTCATTCAAAAACATCCAGGGAGAATCAGCCGATCGATTGGCTGAATATATTCTGACGAATAGCGAAGTTAAATAAACCGGAACCCTGAGGATTGGCAGATCCTCAGGGAACATACCTTCAGATAAGAATTGAATGATTCCGGCGTTGCTGGTGATTGCGCAAATATTTATCGAAAACTTTGCAGATACTGCCAATAAATAGCTGACCCTGCGGTGTTACCGTGACCTCCTCATCATCAAGCGTTATCAATCCGGCCCTTTGATGAAATAGCAACTCCTTCAATTCCGTTGCAAAATAGCGTTTAAATTCGATCGGAAAGAATGTTTCGACCGACTCAAAAATAAGCACGGAATGACAAATCAGCGCTTGCATGACGGAACGGCGCACCAAGTCGTCGGCGCTGAGCTCAATGCCGCGCATGACCGGAAGATTGTGCCGCTCAATGCTGTCATAATATTGCGCCAGATCACAATGATTCTGACTCAATGCCGGGCCGATGCTGCCAATGGCCGAAATACCCATGGCAATATGATCACTCTCGGGATAGGTAGAATAGCCTTGCAAACCATAGTGCAAGCGCCCTTGGCGTTGCGCCAGGGTTAACGGACCGTCTTTTTGCGCATAGTGATTCATGCCGATATGCACATAACCAGCCTGCAGCAATTGATTAATCGCCAGCACTAGCATCGCTTGCGTGGTTTCACCCCCCGGCAAATTGGCCTGATCAATATGCCGCTGCGGTTTATATTTTTCCGGTAAGTAATTGTAGTTTGATAGGTAAATCTGATCCGGACTGGATGCGATAATTTTCCCCAGCGTATAGCCAAATTTCTCCACGGTTTGATTCGGCAGCCCGAAAATCAGCTCTGTCCGTATCGTTTTAAATCCAGCTTGCCGGGCGCCATGGATTGCATGGAGCGTTTCATCTTCCGTTTGGATGCGGTGTATCGATTGCTGAACCGACTGATCAAAATCCTGAACGCCGATAATGGCGCAATTAAACCCGATTTCTTTCAGCGTTTGCATGGAACGATCCGTCATTAGCCGCGGATCGATCTCAATACTGAGCTCGCCCGGTTCGATCAAATTAAAATGCTGTCGGATTTCCTGCATGAGATCGTGCAACTGAGAATCTTCCAATACTGCCGGGGTACCGCCGCCGAAATATATTTGCTCAACTCTTGGATCATTTTTCAAATACTGTCCTTGAAGCTTGATTTCACGCGACAGATATTTCAGATAATTCTCAATCATGGTCCCATCCTGTGAGACGATCTGATTGCAATGGCAAAAGAAACACAAAGAATTGCAAAAAGGGATATGCACATACAGCGATAGTGGACGGCGCAAATGCCCTGATTTACGATGACCGAGCCAGGTTAGGTATGTCTGTGCGTCAAACGCTTCGACAAAATAATCGGCCGCCGGATATAAGCGATAGTCAGCGCTATCCACCCCGAAACAACGAAACAGATCTGAATTGACAGACAACAAATTCGATGCGGGTTGTGAAAATAATAACGGGCGCACTGAATAACTCACTTCACCGGAAGATGAATTCAGTCAGAAAATCAAATGCAGTTGCTGCAAATTCCATTAACTTTCACCTATACATTCAACCATTAGGGTACTGTTCTGACAAAAAGAATATCCATCCTTTGACATATTCACGTAAAATTATGGCGGGAGATTCAACGAAATAGTTTGATTCAGATCAATTAAAATCTTGAAATGTAATTCACTCGCCTTTGGATAATAATTTGCTTCACGACACTTCTTCATCCCATCTGGATATTTCGCACATCCGATCGAGTTGCGCGACTTGCAGTTTGCGGGAGTTATGCTTGCCGGTAGGTTTGAACGATCAGGAAATTCATATACTTGGCGATGTTGTCAGCCACAAACGCAGAATCCCGCGCGGTGGATATTTGCATCGTACCGGCATTAAATTTCAGTCGCTTTTTGCCATTCGCAGCGGTTTTTTTAAAACCTGCGTGCTGGAAGAAGACGGACGCCAGCAAGTCACGGGCTTTCACATGACCGGCGAATTACTGGGATTGGACGCGATCAGCTCGGATCTTCACACTTGTGACGCGATCGCGCTTGAAGACAGCGAAGTATGCGAAATTCCCTTTGCCAAGCTAGAAGAAATCAGCCTGGTTATTCCATCGCTGATGCGCCATTTCCATAAAATCATGAGCCGGGAGATTGTACGGGATCATGGTGTGATGTTGCTGCTGGGCAGCATGAAAGCGGAAGAGCGCTTGGCGACATTTTTATTGAATTTATCACGCCGCTTTTTGATGCGCGGATATTCCGAAAGTGAATTCAACTTGCGCATGACGCGGGAAGAAATCGGCAGCTACCTGGGTCTTAAACTTGAAACCGTTAGCCGGGCTTTCTCAAAACTGCAAGATGAAAATATCATTACGGTGGATAACAAGCGCATTCAAATTAACGATATTGCCCGTTTGCGCTTGAAAATGGGAAATTCATCCTGTGTTACGTGATCCGGATTAAACGACTTCCGGCGAAGGTCTGCCTAGATAGTACCCTTGAACATACTGGATCCCAAGATTCTGAATCATTTCCAGCGTCACCGCATCTTCGACAAACTCTGCCACAATATCCTTGCCTAATCCGCGCGCGACATCGACCATCGCTTTGACGAAAATTTGATTATCCCGGTTATTTGTTAGATCTCTAATAAACATCCCATCGATTTTCAGCATCTCTACACCCAGGTATTTGAGATAACTGAATGTGGAAAAACCGCTGCCAAAATCATCAAGACATACCTTGCAACCGGCTTGATTAATCGCTTCAATAAAACGTTGCGCATCCTTAATATCCGATACCGCGGCAGTTTCGGTCAACTCGATGATCAAGCGCTCCGGATCAACCTGATGCTTGTCCAGTTGTGTTTGAATAAAGCGCGGCAATGAAGGATCGTCAAACGAACGCCCGGAAATATTGACCGCCACGGGTGGCATTTGCGGGTGCTTTGCCAGCATTTCTATACTGCGTTGCAATACCCATTTATCGATATCGATGATCTGTCCGCTCTTCTCCGCCACCGGAATAAATTGCCCCGGCATGATTAATGGATTCTGCGGCTGCGGATCCCGCATGCGAACCAGCGCTTCCACGTGTTTCAAGGTGCGATTCCGGGTTTCGTACACGCCTTGAAAATGAATTTCAAAAGAATTTTGTTCGAGCGCTTGCGCAATACGGCTTTTCCAGGTCATCCGGGTGGTCATCGCCGCCGACATATCCCGGTCTGCATCGTAGATGCACCAATTATTCTTGCCCAAGGATTTGGCCTGATACATTGCCGCATCGGCGTGAGCTCCCAAATCTTCCATTTCCACGCCGTGATCGGGAAATAACGCGATTCCCACGCTGGCTGTCAGGCGGATATTCGCGCCACGGAAACGGAACGGTATCGACGAAACGGCGTTCACGATGCGCGCAGCCAGCATCGACGGCTCGCTGTCCTGCTTATGCTCGATCACGATGGCGAATTCATCGCCGCCCAGCCGCGCAAAGATCTCGCTGGATTGCACCAACGATGCAATCTCACCGGCGATGCGGACTAAAACGGTATCCCCGATCCGGTGTCCGAAGGTATCGTTGACATACTTGAATTCGTCCAGATCGAAATAAAGCAATGCAAATTTAATGTGATGGCGTTTCGCCATGCGTAAATATTGCGCCAGCTGCTCCTGAAAGCGGTGGCGGTTCAGCAATCCGGTCAGCGGGTCGCGCTCAGCCAAATAAAGCAATTGCTTCGCGGTTTGGCGTTCTTGCGTAATATCTTCATAAATCCACAAGCGGCCCAAAATTGAACCATCATAGTCCGTCACCGGATAGGATAATTGCGTCAGTATCCGCCCGTCATGCAGTTCAATTTCAAACCGCTCGCTCGGCTCGTTACTATCCAATACCTGCATGACACGCCGGGAAGCGTGTTCCGGAGACGCCAGGCGATGGGAGGAGTGCGCCAAAATATCCCGGGACGGAAAACCCGTAAGATCGGACGTATTACGGATTGCCCACAAATGCTTGAATGCCGGATTGACGAATTCGATGCACCCGGCCTGATCTTCGAATAACACACCGATATTCATGGCCGACAGCAGCGCGCTCATGCGTTGTTGTTCACGTTGCGCGGCAATCTTTAACTCGCGTTGCAGTTGTTCCGCGCCCCGCAATAACTCCAGATTCCGCTCCAGATCCAATTGCGTTTTTTTAAGTTCGCTAATATCCTGAACGAAACCGATCAGTTTGATCGGGAGATTTTGCTGGAATTGGACAGCCAGTCCTTCCGCTCTCAGCGAGCGTATCTGATCGTTTTGCAATCGCACGCGATACTCGATCGGCTCCCAAACACCGTGCACCAATGCCTGCGTGATGTTCGCCTGCACTTGCTCCAAATCGAGCGGATCGACTTTCGATGTCGCGATCTCCGGAGTCAATGTAGGATATTCCGTTGAGTCAATCTGATTCAGGCGATACATCTCCGGTGACCAGCGAATGACACCTTCCGGGACATTCCATTCCCAGCTTCCCATTCCGGCCAATTGCTCGGTTTGCAGCAGCATCGCCTGAATCTGGCGCAAATTTTCTTCCGATTTGAGGCGTTCGTTGATATGCCGCTGGCGCTCAAGTTCCATTGAAATCCGCTGACCGAAAATGCGCAACAACGCCTGATCTTCATCGGTGAATTCATGCGGCTTATCGTCCAGCAGGCAGGTAATGGCGACGACATTCTGATGATTATCCAGCACGGGAAAGCCGCAATAAGTCTGGGCATTGTGCTCTTGCAGAAACGATGCTTCGGGAAAAAGCTCGCTGACGCGATCGTAGACGCGGATATCCTTGCTCAGCTCAACCGTTGCGCACGGTGTAATCGCCAACGGACATTGCCCCGCATCTTGAAAAACATCCCCATCGATATACACG
>Ga0209573_1003984_pt1 | contig 15243 bp, 10 predicted proteins | sample TNRBio252014_DNA_FD_185870 | JGI IMG/M metagenome (GOLD analysis project Ga0209573, IMG submission 185870) | Wastewater treatment Type I Accumulibacter community from EBPR Bioreactor in Madison, WI, USA - TNR Reactor_6/25/2014_ DNA (SPAdes)... | ecosystem: Engineered > Bioreactor > EBPR >...
ATTCTGCTCGCCGCGCGCCAGGCTTTGGCTGGCCCACAACCGCAAGGCGGTTTCCCAGTCAGCGCCGCCACTGGCCGCCGCCAGCGTGCGCTCGCGCAGTTCAGCCGGTAAATCCTCCAGATGGATTTCCCGGCCTGACGCCATCACCGTCAGCCAACGACACAGGTTTTCCAACTGTCGGACGTTGCCCGGCCAATCCAGCCGGCTGAGATAGCTTTCGGTTTCCGGGCGCAGCAGCTTGGATTCCACACCCAGTTCGCGCGCTGCCTGGGCGAGAAAATGCCGGGTCAGCAGCGGAATGTCCTCACGACGCCGATTGAGCGACGGCAGTTGAATACGGATAACGTTCAGGCGATGAAACAGGTCTTCGCGAAATAACCCGTCGCGGACTCGTTGCTCCAGCGTCTGATGGGTAGCGGCGATCACCCGCACGTCGACCCGGGTCGGGGTATGGCCGCCCACCCGATAAAACTCGCCTTCGGCCAGCACCCGCAATAACCGGGTTTGCAATTCAGCGGGCATATCACCGATTTCATCCAGGAACAGCGTCCCGCCATTGGCCTGTTCAAACCGGCCTTGCCGGGCGGCTTGCGCCCCGGTGAAGGCCCCGCGTTCGTGGCCGAACAGTTCAGATTCCAGCAAATCGCGAGGAATGGCCGCAGTGTTGATGGCGATAAATGGTTTTTCGGCGCGCGGGCTGTGGCGATGCAGGGCGCGGGCCACCAGTTCCTTACCGGTTCCCGATTCGCCGGTAATTAGCACGGTGATATTGGAACGCGACAGCCGGCCAATGGCGCGAAACACCTCCTGCATGGCGGGCGCCTCGCCGATAATTTCGGGCAAGGGTTCAGCCGGTTCATCCGGTCCCGTCTGCTGGCGGTGCATCTGGCAGGCGCGCCGCACCAGAGCTACTGCTTCGTCGACATCGAACGGCTTGGGCAAATATTCAAACGCCCCGCCTTGATAGGCGGACACCGCACTGTCGAGGTCGGAATGGGCGGTCATGATGATGACGGGCAGTTCCGGCAACCGTTCGCGCAACCGGGCCAGCAGTTCCAGACCACTCATGCCGGACATGCGGATATCGGCAATGACTGCATCCGGCTTGCCCTGACGCAGGGCATCGATCACACCGACCGCGCTATCGAATGTGGTGACCGCCAGGTCGTCACGCTGGAGCGCCTTTTCCAACACCCAGCGAATCGCATGGTCGTCGTCAATCACCCAGATGTGTTCTTTCCGGCTCATTCGGGGCGATCCAGGGGCAGCAACAGGGTAAAAACGGTTTCACCAGGCCGGCTGGCGCATTCGATCAGCCCGCCATGTTGGTTGATGATGCTCTGTGCGATGGACAGGCCCAGCCCGGTTCCGCCGGGTCGACCAGTGATCATCGGATAGAAAATCTGTTCCTGTTGTTCGAGTGGAATGCCGGGACCGTCGTCGATGATATCCAGTCGGGCCACCAGTTTGTGGCGTTTGGCGCCAATGGTGTACTGGCGCTGCACCCGCGAACGCAGAATGATGACGCCCTGCTGGCGTTCATTCAGCGCCTGCACGGCATTGCGCGCGACGTTCAGCACCGCTTGAATCAGCCGATCCGCATCGCCCCACAGCGCCGGGATGCTGGGATCGTAGTCCCGTTCGATGCGAATGCCGGGAGCCGCCTCAGCCTCGACCAGAGCGCGCACCCGCTCCAGAATTTCATGGAGACTGACTTCGCCGTGATTGGGCAACTGATTCGGCCCCAACATCCGGTCGACCAGATTGCGCAGCCGGTCCGCCTCACCGATGATAATGCTGGTGTACTCGCGCAAGGCCGGATCGGGCAATTCCCGCTCCAGTAACTGCGCTGCCCCGCGCAATCCGCCCAAGGGATTCTTGATCTCATGGGCCAGGTTCCGCACCAGCGCCCGGGTGGTATGGTGCTGGGCCAGGATGTTTTCCTCGCGGCTGATGCGCAACCGCCAGTCCACTTGACGCAGTTCCAGCAGTAGTTCAGTAGGTGGATCGCGTTCCGGCAGTGGTGCGGCAGTGCAGTCTACGGTGACGGTGCGTCCCGGTGAAAAAGTGAGTTGCAGTTCCCGTTCGAGGTAGGGATAGCCGCTGTTCAGGCAGTGCCGTAATCCGGCGATAAACGCCTCGGCGCCGATGACCAGGTCGGGCAACATCTGTTGGCGGGCCTTGCGGAAGCTGAATTCAAACAGCGTCTCGGCAGCGGGATTCATGAACAGCAACCGCAATCGCCGGTCCAGCACCAACACGGAGATGCTCAGGCTTTCCACCACCCGGTGATAGTAGTTTCTCAGCATCCTGGCGGATCTCAAAACGCCCTCGCGCAGAATGAGCGAGGGCTGAAAGGTAGGAGCCTGCTACAGACTGTAGTACAGATCGAATTCCACCGGATGAGTGGTCATCCGCAACCGGGTGACTTCATCGTTCTTCAAACCAATATAGGCGTCAATCAGGTCGTTGGTGAACACGCCGCCCTTGAGCAGGAATTCACGGTCAGCGTCCAGCGCGCTCAATGCCTCGTCAAAATAGAAACAGACCTTGGGAATCTGCTTCTCTTCTTCCGCCGGCAGATCGTACAAATCCTTATCCATCGGCCCGCCCGGATGAATCTTGTTCTGGATGCCATCCAGACCAGCCATCATCATGGCGGCGAAGGCCAGATAAGGATTGGCGGTCGAGTCAGGGAAACGCACCTCGATCCGGCGGCCCTTTGGACTGCTGACGTAGGGGATACGGATTGAAGCGGAGCGGTTGCGCGCGGAATAGGCCAGCATGACCGGGGCTTCAAAGTGTGGTACCAGCCGCTTGTAGCTGTTGGTCGAGGCGTTAGTGAAGGCGTTCAGCGCCTTGGCGTGCTTGATGATGCCGCCGATGTAATACAGCGCCGCTTCGGACAGGCCCGCGTACTGGTCGCCGGCAAACAAGTTGACGCCATCTTTGGCCAGCGATTGATGGACGTGCATCCCGCTGCCGTTGTCGCCAACCAGTGGCTTGGGCATGAAAGTCACGGTCTTGCCGTAACTCTGCGCCACGTTCTGAATGACGTACTTCAGCAATTGCACTTCATCAGCTTTTTTCACCAGCGTATTGAACAGTACGCCGATTTCACACTGGCCGGCGGTGGCGACTTCATGATGATGCACTTCGACGGCGATGCCCATTTCCGCCAGGGTCAGGCACATGGCGGAGCGAATATCATGCAGCGAGTCAACCGGCGGGACCGGGAAGTAGCCGCCCTTGATGCCGGGCCGGTGGCCGAAGTTACCGCCTTCATAAGCCCGTTCAGAGTTCCAGCCGGCTTCGGAAGAATCGATCTTGTAGAAACAGCCACTGATGTCAGCGCCCCAGCGGATGTCATCGAAAATGAAGAATTCGTTTTCCGGCCCGAAGTAAGCGGTGTCCGCGATGCCGGTGGACTTCAAATAAGCTTCAGCGCGGCGAGCGACCGAGCGCGGATCGCGTTCATAACCCTGCATGGTGTTGGGTTCGATCACATCGCAGGTCAGATTAAGCGTCGGCTCCTCGAAGAACGGATCGACGCGGGCAGTCGCCGGATCCGGCATCAGAATCATGTCGGATTCCTGGATGCCCTTCCAACCGGCGATGGACGAGCCGTCGAACATCTTGCCGTCCTCGAACACATCTTCGCTTAGCATACTGGCGGGGACGGTGACGTGCTGTTCCTTGCCACGGGTGTCGGTGAACCGATAGTCCACAAACTTGATGCCCTTTTCTTCCATCAGCTTCATCACATCAGCAGCTTTCATCGGCGTGAGTTCCTCGGGGGTTAGATTGACGGGTTGTGTGATATCCGGCTTTGTCAGCATGATTCATGCCACGGAAAAATCTCTATGATGACGTATGGCCTGCAAGGCTTCAGCGTCACGAAAATTCCAAGTATCGCTTTATTATGGAGCAAAATCGGAAAGCTTTGCACTATTCTGGTTCGATCCGCGCTACGCTTTGCCCCATGATGATCCCAACCGGGCTGGACGGCCTATACTGGGATTTTTCTCAACCGCCGGAGGGTAACAGCCGATGGAACTCGAATTTCAGGTGCAAAACGTCAAATGTCAGGGATGCGCGAACGCTATCCGTGAGGGACTCGCCCAGCATCCGCAGGTTCGCGGTGTACAGGTGGATGTGCCTACCGGGCAGGTCCGGGTAGAAACAGCGGAGGAAGTTCGGAGGGAATTGAGCGGGATGCTCAAGGAACTGGGCTATCCCGAAAAAGTGTGAGCCAAGAGTACTTTCTCGCTCTGGGAAGCGAGAAAGTCGCTCATCTAAATCAGAAGCGGGTGCCCACGGTCAGACCGACTACCCAGGGATTGATGTCCACCGTGCCGATGCCGACGCCATTGAGCGTGGCGTCGCTCTTGATGCTGATATAGCGGAGGTCCGCGTTCACGAACCAGTTGGGCGCGACGTCGATGTCGATGCCCAGTTGTCCCGCCAAACCCCAAGAGTCATCCAGCTTGAGGCTGGAGCCGCTCAGCGCGCCCTCGGTCTTTTCACTAAAGAAGTTGGTGTAATTCAGGCCGAGACCAACATACGGATGGACCGTCCCTTCGGGCATGATGTGGTACTGGATGCTCAGCGTCGGCGGCAGATGCTTGGTTTCGCCGATGGTGCCGGCGCCGGTCAGGCTGATGTCATGCTTGAAAGGCAGCGCCGCCAACAGTTCGACACCGATATTCGGGTTGATCATGTAGGTGAAGTTGAAGCCCAGGCTGTAGCCATTGTCCACATCGATATTGACGCCTGGCGCCAGGGTGAGATTGTCGGACTCCGGGAACACCCCGTAAACGCCCACTCGGCCCAGCCATTGACCCGCCTCGTAAGCCTGAGCAACTCCGGCGAGCAGACCGCCGGCCAGGGCAACCGCAACCGCACTCTTCAGCATCTTGGAAGACATCACGCACTCCTTGAAAAACACAGTAATTTGCATTTATTGGATGGATTTGGCAAAAGGCCATAAAAAACGCCAAGGCATTGTATGTTAAGCACAACAATTTAGTCAAAAATATTGTGGTGTATTAAAATGACAAAAGCGGCTTCAGTGCTCCAGTGGGGGCAGACTCTGCGCAACTTCCTCGAAAGTGGTCAAACCGGCGGCAATCTGCAAGGCGGCGCTGATGCGCAATGGTCGCATACCTTGGGCAAACGCCGCCCGCCGCAGGGCGTCTTCATCGACGTCCGTCTGGCAAAGGCGGCGCAGCTCCGGGGTGATGCGCAGCAACTCATACAGGCCGACCCGACCCAGATAACCCGTATTGCGGCATTCCGGGCAACCGCGCGGTATGCCGACGGTCTCGGGTTTCGGCAACGGCCAGGGCCGGACCAGCGCCTCCCACAATCCGTCGTCGATCCCATCGCTATCCTTGCAGTGCGGGCAGAGGGTGCGGGCCAGCCGTTGCGCCATCACGCCAATCAGCACATTCTGAATCAGGTAATGCGGCACGCCCAGATCCAGCAACCGGGTGATCGCGGAAATCGCGTCGTTGGTGTGCAGGGTGGACAGGACGAGATGGCCGGTCAGCGCTGCCTGCACCGCCATCTGCGCCGTTTCCAGGTCGCGGATTTCGCCAACCATGATGATGTCGGGGTCCTGGCGCAACAAGGTGCGAATCCCCTGGGCGAAGGTCAGGTCAATCGCCGGCTGCACCTGCACCTGATTGAGTTCCGGGACGACCATTTCAATCGGGTCTTCAACGGTGCAGACGTTGACTTCAGGCGCGGCCAAATGCCGGAGCGTGGTGTACAGCGTGGTGGTCTTGCCGGAGCCGGTCGGGCCAGTCACCAGCACAATGCCATGTGGCTGAACAATCATCGACCGCCAGACCGCTTCTTCTTCTGACGCGAAACCGAGTTGTGTGAAATCCTTGGCGGTCGTGTCCGGGTCAAAAATGCGCAACACACATTTTTCGCCAAAAGCGGTCGGCATGGTCGACAATCGCAACTCGATCTCCCGCCCCGCCGGACTGCGGGTTTTGATCCGGCCATCCTGTGGCCGACGCTTCTCGGCCACGTCCATCCGGCCCAGGATTTTGATGCGGCTGGTGACGGCGCTCATGACCGCTGACGGTAATTGATAAATGGCGTGCAGGATGCCGTCAATGCGAAAGCGGATCTGACCCTGCTCGCGGCGCGGCTCCAGATGAATGTCACTGGCGCGCTGGGAGAAGGCGTATTGCAGCAGCCAGTCGACAATTTGCACAATGGGCCGCTCATCGGCGCTTAACTCGCCGCGTCGGCCCAATTCCACCAGTTGTTCGAAGTTAAGGATGCCCGAAGCCGGCTCCAGCATACCCTTCAGGGCGCCCCGGACGGAACGGGAGACCCCGTAGAATTCCAACTGGTAGCGATTGATATCCAGCGGGTTGGCGATCACTCGCACGATGTCCCGGCGCAGGGTCTGCCGCAACACGCTTTGCCACTCACTCAACCAGGGTTCCGTGGTGGCGAATGTCACCCGTTGTTCGTCCGCCGCCACCGGCAGGATGTGATAGCGGGTGGCGTATTCGTAGGACACAAACGGCAATAGCCGCTCGACGGCGGCGATATCGAGCTTGAGCGGATCGATGCGCAGATACGGCAAGCCCACCTGGCCGGCCAGCCATTCGGTCAGGAGTTCCAGACTCAATATCTGATGCGGCGGCTGGCGTTGGCGCAACTGCTTGTTGGCGATAATCACCAGAGGATGCAGTTCGCCGCGCTCAGTCCGGGCGCTGATCCCGGCGTGCTCCACCTCAGCGGGATCAACCAGGCCATCGGCGATCAGATCATCCAGTAATTCCTTCAGGGTCAGCCGGTGTTCAGGCAGACGCGGCCGGGATGAGGAACGGGACTGGGTGTCGGTATTACCGGGTGCAGGGTGAGGGGTCGGCAAGGTGAAAAAACCAGAGCGACTCACACGATTTCCAGGCTGGTATAGGCTAGAATCAGCCACTTGGAACCCCCCGCCATGGGAAAATCAATGCGCGCCCGGGTATGGTAACCCTGCCCTTCGATCTCCAGTACCACGCCCTCGCCGAATTTGGCGTGACGCACGTGCTGACGAGGGTGCAGGCCGGCTGGCGCGCTCGCTGAAACGGGCGTGGGCGCCGTCGAAACGGAGATACGCGGTTTCTTCCGGGCGCGCACGTCATGGATGAAGTCTTCCGGAATTTCCTGAACAAAACGTGAAGGTTCCGCCTGGTGTTCTTTGCCATACAGGCGGCGCGACTCGGCATAGCATAGGTAAAGCCGAGTCTGGGCGCGGGTGACGCCAACATAGGCCAGCCGCCGCTCCTCTTCCAGTTGGCGATCCTGGGTGGACGAACGGCCGTGCGGGAACAGCCCTTCCTCCCAGCCCACCAGGAACACCAGCGGAAATTCCAGTCCCTTGGCCATGTGCAGGGTCATCATTTGCACACAGTCGTCGCCGGGGCCGGCTTGCCGTTCGCCCGATTCCAGCGCGGCCTGGGTCAGGAAGGCGTTGAGCCAGTCGGGTTCATCAGGATCGATGCCGATGATGATCGGGTCGCTTTCGATGATAAAACTGGCGCTGGCGTTGACCAGTTCCTCCAGATTCTCGACGCGCATTTCCCCCTTATCGTCCTTGGCCTCCTCATACATCGCCCGCAGACCGCTGTGGGCGACGACATGCGCGACCCGTTCGGGCAGGGATTGCCGGTCGCTCTCATGATCCAGCGTCTCTATCAGGTTGCAAAAGTTGCGTACTGCGTTCGCCGCCCGGCCGCTGAGAACGCGCGCGGTGAGCAGTTGTCCGGCAGCTTGCCACAAGGAGCAGTTTCCGGCACGCGCCGTCTCGCGCAACAAGTCCAGCGTGCGTTCGCCGATGCCGCGCGGTGGGGTATTGACTGCCCGTTCGAATGAGGGATCGTCATGGCGATTGGCGACCAGCCGCAGATAGGCCAGGGCGTCTTTGATTTCGGCGCGCTCGAAAAAACGCAGACCGCCGTAGATACGATAGGGCATGGCGGCGCTGACCAGCATCTCCTCGAAAATCCGTGACTGAGCGTTGGATCGGTACAAAATCGCCGCTTCGCTGCGCTTCCCGCCAGATTCAACCCATTGCTGGATGCGTTCGACCACAAACCGGGCTTCATCGGTTTCGGTATAGGCGGCATAAACCTGGATCGGTTCGCCATTGCCGGCGTCCGTCCACAGATTTTTGCCCAATCGGACGGTGTTATTGGCGATAAGGGCGTTGGCCGCATGAAGAATGGCGCCGGTGGAGCGGTAGTTCTGCTCCAGGCGGATGGTTTGCGCACTTGGAAAATCGTCGGCGAAGCGTTGAATGTTCTCGACCTTGGAGCCTCGGAACCCGTAGACGCACTGATCGTCATCCCCCACCACGAAGACGTCACCTTGGTTGCTGCTCAACAACTGCACCCATTGGTACTGGATGGCGTTGGTATCCTGAAATTCATCCACCAGCAAATGCTGGAACCGTTCCCGGTAGTGGGCCAGCAGATCCGGGTGATCACGCCACAGTTCATAGGCGCGCAGCAGCAGTTCGCCAAAATCCACCAGCCCGCTGCGCTCACATTCCTGCTGATAAATCGTGTAGATGCGCAGGTACTGGCGCTGGGCTACGGTGTGGTCGTCAATCACATCGGCGGGGCGCTGGCCATCGTCCTTGCAGCGGTTAATGAAGTTAGCGGCAGGTTGTGGCGGCCATTTCTTCTCATCGAGATTCAGATTGCGCAGCACCCGCTTGACCAGCCGGAGCTGGTCGCTGCTGTCGAGTACCTGAAAAGTGCGCGGCAGGCGCGCTTCCTGCCAGTGCTGGCGCAGCAGGCGATGGGCGATGCCGTGAAAGGTGCCAATCCATAAACCGCCAAGCGGCTGGTCGAGCAGGGCCTCGACCCGGTTGCGCATTTCGGCAGCCGCCTTGTTGGTGAAGGTGACTGCCAGGATTGACCAGGGTGAAGCGGTTTCCACCGCCATCAGCCAGGCGATGCGCCGAGTTAGTACGCGCGTCTTGCCGCTGCCGGCGCCGGCCAGTACGCGCAAAGGCCCCGGCGGCGCAGTGACGGCCGCACGCTGAGGTTCGTTGAGATGGTCGAGAATCCAGGAAACGTCCATGGCTTGCGATTCTAGCAGAATCAGCCGGGTCGGCGGCGGGAGCCTGGCAACGCCGAGGTTGGGCGTTTGCACTCTTCATCATGTTGGACCTTGGCTTGGAATAGGGGCCTGTAGTGATTATAATATTAGCTTATGCTAATGTATTGACTATAGCGCCCCTGATTTCCAGCATCCCAGGATCCCGACATGACTGCTTCCACTCCCTTGTCCTCCACGGTATCCGGCCAGGAATCGGCTGGTCACCGACTGGAATACTTTCCCATCGCTCTGTTCTCGATCATCATGGGCGCGGCGGGCCTGGCACTGGCCTGGTTGAAAGCCCATGCGGTGCTCGGCCTGCCGGTGATTATCGGCGAAGGGGTACGCGGCGCAGCGAGCGCGCTGTTCCTGATCCTGCTCGTTTTCTATAGCCTGAAAATTCTCCGCTATCCGCAAGCGGTCAAAATGGAAATGCGCCACCCGATCCGCATCAACTTCTTCCCGACCGTGTCGATTTCTCTGCTGCTGCTGGCTATCGCCTATCTCGAATCGGCGCCTGAAGCGGCGTTCTGGCTGTGGGCCGCCGGCGCTCTCCTGCATCTAGGCCTCACTCTGGCGATTTTTGGCAGTTGGCTCCACCACACGCATTACGAGATCAAACACATCAACCCCGCTTGGTTCATTCCGGTCGTTGGCAACATTATCGTACCGGTGGCCGGAGTACGACTGGGGTTTGCCGAATTGTCCTGGTTCTTTTTCAGCATCGGTCTGGTGTTCTGGATTGTGTTGCTGACCATCGTTTTGTACCGGCTGTTCTTTCATGAGCCGTTGCCGGCCCGACTGGCGCCAACCTTATTCATCCTGCTCGCGCCACCCTTGGTCGGCTTCATCGCCTATATCGGATTGACCGGCAGCCTCGACGCCTTTGCCCGGATTCTCTACTATGCCGCGCTGTTCCTCGCCCTGCTGCTGGCTAGTAATGCCCTGCGCTTCCTGCGTCTGCCCTTCTTCATCTCCGCCTGGGCCTATTCCTTCCCGCTGGCGGCGCTGACCCTGGCGACCCTGATCATGAGTACGCGCCTGTCTGGCCCGGTGTTCCAGTTGCTTGGTTTCGGGTTGCTGGCGCTGCTCAGTCTGGTGGTGGCGATGTTGGCGCTCCGCACTCTGGTAGCGATTCGCCGTCACGAAATCTGCGTACCTGAGTCATGACCGCCCGTATCCTGCTGGTCGAAGATGAGCCGTCCATCGCCGAGATCGTCGATTTCGCCCTGACCAGCGAAGGTTTTCAGGTGGTGTGGCGGACGCTGGTTCGCGAGGCTGAGGCCGAACTGGCGGTGATGCCCTGCAACCTGACGATTCTGGACCTCGGCCTGCCGGATGGTTCCGGACTGGAACTGCTCAAGCGGTTGCGACACCATTCGGAAATGCCGGTACTGATTTTGTCCGCCCGTAACGCGGAACTGGACCGGGTGCTGGGTCTGGAACTGGGCGCGGACGATTACGTTACCAAGCCCTTCAGTCCTCGCGAACTGGCGGCGCGGGTCAAGGCGATTCTCAAACGCACGGTTCACAATCCGCCTGACGCTGGCGCGCCGGGCCAAAGTCGTCGGGAAAGCGGGTTTGTCGTCGATGAAGCCCGCGCCATCATCCGGTTTCAGAACCAGCCCCTGGATTTGACACGCTATGAGTATCTGATTCTGAAGACCCTGCTGGCCCAGCCGGAACGGGTCTTTTCCCGCGCCCAGTTGATGGACCGGGTTTGGCCCGATCCTGACGCCAGTTTCGAGCGCAGCGTGGACACCCATATCAAGACGCTGCGCGCCAAGTTGCGCGACATCGACGCCAACCGCGATCCGATTCGCACCCATCGGGGGCTGGGCTATTCGATCCGGGTGCGCGATCCCGCGCCCTGAAGCCCGCCCATGCGCCTCGGCCTGAAGCTGTTTCTTGGCTATTTCCTGATCGTCGGGCTGGGCGTCTACTTTTCCCTCAACATCCTCGGCGTGGAAATCAAACCGGCCTTCCGTCAGGCGACGGAGGAAACACTGATCGACACCGCTCATCTACTGGCAGTTCTGGCGCGGGATGAGCTGGTCAACGGCCGTCTGGCCGATGGCCGTTTTCAGGCCCGGCTGGCGGAGTACACCCGCCGCACGCCCAATGCCCGGGTCTGGGACATCGTTAAAAATACTCTGGACCATCGGGTTTACATCACCGATGCGCAGGGCATCGTGTTATTCGATTCCACCGGCCAGGCGGTCGGTCAGGACTATTCGCGCTGGAACGATGTCTATCTGACCCTGCGCGGCCAGTATGGCGCGCGCACCACCCGCGAAAATCCCGATGACGAACGAACGTCGGTGATGTATGTCGCCGCGCCGATCCGCGATGGCGAGCGGATCATCGGCGTACTGAGCGTGGCCAAACCCGGCTCCAGCGTCCAGCCCTATGTGGATCGGGCGGAAGTGCAACTGCGCCGCGCCGCTGCCGTGCTGGTCGCAGTCTCGCTGACGGTAGGACTGGCCTTTTCCTGGTTGCTGGCGCGCTCGATCAACCGGCTGGCCGCCTACGCCCGCGCCGCGGCTGAGGGTCAACGGCTGGCGGTTCCCCGCAACGGCGGCCCGGAACTGCGGGCGCTGGCCGAAGCGGTCGAGACTATGCGCGACCGGCTGGAGGGCCGGGATTATGTCGAGCGCTATGTCTATGCCCTGACCCACGAGATGAAAAGTCCGCTGGCGGCGATTGCCGGCGCTGCCGAACTGCTACGGGACGCCTTGCCCACGCCGCAACGGGAGCGGTTCGCCGGCCTGGTGACGGGCGAGGCCGGACGGTTGCAGCAGATGATCGAACGGTTACTGGCCCTGGCCACGGTGGAACAACGGCGTGAATTGCAGGAACAACAGCATATACCGCTATCGCCGGTAGTGAAGGAACTGCTGGCGTCGCGGACGCCGATTATCGCCCGCAAGCGCCTGCGGATCGATCAGCGCATTCCAGAAAATGCGGTGCTGCTGGGCGAACGGTTCCTGATCGCGCAGGCCATCGGCAACCTGCTGGACAATGCGCTGGATTTTTCGCCGGAACACGGCGTGATCACGCTGGACGCTGCGGTGGTGGGTGATGCCTGGCAATTAACCGTCGCCAATACCGGCGGCGCTATTCCTGACTATGCTCGCGACCGGCTGTTTGAGCGGTTCTATTCGCTGCCCCGACCGGACACCGGGCGCAAGAGCACCGGTCTGGGGCTGGCCTTCGTGGGGGAGGTGGCGCAATTGCATGGCGGAACGATTACCGTGGATAACATGCTGGACGCCGAGGGAAAGGTGAGCGGCGTAGCGGCGCGCCTGACGTTGCCGGCGGCCTGATCCTCACTCAATCCCCGCATTTTCCCCACGATTCGCTCATTGTGCGCTCAAACAAGCCGGGTAGGCTGACGCCCTGCAATCCACAAGGGGGAGCCTCTCATGAAATACGGTTTGTTTGCCAAAATCGCCCTGATTTTCCTGGTTACGCTGATTCTCGCCGTCGGGCTGATGCGCATCAGTTTTCTGGTCTACGAACGGATGGCCCGCCGCGACAGCGTAGTTGCCGAGATCGCCGCCGCCACCGCCCGCCAGCAAACGCTAATTGGCCCGATTCTGGTGATACCCTACACCCGTATCATCAAGACCCTGAAACCGGCGGACAAGGAAGACGGTCGCCCGGTGGAAGTCGAAAAACGCATCATGGATCGATTGTTGTTGTTGCCCGCCGAACTGGACGTTCAAGCCAGACTGAACACCGAAGCGGTGCGGCGCGGTTTGTATCAGGCGGTGGTGTTCAGCGCCAGCCTCGCCTTCAAGGGCCGGTTTACCGCCGGGGGCGAACCGCTCAAACCCGGCCCCAACGAGCAACTGCTTTTCGGCGAACCGCGTTTGATCATCGGCATTACTGATCCGCGCGGGATTTTGCGAGCACCGGCCTTGACCTGGGGGGAACAGCGTATCGACTTTCTGCCCGGCGCCGGCGAGGAGCGAATGGCGGACGGCATTCAGGCGCGCATCAGTGGACTGAATCTACAAAATCCGTGGTCTGCCGAATTCGCCTTTACCCTGGATGTGCGCGGCACCCAGTCGATCAGCCTCGCTCCGGTGGGTGATGCGACCCGCATTGCCGTGCGCGGCGGCTGGCCGCATCCCAGCTTCTTCGGCCAGTTCCTGCCGGAAGCACGCACCGTGACCCCCGAGGGATTCACCGCTGCCTGGGCAACCACCCGACTGGCCGCGAACATGGATCATCGGTTGAATGCCTATCTGCGCAACAATCAGGGGCTGGATGGACTGATCGGGGTGCGCTTTGTGGAACCCGCCGACAGCTATGTCCAGAGTGACCGGGCGCTCAAATACGGGCTGCTGTTTATTGGCCTGAGCTTTATCGCTTTCTTTCTGTTCGAGGTGCTGCGGCGTCTGGCGATCCATCCGCTGCAATACGGCCTGACCGGGGCGGCGCTGACCCTGTTCTACCTGCTGCTGCTGTCGCTGTCGGAACACATCGGCTTTGCGCCGGCCTATGCGGTAGCGACCGTTGGTTGCGTGGCGCTGATCAGCTATTACCTGATTTACGTACTAGGGAGCATGGCCTGGGGGCTGGGGTTCGGCGCGCTGCTCGGCGGGGTGTTTGGCATTCTCTACGTACTGATCAGCCTGGAGGATTATGCGCTGCTGGCCGGTTCGCTGACCCTGTTTGGCTTCCTGGCGCTGGCGATGGTGCTGACCCGGAAGGTGGACTGGTATCAATTGAGCGAGGGTTTGACCGTCCGGCGCGGCCGGGCCGTGACGGATCGGCAAATATTGCCTGAGCAGGAAAGTGTGGGCGGGTGAAATCGTTGCCTGCGCGATAATGAACGCAGACCATGGGCAGGACGCCCGTTCCACCCTTTCAAAAACCCTGCGCTGCTTGGCATAATGCCCGGCATCTTTCACCCGCCTCACTGCCGGCCTGGCCCCAAGGGAGTATAAGAACAATGCGCGTCCTGCTGACTACCAATGAGTACCCGCCGTATGTCTATGGCGGCGCCGGTGTTCATGTCGAATACTTGTCCCGCGAACTGGCGAAACTGACCCCGGTCGAGGTACGCAGCTTTCACGACCAAAGCTCTGATGAGGGTCAGTTGCATGTGCGCGGCATCAAAATGGACACCACCCATTTTGCCGGCTGCCCGCAGTCTTTCGTGTCCCCGCTCAAGGCGTTGAGCACCTGCCTGGCCTTTGTCGGTCAAGGCATCGGCGATGATCTGGAAGGCGGCAACGCCGAGATTATTCATTGCCACACTTGGTACGCCCATTTCAGTGGCATCCTCGCCAAAATTCTTTACAACATTCCGATGGTCATCACGGTTCATTCCCTGGAGCCGCTGCGGCCCTGGAAGCGCGACCAGCTCGGCCATGGCTATGATCTGTCGCGCTGGATCGAGAAAAGCGCTCTGGAAATGGCGGACGCCATCATCGCCGTCTCGCGCAGCACCCGCGACGACATCCTGCGCCTGTTCAACGTCGAGCCGACCCGGGTCGTGGTCATCCCCAACGGCATCGATACCGAGGAATATCAACCGATTCAAGCTCCCGAAGTGCTGGCCCGGCATGGCATCGATCCCAACCGTCCCTATGTGCTGTTTGTTGGGCGCATTACCCGGCAAAAGGGGCTGTATTACCTGCTTCAAGCTATTCCACACCTCGATCCCAGATTGCAGGTGGTGCTGTGCGCCGGCGATGCCGATACCTTGGCTATGCAGCGCGAAATTGAAGACATCGTGAAGGAACTGCAAAGCCAGCGGTCGGGCATCGTCTGGATTCCCAAGATGCTGCCGCGCAAAGAAACTATCGCCCTGTATTCGCACGCGACGATTTTTTGCTGTCCCTCGATCTACGAACCGTTCGGCATCATCAATTTGGAAGCGATGGCCTGTGGTACTCCGGTGGTCGGCAGCGCGGTTGGCGGCATCAACGAAGTGGTGGTGGATGGCGAAACCGGTATCCTGGTCGATCCGCATCTGTCCGACGAGCCGCCCCACGATCCGGTTTCGCCGGCCCGGTTCGAACGTGGTATGGCGGACGCCATTAACCGCATCGCCAACGATCCCGATCTGTGCAAGCGGATGGCTTTGGCTGGCCGTGAGCGTGT
>Ga0209573_1003985_pt1 | contig 15240 bp, 18 predicted proteins | sample TNRBio252014_DNA_FD_185870 | JGI IMG/M metagenome (GOLD analysis project Ga0209573, IMG submission 185870) | Wastewater treatment Type I Accumulibacter community from EBPR Bioreactor in Madison, WI, USA - TNR Reactor_6/25/2014_ DNA (SPAdes)... | ecosystem: Engineered > Bioreactor > EBPR >...
CGCCACACCTTGCCGAAGGCTTCAGGCCACTCCGCTTACCGACAAAATCCCGCCACGCGGCATAGCGTTCAGCCTTCGTTCGCCCTTAGCGTATGATTGCGAGCAGTTCTTGTTCTGGCCCCGTCGTTGGCGGTCAGCAGCAGCATGGCCTCCTTATCTGGGCCATGTTGAAGCGGCCGCTGCGTGGCATCCGCTCCCAGTCTTTCTTGAACGCCTTCGTGAAATCGCAAGCCAGCGGACGGTTGACCCGCTTGGACTTATCGGGCTTTCGCTTCCAGGACATCAAACAACGCCTCGGGCGTACTAAAACGCGCAACCCTGGCTTTCATCGCAGCCCGCGCTTCTTCCATCGCGGCGCGGGTTTCTGCATTCGGAACCTTGAGTTCCAGCGGCAGCGCTTTGTCGCGCGCAACCCGTGTCAACGTCATCCTAAGCACATCGGAAACCGTCAGGCCAAGTTGAGCAAGCACATCTGCAGCTTCATCGCGAATCTGCTCGTCGATGCGGGCACGAACAAATGCTGTAGCAACCATAATGCTCCCTTTTGTTCGACTAAATGTAGCTCATATGAGCAACGTTTCCAAGCCGCCCGATGGAGCGGCAAGCATGCTGGCGCAACCGCCCAATCCAGCGCCTTGCGCGCGTCAAGACTGACTTGCCTCGCGTTTTCTGGCCGCCTGCGGCGCTCGCTTTGCCCGAATGATCGCACGCGACGGGCGTCGGCATCCCGTTCCGTGCGCGCTTGCGAGTAAGTTTGCCGAGGCAGGTTTCGAGGTTGGATACGTCCCGCCGTCCGGAACCAGTTGGCGACAATGCGATACTTTTCCCATTGCCATCTCGGGCCTCTACGGGACTATCCCCCCGGATGCGGGGGAACCGCCTGCTCGGCGGCCGCGTGCCGCAGGCTTTTGGGACTATCCCCGCGGATGCGGGGGAACCCTGTCACTCAGTCGCCGGAGAAGTCGGCCAAGGGGACTATCCCCGCGGATGCGGGGGAACCAAGGCCGGCAGCGCGCCGGCAAGGATGAGCATGGGACTATCCCCGCGGATGCGGGGGAACCGAGATATCCGCCCGCGATTCCGCAACACGCGCGGGACTATCCCCGCGGATGCGGGGGAACCCGATGCGCAATCGCTGGAGCCGACCATCCCCGGGGACTATCCCCGCGGATGCGGGGGAACTTGGTTCCAGTGGACCGGCCGCCGCAGGGTAATGGGACTATCCCCGCGGATGCGGGGGAACCCGGGCGACTTCGGTCCGGGCATCGGGCGCGGAGGGACTATCCCCGCGGATGCGGGGGAACCGAGCCGCCATCTGGGCTGAAGATACTGAACCAGGGACTATCCCCGCGGATGCGGGGGAACCATGCAGCGGGCTGAAATAGTGATGGCAAGGATGGGACTATCCCCGCGGATGCGGGGGAACCTCGGCTTGGCCTGCTGCCGGTACAGTAGGTATGGGACTATCCCCGCGGATGCGGGGGAACCCGGCAGAGGCGGGGCGGCGTCTTGTCGGTGAAGGGACTATCCCCGCGGATGCGGGGGAACCTCACGCAACAGCCAGCGGGCAAATGGCTCATAGGGACTATCCCCGCGGATGCGGGGGAACCGTACCAAGGGTTGCCGCGCGTATCGCCGTGGTGGGACTATCCCCGCGGATGCGGGGGAACCGCGTAGCCCTCGGCCAGGCCGATGCGGCGCAGGGGACTATCCCCGCGGATGCGGGGGAACCCAGGTCGCCAGCCGCATCGCCCAGTACGTCCGGGGACTATCCCCGCGGATGCGGGGGAACCGATAGGTTCGCCGGCTGCTATGGCCTCAAGGAGGGACTATCCCCGCGGATGCGGGGGAACCTGTCAGCCATGTCGGCAAGAAAGGGTCGGTGGGGGACTATCCCCGCGGATGCGGGGGAACCATCTTGAGATCCTGCGCCGCGAACTTGTGCCGGGGACTATCCCCGCGGATGCGGGGGAACCGGGCGCACCACGGTCTTGACGCGGCTGGAGACGGGACTATCCCCGCGGATGCGGGGGAACCTTCTCCGGTGAAACAAAGGGGACTTGGGATTTGGGACTATCCCCGCGGATGCGGGGGAACCCCAAGCGCCACCTTCTCGTGGATGCGGACGTGGGGACTATCCCCGCGGATGCGGGGGAACCTCAGCCTCACAGGCACCGATCTCGATATCCAGGGGACTATCCCCGCGGATGCGGGGGAACCGGCCGCAACGACCCGCATGCAACCATCTTCGGGGGACTATCCCCGCGGATGCGGGGGAACCTCAAGGCGCGCTATGACCGGACGGAGGGTCGCGGGACTATCCCCGCGGATGCGGGGGAACCTCATTGCGGTCACCGATGACGGCGGCCCAGCAGGGACTATCCCCGCGGATGCGGGGGAACCGCGTGCGCGTATGTCGGTATCGGCAAGACGAAGGGACTATCCCCGCGGATGCGGGGGAACCCCCGTCAGCGAGACAACGCTGTCGAGCCGAGCGGGACTATCCCCGCGGATGCGGGGGAACCGTTATTCATGCCGCACCGCCCGTCGAAGACAGCGGACTATCCCCGCGGATGCGGGGGAACCCACATCTCGGCGGATACGGTGAGATGGTGGGTGGGACTATCCCCGCGGATGCGGGGGAACCCGGCGCGTCTGCATAGTTTCCAGAGGCCGTCCGGGACTATCCCCGCGGATGCGGGGGAACCAGGTCTGCGATATCGACCCGCGCCCTGTCCTGGGGACTATCCCCGCGGATGCGGGGGAACCGGCTCATGTTCACCTCAGACCAGATCGCCGCCGGGACTATCCCCGCGGATGCGGGGGAACCCAATCACGTATTGACCCGCCGATCTGCCGAACGGGACTATCCCCGCGGATGCGGGGGAACCGTCAGCACACGATACTGATGACGGACCGGGCTGGGACTATCCCCGCGGATGCGGGGGAACCTTGACGGGGATGATCCGACCGGGTTCCCAAATGGGACTATCCCCGCGGATGCGGGGGAACCGGTGATCGCGCCGCCGAAATCTATCAGCAGGTGGGACTATCCCCGCGGATGCGGGGGAACCCGATGACGATGCATCCGATCAGGGCCCTATCCGGGACTATCCCCGCGGATGCGGGGGAACCGCCCAAGCCGCCCCGGTCCATGTCGCAATAGTGGGACTATCCCCGCGGATGCGGGGGAACCTTGCGAGGATCCTTGACGGTCACCTTGAGGTGGGGACTATCCCCGCGGATGCGGGGGAACCAGATGGGTTGAGCCGCGGGGAGGTAGGATCGGCGGACTATCCCCGCGGATGCGGGGGAACCTCGAAGCCCAAGCCGGAGTGCAAGGCTGGCGCGGGACTATCCCCGCGGATGCGGGGGAACCGTCGCGACGAAGGGCAACAAGAAGCCGACCAAGGGACTATCCCCGCGGATGCGGGGGAACCTTGGTGCGGCCGCCATTGGTCAGGGCGTCCCGGGGACTATCCCCGCGGATGCGGGGGAACCGCGCGCCGCCTTACAGCGGAGTGTCGAGGAATGGGACTATCCCCGCGGATGCGGGGGAACCTCGAGCAGTGGATAGGCATCTCAACTGATGAAGGGACTATCCCCGCGGATGCGGGGGAACCTCTGCTGTTCGACGCCGCTGCCCCAAGAGGTGGGGACTATCCCCGCGGATGCGGGGGAACCTTACGTCAGGCATTTACGCCCCCGCCGCCGGAGGGACTATCCCCGCGGATGCGGGGGAACCAGTTCGACCAAGACCGTACAGACTTGCAGGACGGGACTATCCCCGCGGATGCGGGGGAACCGGCTTCGCCGGTGACGATCTCGACACGGCGGCGGGACTATCCCCGCGGATGCGGGGGAACCCAGGCGTCCAATTGAGCGACGGTTACCCCGGCGGGACTATCCCCGCGGATGCGGGGGAACCGCCTCCGTCCCGGGCTTGTTGCTGTTGTTGTCGGGACTATCCCCGCGGATGCGGGGGAACCTTGAGCTGGGCGGCTGTCGCGCTGATGATCACGGGACTATCCCCGCGGATGCGGGGGAACCGCGGAGGCGACTTCGGTGCACGCAAACCGCTCGGGACTATCCCCGCGGATGCGGGGGAACCTGCCGTCCGAGGCCCTCGGTTGGTCATGGATCGGGACTATCCCCGCGGATGCGGGGGAACCTCGTTGGCGATCTTGTAGCCGTGCTCCTTGATGGGACTATCCCCGCGGATGCGGGGGAACCATCATCGACATGGGCAGCGCCATGCAGCGCGGGGGACTATCCCCGCGGATGCGGGGGAACCCCGAATGGCTGTCGGCCGCCGAGGTCAACAAGGGGACTATCCCCGCGGATGCGGGGGAACCGTCACCCCGCCGGGCGGGGTGGTGCTGGACCCGGGACTATCCCCGCGGATGCGGGGGAACCGGCGGCGCGCCTGCCCGATCGAGGTGACGACCGGGACTATCCCCGCGGATGCGGGGGAACCTCCGCGAGCCTCAAGCGTGGACGCTCCGGGGTGGGACTATCCCCGCGGATGCGGGGGAACCTCCGCGAGCCTCAAGCGTGGACGCTCCGGGGTGGGACTATCCCCGCGGATGCGGGGGAACCCGCATCATCCAGGATGTCGACCAGTATTACGCGGGACTATCCCCGCGGATGCGGGGGAACCCGACCCTGTCATCCGTCAGCAAGGCCGATCTTGGGACTATCCCCGCGGATGCGGGGGAACCTCCCGTCGCAATCCCAGCGGCGGCCTGAGCTTGGGACTATCCCCGCGGATGCGGGGGAACCGGATGGACAATGGCATGGATGTTCTCGTGCCGGGGACTATCCCCGCGGATGCGGGGGAACCTCGGTGGCGATCTGGAGGATCACATCGCCGTTGGGACTATCCCCGCGGATGCGGGGGAACCGCGGGCGAAATCCTTGTATGTGGAATTCGGGTGGGACTATCCCCGCGGATGCGGGGGAACCATACCGTCGCCTGATTTCGAGCGCCCGGAAAGGGGACTATCCCCGCGGATGCGGGGGAACCGCGGGGAAGGCATTCGGCGCCGCCGTGCAGCTGGGACTATCCCCGCGGATGCGGGGGAACCTGCACAAGGCGGGAGAAGACGAACTTTCTCGTGGGACTATCCCCGCGGATGCGGGGGAACCTTGTATGTCGCCACGCATGCAGCATTGCAATCGGGACTATCCCCGCGGATGCGGGGGAACCTGTTGGTATTGACATGGCTCTAGGTCCTCTCAGGGACTATCCCCGCGGATGCGGGGGAACCCGCAAGCAGCCGACGCGTAGCCAGCATGTGGTGGGACTATCCCCGCGGATGCGGGGGAACCCTCCTCGGCAAACGCCACCTCATCGAGGTCGCGGGACTATCCCCGCGGATGCGGGGGAACCGGCGCTGTCCGCCGTGCTGGTCGACGGGGCGAGGGACTATCCCCGCGGATGCGGGGGAACCCCCTCACCATATTCGTCGGCGCGGGAATAGATGGGACTATCCCCGCGGATGCGGGGGAACCGTGCGCAGCACGACGTTGTCAAAGGTGGCGCCGGGACTATCCCCGCGGATGCGGGGGAACCGGGCCGAGCGTGGGGCATTAGATGCTGGATTAGGGACTATCCCCGCGGATGCGGGGGAACCCTGTCCCTCGGCCTCGGCTACATCCATCTGCGGGGACTATCCCCGCGGATGCGGGGGAACCGATCGCCGCCGCCTTCACCGGCGTCAGGTTCAGGGACTATCCCCGCGGATGCGGGGGAACCTGATAGGCGGCAATGGCCGGGGCCAGATTGCCGGGACTATCCCCGCGGATGCGGGGGAACCAAAGCCCCGGCCTCCGGGGCTACTGCGGCGCCGGGACTATCCCCGCGGATGCGGGGGAACCTCGAGGAGCTGGCGCAGAGCGGCGAATGCGAAGGGACTATCCCCGCGGATGCGGGGGAACCCATCGCGGCTCAGGGTAATCCCTCGGTGCTCGGGGACTATCCCCGCGGATGCGGGGGAACCTGGAAATGACGTAGAGGTGGGTGGAGGCTCCTGGGACTATCCCCGCGGATGCGGGGGAACCCTGGTCCGCAGTTCGTGGAGAAGGAACCCAAGGGGACTATCCCCGCGGATGCGGGGGAACCGCGGGCGCCTTGGCCTTCATGATCGGCAACGCGGGACTATCCCCGCGGATGCGGGGGAACCCTGCTGGTACCGGCCGGGGTGTCAGGTACGGGGGGACTATCCCCGCGGATGCGGGGGAACCCGCATCGCCATTGACGGGATGGTCAAGGGCAAGGGACTATCCCCGCGGATGCGGGGGAACCCCTTGCAGCCAGAGGGCACCGACAAACCTGTTGGGACTATCCCCGCGGATGCGGGGGAACCGTCTCGCCACGCGGCGGCAAGACCCCTTCGCTGGGACTATCCCCGCGGATGCGGGGGAACCACGCGAAGACCCGACGCCTTATCGCCTGCAACGGGACTATCCCCGCGGATGCGGGGGAACCGGTTGTTGGTTGCGAAGGTCTGCGCCGACGGGGGGACTATCCCCGCGGATGCGGGGGAACCCCGGGCCGGGATGTCCGAGAACGGGCCAACACGGGACTATCCCCGCGGATGCGGGGGAACCCGATCGAACGGGGCAAACTGACAATCTTGTCAGGGACTATCCCCGCGGATGCGGGGGAACCCGCCCCCGCCTGTCCGCTCCTCAGCCCGATCTGGGACTATCCCCGCGGATGCGGGGGAACCCGGGACGATCCGGCCGGTGTGCCTCAGCTCTCGGGACTATCCCCGCGGATGCGGGGGAACCGACTTCGAACCCGGCGATGGCGGCGGCTATAAGGGACTATCCCCGCGGATGCGGGGGAACCCGAGGGTTGTCGGCATCGAGGATCCCTTTATGGGGACTATCCCCGCGGATGCGGGGGAACCCCTATGGCGATCTCGCCGCGTGGTCCCGCACCGGGACTATCCCCGCGGATGCGGGGGAACCTCGGTGTTCCCGAGTGACGCGCGCCCCTCGTACGGACTATCCCCGCGGATGCGGGGGAACCCGTCCGATGACAAAGGAGGCCCTCGGAAACTGGGGACTATCCCCGCGGATGCGGGGGAACCATGCGTGAGAAGATCAGGGATGCCGTCAAGGAGGGACTATCCCCGCGGATGCGGGGGAACCGACCTGTAGCCCTCCTTCAGGCCCCGAGCCTTGGGACTATCCCCGCGGATGCGGGGGAACCCGATACGCCGCGCCGTCGTCGGCCGTGGTCGGGGGACTATCCCCGCGGATGCGGGGGAACCGTGATGCCGGCGTTCAAACCGTCGGCAAAGAAGGGACTATCCCCGCGGATGCGGGGGAACCCTCTCTTGATGTGGGGCGGCAAGGTGCTCGTGAGGACTATCCCCGCGGATGCGGGGGAACCGGCAGGGTGATCAGGAGCCGAAACCCGCGCGTGGGACTATCCCCGCGGATGCGGGGGAACCCATGCAACAACAGGTCTGCCATGGCGAACAGCGGGACTATCCCCGCGGATGCGGGGGAACCCGGTTGGGCCAGTCTGGCTGATAGGCCGGGCGGGGACTATCCCCGCGGATGCGGGGGAACCCCCTTGAACAAGGGGCGCACAAGCTGCGATCCGGGACTATCCCCGCGGATGCGGGGGAACCTCGCTGGCCCGCTGGCAGCTGGACGCGCATGCGGGACTATCCCCGCGGATGCGGGGGAACCTTCAAGCCCGACCTTGCCGGTCACATCGACAGGGGACTATCCCCGCGGATGCGGGGGAACCGCGCGCTTCTCGTCGCGCAGCCCGACGGCGGGGGGACTATCCCCGCGGATGCGGGGGAACCCCTCTCTCCTTAAGCCCGATATCGCGCGCGCGGGGACTATCCCCGCGGATGCGGGGGAACCTGTCCTTCGATCAGGAAAGCGGCGATCATCTCGGGACTATCCCCGCGGATGCGGGGGAACCAAGAGAGAGCCGATAGCCGAAGCCGTGATGTCGGGACTATCCCCGCGGATGCGGGGGAACCGCCTTCGGCGAGGCCATTGCGCAGCGTGAACAGGGACTATCCCCGCGGATGCGGGGGAACCTCGTCAACGGGGTGGAGATTCAGCCTAACCATGGGACTATCCCCGCGGATGCGGGGGAACCGGCGTTGCTGGCCTTTGTCGGGGCCGGAGACGGGGACTATCCCCGCGGATGCGGGGGAACCCCGCGCACTGAAGGAGCGGGCCAATGCATCCGGGGACTATCCCCGCGGATGCGGGGGAACCTGGAACAAGCTGTCGCACGAGAATTGGCGCACGGGACTATCCCCGCGGATGCGGGTGAACCACGCTCCCGGCGACCGTCTGTGGGTGCGCGAGGGGACTATCCCCGCGGATGCGGGGGAACCGGGGGAGATCAGAGTCATCGCCACACCCGACCGGGACTATCCCCGCGGATGCGGGGGAACCTGGCCAACATATCGACCAAGTACCCGGCGACCGGGACTATCCCCGCGGATGCGGGGGAACCATCGCCGGCCGTCTTTTCCTGAGAGCTTTCAGGGGACTATCCCCGCGGATGCGGGGGAACCCATGTTATCCGCGCATTACATGGCGGCCTAGCGGGACTATCCCCGCGGATGCGGGGGAACCGCGATATCCTCAACCTGATGAGCGCGGGTAGCGGGACTATCCCCGCGGATGCGGGGGAACCCTCGCCGGCACTGTGCGGCTGCTGCTGAGCCCGGGACTATCCCCGCGGATGCGGGGGAACCCATGTTATCCGCGCATTACATGGCGGCCTAGCGGGACTATCCCCGCGGATGCGGGGGAACCGCGAGCTGCGCGCCTTGCAGGAAAAGATCGACGGGACTATCCCCGCGGATGCGGGGGAACCGAAGGCATGGGTCGCTATTAAGGGCCCGCTATGGGACTATCCCCGCGGATGCGGGGGAACCTCGCCGGCCCGATGCTCGGGCGCCATGGACTCGGGACTATCCCCGCGGATGCGGGGGAACCGCGCTGTCCGCCGAGGCCTCGATGACGCGGATGGGACTATCCCCGCGGATGCGGGGGAACCATCTCGCCCGGGCGGTCGCGAACGTCGCCCGGGGGACTATCCCCGCGGATGCGGGGGAACCTGGTCATGATGCTGGCCTCACAATTGTAGTGTGGGACTATCCCCGCGGATGCGGGGGAACCGAGGCGGTGATCCGCCGGCTGATCAGGGGCTCGGGACTATCCCCGCGGATGCGGGGGAACCTAGGTGGCCCAGACGTCAACGCCGTCGGCCCGGGGACTATCCCCGCGGATGCGGGGGAACCCGACCATCTCCGCGCGCTTTTGTCTTGGAGTAGGGACTATCCCCGCGGATGCGGGGGAACCAAATTCTTCACGTCCCGCTTAAGCTGGTCGGCGGGACTATCCCCGCGGATGCGGGGGAACCTCCATCACGTTTTGTGGGGAGTAACTGAAGGGGGGACTATCCCCGCGGATGCGGGGGAACCCCACGGCGGGAATCCTCTACAAGGGCGTCTGCGGGACTATCCCCGCGGATGCGGGGGAACCTCCATCACGTTTTGTGGGGAGTAACTGAAGGGGGGACTATCCCCGCGGATGCGGGGGAACCGCCGCGCCGGTCCCCGGCGTGCTCAAAGCGCAGGGACTATCCCCGCGGATGCGGGGGAACCCACCAGTCCTGCAACGTCCGTTGGACCGAGGCAGGGACTATCCCCGCGGATGCGGGGGAACCGCGCCGATCATCGGGAACTTGGCGGTCTCGCCGGGACTATCCCCGCGGATGCGGGGGAACCGTCCCGTCAATAAACTGAAACGGGCCCTTGGCGGGACTATCCCCGCGGATGCGGGGGAACCACCCCCGCCCCTTCATCCAACCGACCATAGCTGGGACTATCCCCGCGGATGCGGGGGAACCCACGAGGACATCTTCGGCGCGGCTTTGACGTGGGGACTATCCCCGCGGATGCGGGGGAACCTAGCTCGGCCTCGACAACCTTCTTGGACATGCGGGACTATCCCCGCGGATGCGGGGGAACCGGAGATGAAAAGCGCGCCTTCTCCTCGGGCGGGGGACTATCCCCGCGGATGCGGGGGAACCTGGATATAGGCATCGATCAGCGCGTCCTCCTCGGGACTATCCCCGCGGATGCGGGGGAACCACGAAAGAGCCACGGTCAGACCGGATATTTTCGGGACTATCCCCGCGGATGCGGGGGAACCACATGGTCGGCGGCGCGCTGGTGCTCTACGAGGGGACTATCCCCGCGGATGCGGGGGAACCCTGGGTTTGTCATGTCGGCCGCCCCGAACTGGGGGACTATCCCCGCGGATGCGGGGGAACCCATCTTCCGCGATTTTCTCAAGGCGGGGGAGTGGGACTATCCCCGCGGATGCGGGGGAACCATCGCATGCGCGATGGCCGTGACCACACGCATGGGACTATCCCCGCGGATGCGGGGGAACCCGAAGCGCGGTGAGGGCTGATTGATGACCGTCGGGACTATCCCCGCGGATGCGGGGGAACCTTGCCCTTTGATCGCTGGCCTGCCCCTCGCAGGGGACTATCCCCGCGGATGCGGGGGAACCTTGAGATGGTCGGCTGTCGCGCTGATGATCACGGGACTATCCCCGCGGATGCGGGGGAACCGGGTCAAGCGCGTCCTTGATCGTCTGGATCGTGGGACTATCCCCGCGGATGCGGGGGAACCCTATTGGGCTGACCGCGAGGGCGATCAGCACCGGGACTATCCCCGCGGATGCGGGGGAACCTGGTTGTACGCGTCGTTCTTCCCCTGCGAGAAGGGACTATCCCCGCGGATGCGGGGGAACCCCCGGTCTTGCCGCCCGCCGCGTCGAGATGAAGGGACTATCCCCGCGGATGCGGGGGAACCAGGCTTCTTGCCGTCGCCACCATCTGGCGCGCGGGACTATCCCCGCGGATGCGGGGGAACCGCACTGCACCGCGCACATGATTACCTGTTAACGGGACTATCCCCGCGGATGCGGGGGAACCGATGACGGCAGCTTCGGCGGGCATGATTTCAAGGGACTATCCCCGCGGATGCGGGGGAACCCCTCGCCACCGTGCAGTCGATCACCGGAACCAGGGACTATCCCCGCGGATGCGGGGGAACCCGATACGCCGCGCCGTCGTCGGCCGTGGTCGGGGGACTATCCCCGCGGATGCGGGGGAACCCCTCGGGCGTCGCCTGAGCGATAGCCCGCCGGGGGACTATCCCCGCGGATGCGGGGGAACCGCCCTGACCATAGAGGTCAATGAAGCGCTCGCGGGACTATCCCCGCGGATGCGGGGGAACCCCGTTCTTGACGGACCACGGCCCCGGCGTGTGCGGACTATCCCCGCGGATGCGGGGGAACCGCGCGTCCTCGGCCCCTTCGGTCACCACCAGCGGGACTATCCCCGCGGATGCGGGGGAACCCCGGTGGCGTACTCCCCCACGGTCCACGGGAAGGGACTATCCCCGCGGATGCGGGGGAACCTGGCCCTCGGGGTCGATCAAGCCCGCGACATGGGGACTATCCCCGCGGATGCGGGGGAACCGCTATGTGGGAGAAGATCAACTCTCACCCGTCGGGACTATCCCCGCGGATGCGGGGGAACCCTCACGCTGTGGTCAATGGCCACGAGTGTATTGGGACTATCCCCGCGGATGCGGGGGAACCCAACTTTTAATTGACATTTGGGATCAGGAAACGGGACTATCCCCGCGGATGCGGGGGAACCGGCCTTGGGTATGCCGTAAGATTTATTTTTGGGGGACTATCCCCGCGGATGCGGGGGAACCTTCCCGTCGGGCCTCAGGCCGGCATGGGGGGAGGGACTATCCCCGCGGATGCGGGGGAACCCGCACGTTGCGACAGGTAGAGGTTGGAGGGGAGGGACTATCCCCGCGGATGCGGGGGAACCTTCGGCGCGCTCGACAAAACGGATGCAGAGCTGGGACTATCCCCGCGGATGCGGGGGAACCAGGCGATCACCAACGCTGTCGAAGGCCGATACGGGACTATCCCCGCGGATGCGGGGGAACCTGTCGAAAGGCGGGGCAGTGATATCCAGCAGAGGGACTATCCCCGCGGATGCGGGGGAACCTTCGTACTTAAGCATAGCTCTAGGTCCTCTCAGGGACTATCCCCGCGGATGCGGGGGAACCCGCCCTCGCAGTGCGAGCGGGGGACCTCGGGGGGGACTATCCCCGCGGATGCGGGGGAACCCGCGCTCTTCAATGGGCTGCATGGTGTAGTCGGGGACTATCCCCGCGGATGCGGGGGAACCCCAGAGAGAAAGATCATGGTTCAGCCCTCCGCGGGACTATCCCCGCGGATGCGGGGGAACCGCGGCGGTGCATCTGCATCAAGGGCAAGCTGTGGGACTATCCCCGCGGATGCGGGGGAACCTCGAGGACACATCTGAGGCGATGGATATCGATGGGACTATCCCCGCGGATGCGGGGGAACCTGCATGTAAGGGCGAGTGTCGACATACCGCGCGGGACTATCCCCGCGGATGCGGGGGAACCGCCCTGCCCCTCCTGATTTCAGCGCTTCGCAGGGGACTATCCCCGCGGATGCGGGGGAACCATAGGCCTTAAAGCCCCCTCCAAGGCTCAGATGGGACTATCCCCGCGGATGCGGGGGAACCCCTCATGCGTGTCAACGGAGATTGAGAGATACGGGACTATCCCCGCGGATGCGGGGGAACCGATCCGGACTGGGACGATCAGGGCTCAACCGAAGGACTATCCCCGCGGATGCGGGGGAACCTGGCAGAAACATGCTGCGTCCTCGTCAATAAGGGGACTATCCCCGCGGATGCGGGGGAACCCTCATGAGACCAATCTGCCGGATGTCCGGATAGGGACTATCCCCGCGGATGCGGGGGAACCTCTGCCGAGGCGATGCCGACGCTCACCGGCGCGGGACTATCCCCGCGGATGCGGGGGAACCCAAAGACTTTTTTTGCATACAGGGTCTTAAATGGGACTATCCCCGCGGATGCGGGGGAACCTAAGCGCGTCCGTGGGGGTGTCGCTTTCAAGCGGGACTATCCCCGCGGATGCGGGGGAACCTCAGAAGAATGTGTGGGGGCAGTCTGACACGACGGACTATCCCCGCGGATGCGGGGGAACCTCGTCACCGGCGAAGCCGATTGCCTGCGTCGCGGGACTATCCCCGCGGATGCGGGGGAACCTCAGAGCACGATCTGTCGCCGCGGCACAGCCGGGGACTATCCCCGCGGATGCGGGGGAACCTCACAACTTTGCGTGCCATGGCTGCCTCGTCAGGGACTATCCCCGCGGATGCGGGGGAACCCGGGACCGAAAATATCGACCATGATGTCCTCAGGGACTATCCCCGCGGATGCGGGGGAACCCGGTCCAGCGCGCCAGTGGCAACGCTGTCCATGGGACTATCCCCGCGGATGCGGGGGAACCCGCATCGCCATCGACGGGATGGTCAAGGGCAAGGGACTATCCCCGCGGATGCGGGGGAACCAGATCGAACAGCAGGCCGAGCTCCGCCGTCATGGGACTATCCCCGCGGATGCGGGGGAACCTATCGGCGCCACCGCTGCTGGTGTCGAGATTGGGGACTATCCCCGCGGATGCGGGGGAACCGTTATCCGCCTCGCCGGGACCATCCGCAAATGCGGACTATCCCCGCGGATGCGGGGGAACCGATCCGCGATCATATCCACGAACGCGGGCTGAGGGACTATCCCCGCGGATGCGGGGGAACCCAGCGCCCGGTTGATCGTCAGCAGCGTGTCAGGGGACTATCCCCGCGGATGCGGGGGAACCTTGACGGCCTCGCCAGAGAGGGATTCGAGCCGGGGACTATCCCCGCGGATGCGGGGGAACCGTACGCCTGCGACATCGCATGAAGCGCATCGCGGGACTATCCCCGCGGATGCGGGGGAACCCTGGTGGCGCGGTAGATGCGGACGGCCGCGAAAGGACTATCCCCGCGGATGCGGGGGAACCCCCGACCCCGCCACCCGCCGCGTCGAGATGAGGGGACTATCCCCGCGGATGCGGGGGAACCGCTTCGCCTGCAATCGACGATTGCTTTTCGAGGGGACTATCCCCGCGGATGCGGGGGAACCGACGAAAAAGTACGTTGACGTGTCAATAAAAAGGGACTATCCCCGCGGATGCGGGGGAACCATTTGCAGCTTCACGCCGTCCGCCCGCTATGAGGGACTATCCCCGCGGATGCGGGGGAACCCGCCCGGGCCGGCGCGCGACCAGAGGTGGAGCGGGACTATCCCCGCGGATGCGGGGGAACCGCGCGGGTGGCGTTTGTCTCGGCGTCAACAGCGGGACTATCCCCGCGGATGCGGGGGAACCCCGGGAAAGAAGCGCGGAAAAAAGACCCATGTGGGACTATCCCCGCGGATGCGGGGGAACCTCGAGACGAAGGAGGCCGAACAGCTCTGCCCGGGGACTATCCCCGCGGATGCGGGGGAACCTCGCGGATGAACAGCGCGGACAGGTCGATCACGGGACTATCCCCGCGGATGCGGGGGAACCGTTCTGGCAATACTGCATCAGGGCGATGAACCGGGACTATCCCCGCGGATGCGGGGGAACCGAGCCGGTTGACTTCCCGAGGCGTCATCGGGGGGGACTATCCCCGCGGATGCGGGGGAACCTGCTTTCGGCCGGCGAGGCTGAAAGTACGAAGGGGACTATCCCCGCGGATGCGGGGGAACCGCGCACGTGGGGATGGCAAAGAGCGGCGTTGTGGGACTATCCCCGCGGATGCGGGGGAACCTGATAGAACGCGTGCGCCGCCTCCTCGCTCTCGGGACTATCCCCGCGGATGCGGGGGAACCCCGCGCGTGGTGGTCGACAGCGTCAAGGTGACGGGACTATCCCCGCGGATGCGGGGGAACCGCCTGACGCAGGGCATCGACCACGCCGAAGGTGGGACTATCCCCGCGGATGCGGGGGAACCGGTGATGCGGATACGCGTCACCGCGACCTCATGGGACTATCCCCGCGGATGCGGGGGAACCCGCGCCTACAACGAGGCCATGGCCACCGCTTGGGGACTATCCCCGCGGATGCGGGGGAACCTCGTGTCGGATCGTATCAGACGAACCCCGCGCGGGACTATCCCCGCGGATGCGGGGGAACCTCTAGCTATATCGCCCCGGCTTGTCAACACTTGGGACTATCCCCGCGGATGCGGGGGAACCCCATGGCGGTTTGCAGGTATGACAAG
>Ga0209573_1003986_pt1 | contig 15240 bp, 12 predicted proteins | sample TNRBio252014_DNA_FD_185870 | JGI IMG/M metagenome (GOLD analysis project Ga0209573, IMG submission 185870) | Wastewater treatment Type I Accumulibacter community from EBPR Bioreactor in Madison, WI, USA - TNR Reactor_6/25/2014_ DNA (SPAdes)... | ecosystem: Engineered > Bioreactor > EBPR >...
CGGCGTTCGTCGTCGAGCGAGACGCGGATGTCGTAGGCGACGACTTTCCTCGGCGCCGGGAGGGCTCGGGCGGGGAGGGCGGGCAGAAGAAACCCGAGAGCCGCGGCGGCGGCGAGGATTCTCGAAGTCATCGGAACTCCCTCCGGGAAGAGAGGATAAGGCCAGTCGGCGTGGAGAAATGGAGGTCCGGGAGACGGATCGTTCCGAATCCGGACCGGGCCGGGGTCCGGTTCGAGAAGCGCAGGATCCCGGGTGGTAAGATGGACGATGTTTGCGAGTCGCCCCGGCCCCTCGGGCGGGCGGTGACGCTGGCGGAGGAGTATGAGGATTTCGGCGCTCAAGCCCTCGGTCGCGGCCCCAGCCAGGGCGCGGGTTTCGATCTTCGACAAGTGCCGGAAGTACACGGTCCCGGACGAGATCAAGGCGGCCGGGGTCTGGAACTACTTCCGGATGCTCGAGTCGGGGCAGGATCCGGTCGTGCACATCGGCGGGCGGGAGCTCGTCATGCTCGGCTCGAACAACTACCTCGGTCTGACGTCCCACCCCAAGGTCAAGGAACGGGCGATCGCCGCCGTCCGGAAGTACGGTGCCGGCTGTGCCGGAAGCCGGCTCCTGAACGGTACGCTGGACATCCACGTCGAGCTGGAAGAGCGCCTGGCGGCGTTCATGAGGAAGCCCGCCTGCATCACGTTCTCCACCGGGTTCCTGTCGAACCTGGGCGTCCTCGGAACCCTTCCAACGAAGGGTGACGCGATCTACCTCGACCGCCAGGACCATGCCTGCATCTACGACGGCGCCAGGCTCGCCGTCGGAGCGGAAGTCAGGAAGTTCAAGCACAACGACCCGGACGACCTCGTCCGGATGCTCAACAGCCACCAGGACAAGGCCGGGAGGATCCTCGCCGTCGACGGCGTCTTCTCGATGGAGGGGGACATCGCTCCTCTTCCGGCCTACGCGGACATCTGCGCTGAATGGGGCATGGCGCTCATGGTCGACGACGCCCACGGCATCGGAGTCCTCGGCAGGACGGGCCGCGGAACCGCGGAGCACTTCGACCTCGAGGACCGGACCGACATCATCATGGGGACCTTCTCGAAGTCCCTGGCGGCCATCGGTGGCTTCATCGTGGCCGACGCCGAGATCATCAAGTACATCCAGCACAAGGCGAGAGCGCTGGTCTTCACGGCGGCCCCCCCCCCGGCGTCCATCGGGGCCGTCCTGGCCGCCCTCGACGTCATCGAGGCGGAACCCGAGCGCCGGCAGCACCTCTGGGACAACACCCGCTTCATGATGACGAGTCTTCGGGCGATCGGGTTCGACTGCGGCGAATCCGAGACCCCTGTCATCCCCGTCGTCGTCGGAGAGGACTACCTCGCCTTCAAGATGGCCAAGCGCCTCGACGAGGAGGGGGTCTTCGTGAACCCGGTCGTCAGTCCTGCCTGCCCGCCGGGCCGGGCCCTGATCCGGACGTCCTACATGGCGACGCACCGGCGGGAGCACCTCACCCGTGCGCTCGAGGCGTTCCAGAAGGTGGGCCGCGAGCTGGGGCTCGTCAGCTAGGACGGGGGGCGTCCGCCCCGACGGAGTCGTCCACGCGCTCCGCGAACCACGAGCCGAGGAAGCCGCCGGGCGTGGCTTTCTCCTGAGGAGGTCCTGTCCATGGCCGAAAGGCTGTCCGTTTCCGAGGTGTCTTCCCGGAAGGACCTCGACGCGTTCGTCGAGCTCGCTTACCGGCTCTACGCCGCCGACGCGGACTTCGTCCCACCGCTCCGAAGCGACGTGCGATGGATGCTCGACCCGGGGAAGAACCCCTTCTGGAGGCACGCCCGCCGGACGCTCTTCCTGGCCCGCAGGGGCGGACGCGTCGTGGGGCGCATCGCGGCGATCGCCGACGACGAGCACAACAGGGTCCACGCCGACCGGACAGCCTTCTTCGGTTTCTTCGAATGCGAGAACGACCCGGAGGCTGCCCGAGCGCTCTTCGGGGCCGCGGAATCCGCCGCGGTGAAGCTCCTGCCGGGATGCGACAGGCTCCGGGGGCCCGTCAACCCCTCGATGAACGACGAGGTCGGGTTCCTGCTCGCCGCCGAAAGCGAGCCGGGGCCGCCCGTCCTGATGATGACCTACAACCCCGCGTACTACCTCGACCTGGCGGCAGCCGCGGGCTTTGCCAAGGAGAAGGACCTCGTCGCCCTCCTGGCGCCGGTGGACGACCGCTCGTTCGCCCGCCTCGGCAGGATTACGGATGCCGTGCGGCGCCGCAACCCCGAGCTGACCTTCCGGACGATCAGGATGGACGACTTCCCGAGAGAGCTCGAGAAGGTCAAGGTCGTCTACAACGGAGCCTGGGAGAACAACTGGGGCTTCGTGCCGATGACGTCGGAAGAGCTCGACGCGATGGCGAAGAAGCTGAAAGACCTGATCTATCCGCCGATCGTCTGGTTCGTCGAGGCGGGGGAGAAGCCGGTCGCTTTCATGCTCGGGATGCCCGACTTCAACCAGGTCCTCATCCGGATGGGCGGACGGCTTCTCCCGTTCGGCTGGCTGAAGTTCCTCCTCGGGAAGAAAAAGGTGGACCGCATACGCCTCCTCGCCTTCGGGGTCCTGCCGGAGTACCGCCGGAAGGGGCTCGACGCGGTCTGCTACTTCGAGGGGTACAAGAGGGCCATCGCCGGAGGCTTCAAGACCGTCGAGTTCTCGTGGATTCTCGAGGACAACCTCGACCTCCTGAAGCCGATCGAGGTCTTCGAGGGGCGGCTCTACCGCCGCTACCGCCTCGTTTCCAGGACGGTGCCGTCGGGCTCCTGAGGGATCCTCCCCGCCAGCGCCCTCGAGGCGCCGCCAACGAGGACGACCAGGACGATCCCCGCGAGGACGTCCACCACGTAGTGATACCGGCCGGCCACCGTGGCCAGCAGGAGGCCGATCGCGAGCGGCAGGAAGCCGAGGAACGTCCTCTTCGACCGGCGCGCCGCCTCGACGAGAACGGCGATCGTCACCATGGTGTGCCCCGAGGGGAAACAGTTCCGGCGGTTCGTCTCGAGCAGGTCGAGGGTCGAGTCGATCGCCTGCGCCACGGGTCCGCGAGGGAGCGGGCCGTCGTGCGGGACGGTGAATCGTGGCCCGATCGCCGGCACGAGGAAGTAGCCGGCGTAGCTGACGTAGAAGACGAGGAGCATCCTGAAGACGTATGCGGGGAACCGCGCTCCCGGCGTCCTCTCGCGCAGGTCGTCCCGCCAGAGGAGGGCGCCGAGGATGATGGGGTGGAAGTAGTAGAGGGCGTAGCAGACCGTCAGGACCTCGAGGGGAAGGGGACCCATGAATGGCTCGAGGAGCCGCGTCGGGTCGGAGCCGAGGAAGAGAAGCCGGTCGGCGGAGACGAGGAACGGGTCGAGATCGACGCGGCTCGCGCCGAGAACGAAGGGGCCCAGGTTGTCGAAGACGAGAAGGAGCGGGAGGATCGGGCCGAATTCCGCGACGCTCGCCAGGACCGAGCCGGGCTGCAGGCGGCGGGCGCGAATCGCCGCGAAGGCGAACGGGAGGAGGAACGCTGAGGCCACCAGCACCGTCTCCGTGGGCGCGCGCCGTGGAACGCCCGTGACGACGCCCGTGACGAGGAGCAGTCCCGCGGCTCCGCACGTCAGGAGGTCGGCGAGGGCGAAGCGCACGCCGCGTTGTAGCACGCGGAACCTATAATGAAGGGATGAACGCAATCGCGATGGCGAGCCTTCTCCTCCTGCTCGCACCGGCCGCCCTGGGGGCCGGGACGGAGGCCGTCGTCGTCGACCTCGACACCGACATCAATCCGGTCACGGCCGAGTTCGTGAAGAGGGTCGTCGAGGAGGCCGTCGCCGGCGGGGCGCCCGCCGTCGTCCTCAGGATCAACACTCCCGGGGGCCGGCTCGACTCGACCCGCGAGATCACGAAGACCATCCTCTCCTCCGAGGTCCCGATCGTCGGCTTCGTCCACCCGCCCGGCTCCCAGGCGGCCTCGGCGGGATTCATCATCCTGATGGCGTGCGACGTCGCAGCGATGGCCCCCGGGACGAACACGGGGGCGGCCTCCCCGGTGGGTGGAAGCGGGGAGGACCTCCCGAAGACGATCGGGAAGAAGGTGAGCGAGGATGCTGCGGCCCTCGTGAGGTCCCTCGTCGTCCCCCGCGGACGCCCGGTGGACGACGCCGTGAAGACGATCACGGAGTCCCTGTCGTACTCCGAGAGCGAGGCGAAGGAGAAGAACCTCGTCGAGATCGTCGCCCGGGACCTTCCCGATCTCTTCAAGCAGCTCGATGGCCGGCCGATCAAGAGGGTCGGAAAGCCCGACGTCACCCTGAAGAGCGCGGGCTTCACGTTCCGCACCGAGACGAAGACGAGCCTGGAGAAGGCCCTCGGGGTCGTCGCGAGCCCGATGGTGGCCGGTCTCCTCTTCCTCATCGGGGTCGTCGGCCTCTACTCGGAGTTCCAGAACCCGGGCGCGATCCTGCCGGGAGTCCTCGGGAGCATCTGCCTCCTCCTCGCCTTCTTCGCGATGTCGGTCCTCCCGACGAACTGGGTGGGCATCGGCCTCATCCTCCTCGGGGTCCTCTTCTTCTTCCTCGAGGTGAAGTTCACGATGCACGGCATCCTCGCGATCTCGGGCGGCGTCTCGATCATTCTCGGGGCCGTCCTCCTCTTCCACCGCGACGAGTTCGCTCCCCGCGCCGAGCTCTGGTTCATCGTCGGCGGGGCGGCCGTGACGACCGTCATCCTCGCGGGTCTCTCCCTGATGGCCCTTTCCGTCCAGCGCCTCCCCGGCCGGACCGGCGTCGCGGTCCTCGTCGGCCAGGTCGTGCCGGCTCGCGTCGGCGCCACGGGCGCCCTGAAGGTCTTCGCCGATGGGGCGCTCTGGGAAGCCCGGAGCGCCGCGCCCCTCAACGACGGTCAGCTGGTCGAGATCACGGGCGTCGACGGGCTGGCCGTCCTCGTCAAGCCGTCCGTACGGAGCGAAAAGGCATGAACATGCTTCCGAATCCCATCTTCATCGCGGCGATCTTCGTCGTCATCTTCTTCCTCTCGAAGTGGGTGAACATCCTCAACGAGTACGAGCGGGCGGTCACGTTCTGGCTCGGCCGTCTCGGTCCCGCCCCGAAGGGACCGGGGCTCACGTTCATCTTCTGGCCCTTCGAGACGATGGTCCGCGTCGACCTGCGGACGATCACCCTCGACGTCCCGCCGCAGGACGTCATCACCCGGGACAACGTCTCGGTCAAGGTCAACGCGGTCATCTACTTCAACGTCATGGACCCGGCCCGGGCGATCGTGAAGGTGGCGAACTTCATGTACGCCACGTCGCAGCTGGCGCAGACGACCCTGCGGTCGGTCCTCGGTCAGGCCGCGCTCGACGAGCTCCTCTCCGAGCGCGAGAAGCTGAACGAGAGCCTCCAGGAGATCCTCGACAAGCACACCGACCCGTGGGGGATCAAGATCACGATGGTCGAGGTGAAGGCCGTCGACCTGCCGATCGAGATGCAGCGGGCGATGGCCAAGCAGGCCGAGGCCGAACGCGAGAAGCGCGCCAAGATCATCCACGCCTCCGGCGAGTTCGAGGCGTCCAAGCAGCTTGCCGAAGCCGCCCACATCATCGCCACGGAGCCCGCCTCCATGCAGCTGCGTTACCTGCAGACCCTGACCGAGATCGCCGCCGAGAAGAACTCGACGATCCTCTTCCCGGTTCCCATCGAGATGATGGCCCTCCTCGGCCAGAAGATGGCGAAGGACGTGAAGTGACCGAGGAGAAGGACGGCCCGGTCCACTACCAGGTCTCGGTGACGGGCCGGCAGGCCGCGGCGTTCTTTCTGGGCCTGCTGGCCGCGCTCGGGCTCTCGTTCTTCTTCGGGATGAAGACGGGCGCCGCGGCGAAGAGAGGCCCGGACTCCGTCACGGCTCTCGCGGCCCAGTCGGACATCCAGGTCCCGGCGCCCGAAGCGGACGGCGAGAGAGGCGAGAAGGCGACACCGGTGCCTACGGAGGCGCCGATCGGGTTCGAGTCCGCGGCCCCGGAGCCTTCGAGGCCGCCCGCCCCGAGAGCCGAGCCGCCGGCCCGGGAAGAGCGGCCAGTCCCGGCGGAGGAGCCGAAGATCGTGGAGCTCGCGCCGCCGCCCGTCGCGACGCTGACGGAGAAGGCTGCCCCCGCTCCCGCTCCGGTCAGGACGACCGTGCCCGCGAAGGAAGCCGACGGGCCCTTCTGGGTGCAGATCGTCGTCACGTCCAACGCCGAAAAGGCGGACGACCTCGCCAAGAAGCTCAAGGCCGACGGGTTCAAGCCGGTCGTCTCGCCGGTGACCGGCAAGAAGGGTCTCACTTTCAGGGTCCGCGTCGGCCCCTATCCCGACCGCGCGAAGGCCGAGGCTGCTGCGACGAAGGTACAGAAAGCGGAGAAGCTCGGCACGAGACCGATCGTCGTTCCCGGGACATGAGCCGGCCCCTCCCGGTGCGGGGCGAGCCCGCGCTCCCTCCGTGGATCCGCGAGCGGAAGGTGAGGCTCTCGGGCCTCCACGAGCTGAAGACGCTCATGCGTACGCGCGGCCTCCACACGGTCTGCGAGGAGGCCCGCTGCCCGAACCGGAGCGAGTGCTTCGAGAAGAAGACCGCAACGTTCCTCGTCTGCGGCGACGTCTGCACGCGCGCCTGCGGTTTCTGCAACGTGAAGTCCGGGCGCCCGGGCGCGCTCGACCCGGAGGAGCCTGGAAACGTCGCGCGGGCCGTCCTCGAGATGGGGCTCGAGCACGTGGTCCTCACGTCCGTCGACCGCGACGACCTCCCGGACGGCGGCGCGGCTCACTGGGTCCGCGTCGTCGAGGCGGTGAGGGCCCTCGCCCCGCGCCGGGCCGTCGAGGTTCTCACTCCCGATTTCCAGGGCGACGAGGCCGCGATCGACCTCGTGGCCGACGCGCGCCCCGACGTCTTCAACCACAACGTCGAGACGGTCCCCCGTCTCTACCCGACGGTCCGGCCGAAGGCGGTCTTCGAACGGTCGGTCGCCCTCCTGGCCCGGGTGAAAAGGCGCCACCCGGTGACGGTGACGAAGTCCGGGCTGATGCTCGGTCTCGGCGAGGAGGACGCCGAGGTCCTCGACGTCTTCCGCGCCCTGCGCTCGGCGGGTGTCGACGTCGTGACGCTGGGGCAGTACCTGCGTCCCGCGGCCTGGAATCTCCCGGTCGTCTCGTACGCGACGCCCGAGAGATTCGAGTCGCTGCGTGCGGCCGGCGAGGAGCTCGGCTTTTCCTACGTCTTCGCGGGGCCGTTCGTGAGGTCGAGCTACCGGGCGGAGGAAGCACTCGCCGAATCGGCCCGGCGCCGGGCCTGAAGCCGATGGGCGTCGTCCCCGCGTCCGCGGGCGCCCGGGCCGCCGCGGCGCTCCTGTCGGGCGCGCTCCTCGGTCTCTGCTTCCCGAACGCGTCTCTCGTCTTCCTCCTGCCGGTCGCGCTCGTGCCCCTCCTGCTGGCGCTCGACGGGGTCCGCCCCGGGCGGGCCGCGCTCCTCGGCGGGCTCTTCGGCGTCGCGTTCTGGCTGACGACGTTTCCCTGGATCTATCACGTCGTTCACCGCTTCGGCGGGCTTCCCGCGCCGCTCGCAGGGGTCGCGCTCGTCCTCGCCGCGCTCATCCCGACGGTGCCGATGGCCGCGATGGCGGCCCTCGCCGCCTTCGCGGCCCCGCGCTCGACGGGAGCGCGCCTCCTCGTCTTCCCGGCCGCCTGGGTCGTGCAGGAGCTCGCGAGGACCTACGCGTTCTCGGGCTTTCCATGGGCGCTGGTCTCCTATCCCCTCGCCCCCTGGCCCCTCCTGACGCAGACGGCGGCCCTCGGAGGCGCCGCGCTGACGTCGCTCCTCGTCGTCCTGGTGAACGCAGGTCTGGCCGAGGCCGTTCGCGGAACGGGCCGGGGCCGGGCTACGGGCCTCGCCGTGGCTGCGGGAGTCGTCGCGGTCTCGGTCGGAGCCGGCGCCGTCAGGCTCTCCCGTCCCGAGGCGGTCGTTCCGGGAGAAGGTCTGCGCGTCCTGATCGTCCAGCCGAACGTCGAGCAGGACGTGCGGACCGCGCCGGGGACGGCCGAACGGATCCACTTCGACGTCACGGGGCTGACGCGCGCCCTCCTGAGGGAGTCGCCGTCGGACCTCGTCCTCTGGCCCGAGAGCGCGACGCTCCTGGCGTGGCCGTGGTCGGAGGGGTTCCGGCAGGAGATCACGCGCCTGTGCCGCGAGGAGAAGACCGCCCTCCTCTTCAACACGGTCTGGTCCGACCGGCCGGAGGACGACGACGCCCCCTACTTCAACTCGGCGCTCCTCGTCGACGGGAACGGTGTCGTCGGCGAGCCGTACCACAAGCTCCGGCTCGTCCCGTTCGGCGAATACATCCCCCTTCGGGCCCTGTTTCGCTGGGTGCCGCAGGTGAGCCAGGCCGTCCCCGGCTCCTTCACGCCGGGCGAGAGGGCGATCCCGCTCGAGCTCCGGGGCGTCCGGCTGGGCGGGGCGATCTGCTACGAGGTCGTCTACCCCTGGATCGTCCGAGCCCAGGTGGCGGCCGGCGCGGACGCCCTTTACACGCTCACGAACGACGCCTGGTACGGCAGCGGAGGGGCCCAGGAGCAGCACTGGCAGGCGGCAGTCTTCCGGGCCGTGGAGACGGGACGCCCGATGCTGCGCGCCGCGGTCACCGGCATCAGCGGCTGGGTGGACGGGAGGGGCCGGACCCTGGCGCGCCTCGGTCCCGGAGCGCGGGCCGGCATCGCCGGGCGGCTGCGAGTTCCCCCGCGCGGCTTCCGAACGCTCGCGGGACGGCTGGGAGACACGGTCCCGTTCGTTTGCGCGGCGGCGCTCCTCGTGGCTATCCTCCGCGCCCGGGCGTCGGCTCGCCGAGCGCGCCCCCACGTCTGACCAGAAGGGACCCTTTTCATGAACGAGGAACGGATCGAGAAGCTGATGGCGCTGGCCACCCAGGTCGAGGCGCTACGGGGGTACCTTTGACGTCCGCCGCGCGGAGAAGGAGAAGGCCGAGCTCGAGGCCCGCGCCGGCGCGCCCGATTTCTGGAACGACGCGGCGGCGGCCCAGGAGACGCTGAAGAAGCTGAAGAGGGCCGACGTCGTCCTGAGCGACGACAAGGCGTTCCGGCAGAAGCGCGAGGAGCTCGAGGTCTTCGCCGAGTTTCTCCGGGAGGGGGAGGCGGTCGAGAAGGACGCCGACGCGGCGATGGCGTCCATCTCGAGGTGGTCGCGGGGACGGGAGCTGCGCTTTAAGCTGACGGAGCCCGAGGACGAGCTTCCGGCCCTCCTGGAGATCAATGCCGGCACCGGAGGCACCGAGGCCCAGGACTGGGCCGAGATGCTGATGCGGATGTACGTGCGCTACGGCGAGCTCAAGGGGTGGAAGACCGAGGTCCTCGAGGTCTCCTACGCCGACGACGCCGGTATCAAGAGCGCCACCCTGCGCTTCGAGGGCGAATACGCCTACGGCCACATGAAGGCCGAGCACGGCGTCCACCGGCTCGTCCGGATCTCGCCGTTCGACGCGGCCGCGCGGCGGCACACCTCGTTCGCGTCGGTCTACATCACCCCGGAGGTCGACGACACGATCGTGATCGAGATCGCCGACAAGGACCTCCGCATCGACACGTTCCGGGCGGGCGGCAAGGGCGGCCAGCACGTCAACAAGACCGACTCCGCCGTCCGGCTGACGCACCTTCCGACCGGCCTCGTCGTCTCCTGTCAGAACGAGCGGTCGCAGGGCAAGAACCGCGACTCGGCGATGAAGGTCCTTCGTTCGCGCCTCTACAAGCGGGCCGTCGAGGAGCGCCAGGCCATAGAGGACAAGCGGGCCGGCGTGAAGATGGAGATCGGCTTCGGCTCGCAGATCCGCTCGTACGTCCTCGCGCCCTACCGCATGGCCAAGGACCACCGGACCGGCTTCGAGGTGGGCGACGTCGATCGCGTCCTCGACGGGGACCTGGACGGATTCGTCGAGGCGTGGCTCCAGATGGCGGTGAAGAAGGGCGAGAAGCACGCCCGCGAGAGGAAGAGCTCCGACTCGCTGGCGCTCGAGGACGAGGCGTGACGGTCGCCCCGCCCTGGATCCTCGAGATCCGCAGGCGCCTCGAACGGGAGTGGGTCGTTCCGGACGTCGTGAGGGAGATCGCCGAGGCCACGCCCGACGCGCGCCCGGCGGCCGTCCTCGCACCGCTCTACGTGAGGGACCGCGAGCTCTGGACGCTCTTCACGAAGCGGAGCGAGGCCGTGGAGAACCACAGGGGGCAGATCTCCTTTCCCGGCGGGGTGGAGGCCCTCGACGACGCTTCGCCCTGGGACACGGCCATCCGCGAGACCGAGGAAGAGATCGGTGTTCCGCAGAAGGCGATCCTGAAGCTCGGCGAGCTTCCCGAGGTGGTGACCTTCACCGGGTTCCGGATTCGTCCGTTCGTCGGAGCGATTCCGTATCCGTTCGAGATCCGGAAGAACCCGGGTGAGGTGGACTCGGTCATCGAAATGCCGATCCGGGTCCTCCTGGGGCCGACGCTCGTCGAGGAACGGGGCGTTTCGTGGAAGGGGCGGTCGATCCCGACCCCCGTCTACCACGTGAAGGGGCACGTCATCTGGGGGGCGACCGCGTTCCTGCTCGCGAGCCTGCTGGAGGCGCTCACCGACGAAGGCCGGCCGCCAGCCTGACGGGGAGCCGTCCGGCGCGGAGGGATTCGTCAGCGTTTCGGAGGTGTCACCAGGGTGGCCGGCGCCTCGGCCAGCTGCGCGACGAGCCCCGCGGCGGCCAACGCGAGATCGCGGTTCGCGGCGGCCCCCGGCAGGGCCGGATCGGCCGCGAGGGCCTTCCCGAAGAGGGCTGCTGCGTCGGCCCACGCGCCCCGCGCGTAGGCGACGGCACCCGCTTCGTTCAGGATCGCGGCGTCGCCCCCGGCAACGGAAGTCGTCAACGAAGCGGCCGCGCCTTCGACGTTGCCCGAGAGGCGCTGCGCCCGCGCGAGGCCGACGAGGGACTCGACGTCCGACGGCAGCGCGCCGAGGGCCGTCCGGAACGGTTCGATGGCGTCGGCAGGCCGGCCTGTCGCGAGGAGGAGCGCGCCGAGTCCTTTCAGGGCCGGGGTCCACGAGGGGTCCGCCCGCAGCGCCTCGCGGTACTCCCTCTCCGCCTCCTTCGTCGAGCCCTTCTTCCGGAGGGCCGCGGCGAGGCTGGCCCGGACCGGGGCGCGATCGGGCGCCTCGGCAGCCGCCCTCATGAGCGGATCGAGTGCGGCGTCGACGTCGCCAGACTGGAAGAGAATGGCCCCGTACTCCGCGAGGACGGCGACGTCTTTCGGAAGCGCCTCAGCGGCCACGGCGAAGACCTGGCGTGCCGTCTTCAGGTCGCCCTCGGCCCGGGCTTTTCGACCCAGGATCGTCAGCCGGTCGGCGTTGCGGGGATTCACGGCGACGGCCCTCTTCAGGAAGCCGAGCGCCACGTCGAACTCCCTGGCGCCGAGGGAGAGGTCGGCCAGGGAGAGGAGGGTCCCCTCGTTCTGCTCGTTCAGCCTGAGCGACTGGCGCCACATCGCGTCGGCCAGCGCCTTCTCGCCGCGGGCCGAGTACGAGTCTCCGAGAAGCCGGTAGCCCTCGCTCGAGGTCGGCTCGACCTCGACGACGCGATTCGCGGCGGCCTGCGCCGTGAGAGCGTCCCCACGATTGAGCGCCTCCCGGCCGAACGCGAGGAGGTCGGTCGGCGTGGCGCCCGCGCCGGGCAGGCCCGCCGTGACGGGAGCGGGGGCCGGGAGTGGCAGCACCGGGACCGTCTCGCCGAGGGCGCGCCGCCGCGCGAGGGCGGCCTGGTCGGCGCGACCGGCCTTGTCGTAGGCCTGGGCAAGGAGGGCCCAGGCGTCGCGGTCGAGCTTGTCCTGCGGGTAGTTCCCGAGGTCGTAGACGACCTCGGCGAATCGTCCGTCCGTGAGCTTCTCCTCGGAGGCCCGTTTCAGCTCGGCCAGGTCGGGAAGCGCCGGCGGGACGGCCTTCGCCACGTCGGCCTTCACGTCGTTCCAGAGCTTTCGGAACTCGGGCGTGTAGAGCTGTTCCGCGATCTCGAGCGCGGGATCGTCGGCGAACGCGACCTCGAGGGTCTCGCGCGCCTCCTTCGCGTTCCCGCCGTTCAGCGTGGCGTAAGCCGCCTGCATCCGCAGCCTTCCCCGGCGGCGGGCGTCGGACGCGGCCGTGGCCGCCTGCTCGAACTTCACGGCGGCCTCGCGGAACTTCCCGGACCTCGACGCGGCCCGGGCTTCTCTCTCGAGGGACTCCGACGCCGGCTGCGCCTGCAGCACGGGGCAGAGGAGGAGCGCGAGGGCGACGGGGAGGAGGCGGGAGCGGGTCACCCGGGGATTCTACGGCGAGGGCCTACTTCTTCCGGAGCGTGAGAAGGACGTCGGCCTTGTCCTGCTCGTAGACCTCGACCGCCTGCTCTTGGGTCTCGAACCCCTGGAGCCGCGCCTGGACGCGCCGGGTCCCCTCGGCGACGGTCTTCTTGAGAGGGGCATTCCCGGCCCGCCCGACGACGACGCCGTCCACGAGGATCTCCGCGCCGACGGCGTCGGGATTGACGGAGATCCAGAGCTGCCCGAGCGGGGGAAATTCCGCGCGGACCGGGATGCTCCCTCCGGCCGTCACCTCGAACGGGACCCTGATCGGACCGTAGCCACCGCTCTCGAAGGAGGCGACGTGCCGGCCGGGCGGAAGCGTGAAGCTCCTGGGCTTGAAGACTCCGCCACGCGGAGTGCCGTCGATGGAGACCTGGGCGTAGGCGTTCGACGAGACGACGGCCGTCCCGGTGGCGACGACGGCGGGGGCGGGCGTCGGAACGGGCGTCGGGGCGGGCGTCGGAGGGAGCGGGGTCGGCTCTTTGGCCGTCTCCGGGACCGGTGTCGTCTCCGGAGCGACCGTGGTGGCGGGATCCGGGGTGCCATTCGACAGGTTCGTCTTCTTCGCGCCGGGGCCGAGCAGCAGCCAGCCGAGACCCCCTCCGACGACGACGAGGATCGCGAGGGCTCCGAGGAAGACCTTGAGCGCGCCGCCGGTCTCCTCGGGTGCGGGAGCGAGCGGGACGGGGGTGGAGGACGACGGCGGGCCCGGCCGGAGGGGAAGCTCCGCGGCCATGGACGGCCCGTTCGGGGCGACGAGGGCCCTTTCGTCGAGGCGAGCGCTCCCGAAGGTCCGCGGGCCCGACGGGAGAGGCTCTTCCCCCGGGGCCGTGCGGGGCGGTGCCCCGACCGGACCCGACAGCACCTCGAGAACCGCCAGCAGGCTCTCCTTCATCTCGGCGCACGAGGCGAACCGGTTCGTGCGGTCTTTCTCGAGTGACCTCTCGATGACCCGGACGATCTCCGGGGGCAGGCCCGGGTCGACCTCGGAGGGCGACGGCGGGCTCTCGTTCATGATCTTGTAGAGGACGGTCGAGATGTGGTCGCCCGCGAAGGGGCGCGTGTAGGTGAACAGCTCGTACGCGAGGACGCCGAGAGAAAAGATGTCGGTGCGCGCGTCGACCGGCTCGCCCCGGATCTGCTCCGGGGCCAGGTACGAAGCCGTGCCGAGGGTGATCCCCGTCTGGGTGAGGGTCGACTCGGTGACCATCGACTTGGCGATGCCGAAGTCCATGATCTTGACGGTGCCGTCTTCGAGGATCCGGATGTTCGAAGGCTTGACGTCGCGGTGGACGATTCCGGACGTGTGGGCGTAGTGGAGACCGTCGCAGATGTCGGCGAGGACCCGGACGCGCCAGGCGAGAGACAGGTCGTCCTTCCGCTTGATCTTCCGGTCGAGGTCCTCCCCGGTGAGGAACTCCTGGACGATGTAGGGGAGCCCCTCGTCGGTCAGGCCGAAGTCGTAGATCGTCGTGATGTTGCGATGGTGGAGGTTGCCGGCGAACTCGGCCTCGCGAAAGAAGCGCTTTCGAAGCTCGTCCTCGTCGCTCTGGCACGTCTTGATCGCGACGGTGCGCTTGATGTAAGGGTCACGTCCCCTGTAGACCGTCCCGAAGCCACCGACGCCGACCTTTTCGATGATTTCGTACTTGCCGACCTTCGTGAGCATGCCCGTCCGGCGAGCCTACCACGCGGTCGCGTATATTCCTGCACCGTGAGGCGTTCGTTCCTCTCCTTTCCTCTCGTCGCTGCCCTCGCAATCGGGGCTGGCGCCTGCCGCGAAACCTCCTCCGGGGAGAGCCGGCCGGAGGAGACGAGGCGTCCGGCCATGTCGGAGAGAGAGGGCTATCGGCCCCCCGACGACGCCATCCTGACCGGTGCACAGGTCGAGGCTTTCCTCAAAGTGCGGGAGGCGACGGTCCGTACCTTCGACTCTCCAGGTGAGCCGGTGCCGCTGGAAGGGGAGGAAGGGATCTCCCGCGCGACCCTTGCGCGGGCCGCGGAAATGCGCGCGGCGCGCCAGCTCTCCGTGCCGCCCGAGGAATACCTCTGGGTACGGGAGCGGGTCCTCGAGGCGGAAGCGGCGGCTGCGACGGCCAGGTTGAACGCAGACGTCCTCGCCCTCCTCGAAAAGACCCTGGCATCCCTTCGAAGCCGGAAGCCGTCCGCGCCGGACGAGGCCTCGCGTCAGCTTCTCGAAGAGCAGATCGCGAGCTTCGAGGCCGAGGCCGTCCGGGTCCGGCGCGAGGCGGCGGAGAAGGAGCCCGAGGCGATCCGGGCCAATCAGAAGATCCTGGCGCCCTACCGGCAGAGGATCTCGGCGATCTCGGACGAGCTGGCCGAGCTTCGGGCCGCAGACCCGGCGCTGGCTCCGCCGCCGAGGTAGACCGGGCGCTTCCGGTCCTCCCGGCGGAGACCCGTACCCGGTCCGTTCGCGGGCTCGCCGCGCTCCGAGCCGCTGCTAGACTCGCCGCCTCCCCCGGAAAGCCGACGGTTTCAGGAGACGGACCATGAGAATGATCGACCCGCTTCTTCTCGAGTTCGACCGCGAGTGCTCCGGTACCAGGAAGTGCCTCGAGCGCCTTCCGGCGGACAAGCTGACGTGGAAGCCCCACGAGAAATCGATGTCGCTCGGACAGCTCGCGGGGCATGTCGCGACGATCCCGGCCTGGATCGGCGGGACGCTCCTGCTCGACGGGTTCGACCTGGCGGCGGGCATGGACAGGCCGCCCCTCGACACGCCGGAGAACATCCTCTCCGCCTTCGACGCGTCCGTGAAGACTGCGAAGGGCGCGATGGCGCAGCTCGACGACGGCAAGGCGAT
>Ga0209573_1003987_pt1 | contig 15240 bp, 14 predicted proteins | sample TNRBio252014_DNA_FD_185870 | JGI IMG/M metagenome (GOLD analysis project Ga0209573, IMG submission 185870) | Wastewater treatment Type I Accumulibacter community from EBPR Bioreactor in Madison, WI, USA - TNR Reactor_6/25/2014_ DNA (SPAdes)... | ecosystem: Engineered > Bioreactor > EBPR >...
AGAGTACCGTTTGACCTGTCTTCTATTCAAAGACGTGTCTCGCACATCGTCATCTAGTTAAATCGATTATCGCTGGCTTTTTTCTTGTCTATCCTGCGGTGTCAATGAACTTTTTGACTTCCAACCCCGGCTCTCTCGCCAGGCTTTCTGTCTTATCTTAACTCCCTTCGGAGTTGTGATCTTGATTTGTTTTGCCATCCTTTCGGAAAGCGGATGCAAAGGTAAATCGACTTTTTGAATCTGCAAAACTTTTTTCGCAATTTTTTTTCAAGCCGATTTTTCATTGCCGCCTCTCTCTCGAAGCGGATGCAAAGATACATACGCCCAACTGAGATAACCAAGCCTTTTTTCAAAAAAAATGCAGGACGGTTATTGAGGGGATTTGCGCAAATTCTTTTAGCAGGTTTATCTGCCAAAGAATCCACGGCGACGGCTGCCATAGCGATGCCGTTAGGGGCGCATAAGCCGGGTTTGCTCCATAGAAGATTTTTTGCTTCACCAGGGTAGGCCGGCGAGAACATCCATCAACCGGGCAAAAGCGCTCGCAAAAACTGAGGTATGGGCGCCGTTTGCATAAGTTGTATCTCTTGCCAGAGGGTGGTTTGTCCGTTGAGGAAAGCTAACACGCGGGCGGGCGGGTTTTGCGCAAAAAGTTGGCCGAAGAATGCATCGCCGGGATAGTAGCCGCGCTGGAGCACCTTGAGCAGCAGGCTATCGTAGCTGCGATGGCGGCGCTGGATGAAGGTTTCGGGCACAAGGGGATGTCGGCCGTTTTGCAGGGCATCGACGATGGCGGCCACGCGCTGCTGGATGTACCAAAAGGTGTAGCCGGATGAAGCCCGCGTATCGCCTCCGGCCATGCCGAGGTGCACGATGCGATCCTGCCCTCTGGAAAAGGGAAAATCGGTCATGGGAATATTGCCTTGTTCGACCTCGACGACCTCGTATGGATGTGCCTGGGGCCAGTGGTCGAGGAGGTACTGGCGCATGATGTGGTCGTATGCTTCGGGCTTGAGATGGTTGTTGGAGAATATAGCCACCTCTACTAAGGCTTCGCGGGCGGAGACGGGCAGCACGTATAGGAAGCGGGTTTCGCCCTGCTGCGGGGTGCGGTAGTCCATCAGCGTAGCCTCGCCTGGCTGGAAGGCATCGTGGGGGGTGCGGATGAACCATCCGCGGAAGTGCTGATCGAGGTAATGACAATTGGACTTATCGACGGGGGTAAAGGGGATGCTGTTGAAGCCGTAGTCGGCATACCACTTGCGACCTTCGAGGATGGCGTAGGCGCGGCCTTGGGCTGTGCCTACGGCGGAGACGCGGCCATAGCGGCGCTCGACGTTGGGGGCCGCATCGAGGATGGCATTGGCGTGGCGATAAAACTGGGCGCTGCGGATGATCTTGTAGGTGTAGGGGGCAATGTCCATGAGACGGGAGAATTGCCCCTGATGTACCCACAATTGCTGCCAACGATGGGCCACGATGGCTTCGAAGGGGCCGGGGCGGTCTTCCCAGAAACACCAGGTGCGATCGTTGGCCGCTTCGCGACGCTCCTGATCGAGAAGCAGGATGCGGCATTGAGACAAGGCGGGACACTGCGCCAGGCCGACGGCCAAGCTAAGGCCCGCAGCGCCGGCGCCGGTAATGAGGATGGAATTGGGTGTGGAAGCAGCAGCGGACATGGTATTGATCTTTATTAGAGAATGGCATTTGCGGTTATCCGAAGCATGGGGCCCGGCCTAGCGATGCGGAGGGGTGGCGGCCTCAAGCCGCCAGACGCGCCCCCCAAGGGCGCGGCCGAGCGATGAGCGAGCCCCGTAGCGTAGCGACCCCGCGCAGGCTGCAGGCGGAGGCAGGCGATATGCGGGGTAGGCCCCTTTTTGAGGGGTGAGGGGTGAGGGGTGAGGGTGAATGCATACGGGAAGAATTTGGGCATTGATTTTTAGCGGTTACCGGGAAGGTGAAAAGAGGGCTAAGAGGAGCAGAAAAAAGGCCAATTGGGCGAGGGCGTAGACGAGCAGGAGGGGGTGTCGGAAGCGGATATTGAGGTAGTTGAGGGGTAGGGAGAAGACGAGCGCAATGAGGCCCCAGGCCAAATAATTCTGTGTGGGGATGTAGCCGGCATGCCACTGCCAGTAGTCGAGGCGGATGGCGACGGGCTCGATGCAATAATCGTAGCCCACGATGAGGAGGGCGGCGGCGGCGGATATGGCTAAGGGGTGGCGCAGCAAGGCGCCTGCGAGGTGATTGGTGGCGAGGATGAGGGCCGTCCAATTGAGGGCGATGACGAGGGGCACGCCCAGCCACTGTACCCACATGGTGGGGCCATAGTGGTACTCGCCGAAGATGAGGCCGGTGGCTACGCCTATGGCTTCGAGGGCGAAGGTGCCGAGGTAGGTGACGCCGCCCCAGTAGAGCAGTCGGGGGTCGCGAGCCCGGCGGTAGACGAAGGCTAAGAGGCCGCCCACCACCACCAGCAGCAGGCCGTCGGTGGTGAGGCGGGTAAGGGGGTAAACCGAGGGCATGAGGTGAGCCTGTACGCCTGAGCCGAAGGCAAAGACGAGGAAGGCTGCGAAGGCCAGCTCGGCGCGGGCCAGGCCCCAGCGCGCCCCGATGCGATCGAGTGCGGCGAGCATGAGGCGTTAGAGCATATTGAGGCTATGGCGCAGGGCGCTGCTGAAGAGCAGCATGATTTTGCGGCCGTCGTTGACGCGAATGCGCTTGTTGGCGACTTGCTCGGCCGGGGCGCGGCGGATTTTATCGAACAGCTTGACGTAATAGCGATAAGCTAAGAGGACGCCGAGGCGGGCGCCTTCGGGGAGCTGTCGGATGCCTATGAGGGCGTCGTTGAAATCGCGGGCGATATCGGCTTCGATTTGGCGCTTTTCTACATTGGTGAAGGAGGTAAAATCAACATCGGGGAAGTATACGCGGCCGCGGTCGTCGTAGTCGCTGCGGATATCGCGGAGGAAGTTGACCTTCTGGAATGCGGCGCCGAGGCTGCGGGCGGGGGCCTTGAGCTGTTGGTACATGGCGTCGTTGCCTTCGCAGAAGATGCGCAGGCACATGAGGCCTACTACTTCGGCGGAGCCGTAGATGTATTCTTCGTAGCCTTGCCGGCCGTAGGTATTGAGGTGGAGGTCCATTTCCATGCTTCGGAGGAATGCCTCGATGAGCTCGTGCTCAATCTGGTAGCGGTGTACGACTTCCTGGAAGGATTGAAGGACGGGGTTGAGGCTGATGCGCTCGTCGATGGCGCGGTAGGTGTCGTCCTTGAAGCGGCGGAGGAGTTCTTCTTTGGGGAAGTTGTGGAAAGTGTCGACGATTTCGTCGGCGAATCGCACGAAGCCATAGACGGCATAGATGGGATCGCGGAACCGCTTGTCGAACATGCGGATGCCGAGTGAAAAGGAGGTGCTGTATCGATTGGTGATCAGCTTACTGCATTCTGTGCAGACTTGGTTATACAGTTCGAACATGTGGTTTGAGCTTTGCAGTACAGGTATTTGGTTTATTTTGTTGGCGATGGATCAGGATCGGGCAAAGGCTTTGGCTACTTCGCCGGCTACGACCTGGCCAGAGATGAGCGAGGGGGGCATACCGGGGCCCGGGGTGGTGAGCTGGCCGGCATAGTAGAGGTTTTGGAGCTTGTTGCTTTTGAGTTTGGGTTTGAGGAATGCCGTTTGCAGGAGGGTATTGGCGAGGCCGTAAGCGTTGCCTTTGTAGGCGTGGTAGTCGCTCTCGAAATCGCGGTGAGCATAAGACCGCTGGTAGACGATGTGGGGGCGAATATCGTGGCCGGTAAGCTGAGCAAACCGATCGAGCATGACGTTGAGGTATTGCTCGCGGAGGGTGTCATCGTCGTGGAGGCCTGGGGCTAAGGGCATGAGGAAAAAGAGGTTCTCCTTGCCGGCAGGCGCCACGGAGGGATCGGTGACGGAAGGCGCGCAGACGTAGAACAGCGGCTTGGTGGGCCACTGGGGCGATTCGTAGATTTCGTGGGCGTGCAGGCCAAAGTCTTGGTCGAAGAAGAGGGTATGATGGTGCAGGCCGGGCAGTTTTTTGTCGACACCTATATAATAAAGGAGACTGGAGGGGGCCATGGTGCGGTTTTCCCAGTATTGCGGGGAATAACGGCGGAGGTCGGCGGGGAGCACCTGTTGTTCGAAGTGATGATAGTCGGCGCCGCCGATAACCACATCGGCCTCGTAAACGGCATCGCGGGTGCGCACCCGGCTGATGCGGCCCTGGGCGGCATCGACGGATACGACTTCCTGATTGAAGTGGAAGCGGACGCCCAGCTCTTCGGCGAGGCTGACCATAGCTTCTACGATTTTGTGCATACCGCCCATGGGATACCAGGTGCCGAGGGAGAGGTCGGCATGGTTCATGAGGCTGTAGAGGGCCGGCGTCTTCTGGGGGGTGGCCCCGAGGAAGAGGACGGGGAATTCGAGGAGTTGGATGAGTTTTTCGTTTTTGAAGAGCTTGCGCACATGAGCCGACAGCGACTGGAACATTTGGAGTCGGAAGAGGCTGGTTAGGATGCGCAAGTCGGCGAACTCCGTAATGGAGTGGCTGGGTTTGAAGACGAATTCCTTCATACCCACTTCGTACTTATAGGCGGCTTCGCTGAGGAAGCGTTGTAGGTTAGCGCTGCTACCGGGTTCATACTGTTCGAACATAGCGAAAAGCGCCTCGCGGGCGGCGGGCACTTCCATGCGGTCGTTGGGGCCAAAATAGATGGAATAGGAAGGGTCCATGCGCACGAGCTGGTAGTAGTCGGCTACCCGTTTGCCGAAGCGATTGAAGAAAGCCTCGAACACTTCGGGCATCCAGTACCAACTGGGCCCCATATCGAATACAAACCCCTCGGCTGTAAACTGGCGTGCCCGCCCGCCGGGGGTAGCATTTTTTTCCAATACGGTAACGGAAAAACCTTCTTTAGCTAAGCAACTAGCGGCAGCTAAGCCTGCAAAACCAGAACCGACAACGACGACGCGTTTTTGTGACATAAGCTCGACAACTGAAGATGAACGAAGAAAAACTGGGTTCACAACAGGAGGTCGGGCGTTTTGTTTACGCTTTTTCGGAAAAAGGCATCCCTACAAAGCGCAGGGCGCCGGGCGCTACTTCTATCTCCACGGGGGTATAACCCAGGAATTCGCCGTCGGCTTCGAGGGGAATGGGGCCATCGCCCGCTTCTTCGAGGTAAAGGCGGCCGGCCAAGGGCGTCTCTACTAAGGGATGGGTACCGATAGCGCCGTTGAAGAACAGGGGTAAGGCCTTGATGACGCCCCAGCGGCCCACCGGGCCGGCGTGCATGACGGCCAGCACCTGCCCCTGGGGCTGTGCGTGGGGCGTGGGTTGCATACCGCCGCCCGCAAAGCGGCCGATGCCGGCATGGATGGTATAGAAAGGTCGCTCGGTAACGACGCTGTCGCAATGGAGGCGGCCGCGTTGGGGTTTATAGCTGAAGAGGCAACGCAGGATGGCCAGCAGGTAGAAGAGTTTGCCCGACCAGCGGGGCGGGCGGATGCGGCTGGTGTAGCGCACGACGAACCCGTCGTAGGCCATACCGGCGATGTTGATGAAATAGCGGGCGGCGGGCCGGCCCAGCGGGTCGTTGAAGCGAGCGAGGCCGGCGCTCTGGATACTGATGATACCTTGGCGGAATGCCTTTAGCCAGGCGTCGAAATCGAGGGGAATGCCGTGAGTTTTGATCCAGTCGTTGCCGGTACCAATGGGCAGCAGAGCGATGAGAAAATCGGTGGAAGGGCCTGCCTGTTGGGTCATAACGCCATTGGCCAGTTCGTGGATACTGCCATCGCCACCCACGACTAAAAAATGCCGATGTCCTGCTGCGGCGGCCTGGGCCACCAACTCGGTAATATGCCCCCGGCGCTGGCTGAAAACAACCTCGTGGCGGTGCAGCGTCTCTTTAAGCCGGGGGTAGAGGAGCGGCCAGCGGCGCGCGGCTTCTCCGCTGCCTGCTGCGGGGTTGACGATGATAAACCAGTGGGTTTGGGTGAAATCAGCACGCTCCATAAGCAGGATGTTTGCGTAAAAATAACAAACTTTGTGTTTTGCGCCGTATGCCGGCAAAATACCGCCATGAATGGCCGCCTCCGGGAGCCCCCGGCAGCGCTAAAACAGGAGGAAATTATGGATGTCTTATTAGAATTGCAGGAGGTGAGCAAGCGCTATGGCGACAAAATAGCCGTTGATGGCGTGAGCTTCAGCGCGCCGGCCGGGCAGCTTTTCGGGCTGCTGGGCCCCAACGGCGCCGGCAAGACGTCCATCATTCGCATGATAACGACCATCACCCGGCCCGACAGCGGAAAGCTGTTCTTTGAGGGCAGGTCGCTGGGCGGGCGCCATCAGTCGGTCATCGGCTACCTGCCCGAAGAGCGGGGGCTGTATAAAAAAATGTATGTAGGCGAGCACCTTATCTATTTAGGCCGACTGAAAGGCATGGACAAAGCCGACGCCAGGCAGAAGGCCGGCGAGTGGTTAGAGCGCTTTGGTCTCTCTGAGCGCTGGGGGCAGCGCGTAGAAGAACTATCGAAGGGTTTACAGCAGCAGGTGCAGTTTATTGCCACGGTGCTACACCGCCCGCGGCTCATTATGCTCGACGAGCCTTTTTCGGGGCTTGACCCCGTAAATGCCGGCAAGCTCAAAGAAGAAATCCGGGGGTTAGCGCAGGCCGGGGCCGCCGTCATTCTGAGCACCCATCGCATGGAGCAGGTGGAGGCTATCTGCCAGCGGTTGGTACTCATCAATCAGGGCAGGACGGTGCTGGAAGGTTCCTTGGAAGCTGTGCGGGGCCGGTTTCAACAAAATCGCTATCGGCTGCAATATGCAGCGCCGTGGGCGCCGGCGGCGGACGGGCCTTACCCCCTTTTGCCCATAGGCGAGGGAGAGGTAGCCGTTGACCTGCCGGCGGGGCATACCCCCAATGATTTTTTAGCATGGGCTATGGCGGCGGGCGCGACGGTAAGCAGCTTCCGACAGGATGCGCCCAGCCTGAACGACATTTTTATTCGCTTAGTTAAACAACCATAGGCCGCCATGACCAATATGATGAAACAACTCCGGCTGATTGTGGAGCGGGAATACGTTACCCGGGTCAGGCGCGCCTCTTTTATTGCGGCAACCTTTCTGACGCCGCTGGCCTTTGGTGTGTTTATTGCTATTATACACTTCATCTTCCGGTACGAGAGCGACGACGCCCTGCGGATAGCGGTAGTAGACCCCGACCACATTTTCGGCGGGGCGATAGCCGACGAGAAGAACGTGTACTTCAAGCTCGTTGGGGAGCCCGCCGACAGCCTGCGCAGCAGGGCCGTACGCGAGGGCGACCGCTTCCCTTTTGACGCCATATTAGCGGCTCCGCGGGCCGGGCAGGTACTGCGGAAAGACTATCAGGTTGACTATTTCTCTGACCGCAAGCTCACCCTTGATGCCGAGCCCATCCTATTAGAGCGTTTGCAGGGGGCGCTGCGGCGGCATAAAATACGGCAGCTCAACTTGAAGGAAGAGGAGCTCACGGCTTTGGACACCCGCCTCGTGATTCGCGCCCACCCTATGCAGCCCAGCGAAGACGACAGCAGTCCCTTTGCGGGCAAAATAGCCGCCGCCATAGGCGTGGTGATGGGGCTGGTGATGTACACCACCGTATTCATTTATGGCATGATGGTGATGCGGGGTGTGATGGAAGAAAAAACCAACCGGATTGTGGAAGTGATGGTATCGTCGGTGCGCCCTTTTCCGCTGATGATGGGCAAGATCATTGGCATAGGGGCTGTGGGCCTCACCCAGGTGGCGGTATGGGCGGTGCTCATTCCGGGCATATTGCTGGCTGTAAACCTCATCTTTGGCATTAGTCCGCGCCCCGATACCCTGCCCATAGAAACCGTAGACTGGAACCCCGCCGACGCCGAGCTGATGATAGAGCAGATCGCCTACGACCTCTACCAGATGCGTTGGCGGCTGATACTGCCCTTGTTTGTGTTGTACTTTCTGGGGGGATATTTTATGTATGCGGCCCTGTTTGCGGCCGTAGGCTCGGCGATGAGCGACGACTTAGGCGAGGGGCAATCCCTCACCATTCCCATTACCATACCGGTGGTGCTGGCCTCGTATATCATGTTGGCGGCCATACAGGCTCCTCACTCTACTTTGGCGGTATGGGCTTCGATCTTTCCGCTGTTTTCACCCATTGTGATGCCGGCCCGGCTGCCCTTCGACCCGGCCTGGTGGCAGGTAGCGCTGTCGTTGTTTTTGCTTGGCCTCACGGCCGTAGCGCTGGTATGGCTATCGGGGCGCATCTACCGAACCGGTATATTGCTATATGGAAAAAAGGTCAACTTGATGGACCTGCTGCGGTGGATGTTTCGCTAACGCCAATAATAGTTTTGCTTTTTTTATAAAAAGCACGACTGTTCGTTGTTTGATGAAGGAATTTCCGTTAATTAGCGATTGAAAACAAAAGACCTACAGATGAATGCGTCGAACGGCTTTTTTGCGACGTGGCGGCAGGACGTTCCTGCGGCCATTGTAGTCTTCCTGATTGCTCTGCCCCTGTGCGTGGGCATAGCCTTAGCCTCGGGGGCGCCCGCCTTTGCGGGTATCGTCAGCGGGGTCATTGGGGGCATTGTGGTGGGGGGTCTGAGCCGTTCATCGCTGAGCGTAACGGGGCCTGCTGCCGGTTTGGTGCTGGTGGTGGTGGCCGCTCTGCAAGCCCTTCAAACGTATGAAGCCTTTTTGGTAGCCGTAGTGTTGGCTGGGCTTATGCAAATCGTCTTGGGCTGGGCCCGATTAGGCACTTTGGCGCATTTTTTCCCCTCGGCCGTGGTGAAGGGCATGATTGCAGCCATAGGCATCGTGCTCATTTTCAAGCAGATTCCCCATGCGTTGAGCTTTGACCGCGACTACGAAGGCGACGAGGCCTTCTGGCAGGCCGATGGCTATAACACCTTTACCGAACTGGTGAACATACCACAAGAATCCATTTCGGTGACGGCCGTTGTGATCTCGTTATCCTCGCTGATTTTCCTATTTTTTTGGGAAAAAGACCGCCGCAGCCGTAGCGGCTGGCGCGGCTTCCTCCCTGGCCCGCTATTGGTGGCGGCGGCAGGCGCTCTGGCTACCGTGCTACTGCCTTTATGGAAGCCAGAGCTGGCCATTAGCGCCATACACCGGGTAAATGTACCCGTGATGAAAACAGGCCAGGACTTAGCCGCCCAATTGCACTTCCCCGACTTCAGCCAGTTTTTCCAGTTGGAGGTATGGCAGTTTGCCTTTGTGTTATGCCTCGTGGCCACCTTAGAAACGCTGATGAGCATAGAAGCGGCCGACCGGCTCGATCCGCTCCAGCGGCTCACCCCGGTAAACCGCGAACTCCGGGTACAGGGCTTAGGTAATGTGCTGAGCGGTCTCATTGGCGGTTTGCCCATTGTAGCGGTACTGGTGCGCAGCTCTGCCAACATCAGCGCGGGGGCTGCAAGTCGGTTATCGGCCATTTTACAAGGTGTGCTGCTATTGGCCGCCACCTTGGCCATACCCCGGCTGATCAATCTCATTCCGCTGGCTTCCTTAGCGGGCATCCTCATCTATGTGGGTTATCAGATGGCTGATCCGCAGATATTTGTGCGCAAGTACCGCAAGGGGCTTTCGCACTTCATTCCCTTTATGGCTACCATTGTGGCCATCTTGTTTAGCGACCTGTTTACGGGGGTATGCATCGGCTTGCTGGTGGGTATGTTGTATGTACTGAAGAGCAACTACCGCTCGGCGGTGACCCTCTTCAACGACGGCCGCTACTACCTGCTGCGCTTCAAAAAAGACCTCTCCTTCCTGCACAAATACGAACTCAAGCGGCGGCTGGCCGAAATACCCGCCGGCGCCGAGGTGCTCATCGACCTCACCCACATCACCTTTGTAGATATGGACAATGCCGAAATCATCAATGACTTCATACAGACTGCGCCCAATAAAGGCATCGACATCCAATTGAAGCGGGCCCCTATGACCCCCGATTTCCTCATTCAGGAACCAACCTAACTTTGCAATATGAAACCATTTGAGCAGCTTTTGCTGGAAAACAAGGCCTGGGCTAAGGAAAAAGTAGAGCGGGATCCCAACTTCTTTCAGCGCCTTGTAAGCGTACAAAAGCCCACCTTCCTCTGGATCGGATGCGCCGACAGCCGGGTGCCGCCCAATGAAATTACCCAGACCCAGCCCGGTGAAATTTTCATCCACCGCAACGTGGCCAACCTCGTCCTTCATACCGACCTCAACCTCCTCAGCGTGCTACAGTATGCCGTAGAGGTGCTGAAGGTAGAGCACATCATCGTATGCGGGCACTATGGCTGCGGCGGGGTAAAAGCCGCGCTCACCCGCCATTCGTTAGGCCTCATCAACAAGTGGCTCCGCCACATCAAGGATGTATATCGCTTTCACCAGGCCGAAATTGACGCCCTGCCCAGTGAAGGCGAGCGGGTTAACCGCCTGATTGAGCTCAATGTCATTGAACAAACCATGAACTTAGCCAAAACCTCCATCGTTCAGCAGGAGTGGAAAAAACGCGAGGCGCCTCACCTCCACGGCTGGGTATACGACTTAGCTGATGGCATCATAAAGCCGCTAATTGATCTGGCGCCGAATAGCCCGTTGGAACATAGTATCTACCAATTTGATAACTTAGACGAGTAAACCGCTATCTTTGGATCGCAAATGCAATCCTGATGGCCAACGATAGCGATCAGGAACTCATCGGCCAGGGATTGGGCAATATGGCTGCCGCCCTCATCGGCGGCCTGCCAGGCGCCGGCGCTACTATGCGTACCGTCATCAATGCCCAATCGGGCGGACGCACCCGGCTCTCGGGCGTCATCGCCGGACTTTTCCTGCTGGCCGTGTTGCTGGGACTCGGCGTGCTGGTGGGCCATGTGCCTAATGCCGTACTGGCCGGCATACTCGTTACGGTAGGATTGGGCATCATCGACTACCGGGGTCTGCGCCACCTCGGGCGAATACCCAGGGCCGACGCCATCACCATTGTAGCTGTATTGCTCATCACTGTATTCCAAGGGCTGCTCGAAGCCGTAGCCGTGGGTATGATTATCTCCAGCGTGCTTTTTATGAAAAACATCTCCGACGTCATTGAAAAGCAGGTCGAAAGCCGCCAACTCGACGAGTTCTCCCCGGGGAAGCCCTGGGACGACGAAGGCGAAGAAGTGGGCAGTCTGGGGCATCGGGTAGCCCTGAAACGACTCGACGGCCCGCTATTTTTTGGCTTGGTGAGCCGCTTTGGCGAACTGGCTAATATACAGCCTGGCACGGCCATCGCCATCATCCGTATGGGCCGGGTGCCTTACATAGACCAATCGGGGCTATATGCCCTCGAAGAGGTAGTGCGCTCCATCCAGGCCCAGGGCGCCGCCGTCGTTTTCTCCGGTCTTCGGGGGCAACCCTTAGAAATGACCCGTCGCATCAACCTCGTGCCTGGCTTGGTGGGTTACGACTACTGCTTTGAGGATTTCCCCTCCTGCCTAAGGTGGGTTAAGACCCTGCTCCACGACGAAGCCCTGCTCCTTGCTGTAGCCCCCCGACAACAGGCTGCCATGGGCCAGTTTGATCAGGGCGCCATTATGTAGCTCAAATCAGCCATCGGGGTGAACTTATTTTTATTTTAGTTGTAAAACTATTAACGAAAGTGGTTTTGCTATTTAAAAAAGCAACAACTACTACTATTTTATGCACCCTTTTTTGCAGTGGACTGTATCTTATTGTATCTTTGTGCTTTACTGCACTAACAACTACTGTCGTTATGGCTTTCGGTATACAAATGCAATTGAACGAAAAGCTCTACCTGCGTGATCCGCAAGACACCAAATTAGGCAGGGGCATCATCCAGCACAGTATCATCCTGATTGATGAAATTGGGTTTGAGCAGTTTACCTTCAAAAAATTAGCCGAGCGCATCGAGTCTACAGAAGCATCTGTCTACCGCTACTTCGAAAACAAACACAACCTGCTTGTCTACCTACTGTGCTGGTACTGGGAGTGGATGGCCTATCTCATCGACTTCAACACCAACAATATCTCTGAGCCCAAAGAAAAGCTGCGCATGGTGATCAAATCAATGGTCAATACGGCCCAGCGCAACGCCAACTTCAGTTTCATTGACGAAGACATCCTGCACCGCATCGTCATCGTGGAAGGGCCCAAGGGCTACCACACCAAATCGGTGGATGAAGAAAACAAAGCCGGCTTCTTCCTGACCTATAAAATGCTGGCTGCCAAAATTGCCGACATCATCCGGGAGCTCAATCCTGAATTTGCCTACCCCAGGGCCTTAGCCAGCACCCTGCTGGGCATGGCCAACGACCACATCTATTTCGCACGCCACCTCCCTCGCCTCACCGATGCAACCATTGAAAACGACAACATGGATAAAGTAGAGGAAATGCTCTATGATTTCGCCTATAGCTGGGCCACGAGCGGGGTATATTCCTGAGAGCTTGTTATAGTTCTCCAAGCCAAGATTTGTGCATCTTGACTTGCTCTTTTTCCGTCTGGCGGCGTTAAAAAGCCTCGCCATAGCTTAGGCTATGTCTACGTTTTTTGCCTACCCAGCCGAAAAAATAGCGGCGTCCATTTTTCACTCATCCTGACTTGGAGAACTATAAAAATCACCTCCCCCTAAATGCGCAGGGGGGGGACGTTATTCCTCAGTGACGGTTATCGTCGCAATTCCATCGCCTTGCCGAATGGCGTTCACAACATCCTGGCCCTCTTTCACCCGACCAAACACGGTGTGTTTCCCATTCAGGTGAGGTTGAGGTGAATGGGTGATGAAAAACTGGCTGCCATTTGTGGCCGGGCCGGCATTGGCCATCGACAACATGCCCGTTTCATGACGCAGGGGGTTCCCCTCAAACTCATCGCCAAACCGGTAACCGGGGCCGCCGCGGCCAGTGCCGGATGGATCGCCACCCTGAATCATAAAGTTGCTGATCACCCGGTGAAAGGTGCTGCCATTGTAGTAACCTTCTTTAGCCAAAAAGACAAAGTTGTTGACCGTATTGGGCGCAAACTCGGGGAACAACTGGATCACAATGTCGCCTTTGTCGGTGCTGATGGTTGCCGTATAGGCTTTTGCAGGATCAATCTGCATAGGAGGAGGAGTAGACCACTGTTGCATAAATGAGTATTTGTCTTGCAATCTTAGAAAGATTTTTTTAAAAACCCCCTTGAGCTGCAAAAAAATGTTGCGCGTTTTGCCGCTCACGCTATTGGAATGGGGAAATGTAGATCGAAAAATTTATTAATCTTTTTATATATCACAGTTTGATTTAGTCTCCCTGTTAGGCAAGAGGGGGGCGTTTTTGCACAGTCTGACGGTTGGATGTACAAAGGTTCGACGTATAGGAGACATTTTCGTATATTCTTTGTTGGGCGATTTACAGGTCATTGATTTCGTTATCTAATAAAACAGTCGCTTCTTTTATGTCAGTGATTGACAAACCCATTGTTTTGAGTTTTTTTGCAACATCTAATTTTGCCTTTTTTGCTATCATCTCCTTTTCCCCTCGCTCATCCTGTTCCTTAATTGTCACATTATCATAAGCCTTCAACTCTTCTTTGCTCCATTGGTATTTATCCGCTTCTATAAAAGCCGTTTTCAAACCCTCGTCCTCATTGGCAAAGTCAGGTATGACGTGCAGTTCTTCCGAATGCTTGATAAAATAAGTCCACTTATCAATCGGTGTTTCCAATTCGTGCATTTTTTTCGTGAACTTAGGTAATTCAATAAACGAAAACTGAATATCTTTCAGCAAATGCTCGTTGGTTACTTTATTCAGGATCAGGTGTCGGGTGTGGTAGTCAGTATCCTTACCAAAAGGAAAATCCAGTATTCCAATAAAGTATGCAGGGTGCAACAGCGGATAATCTTCTCCTTTATCTATTTGCATGGAGTAGTCCCGCGAGATGTAGTATTGTACCCGCTTGTCGAAACCCGTCTTGTCGGCTACCTGCATTTCTACAACGAACTTCCGCCCTGACTGATCGGTCGCCCGAACGTCAAGGATGGTCGCCTTCTCTCCAGCAATGCGAGGGAACTGGTATGGGTTGTCGATCGTGACGCTGACTACTTGGTGATCCCCCTCCAACTCCAAAGAGGCGTTTAAAAACGAGATCAACGGAGCCGTTTTCTGCTCGTTGCCGAATATCTTGCGAAAAGCGATGTCGTTTTTTACGTCTGCGAACTGCATAAATTGAACCTTTGTACAAAGATACAGGAATCAAGCAAAATTAGCAAGTTTAAACACAATTTGGAGTTGCTTGAAGGCTTACCATTATTCGGTTATTCTCCAATATCCTGTTTTATCACTACCAATGCGTTCTATTTTTCCGTTGTTTCTAAGTTCTTTAATTTTTCGTCTTACGGTGCTTACACTCATTTTTAAGCGTCCACTAATTTCATTGGCCGTTATTTTGTTGTCTTGCTTAATCAATGAAAATACAGTGTCATTTACAGTGTCAGCAAGAATGTGCATTTGACGGTTTTTGAGCGCATAATTTCCATTGACTAATAAGTTAGAAAGAAAGCGGATTAAAAATTTTTCTGTTCTGTAAATGCCCTTTGATAAGTCTTCGTAATTAGCTCTTAGCAATGCATTTCTGAAATACCAAGAGTGGTTGGCAAACAAGTTGTTAGTTATGTCACTCTCAATATTTTGTTTGGCAGTTTCAATGAGATATTCAGATGGTTTTAAACCGTCCACTTCTTGCAAGCCGATAGCTGTTTTCCAATTTTTTGCTTTCTCTGCTTTGCCTGGTTCGCCCTGTCTTAAATATTCATCAAAGTTGTCCATTGTTTACTTTTTACAAATATTGCCTTTTGCACCTATACAAAGTTACACCATTCTTTTCAAACCATCAACCCGGAGTGCCCCAAAACCAAAGTGCTTCCTTGTAGTTTAACACTTCTTTTGTGGCAGAATTATCTGTTTTTTTGTCAGCAACCAATGATTTGTAAAGTTCATCGTTTGTTGTAATAATATTCTCTACTTCAGAGCTCGCTTTTGCTTCTTGTAAATAAATCGTGTCTAAGAGCCTGTTAAAAATTACAAAATCCCTAATGCGTTCCTGATGCCATGTATCATAACCCAAGCCTGAGATGATTCAACGGTCAATTCATAATCCTTTGATAATCTTCGGCTCCACATCATCCAA
>Ga0209573_1003988_pt1 | contig 15239 bp, 9 predicted proteins | sample TNRBio252014_DNA_FD_185870 | JGI IMG/M metagenome (GOLD analysis project Ga0209573, IMG submission 185870) | Wastewater treatment Type I Accumulibacter community from EBPR Bioreactor in Madison, WI, USA - TNR Reactor_6/25/2014_ DNA (SPAdes)... | ecosystem: Engineered > Bioreactor > EBPR >...
GACTTCGCCGAGACGCACGCGGACGTCTTCGTCCTCCTCATGAACCGCTGGCTTCGCGACGGGCGTGGAGTCCTCCTCCGCTCGGACCTCGTCCGCGGCTTCGACGACGTCCGGCTCGCCTACGCGCAGGCCGACCTCGCCGCGACCGCCCTCGGGAAGGCCGTCGCGGCCGTGCAGGAAGGAATCTTCCGGCCGCCGTGGGCCGCCTTCTCCTTCCGGCTCGGCCCCGGGCGGTGGACCTACGCCCGAATCCATGCCGACCGCCTCGTCCCCGAGGAGATTCCGTGCACCGAGTTCCTCCGCTTCAAGGAAGGCCTCGTGATGCACGCGGACGCCGAGGACCCGCTCGAGCTCGACTTCGGGCCCTTCTCCCGCGGCTTCCCGCGCCTGACCGAACCGCGGTCGATCGGCCAGGGGCTCTCGTTCCTCAACCGGCACCTCGCCAGCCAGCTCTTCCGCGACGGCGGCGCCGGGGCCGACCGGATACACCGCTTCCTCGGCCTCCACGCTCTCGAGGGGCGCTCGCTCCTCCTGCGCGTGGGCTTTCCGGACACCGCAGCCCTGAGGTCGGCCCTCCGGAAGGGGCACGCGCTTCTCGCCGCGGCCGGTCCCGAGACCCCGTGGAGCGCCCTCGAGGAACGTCTCGCCGGGCTGGGCTTCGCGCCCGGCTGGGGCGCGACCGCGGGGCGCGCCGCCGAGACGATGAGCCTCCTCATCGACCTCTTCGAGGCCCCGTCGGCCGAGCTCCTCGAGGCGTTCCTCGCCCGCGTCCCGATGATCTCGCGCGTCCTCGTGCTGTCTCCGCACGGGTGGTTCGGCCAGTCGGGGGTCCTCGGCCTGCCGGACACCGGCGGGCAGGTCGTCTACATCCTCGACCAGGTCCGCGCGCTGGAGCGCGAGATGCGCGACCGGATGGCCGCGCAGGGGGTCGACGTGGAGCCGCGGATCGTCGTCGTCACGCGCCTCATCCCCGACGCTGGGTCGACCGGCTGCGACGAGCGGCTGGAGCCGATCGACGGCTGCCGGAGCGCCTCCATCCTGAGGGTCCCGTTCCGCGAGGCCGACGGCAGCGTCGTCCGCCCCTTCCTCTCCCGCTTCAAGGTCTGGCCCTACCTCCACCGCTTCTCGCGCGAGGTCGAGCGCGAGGCGGCGGCGGAGATGGGCGGGCGCCCCGACCTGATCCTCGGGAACTACTCCGACGGCAACCTCGTCGCGGCCCTCATCGGGATGCGCCTCGGCGTGACGCACGCGACGATCGCCCACGCCCTGGAGAAGACGAAGTACCTCCTCTCCGCCCTGCACTGGCAGGAGATGGAGGCCGAGTACGCCTTCTCGGTCCAGTACACGGCCGACCTCTTCGCGATGAACAGCGCCGACTTCATCGTGACGAGCACCTACCAGGAGATCGCCGGGACCCCGGAGGCGGTCGGGCAGTACGAGAGCTACTCTTCGTTCACCATGCCCGGCCTCTACCGCGTCGTGAACGGCATCGACGTCTTCGACCCGCGGTTCAACATCGTCTCGCCCGGCGCGGACGAGGACGTCTACTTCCCGTTCACCGAAGGTGCGCGACGCCTCGGGAGCCTAGCGCCGATGCTCGAGGAGCTCGTCCTCGGCGACCCTGGGCCCACGGCACGCGGGCACCTCGTCGCCCCCCAGCGGCCGATCGTCTTCACGATGGCCCGCCTCGACCGGATCAAGAACCTGGCCGGCCTCGTGTCGTGGTGGGCGAACGACGAACGGCTCCGGGGCCTCGCGAACCTCGTCGTCGTCGGCGGGCACGTCGACACGAACCTCTGCGCCGACGGCGAGGAGCGCGAGCAGGCGCTCCTGCTGCACGACCTCATGACCCGCCACGCGCTCGACGGCGGGGTCCGCTGGATCGGCCGGCGGCTCGACCGCCACCTGACGGGCGAGCTCTACCGCTGGGTCGCGGACCGGCGCGGCGTCTTCGTCCAGCCCGCCCTCTTCGAGGCCTTCGGGCTCACGGTCGTCGAGGCGATGGTCTCGGGCCTCCCGGTCTTCGCGACCTGCCACGGGGGCCCGTCGGAGATCATCGAGGACGGCCGCTCGGGCTTCCACGTCGACCCCAACGACGGGGCCGCCGCCACGGCGCGGATCGCGGACTTCCTCGAGCGCTGCGCCGCCGAGCCCCGGGCCTGGAGCGTGATCTCCGAGGCCGGCATCGCGCGGGTCGCGGCCCGCTACACCTGGCGCCGCTACGCGGAGAGGATCATGACGTTCTCGCGGATCTACGGTTTCTGGAAGTTCGTTTCCGGCCTCGAGCGGCAGGAGACGGCGCGCTACCTGCAGACCCTCGACCACCTCCTCCTCGGGCCACGGGCCGCGGCCGTGGGCGGAAGCGCCGGCTGAGCGAGGACGCGACGACCGGCCGGGGGACCGCCCGCGACCGCCTCGAGGCTCTCCTCGGCCTCCTGCGGCCGCGCTCGCGCCAGGCCGTGCTCGTCGCGGTCGTCCTGATCGGGGCGGGGTGCGGCCTCGTGGCCGTCGCGTTCCACGGCGCGATCGAGTTCGTCCGGGCCCTCCTCGTCGGCACGGCGATGGACCGGACGAGCGGGCTCGCGCGCGGAGCGCTCCTCGTCACCTTTCCCGCCGCTGCCGGTGCCCTCCTGGCCTGGCTCGTCCCGCGCCTGGCGCCGCGCGCCGGGGGCGGGCTCGCCCTCGTGCGGAGGGCGTACGCGGGAGAGCCCGAGAAGCTCCTCGACGGGCGGACGCTCGTCGGCGCGTTCGGCGCGAACGCCCTCTCGCTCGGCGCCGGGACGCCCCTCGGTCCCGAGGGGCCGACCGTCGTCCTGACGAGCGGGTTCGCCGTGCGGGCCGCACGCGCCCTCGGGCTGCCGGGGCGCATGGTCCGCGGGATGGTGCCGATCGGCACCGCGGCGGGAATCGCCGCGATCTTCAGCGCGCCGATCACCGGGGTCGTCTTCGCGCTCGAGGAGATCCTGGGGGCGGCCTCGCGCGGCGTCCTCGGGGGCTCGCTCCTGGCCGCCGTCGCGGCGGCCGTCGTCGAGCGGACGTTCCTCGGGGGCGAACGGCTCCTTCCGGCCTCGCCCGCCCGGTGGGGCGACCTGCGCGAGCTCCTCGGCTTCGCGGTCCTCGGCCTTCTCTGCGGCGTGGCGGCGGGCTGGCTTCCGCGCGTCGTCCCGATCCTCCAGAGCGGCCTCGCGAAGCTCGTGGAGCGGGCGGGGCGCGGCGCGTTCGTCGCGCGCGGCGCGATCGCCGGGGCCGTCGCGGGCCTCCTCGGTATCGTGGCGCCGGAGACGCTCGGCATCGGCTACCCCGCGGTCGCCGAGTGGCTCGGTGGCGGGGGAAGCGGCCCGCAGGCGGCGATCGCTTTCGCCGCCAAGCTCGCCGGCGTCTCCCTCGCCCTCGCCGCGCCGCTCGTGGGCGGCGTCTTCGCGCCGTCCCTCTTTCTCGGGGCCTCACTCGGCGCGGCCGCCGGGCACCTCGGGCAGTTCCTCTTCCCGATGGCCCACGTCGAACCGGGCGCCTGGGCCCTCGTCGGGATGGGAGCGTTTTTCGCCGGGTTCCTGCGGACGCCGATCGCGTCCGTCCTGATCGTCTTCGAGGTGACGGGCGACTACGGCCTCATCCTGCCGCAGATGCTCGCGGTCGTCCTCGCCTCCGTCGTCGCGCGCCGAATCTCGCGCGAGACGCTCGTCGAGCGGGCCCTCGGCCCCGGGGCCGCGCGGCGCTCCCCCGACGACGCCGACCCGCTCGCGCGCCGGCGGGTGCGCGACGTGATGACGGCCGAGCTCCGCGCTCCGCTCGCGTCGATGACGGCCCTCGAGGCGGCGCGGACCGCCGCGGGGACGCGGCACGAGCAGTACCCCGTCGTCGACGAGGACGGCGTCCTCGCGGGCATCCTCTTCGCGAGGGACCTCGACGCCGCGATCCTCGAGAACCGTCAGGACACGAGCGCCGGGAGCCTCGCGCTCCCTCCCGTTCTCGTCCTCACGCCCGACCTGACGCTCGCCGATGCCGCCCTCCGTCTCGCCCAGGCCGGCGAGACGCGCGCCCCGGTCGTCGCGTCTCTCGAAACGCAACGGCTCGTCGGCTTCCTCTCGTCGTCCGACCTGATCCGCGCGCGGCTCCACGTTCACGAGGAGGAGGGATCGGGCCCGTCGATGGCGGACCTCGGATGAGCGCGCGCTGGGCCGGCGCCGCGTCGGCACTCGCCCTGCTGCTCGCGGTCTCCGGGTGCCGCGCGGGAGAGACGCCCCACGGCAACGGCGTCACGCTGCGGATGCTCGTGCCGGCGAACGAGCGACCCTTCTGGATGCCCCTCACCGAGAGCTTCGCGAAGGCCCGGCCCGGGACACGGATCGTCCTCGAGGAGGGCCCGGTCCCGACCGACCTGCGCGAGAGCCTGACGACCGCGGCACTCCTCTCTGCGGACGGCGCATTCGACCTCGTCTACCTCGACGTCACCTGGACCTCGAAGCTCGCGGCGGCCGGCTGGCTCCTCCCGCTCGACGGCGACATCGGCGAGGCGGAACGCGCCGCCTTCCTCCCGCAGGCGCTCGCCGCCGGGTTCTTCCGCGGTCGCCTCTACCGCATCCCCTTCCGCACCGACGTCGGGCTCCTCTACTACCGGGCCGACCTCCTCGCAGCCGCGGGAATCGCCCCGCCCCGCACGTTCGCCGAGCTCGAAGCCGCCGCGCAGCGCCTCCAGTCGCCGCCGGAGCTCTGGGGGTTCCTCTGGCAGGGGGCCCAGTACGAGGGGCTCGTCTGTTTCTTTCTCGAGGTCCTGCACGGCCACGGCGGCTCCTGGATCGACCCGGGGACGCTCGAGGTCGGCCTCGACAGGCCCCAGGCCGAGGCCGCGCTCTCCTTCCTGCTGCGCGCCCGCGTACCGGGCGGCATCAGCCCGCAGGGCGTGGCCGCCTACAAGGAAGAAGAGACGCGCCACCTCTTCCAGTCGGGACGCGCGGTCTTCCTCCGGAGCTGGCCCTACGTCTGGCGCCTCGCGCAGCGCGAAGGCTCCGCCGTGGCGGGAAAGATCGGCGTCCTCCCCGTCCCGACCCTCTCGGGCGACGCGGGCTCGGGGACCCTCGGCGGCTGGGGGCTCGCCGTGGCCCGCTCCTCGCGCCACCCCGCCGAGGCGCTCGCCTTCGTCCGTCACGCAACGAAGCTCGAGAGCCAGCGGCTCTTCTGCGAGGCGACCGGTTTCGCGCCCGCGAGGGCGGACGCGTACGAAGACCCGGCCCTGCTCGCCGCGAACCCGTTTCTCGCCGACCTGGGGCGGATCCACGCCGGCGCGACACCCCGGCCCGTCATCGCGCGGTACGCGCAGGCTTCCGACATCCTCCAGCGACACCTGACGGCCGCCCTCGCGGGCCTCTCGACGCCGCGTGCGGCGCTCGCGTCCGCGGCCCGCGAGACGCGCCTCGTCCTCGGGGAGGCGCCGTGAGCGCTGGCACTCTCGCCACACGGGCGCGCCGCGAGCGCGTGCTGCTCCTCACGCCGGTCCTCGTCCTCCTCGCGCTCGTCGTGGCGATCCCGGCGCTGCGCGTCGTCCACCTGGGTTTCACGCGGACCGAGCTCGACGACGCCGTCGTCTCCTCGTGGGCCGGGCTGGCGACCCACGCGCGGACGTTCGGCGATGGTCGATTCCTCGGCGCCCTCCGGAACACGGCGCTCTTCACGAGCCTCTCCGTTCTCCTCGAAGTGACGCTCGGGACGGCGCTCGCGCTTCTCCTCGACCGGCCGTCCCGGGGGCGGGGGGCGCTGCGCGCCGTCGTCCTCGTCCCGTGGGCGCTCCCGACATCGGTCATGGCGCTCGCGTGGGCCTGGATCTTCCACGACACGTTCGGGATGGCGAACGACCTCCTCGCCCGCCTCGGCCTTCTCGGAGAGCCGGTCGCCTGGCTCGCGCAGCCGGCGACCGCGATGGCGGCGCTCGTCGTGGCCGACGCCTGGAAGACGACGCCGTTCGTCGCCCTCATCGTCCTGGCCGGCCTGCAGGGGATTCCCGCCGAGGTCCTCGAGGCCGCGCGCGTCGACGGCGCGGGTCCGTTCCAGCGTTTCCGGCGCATCACGCTGCCTCTCCTCCTCCCCTCGCTCGTCGTCGCCACCCTCTTCCGGGCGATCCAGTCGTGGGGCGCCTTCGACATCGTCTACGTGATGACCGGGGGCGGGCCGGGAGGCTCGACGGAGACGCTCGCCCTCTACGCCTACCAGAGCTGGTTCCGCTACCTGGACTTCGGTTACGGCGCCGCGATCGCGGTCCAGGGAATGCTCCTGGCGCTCGTCCTGGCGGCGGTCGTCGTCCGGCTCGCCTCCCGGAGGGAGGTGGAATGAGGCGCCGCCCCCTCGCCGCGGCGGGCCTGGCGCTCGCGATCGCGCTCGCCGCCGCGTGGAGCCTCGTCCCCGCAGCGTGGCAGGCGCTGACCGCCGTCAAGCCCGACGCCCAGATCACGTCGGTCCCCGCGGTCTGGGTTCCGAGCCCGCCGACGGCCGAGCACGTCCGCGCGCTCTGGGAGAGGAAGCCCTTCGCGCGCTACCTCGCCAACAGCGCCGGGATCGCGCTGGCGGCGACGCTCCTCTGCCTGGCGGCCGCCGCCCCCGCGGCCGCAGCGCTCTGCCGGATGCGACCACGCGCGCGGAACCGGTGGCTCCTCGGGCTCCTCCTCGTCTCGCTCTTCCCGCCGATCCTCCTCCTCTTCCCGCTCTACGAAGGGGTACGCCTCCTCGGCCTCGTGAACTCTCCACTCGCGCTCGTCCTCCCCTACGCGGCCTTCGGCCTGCCGCTCGCGGTCTGGGTCCTGGAGGCCGGCTTCCGGGAGCTGCCGAAGGAGGTGGAGGAGGCCGCGACTCTCGACGGCCTGGGCCCGCTCGGGCGCCTGCTGCGCGTTCAGCTCCCGCTAGCGGCCCCGTCCGTGACGGCCGCGGCGCTCCTGACGTTCATCGCGTCGTGGAACGAGTTCCTCCTCGCCCTCAGCTTCACGACGCGCGACACGAGCCGGACCGTCACCGCCGGCATCGCCAGCGTCTCGGGCGCCTCGCTCTACGAGGTGCCGTGGGGACAGCTCTCCGCGGCGATCGTTCTCTCGACGCTCCCCGTCGTCCTCCTCGTCCTCGTCTTCGAGAGGCGGATCTCGGGCGGGCTGACGGGCGGCGCGGTCAAGGGCTGAAGCCTTCCCCGGAATCGCAAAGGCCCGCCGGGTTTCCCCGGCGGGCCTTCGGTTCGACCCTGGTGATGGCGGTGCGTCAGTCCTTGTACTTGACGACGAGGAACTTCTCGCCGGACCAGAACTTCTCCGCGTCGAGGATCTTGAGGTTCGCGTTCTTCTCGTCGACGGCGACGAGCTCGTAGCTGCCTGCCGGGTGCGAGGAGATGACCTGGATCTTCTTGATCGGGGCCGCGATGGCGAACTCCGACTCCTTCGTGATGTCGATCTCCTTGAAGAGGTCGGTCTCGAACTTCCCGGTCTGCACCCAGCTGCCGCGCATGCCGAGGAAGGCGCCCTTCTTCTCGATGACCCCGGCGGCCTGCAGCTCCTTCTGGCCGGCGATGGCGACGTGCGCCGTGTTGATCGTCTTCGTCTGGGTCTCGATGACCGTTTCCTTCTCCGCGATCGCCGCCGTCTGCTCTTCGACCTTCTGGGTCAGCCCGAGGACCTTCGTCTCGAGCTCGCCGATCATCGTCTCCTTCTCCTCGAGGGACTTCTTCATCTCGCCGATGAGACGCTCCATCGAGGTGACCTGCCCTTCGAGCTCGGTGACCTTCTTGCCGGAGGCCTTCGCCTTCGCGAGGGCGTCCTTCTTCTCCTGCTCGAGTCTCGCGAGCTTCTCGAGGTTCTCCTTGATCGCCTTGCGGATCGCCTCGATCTCGGTCTTCAGCTCGTCCCGCCGGGTGCTGCGCGGCTTGCCTTCCTGGACGACCTCGATCGAGCTTCGGACGATCTGGAGCTCCTTGGCGCGGAGCTCCTCGAGGCTCGTGGCAACCTCGTCGAGCGTCGTCTGCATCTCGGTGCTCTCGACCCCGGCCGACGTCAGCTGCCCTTCGAGCTGCTGCTTCTCCTGCGAGAGCTTCTGGTTGTCGGTCTTGAGCTGCTCGATCTCCTTCTTCCAGCCGCAGCCCCCGAGGGCGAGCGCGGCGGCGAGGACCCCTGCAAAGGCGACGCGCGTCGCGGTGATCCCGTGGGTCATGGTCTTCCTCCTCATCTACAGAGCGGTCGTTGGTTATGGGTGACGGGCAAGACTACCCCAACCCGGGGCTGGAGGGTCCAGGGTCCGTCGACCTGCGCTTACAGGCCAACGACACCGTCCGCCACGGGTCCTGCAAAGTGCATAAGTCATGCTAATCAAGTCCCATAGACAATATCCGCCGACCCATTGAAACCGAGTCGCGGATTCCTGCGTAACATTCGCTGACCGCATGGTCAGGGAAGTGACTCGATGGTTGGCACACGCAGAAAGCTGAGAGAGGTCCTCCAGCCGGTCCGTATTCGTGAGATCGGAGAGGCCACGCTCCGCGTCGTCTCGCGCCGGGGGCTCGAGGGGACGACGATGCAGGAGATCGCGGACGAGGCGGGCCTGGCGAAAGGAACCCTATACCTCTATTTCGACAACCGCGAGGAGCTGGTCGTCCACGTGGCCGAATCGGCTTTCGAGGAGCTGCAGCTCGCGGTCGCAGAAGCGCTCGGCGGGCAGGGAGCCATTCCCGAGAGGCTCGAAGCCGCAATCCTCACCCACGTCGAGTTCTTCGAGCGGCGCAGGGACCTGTTCCGGCTCTTCCTCTCCGTCGCCCACCCCGGTCCCGGCGCCGAGCGCTCCGCGCGGCACGCGCGCAGCTGCAACCCGCTCTACCGCGCCTATCTCGACCTTCTCGCCTCGTTCTTCTCCGAGGGCCAGGCCCGCGGGGAGATGCGCCCCTTCCCCCCCGACCGGCTCGCCCTCTTCGTCGCCGAAGGGATCGCGGGCCTGATCCTGCGAAGGCTCGGGGAGACCGACCCGCCCCCCGTCGAGGAGGACGTGCGGCTCGTCGTCGACACGCTCTTCTGCGGCATCACCGCCAGGAGGACCGCTTGAACCTCTCGAGAGGACGCCACCTGGCCGCGCTCGCAGCGGCCCTGTTTCTCCTTTCCGTATCGCCGCCCGCCCGCGCCGGGGGGCTCACGCTCGCCGACGCGTTCGAGCGGGCTCTCTCCTCGAACCTCTCGCTGGAGAGGGCACGGCGCGAGCTCCCCGCCGCCGACGCAGAGCGCAGGGCGATGTTCTCGGCGCTTCTCCCGAAGGTCGCAGCCGCGGGGAACCTCGGGCTCAACAGCACCGAGGTCTCGTTCGGCGAGCCGCCGGACGACCGGACGGTCCTGCCGAAGCAGGACTGGGACTACCGGGTCGTCGCGGTCCAGCCGCTCTTCGCAGGGCTGCGCGAGAAACGTGCCTACGACCAGTCGAAGCTCGCCGTCGAGGGGGCGCGCGAAACGGGACGCGGCGCGGAGGAAGACGTCCTCCTCCGCGTCGCCACCGCGTTCGCCGCGGCCGCCGGGAGCGAGGCGCTCGTGGACGTCGAGACGCGCAACGTCGCCCTCGTGGCGCAGCGGAAGAAGCAGGCGAAGGACCTCTTCGACGCCGGGGAGACGACCCGCGTCGACCTCCTTCGGGCCGAGGCCGACGGCAAGGCCGCCGAGGAACGGCTCATCTCGGCCCGCCAGGGGCTCGAGGAAGCGCTCGGCCGGCTCCGGGTCGCCCTCGCTCTCGACGGTCCGGTCGACGTCGACGCCGGTTCGGCTCTCCTCCCGCCGCTCGGGACCGAGAGCGATCTCGTCGCGTCGGCCCTCGCGCGACCCGACGTGAGGCGGGCCGAGCTCGCCTTCTCGTCCGCCGGGATCGAGGTGAAGAAGCAGCGGGGCGCGTACCTCCCCGTCCTCTTCGCGGAGGCCGGGTACGTGAAGCAGAAGCGCGCATTCCCCGTCGACGAGTACGGCTACGGGGCCCTCCGATTCTCCGTCGACCTCTTCCGCGGTGGCGAGACCGCCGCCCGCGTGGCCGCGGCCCGAGAGCGCGAGACGCAGGCCCGGCTCGCCGTGGAGGAGCTCCGGCGCGAGGTGAAGGAGGAGGTCCAGGTCGCCCTGCTCGCCGTCGAGGCGGCGCGGGCGCGGACGAAGCTCGCCGACGAGCGGCTGACCGCGGCCCAGGCCGACTACGACCAGACCTTCGAACAGTATCGCAGCCAGCTCCTGACGACCCTCGACGTCCAGTCCGCCGAGACGTCGCTGGCCGAGGCCCGGCGCGGCCGCATCGCCGCCCGCCTCGGACTCTTCCTGGCCGAGGTCCGCACGTTCCACGCGGCCGGCGTCCTCGCCCCCGCCACCCGCAAGGAGACCGCCCGATGAGCCCGAGACCGATCTTCGCCGCGCTGGCGGCCCTTTCACTCGTCCTCGTCCTTTCCGGATGCGGCCCGAAAGCCCCCGTGGCCGCGCCGAAGGAGACCGCACCCGCCGCCCTCCCCGACGACGTGAAGCCGCTCGAGACGGCGCTCGCGCCCGCACCCGCCGCGGGTCCGGCGGCCGCCACAGCGGACGATCGCGTTCTCCTCGCCACCGGAGAGTTCATCCCGCTCGTGCGCTCCGAGCTCGTCGCCCGCGTCACCGGGCGCGTGGCGCAGGTCCTCGTCGACGAGGGCGCCCGGGTCGCGCTGGGCCAGCCGATGCTGACGCTCGAGACCGAGTATTTGAAGCTCGACGCCGCCCGCGCCGAGGCCGAAGTGGCCCGCGCTGCCGCCGTCCTCGCCGACGCCGAGCGCGACTTCGGGAGGAAGAAGGAGCTCGTCGCGAAGGAGTCGGTATCACCGGCCGCCTTCGAACGCTCGCAGGCCGCGTTTGAAGGCGCGAAAGCGTCCTGCCTCGCGGCCCAGGCGGGCCTCGACCTGGCGAAACAGCGCTTCTCCGACGCCGTCCTGCGCTCCCCGATCGACGGTGTCGTCCTCGAGAAACGGGTCGACGTCGGGGAACGCCTGAGCGAGGGAACGGTGACGTTCGTCGTCGTCCAGACGGCGCCGCTCAAGCTCCGCTTCCGGGTCCCCGAGCGCTACCTCGGCGCCGCCGAGCAGGGCGCAAAGGTCCGCGCCACCGTCGACCCGTACCCGGGAGAGACCTTTGACGGCACCGTCTCGGTCGTCGTTCCCGCCCTGGACCCGGCGAGCCGGACGTTCGCCGTCGAGGCGCTCTTCCCGAACAGCGACGGGCGCCTGCGCCCCGGGCTCTTCGCGCGCGTCGAGCTCGAGCGGGCCGCGGCGAAGCGGTGAGGTCCCCTTCGTGAACAAGCTCGCCGAGCTCTGCGTCAAGCGGCCCGTCTTCGCGGCCGTCATCGTCCTGGCCCTCGTCGTCATCGGTCTCTTCTCGTACCGGCGCCTCGGGGTCGATCGCTTCCCCAACATCGACTTCCCGTTCGTCTCCATCTCGACCCGCCTCGTCGGCGCCGCGCCCGAGGAGATCGAGACGGAGGTGACCGAGAAGATCGAGGAGGCGGTCAACACGATCAGCGGCATCGACCAGCTCCTCTCGGTCTCGGCCGAGGGGGTCTCGGTCGTCACCGTCCAGTTCGTCCTCGAGAAGGACGGCGACGTCGCCGCGCAGGAGGTGCGCGACCGGGTCAACGCCGTCCTCGCCGACCTCCCGCGCGACGCCGACCCGCCCGTCATCGAGAAAATCGACCCCGACGCCACCCCCGTCCTCTCGGTCGTCCTCTCCGGCCCCGCGCCGATCCGCGACCTGACCGAGTTCGCCGACAAGAAGTACCGCCGCGCCCTCGAGTCGGTCCTCGGCGTCGGCCAGGTCCGCGTCATCGGCGGCCGCGCCCGGCAGGTGAACGTCGTCGTCGACTCGAACCGCCTCTCGGGCCTCGACCTGACGGTGGCCGACGTCGTCCGCGCGCTCCAGACCCAGAACGTCCAGGTGCCGGGCGGCAAGGTGGAGCAGGGGGTGAAGGACTTCACGCTCCGGACCTACGGCCGCGTCTCGACTCCGGGCGAGCTCGGGTCGATTCCCGTCGCCGTCCGGAACGGCGAGCCGGTGCGCGTGGCCGACGTCGCGACGATCCGGGACACCGAGGCCGAGGTCGAGACGCTCGCGAGCCTGAACGGCACGCCCGCCGTCGTTCTCCAGGTGCGCAAGCAGTCGGGGACGAACACGATCGAGGTCGTCGAACGGCTGAAGGAGCGGATCGACGCCCTGGCAGAGCAGCTTCCGAAGGGGTGGAAGACCGACCTCGTGAGGGACCAGTCGGAGTACGTCGTCGCGGCCGTCGACGCCGTCAAGGAGCACCTCGTCCTCGGCTCGATCTTCGCCGCGCTCGTCGTCTGGGCGTTCCTGAGGAAGCTGCGCCCAACGCTCATCGCGGCGGTCTCGATCCCGGCCTCGCTCATCGCCACGTTCGCCGCGATCGACGCGATGGGCTACTCGCTCAACGTCATCACTCTCCTGGCGTTGACGCTCGCCGTCGGCATCGTCGTCGACGACGCCGTCGTCGTCCTCGAGATCATCTTCCGGCACATGGAGGAGAAGGGGGTCGGTCCCGTCCAGGCCGCCGTCGAGGGAACTCGAGAGATCGGCATGGCGGTCGTGGCGATGAGCCTCTCGCTCATCGCCGTCTTCCTCCCCGTCGCCTTCATGGGAGGAATCGTCGGACGCTTCATGGCGTCGTTCGGCGTGACGATGGCCTTCGCCATCGGCGTCTCCATCGTCGTCGCCTTCACGCTGACGCCGATGCTCGCTTCCCGCTGGCTGAAGCACGAGGACGTCGAAGGGGAAGAGAGCTCGCGCCAGCGCGGCTTCTACCCGATCGTCGAGAAGGCGTACATGACGATCCTCGAGTGGTCGATGGCCCACCGCTGGGCCGTCGTCGTCGTGATGGCCCTCGTCCTGGCCTCGACCGTCCCGCTCGGCATCGTCGCCAACAAGAACTTCCTCCCAGTGGACGACGAGGGGCAGTTCGACGTCATCGTCCGGGCTCCCGAGGGGTCGAGCGTCGAGACGACCCGGACGATCCTGGAGTCGATCGCCGCGCGCATCCGTCCGATTCCCGGGGTCGCCGCGACCCTCCTGACGATCGGGGACGACGCCCAGATCACGCAGAACCTCGGGTCGGTCTACGTGAAGCTCGCGCCCGTCGGCGACCGGAAGGAAGACCAGTTCCAGATCATGGACCGGGTCCGCAACGAGGTGCTGCCGCAGTACGAGCGGCTGGGCCTGCGTTCGCAGGTGACGCCCGTGAACGCCTTCCGCGGAGGGTCGAACGCCGAGATCCAGTTCTGGATCGGCGGGCCCGACCTCGCGCAGCTCGGCGAGTACTCGAAGGCCCTCCTCGAGACGATGAGGTCCGTTCCCGGCGTCGTCGACGTCGACACGAACCTCATCGACGGCAAGCCCGAGCTGGGTGCCCGGATCGACCGCGCCAAGGCGGCCGACCTCGGCGTCAACGTCCAGGACGTCGCCACGACGCTGAACGTCCTCGTCGGCGGGCAGAAAGTGTCCGACTACTACGAAGGGGGCGAGCAGTACGAGGTGCGCGCCCGCGCGGAAGAGCGCGACCGTTCCTCCGCGGCGGCCCTATCGCAGGCGCGCGTCCCCGCGGCGAAGGGGACTGTCGCCCTGCGCGACGTCGTGACGCTCGAGGAGGGAACGGGGCCGTCCCTCGTCAACCGGATCGCCCGGCAGAGGCAGGTCCTCCTGACGGCGAACGTGAAGCCCGGCTACTCCTCGCAGGCGGTCATCGACGCCCTCACCGGCAAGGCGAAGGAGCTGAAGATGCCCGCCGGCTACACGTCGGGGCTGACGGGGCGCTCGCGCGAGCAGGGGAAGGCGGCGTCGGCGTTCCTCACCGCGTTCGTCCTCTCGATCATCTTCATGTACCTCATCCTCGCGGCGCAGTTCGAGAGCTGGGTCCACCCCGTCTCGATCCTCCTCGCGCTGCCGCTCACCGTGCCGTTCGCGCTCCTGTCGATCGTCGTCCTGAACCAGTCGATCAACATCTTCTCGTCGCTCGGCATCCTCGTCCTCTTCGGCATCGTGAAGAAGAACGGCATCCTGCAGATCGACAACATGATCTCGCTCCGGAACCAGGGCGTCGAGCGGGAAGAGGCGATCCGCCGCGCGAACCGCGACCGGCTCCGGCCGATCCTCATGACGACCCTCGCGTTCGTCGCCGGCATGCTCCCGCTCGTCGTCTCCTCCGGCGTCGGCTCGGGGACGAACCGGGCGATCGCGAGCGTCATCATCGGCGGGCAGACGCTGGCTCTGGTCCTGACGCTCGTCGGGACGCCGGTCGCCTACAGCCTCTTCGACGACTGGTCGACGAAGAAGCCCCTGAGGAGCTTCTTCGGACGAGTCCTCCGGAGGAGGGCCGCGTAGGCCGAATGCGAGAGACGGAGGCGGCGGCCCACAGCACAAACAGGTGACGTGGGCCGCCGCCAGTGATCGCGTCGTCCTAGCCGGCGATCCGACTCCGGATCACCAGGACCCCGATGACGGACAGGAACCCGCCCAACAGCAGGAGCATCCAGGTTGACAGCGTCGGGATCTCGGTGGGCGGCGGCGGAGGCTCGGGGGGTACGTAGCCGTCCGCCCGGTTGAGGAAGGTGCAGGTGACCTGCTCGCCCGCGTCGAGGTCGATGCTGGCGGTGGAGGTCGCGAGGTCGAACGTGGAGCCGCCGTCCGGGTCGACGCACGTGATGCCGATCAGCTGCCAGCCCGGCAGGAGAGCCCCCTCGGTGACGGTGTAGGTGCCCGGCCCCGGGTTCTGAATCGTGCTGCTCTGCCCCCCCGTCAGCGCAAAGGCGCCGAGACCGCCCCCGAAGGCGAACATCTGCCCGCCAGCGTCTTGCGGCAGCGTCTGCTTGACGATCGTCACCGACGATTCAGTTGGTCTGTTCGTGTTGAGGAACGTGCAGGTGACGTGCTCGCCCGCATCGAGGTCGATACTGGCGGAAGAGGTCGCGAGATCGAATGTGGAGCCGCTGTCCGGGTCGACGCACGAGATGTCGGTCAGTTGCCAGCCCGGCGGGAGGGCCGCCTCGGTGACGGCGTATGTGCCCGGCCCCAGGTTGGGAACCGTGCTGCTCTGCCCCCCCGTCAGCGAGAAGGCGCCGAGACCACCTGCAAAGGCGAACGTCTGCCCACCGGCGTCCTGCGGGACCGTCTGCTTGACGATCGTCACCGACCCTTGGGCGGTGTTGAGGAAGGTGCACGTGACGTGCTCGCCCGCGTCGAGGT
>Ga0209573_1003990_pt1 | contig 15226 bp, 17 predicted proteins | sample TNRBio252014_DNA_FD_185870 | JGI IMG/M metagenome (GOLD analysis project Ga0209573, IMG submission 185870) | Wastewater treatment Type I Accumulibacter community from EBPR Bioreactor in Madison, WI, USA - TNR Reactor_6/25/2014_ DNA (SPAdes)... | ecosystem: Engineered > Bioreactor > EBPR >...
GTCTGCCCGGTCGAAATCCTCCAGGGCGGCTTTGACGTCGCTCCATGTGGGGGCTGTTTTCCTGGTCACCATTTTCTTGCTCTCCTTTTGTTGGCAGAGGCAGGGGCCTTGCCGCGGGCTCCTGAATCCTGGCCTCGGACTGACTAATTGTTCCTGCCGGGCGCACGCTGTTCTGATTCGCAACTTGGGCGGCGAGGTGCTGCGCGTGAACTCATACTAGACCGTTTTTCGGGATGAATTGCTCACGCGGACGGGTTTTACGTTCCTCACATGTTCGTTCGCGGCGGCAGCGGCGAAGGCGTTCATCGGGATGTCGACGGACAAGGCTTTGCTGCGGATGTCGGCGATTCAGTGGCTGGCGTAGACGCTGGTCGAGCCCTTGCGGTCGACCAGCAGGGTGTCGTAGGGGACCGGGCTGGAGCTTTCCATTCCCGGTGATCCAGCCGGCATCGCCGGCACCGCGAGTCCCAGCGCCTTCGGCTTTTCCTTGAGCAGGCGCTTGATGTCGGCTGCGGGGACATGGCCTTCGATCAGATAGCCGTCGACCGTCGCCGTGTGGCAAGAGCCCAGGTCTTCCGGCATGCCCAGCTTCTTGCGATTGGCGGGCACGTCGTCCACATCGTGCGTACTTACCGCGAAGCCATTGTCGCGCAGATGCTCGACCCAGCCGCCGCAACAGCTACAGGCGGCATTCTTGTAAACCTCCACACGCGGGGCGCTTTGCGCGAACGCGCCGCCGGCGGCGGAGAGCAGAACAAGGGCGAAGAAGAGGCGAATCAGCGTCATGGCAGGATCTCGGTTGGTGGCAGGGAGGGACGGACGGACGGAAAGAGAAGGCCGGCAGCGTTGGCGTGCCTTTTGAAGGCTCGACAATTCCCGACCAGCGAGCATTCTGCAAAAGGGAAGCGTACGGCAAGCTGACAACAAGATTACAGTTTCGTCATTCGCGGGCCCAGACAATTCCTCGCGCTGGCGAAAATTTATTGCTCTGCGCCGTGTGCGGATGCCGGCTGCGCCGTCGCCTGGGCGGCTTGACCCAGGAGGCTGACGCAAGCGGAGGAATCGGCGTCCACACAGTTCGGTCGGACGGCTGTCAATGCGCTACCATCGCCTTGACCGTCGCGACTTTGCGGCGCGATGTAGACGCTGTAAAGCCTGTAAACCTTGTCCGTCATCCCTCGTCTCGCATCCCTCTTGCGTGTGTGCTCCGATGAATCTCTCTGTCGTCTACGCCTTGCTGGCGGCCCTTCTGTTCGGCGCCAGTACCCCGCTGGCCAAGCTACTGCTTGGCGACGTGCCACCGATCCTGCTTGCCGGTCTGCTCTACCTCGGCAGTGGTATCGGGCTGAGTACGGCGCGGCTGATTCGCGATCGGCGCTGGCAGCCTTCAGGCCTGGCGCCGGCGGAATGGCCCTGGCTGCTCGGCGCCATGCTCTTCGGTGGCGTGCTCGGACCGGTCGCTCTGCTCTACGGCCTGGTGCATAGCAGCGCTGCGACGGCTTCGCTATTGTTGAACCTTGAAGCCGTACTCACGGCACTGCTGGCCTGGGTGGTGTTCAAGGAGAACGCCGACCGACGCATCGTGCTCGGCATGCTGGCCATCGTTGCCGGCGGCGTGCTGCTCGCCTGGCCGACTGGCGAAGCACGGCAGGACAGTTGGCTCGGCCCGCTGGCGATCAGCGTTGCCTGCCTGTGCTGGGCAATCGACAACAATCTGACACGCCATGTTTCGGCGTCGGACGCCCTGTTCATTGCCGGCAGCAAGGGGTTGGTCGCCGGTGGCGTCAATACCCTGCTGGCGCTGGCTTTGGGAATGACGCTGCCCGGTGTGGCGACGCTGCTGCCGGCCATGACACTTGGCCTGCTCGGCTACGGGGTGAGCCTGGTGATGTTCGTGCTGGCCCTGCGCGGACTCGGCGCTGCGCGAACCGGCGCCTATTTTTCCACCGCACCTTTCATTGGTGCTGCCGTCGCGCTGCTCCTTCTCGGCGAGTCGGAGTCGACATCGCCGCTATTCTGGGCTGCCGCCGCCTTGATGGGCATCGGCGTCTGGCTGCATCTCACCGAGCAGCACGGCCATCAGCACACTCACAACGACCTGGAACACGCCCACAGCCACCGCCACGACGCGCATCACCAGCACCCGCACGATGCCGGCTGGGCCGGCGACGAGCCGCACAATCATCAGCACCGGCATCTGCCGATGACGCACAGCCATCACCACTTCCCCGACATCCATCATCGACACGAACATTGATCGGGTGGGATTGACCGCGGTCCGCTGCGGGCTGCACCCCCTGGTGTGGTGCTGCATTCTTGATGAGACTTTCGGAAACATCTCCCACCCACCGTCATTGCGAAGAGGCGCAGCCGACGCGGCAATCCAGAGCTTTGGTTTTTCGCCTTGTCATCAGGGGTGCCTCTGCCTCGACAGGTCATGACCGTTTGGCTATTCGGCGAACTATGCTCGCTGCAACAATCACTCAGGCATACGCCCCGGCATTTCTCTCCGGGTAGCTCTCATAGACATGTTCGAAGACCGCCACGCATTTCTGCTGGTACAGATCTGGGCCATAGGCGCGCGGCAGGCCGCAGTCGAGGGTGTCTTCGATGCTCAGCTTCAGCTTTAAGCGTGCCGCAGCTTTCTGCCGCCAGTTCAGCACCAACAGCGCTTTCAGCCGCGCCAGCAGTTCGCGCGCAGCTTTCTTCACCTCGCCCCGTTCCGCGCTCGAGAGTTCCGGCGCCGGCCGCGTCAGGATGTCGAAGATGACCAAATCTTCTTCGCTCATGTGCTCGCGTACGTGCCGTTCCTGCTCCTCGTTCAGGCTGTTGGACAGCTTCACCAGCTCCGCGAGCAGGTCCTCGATGCCGCGGCTGCCGGCGTTGTAGTTGTCGATCAGTAGCGCGAACTTTTCGGCGAAGTCGGCACGCGTGCGGTTCAACTGGGTCATCTTTTCCAGTTGAGCGCGGATGGCGGCCTTGAGCACTTCCAGCTCGGTGTTCCTGTGCCTGGATTCCTTGAAGCGTTGCGCCAGGGCCGCGAAGTTGATCTTCGACAGATCGAGCGCCGGCGGCCCCTGTTCGCGGATTTCGTGGCCGGTGATCGATGCGTCGAGCAGAGCGTCGATTTTCCCCATCACCTGCGAAATGTCCGGCGGGTCGGGGTTCAGCCTGGCGCGGATGGCGTCGGCCAGTGGTGTCAGGCAGGCGACACGACTGGCGATTCCAGCGCCGCAGGATCGGGCTTGACGGCCCGGTAGAGCGTGCTGAGCAGGCGCTCATGGGTCAGGAAATCGCGGCGCAGCGGGTCGGGGGAAATCAGCGCGTCGATACCGTCCTCGATGCCTGACAGGCGCTCCATGCTGCGGGCAACTGTGGCCTCGATCGCGGCCAGCATCACGCCGTGCGCGGCACAGAAGGCCGTGGCGTCCGCCACCGCCTGGCGCAGTTCCTCGACCAGTTGCTCCGCTTGTTCTTGACCGCGCCGTTGACCGACCCCTTGCTTTCCTTGCCGGCCCCGTAGATGGCCAGCGACTTTTCCAGCGAGGCGAAGACGTTGGCGTAATCGACGATGACGCCGCCGTGCTTGCCGGGGAAGACGCGATTGGCGCGGGCGATGGTCTGCATCAGCGTGTGGTTGCGCATCGGCTTGTCGAGATAGACCGTCGAGCAGCTTGGCGCGTCGAAGCCGGTCAACCACATGGCACAGACAAAGACGAGGCGCAGCGGGTCTTCCGCGTCCTTGAACTTCGCGTCCAGCCCGGGCTGCCCAGTGGCAGACGACAGGTTCATGCGTCGGCGGTACGGCTCGATGTCGAGGCCCCGCTTTTACATTTGGGCTATTTCGTTCTGCCCCGGCGACACGATCACCCCCATGTCGGTGCTGCTCAGCACCGCCAACCGCTGCTTCAGTTACGCCGTACGCAGGTCGCGCCGTGCCTGTGCGGGCGTCATGCCGTATCCGCCTGGATGGGGCTGGTAATGCAGCTCGCCCAGTTCCTGCTCTACGCGCGCCGTTTCCGCCGCCCAATGCGCCTTCACCTTGTCGTGCATGCGCAGCGCAGTGGCCTTGTCGATGGACACCAGCATCGCCTTGCCGACCGCATTGGCCAGCATTCCGCGGCCGAGGAAGTGCCGCACGACGTCCTGCGCCACGGTTTCCAGCCGGTCATCGCGGGTGATCAGATGGTATTGCCGCCCGAGCACCGTCTCCAGCTTGCCCTCCTGGTCGGCGTCGAGCTCGGCGTCCTCGATCAGGCCGTAGAGGTCTTCGTTCAGGTCGGGATTGACGAGCTGCAATTCCGGCGTGCGGTTCTCCTAGAACAGCGGCACGGTAGCGCCGTCTTCGATGGACTGCTGGAAGTCGTAGATCGAGACGTAGTCGCCGAAGACTTCCCTGGTGCGCTCCTCGCCGGCGATCAGCGGCGTGCCGGTGAAGGCCAGGAACATCGCCCTCGGCAGCGCGGCGCGCATGTTCAGCGCCAGGGTGTCATATTGGCTGCGGTGCGCTTCGTCGGTCAGCACGACGACATCGGAGCGGTCGCAGAGCAGCTCCGGCGTCTGGAACTTGTGCACCAGCGTGAACACGTAACGGTGGTGGCCGCGCAGCAGTTCGCGCAGCTGGGCGCCGCTGGCGGCATGGCAGGCGTCCCCCTCGATCTCGCTCACGGCGCCGGTGCTCTTGAAGGTCTTGGCGATCTGCTCGTCCAGTTCGACGCGGTCGGTGACGACCACGAGAGTCCAGTTACCGGCCAGCTTCCGCAGCACTTTCTCCGCGAAAAACACCCTCGAGAAGCTCTTGCCGCTGCCCTGCGTCTGCCAGAAGACGCCGCCGCGTCCGTGGCCGAGCTGGCGCGCTGCGAGCATCGCGGCGATGGCGTTATTGACGCCGAGAAACTGGTGATTCTGGCCGAGAATCTTGACCAGCCCCGCCTTGTGCTCGGAAAACAGCGTGAAGTTCTCGACCAGATCGAGCAGGCGTTGCGGCGCGCAGGTGCCGCGCAGCATCACGTCCAGCGACACGCGGCGCGCTTCGTCCTCGCGGGCTATGCGTTTCCACTCCACCCAGCGTCCCCAGTCGGCGGTCAACGAACCGACGCGGCTGTCGGTGCCGTTGCTGGCGATAAGCAGGGCATTGCTCCAGAACAGCGCCGGGATCTGCTGCTTGTAGTGGGTCAGATTCTCGACGCAGGCGGCGCGCGCCGGCACGCCGGGTTTCTTGAGCTCGATCACCACCCAGGGCAGGCCATTGACGAAGCCGACCAGATCGGGTCGGCAGGCGTAGAGCGCAGCGGTGACGCTGAACTGGCTGACCAGCAGGAAGTCGTTGTTCGCCGGGTCTTCCCAGTCCACGACGCGCAGGCGTTCGCTGCATTGGCCACCCCTCCGGCCTCCGTGCTCGCGGTGCTGGTCGGGGACGGATACCGTGATGCCTTCCTTGAGCAGCCGATAGACCTCGCGGTTGGCCGCCTCCAGGCTCATCGCCGAGCGGGCTGGTCTTCGGAGTAGGCTTGGGCGTTCATGGCACGCCCAAGCGGGCAATCTCGCGCAGTTTCGCTTTGACCTCCGGCAGACGCTCCTGACTGGCCGCATCGCCCGGCAAGTGGCCGGCCAACGACTCCACGAACGAAGGCATCGCCAGCAATGCACCGAGGCGTCCGCCCAGCCAGGCGCGAAGGTCTGCCGAGCATCTGCGGCACTCGTTCAGCAGCGCATCGCGGCCATCGACCACCGCAATCAGATCGCCCAGAGAAAATCCCCCTGGCCGCGCCCGTCAAAGGCTTCCAGTTTGGTGGCCAGGAACGCTGGCGCCCCAATCAATCGGATCCTGCGCCCGCTGGGCAAAACGACCTGCTCCGCCGAGTTCAGCGCCAATGGATACCAGCGATTCGAAAAGCCGAGGATGCTCTCCAGGGATGGCATCACATCAACCGCCACCATGCCGACCCGCCAGCGGCAGGTCGGCGCCTCCGGGCGGATATCCTGCACAAAGCCACGCCCGCGCAACGCCTTTTCCACGCGGTGGTACTCGGGCAGCGCAACGGCTTGACAGAGCAGGTCGACGTCTTCGGTGGGCCGGATGGCCGGTTGGGCCGGATCGGTAATCAGCAAACCAGCCACCGCGCCGCCGACGAAAACCATTTCTTCGCGCAGCGCATCGCCGAGTCGCTCGGCGACGACTTCCAGCATGGCGACGTTGGGATCGTTGCTGTTCATGCCTGCAAGCGTTTATCCAGCAGTTCGAGAGCCAACGCCCGCTCGCGTGCGCTGCCACCACGCACCGCATCGAAGAGCACCAGCAGCTCGCACAGCGACGGGTTGCGCGCAGCCGCCTCCGGCACGCGCGGGTAGAGCGGGTACAACGCGATTCCGCGCACCGTACCGTTCCTGTGCGGCCATACCGGCAGCGGATCGTTGCTCGGAATAATCAGATCCTTCAAAGGCGTCGCCGCGTAGCCGGTAGCCATGCCACGCGTCAGGCTGCCGCGTGTGGCCGGAAAGCAGTAGCGCGCGCCGTGCTGAACAAACGCGCGCAGCGCCGCAAGGATCACTGTCGCCTTTCCACCACTGTCCTTGTGCGCCAATTGGGCGGTGACAGCCCGTTCGATACCCGCATGGACCTCGGACGCCGTCATGCCCAGCTCAGCCGCAAGCGCCGCATAGGTCGGCGCGGAGCCGCGCTCCAGGGCCAGGCGCAACAGCACCACCAGATCCTGGGGGCGCAGTACGATTTGCGGATTGGACTTCGAGCGTGCCACTGAAAGACTCCCTCATTCGCTATTCGCGAATAGCGAATATATGCCTTTGGGGAGGAATGGGCAACACCAGGGGGCCGCCACTCAGGTGGCCTCAACGTCGATCTGGCCGGAAAGCCGGCGGGGCAGGAGGAGGCCGCGGGTGTGGCGGAGGTTTTGTTTTTGAGTTCAAGAATTCGAACTTGGGCCAGCATCCCGCCGGCAATGGCTTGAAAACGCATCTGCAAGTTGCGAGGTGGCACCACGACCCCGATGCCGTGAATGTCATTTCGATTGAGCGTGGGCACGGCAGCACCGGAGTTGAACTGCTGCAGATCGAGCGACGAGAGAAGGTAGTAAGCGTAGAGTGGCTCGGCTTTGGGTAGGTCAAAGCCACGCGGAAGAACCAACACGTCGTCTAGACGCGCGGCCTCCCACCCCTGCGGAATGTCGCCGAGGGGGAGGCGACGCGGGGGTGGTCTTCGTGGCAGGGGAGGCGGAAGTGGACGAACCACTCGCGGTAGAGGGCGCGGGCGATAGCCTCCAGAATTTTGATGCGCCGTTGGCTGTTCTCGATCAGTTCGTCGTAGGCCGACAGGATGCCCGCGATGTGTTGCTGGACAGGAAGTGGCGGAACCGGGAGCCGAAATTCTTTGATCAGCTTGCCGCTAAGGTTCCGTTGAGCGCCCCCCGACGCAACTTTCAATAGCAGATGACGGCGCCCCTTGAGGGCGTAAAAAAAATAGCGCGGGTCGCACTTTTCCTTGTTCACGATCATTGCTGAGCATGCTTGGTTCGTTGCTGCTGGTGTACGCAGCATCCCCATGCTTGTGATTGTTCTTCCGTCGCCATACATGGCCATCAAGACCGTGTCGGCAGGGAAAAGCTTTGCCGAGGTTTCTTTCAGAGCCCTTTCCGTAGTGCGTTCCTCAGCAGGGCGCAAATACCAGTCCTCAAGTTCCCCGGTCTTGTACCAATCTATGGTTCCACCATCGTAAAAGTCAGCGCGACTTCGCAATGGCGTCGAGCCCGCAGTGACCCTTTCGCAGAGGGCATCAATTGGTATGTCACCAAAAGACACCCCCACCATCACGCCTCGATAATCTGCGCCACGTTCGCAGCGATAATCGGCTCCAGCTCCCGTGCTTGCGCATTCAGCACTTCCAGTTCCTCGTTCAGGGTTTCGAGCTGTCCCTTGAAGTCCTCGTCGCTCACGTTCTGGCCCGGCGCGACGCCGACGTAACGGCCGGGGTTTAGCGACCAGCCCTGGGCTTCGATTTCGGCCAGGGTCGCGGCTTTGCACAGGCCGGGGACGTCGCGATAGCGGAGTTCTCCCTCTCCCCGGCCCTCTCCCGCGAGGGGAGAGGGAGAGAAGGTTTCCCTGAGCCTGGTGGCCGTCTCGCTGCCGCCGACTGTCAGGTCGAGCGCTTCGCCGCGATAGAGGCGTACCAGGTTGGCGATGAAGCCGATTTGTGCCGGCGTCCAGTCGCGGTGGGCGCGATCGAATTGGCGGTAGATGTGGCGGGCGTCGATAAAGAGCACGCTGTCGGCGCGTGCTGTCTTGGCCTTGCCCTTGTCGAGGAACCACAGGGTGCAGGGCAGGGTGACGGTGTAGAACATGTTGGGGCCGACGGCAACCATGACGTCGACCGCGCGCGCTTCGATCAGCTTCCGGCGCAGTTCCTGCTCGGAGGAGCGGGCGTCCGACGCCGAGTTGGCCATGACGAAGCCGGCGCGACCGTGGCTGTTCAAGGCCGAGTAGAAGAGCTGAATCCACAGGGAGTTGGCGTTGTCGGTGCGCGGCAGGCCGAAGGGGAAGCGGCGGCCGGCGCCGACCATGTCCGCCAGGCGTTCCCTGTCGACCGCGTTGACGTTCAAGGGCGGATTGGCAAGGACGAAATCGAACTCGCCGAAAGCGTCGTAGTCGAGCGTCGCCGGAATCTCCGAGACTTTCTTCAGCAGCTCCTTGAGCAGGGTGCTGGTGAACAGGTTGTAGGTCTTGGGCAGCACACCGGCGAGCGGCGGGTTGTGCCTCTCGATCTCGCGCATGGCGGCGTTGACCCGGGCGCCGATGTCGGCGACCCTCGGACAGCGTCAGCAGGTAGTCGAAGCGCGCCTCGGGGGCGAGATAGAGGATTCCTTCGGCGTGGTAGGCGGCGGGCTCATCGACGCGGCTGCTGCGTCTGAAAATTCGCGCGCTGATGCCTTGGCGCCTTCGACTCTGCTGCGCTGGATGGCAAAGCGCAGCTCGGCGAAACGCAGGAAGATGAGACCGAGGATGGAGCCGGAGTACTCCTGCGCCTTGAGGCCGGAATTGGCACGGAACTGGTCGGCGGCATCCCTCAGGCGCTTTTCCAGCGAAGTGGAAGCGGCGTCTTTTTCGGAGGGGGCGATCCAGAGCATGGCGAGGGCAATCCGGGGAAACGCGGCATTGTCCGGCAAACCGCACTCGCGACCAAAAGACTGGCATGGTTTTTCGATGGCGAACGACGACGAACGACGACGAGCGCGCAGACGACAAAAAGCCCGACCTTGTGAGCCGGGCTATCTGCCTGATTTCTTTGGTGGGTCGGGTGAGGCTCGAACTCACGACCAATGGATTAAAAGTCCAGTGCTCTACCGACTGAGCTACCGACCCCCGAGGAGGGCCGAATTATAGGCAAGGGGCAGATGCCTGTCAATGCCATGGTTGCCTGAAAAGCGTAGCGAATGCTGTTGCCTTGGGGCAGGCAAGAAAAGACATGCGATGCCGATCGGGCGGGGGCTCGGATGCGTTCGCTGCTTCGCGCGATAATGGCGGCTTGCCAGGCACGCCGCTGGCTGAAACCGATTCTCTCCTGCCGGGTCTATCCCGGCTTCTGCGCCAAAACCTGACGACCCCCTGGAAGCCCGATGGATCCCTTGACTCATGCCCTGCTCGGCGCGACGGCCGCGCAACTTGCCCTTGGCCCGCGCCTCGGTCGCCAAGCATGGCTGCTCGGCGCCGTCGGTGGCGTGCTGCCCGACGCCGACATCCTGATCCGCAGTTCGGCCGACCCCTTGCTGGCGATTCAGTACCATCGTCATTTCACGCACGCGCTGGCCTTCATTCCCGTGGGTGGCGTCGTCGCCGCCTTGCCCTGGCTGGCACGAGCGCGGCATCGCCCGAACTGGCGGCCGATTGTGGCGGCGACAACCATCGGCTACGCAACCCATGCCGTGCTCGACGCCTGTACCAACTACGGGACGCACCTGCTGTGGCCGTTTTCGCCGCTGCGCGTCGCCTGGCATTGGGTCACGACCATCGGCCCGCTGCTGACCCTGATGCTGCTGATCGGCCTGGTCTTCGCCGTCCGCCGGGGTTCGCGATCGCCGGCTGCTGTGGCGCTGGCGCTCAGTGTCGCCTACGTCGGGACGGCGGCCTGGCAGCGCGAGCGCGCGCTCGACATGCAGGTCCGCATCGCTGCCGCCCGTGGTCATCCGCTCGATCGCGCCGAGATGTTTCCGACGGTCGGCAATCCGCTGCTCTGGCGATCGGTCTATCAATCGGGGGACACTCTCTACACCGACCGCTTGCGCGTCGTGAGTAGCGCGGCGACGAGCTGGAAGCAAGGCAGCACGGTCGAACTGCTGCTGGAGAAAGATCTGCCGCCGCAGGCGCTGGCCGATGAACGGGTTCGCCGCGACTATGCGCGCTTCAACTATTTTTCGGCCGGCTGGGTGGCGCGCGCCACGGCTGACCCGAGCGTGATCGGCGACGCGCGCTACTCGCTGCGTACAGACGGCTTCGAGCCGATCTGGGGCGTCCGTTTCCACCCCGGCACCGCAAGGCCCACCGAGTGGGTCGACCGGACGATCAAGAACCGTGTGCCGATCAGCGAGCTGTGGCGTGAGCTAAAGGGTACGGCAGTTGGTTACGGCCCACTTCCGGGGTGACTTTGCCAGCCGGACAGAGCCGACTGGCAAAGAAACCTGGAGCGCGTCGTAGCGTTGGCGGCGAAGCCGTTCTGCTATTCAACGCGCCCTGTTCATCGTGCCGGGTTTGCCGTAGCTGCCGGCTGCGCTGATCATCCCTTGGCGGGCTCGCGCCTGCGTCTCGCGGTCGCGCCCAGTGCCGCCAGGCTCAAACCCAGCAGGGCAAGGGTCGCTGGCTCGGGGACCTTGATCTGCAGACTATTCCAGGCGTTCCAGCCGATGCCCTCGCCTACGCTGGGGAAGAAGGGCGCGCTGCGCATGCCGGATTCGTTGAAGCGCACGGCCAGCACCTGGGTGATATCGAAAAGCGACTCGTTCCAATAGAAGTCGAACGGGTCCTGCTCGCGGCCGTTCGGGCTGATCCAGAAAGTGTCCCAGAGGTTGGCCGGCCCATACCGGAACCAACCGCGAGACTTTCCATTGACATCGATCAATTCGAGCGACAGATCCCAAACACCGACTGGAGGATAGACCGAAAAGTGAATCATGCTGCTGCCGCTTCCCATGTTTACCGTGCCATTGCCGGTCGGGTCGAAGCGATAGTCCCACCAGGCGATGGCGAGATTATCGTTTTCGGGCAGTTCCCACCCCATGACCAACGTGTTATCAACGGTGTTGCCATCTGGGTCGCTTACCCCATCAACATCGCCAAGCAGCGTTGCGGCCATCACCTGCAGGGGAACGCCCTGGGTAAGGTAGAACGCCATGGCGGCTTGGGTCAGGGGAGCGTCGTTTTGCGAAGGAACGATATTTCCGGCGTCGATCGCCTGCTGCCAGGAAGTGCCGGTCGGGATATTGGCCACCACCGTTGCGCCCGCTGTCGCCGACGCCAGCATTGCCAGTGCGGCGAAGAGAAAGCTTCGGCCTTTCTTGATCTGCGTTTGATTATCAAACATGTGTTTGCCTCCATTGCGTTGGTCACGAAAGCACTCAAAAGATGGACTGCTCGTTGCCGAGAAGTCGATTCGTCAACCGAGAATCGTCAATGCGAATCGGTCAAATCTGCGAAGCTAAACAGGCTGTCAAATAAGCAGCTCTTATTACACGGAGCATTCGTACGTCACGCTCCCGGGCCAGCCAGCGCTTTATTGCCTTGCGGCGATCCCTCGGCGACGCTAACCTTATCTATCTAAAGCAATAATCAGGCCGAAAATAGAAACTTATAAATAATCAATGGGCTAAGCGCGTCGGCAAGGCATAGCCCCCGTGTTACCACGAAGAAGTGTAAAAAATTCCGACAGTCTTGTCAGGGAACGCACGTTATATCAGCGCTCTGCCTGCTGCCGCGTACGCCGGCCATGGCGGAAGAAATCGCAAGCCGGATGCGCAGGGTATTCCTCGTCGTCGAGCTTGGGCGGGGTGCCCAGGCGGAGCGCTGCGGGGTGGCCGGAAAGGCCTCGGGCGAAGTCTTTTTCCGGTCCCGTGGCGCCCATCTTGAAGGGCGTGTGGCAATCCATGCAGCCGCCGACGCCAACCAGCAGGGCGCCGCGCTGGATGGTCGCCTTGTCGGCAGCCAGGGCGGGAGCGGTGAGGCCGAGGCCAAAGGCGAGGAGAGCAAGGACCGGTATGGGCGGGGTGGTGCGGGTAAGTGCTTTCACGGGATTCTGCTTCTAAAGGTGCGCTTGCCCGCCGTTGCCGGGAGCAGCGCTGCCGAGGGGTAACGCCTGGAGGGGTGAGGCGTGGCCGCAGATGCTTCGTGCGGCCGCGAAGATTGCCGCTGCGTCGGGCGCGAAGGCCTGCTCCAGAGGGAAGCTGGCGGCGGCCGGTGCGTCCGGGCCGCCGAGGCGAACAATCGGCGCCCGCAGGCGGGTGAAGGCCTTTTCCGCGACCTGCGCGGCGATTTCGGCGCCGACGCCAGCCATTCTGGCGGCTTCATGGACCACCACCAGCCGGCCGGTCTTGTGCACCGAGGCGAGAATGGCGCTCTCGTCCAGGGGTTTCAGGCTGCGCAGGTCGATGACTTCGGCGCCGATGCCCGCTGCGGCCAGTTGCTCGGCAGCCGCCAGGCAGCTGGGCACGGTCTTGCCGTAGGAAAGCAGGGTCACGTCGGCGCCTGGTCGCAGGATGCGGGCCTTGCCGAGCGGAACGACATGTTCACCGTCCGGTACTTCACCGGGCTCGTGGAGCAATGCCAGATCGATGAAGAACAGCACCGCGTTGTCGTCGCGGATGGCGCTCTTCAACAGGCCCTTGAAGTCTGCTGCAGACGACGGCATGATGACCTTGAGGCCCGGGCTATGCACGAACCAGGCCTCGTTGTTGTGGTTGTGCTGCGCGCCGACGCCCCAGCCGCCGCCGGTCATTGCCAGGGTGACCAGGGGAAAGGAAAACTGGCCGCCGGAAATGAAGCGCAGCTTGCCCGCGCTGTTGATCAGTTCATCCATGGCGTAGCACAGGACGGGCGCGAAAAGCAGGTCGATCACCGGCCGCAGCCCGGTGGCGCCGGCACCGGCCGCGGTCCCGGCAGTGATGCCTTCGGCCAGCGGCGTGTTGCGTACGCGTGTCGCACCAAATTCGCTGACCAGCTCGTGGCGCTTGGTGGCAACGCCTTCACCGAAAACGAGTACCGTCGGGTCGCGGTGCATTTCTTCGGCGAGGGCTTCGCCGATGGCTGCACAGGGAGTCAGGATGGGCATGGCTATGGCCTCAGGCGTAAACATCGGTGCTCAGTTCGTCCAGCGTCGGGAAGGGCGAGGCCTCGGCGAAAGCCAGGGCCGTCGCGATGCGCTGGCGCAGCCGCTGGTCGAGCGCGGCGGCGTCCGCGTGTGGCAAGCGGCCGTTGTCGGCGAGTCGCTGCCGCGAGCGTGCGATCGGGTCGCGAGCCAGCCAGGCGGAATGTTCGGTGGGGTCGACGTAGGCCTGGTCGTCGGGCTCGAAGTGGCCGCGGCTGCGGCAGGTCCAGGTTTCCAGCAGGAAGGGCCGGCCGCTGCCGCACACCTGTGCGCTGGCTTCAAGTGCCGCGTGCTGTACCGCCAGCACATCGTTGCCGTCCACCGTCGCGCTATCAATGCCGTAGGCTGCGCCCCGGTCGGCAATGTGCTCGCCCGTCATGGTTTCACGACGATGGACGAAGGCCTGCCACTGATTGTTCTCGCAGACATAGAGAATCGGCAGTTCCCAGACGGCGGCCAGGTTCAGGGATTCGTGGAAAACGCCTTCGCACGCGGCTCCGTCGCCGAAAAAGCAGGCGACGATTCCCGGGCGCCCGAGCATCTTCTGGGAGAGCGCAACGCCGGTCGCGAGGGACATCTCGCCGCCGACGATGGTCGAGGTGAGCACTACCCCGAGTTCACGCACCGAGATGTGCAGGGAACCGCTTTTCCCTTTGCAGTAGCCGCCACGACGCCCCGTCACCTCGGCCAGCAGGCGGCCGGGGTCGGCGCCACGCGCCAGTAGCCGCCGTCAGAGCTCAGCCGCTGCCGGGCGAAGGTCCGGATATCGATCGCCGCCATGGCGGTCGAGCTGGGCACTGCTCAGGCCGCCACCAGTTGCAGCGGCTGCTTGACGCAGAGGGCAAAGCGGCCGCGGCGGGTCTTGACCAGGGTGATGCCGGCAGGGCGTTCGTCGAGGCGCCGTTGCAGCAGGAGCAGACGCGCTTCGAGGTTGTCGCTGACGCCGGGCAGGCGGATGCGCGGATCGATGCGCAGCTCCTTGTTGCTGAAGCTGGTGCGGCCGCGTTCGACGTGGTCCCTGACCAGTGCCCACAGAATCGCCCCGGCGACGCCCTTGATCAGATAGTCGTCGTCGAGGAAGACGCTGTCGCTGCCGGAGAAATGACGACGTACGGTTAGCGGCTTGCCGGCCGGCGTGCGCGTCGCCGGCTCGGTGGCGGCAGGTTCTTCGGCCGTGTCGGCCGCCTGCTGGTGGTGGATGGCCATGCCGAGCTGCGCGGCGAAGGCCACCAGGGCATCCTCGTCGTCGTAGCCGAAATGCTGATCGGCGGTGCTTTCGACGTAGAACACGCCGAGCAGGCGGTCGAAGGCGGTGATCGGCACCGCCAGCTGGCTGGCGGCTTCCGGCAGGCCGGGCAGGGGAATGGCGCTTTCCAGGGCCGCGGACAGGCCGTCGGCGGCTGCGCTTTCGCGAATCGCGCGTCCGTAGGCGTACTCGGATGCGGTATAGCCGATACGGATTGGCGTTCGCTCGCGTGCGCAGACGCCGATCACTCCCGCACCGATCGGGATCTCCGACCCGACTCCGGATGCCGGGTAACCGTGGCTGGCCAGCGTGTACAGTCGCTGGCCAGCCTCGTCATGCATCAGCAGCATCAGGTGCTGGATGCCGAATTCCGAGCTCAGGCAGTCGAGGCTAGTATCGAGCAGGGTTTCCAGATGCTCGCAACTGGCCAGGCGGGCCGTGCTGCGGCGCAGAGCGGTGAGGTAGTTGACCAGTGGCGGAGGCGCTGCCAGGGTCGCTCCCGGCACCCGCTCGATGGCCAGGATGCGATAAACGTCGGAACCGAGCAGTTTGAAGACGCCGCTCATGCCGGTATGCGAGGCGATGCCGGCGAGCTTGGCTTTCATCTGTTCGAAAAGCGG
>Ga0209573_1003992_pt1 | contig 15225 bp, 12 predicted proteins | sample TNRBio252014_DNA_FD_185870 | JGI IMG/M metagenome (GOLD analysis project Ga0209573, IMG submission 185870) | Wastewater treatment Type I Accumulibacter community from EBPR Bioreactor in Madison, WI, USA - TNR Reactor_6/25/2014_ DNA (SPAdes)... | ecosystem: Engineered > Bioreactor > EBPR >...
CATCTGGAAGATGGCGGCTTGCAGGGCCTCGCGCATGCTGCGTACCCGTTCCTGCTCGGCCAACAGGGCGCGCATGGCGTTCATGCCCACCGCTTCCTGCTGGCGCTTGAGCGCGGTGATCTCGTTGGCCATGAGCAGCAGATAGGTCTGTCGCACCGGCTTGAAGAAGGTGGCGGCGCTGCTGTCCTGTTCGCGGAACCACACGCCCGAGCAGGAAAACCAGCGCGGTTGCCCCTTGCCGCCCGGATCGAAGCTGACCTCCCGATCCCGAAAGCCATGCTCGGCGTTCGCGCCCCACGGAAAGGTTTCGCCCAAGGTTTCCCGCAAGGCGCGCAGGAATTCGGCCGCCGGTTCCCGCACCCGCAGGTCGCCGACCAGCTTCTTGTATTCGTGGTTGTCGAGGATGACCCGGCCGTTCTCGTCCAGGAGGGCGATGACCGCTGGGGCGGCATCCACCATCGATTCGATCAACGCCTTTTGATAGTGCACCTGTTGTTCCAAATGGTGCATGGCGGTCACGTCGCGATGAATGCCGAGGAAGCAGGCGGTTTCCGCCCGGAGGTCCTGGATCGGGATGACGGTCAGTTCCGCCAGATAGACGGTGGACCGCTTGCGGCGGTTGACCAGCAGTCCGGTCCAAGGTTTGCCGCGCTTGATCTGCCGCCATAGCTGATCGTAGACCCGGGCCGGGGTGCAGCGATCGGAGAGCATGGCAGTGTTCTGACCGATGACCTCGCTGGCGGCATAGCCGGTGACTTCGGTGAAGGCCGGGTTGACGTAGAGGATGTTGGCGTCGGTGTCGGTGAGGCAGACCGCGATGGTCAGATGATCCACCACCTTGGCGAACACCCAGGGTGGCAGGGCTTCGGCGGCGGATTGCACTGCCTTCGGATCGGTCTGGGCGGAAAGGTAGCCGAATGTTCTCTGATCGTTCTGGGCCATGGGCGTACTCGGCATTGTGGGAGGCTAAAACCATTGAAAAATTGTATGCAAGTTCATGGCCAGCGTGAGAGGCATGAAGAGTGAGGATCGAGCATGAATCGAAGCGACAGAGGGATTCGGCTCGATCCGCTATTCACCGCCTTTTCACCCGCAATGCAGCATTCATGACAAGCGAACCCCATTTCCCTTCGTCATTGTTGTGAACCTCACAATCGTTTCGCGATCGGCCGGGGAGAATCGAGATCGGCAAGGCATTGAACGTCTAGGGAATGACATGCCTTCAATCCCGTTGGCACGATTGCTGCGGAGTAGCGAGCCAGGAACGCGGAGGATTGTTATGCGGGATTACCTGTTCATCCTGTTGGGCGCGGCGCTGGTCAACAACGTGGTGCTGGTGCGATTTCTCGGGCTGTGCCCGTTCATGGGCGTGTCGAACAAGATCGACTCCGCCCTGGGCATGGGAATGGCCACGACCTTTGTGCTGACCTTGGCGGTCGCGGCCAGTTGGCTGTTGGAGCATTACCTGCTGGTCCCGCTCGATATCGAGTTTTTGCGCATCCTGGCGTTCATCCTGGTGATTGCCGCCCTGGTGCAGTTCACCGAGATGTTCGTGCGCAAGGCCAGCCCGGTGCTCTATCAGATGCTGGGCATCTACCTGCCACTGATCACCACCAATTGCGCGGTGTTCGGCATGGCACTGCTCAACGTTCAGCAGAAGCACGATTTTTTCAGCGGTCTGCTGTACGGCTTCGGCTCCGCGCTGGGGTTCACCCTGGTGATGGTGCTGTTCGCGGGAATTCGGGAGCGGCTGGCCATGGCCAGCGTGCCGGCGACGTTTGCCGGTGCTCCCATCGCTTTCATCGCCGCCGGCCTGCTGGCGCTGGCGTTCATGGGTTTCGCTGGGTTGCCGGTACGCTAGCCGTCGGCCCCGATCGGGAGTTCACCAAAATGATTGCCGCCATGATGACGTTGACCATGTTGGGGTCGTTGCTGGGGCTGCTGTTGAGCCTGGCCGCCCGCTTTTTCCAGGTGCCGAGCGATGCCTTGCGCGAGGACATCATGGAATTGCTGCCTGGCGTGAACTGCGGGCAGTGCGGTTATCCCGGTTGCGGTGGCGCGGCGGACGCGCTGGTGGCCGGCACCGCCGCGCCGACGCTATGCCCGCCCGGCGGCGCTGCATTGGCGCGGACATTGGCGGCCAAGCTGGGTCGGGCGCTGGATGCGTCGGGAGGTCCGCCACTGCTGGCCGAGATCGACGAAAGTCTGTGCATCGGCTGCGCCCATTGCGGCAAGCTCTGCGCCACCGACGCCATCATCGGTGCACCCAAGCAGATTCATGTCGTTTTGCAGGAAGCGTGTACGGGCTGTGGCGTGTGTGTCGAGGTGTGCCCGACCGAGTGCCTGCAATTGCGTCCCCAAAAACCGACTTTCGATAGCTGGTGCTGGCCCAAGCCGGCGCTGGTGGGAGTGTGAGCGATGCGTCTGCATGACTTCCGTGGCGGGGTTCATCCGCCCAGCCAGAAACATCTCAGCGCCGGGCGGCCGATCGAGTCCCTGCCGTTGCCATCGCGGCTCTATATCCCGTTGCAGCAACATGCCGGCGCCCCGGCGCTGCCGGTGGTGGCGGTCGGCCAGCAGGTCGGCAAGGGCGAATTGCTGGCCCGCGCGCAGGGGGCGACTTCCGCGCCGCTGCACGCGCCCAGTTCCGGGCGGATCGCCGCCATCGGCGAATTCACCGCGCCGCACGCGTCGGGGCTGCCGCTACCGACCATCATCCTTGAGACCGACGGCGAGGAGCGTTGGGCCGAGCGCGAGTCGCTGCCCGATCCCTTCGAGTTGAGCCCGGAAGAAGTCGCCCGTCGGGTCGGCGCCGCCGGTATCGTCGGCATGGGTGGCGCCAATTTTCCGGCGGCGGTCAAGCTCAGCAAGGCGCGTCAGGCGGGCGTGCATACCCTGGTGATCAACGGCGCGGAATGCGAGCCGTATGTGACCTGCGACGACCAGCTCATGCGCGAACGCGCGGGGGAAATCGCCGACGGTATCGCCATCATGCTACATGCCTTGCAGGCATCGCACGCCGTGGTCGCCATCGAGAACAACAAGCCGGAAGCCGTCGAGGCCATGAGCGACGCCTGCCGGCACGATGCCCGGATCGAGGTGCTGAGTCTGCCCAGTCGCTATCCCGCCGGATCGGCCAAGCAGTTGATTCAACTGCTGACCGGACTGGAGACGCCGGCCGGAGGGCGCGGTACCGATACGGGACTGCTGGTGCACAACGTCGGTACCGCCTATGCGGCGCATCGGGCGCTGCGCCACGACCGACCGCTGATCTCGCGCATCGTCACGGTCAGCGGCGGGGCCGTGCCGGAGCCTCGCAACCTGGAGGTTCCCATCGGCGCGCTGGCGGCCGATCTGCTGGCCTATTGCGGCGGCGTCAGCGACGAGAGCGCCCGTCTGCTGATGGGCGGACCGATGATGGGGCAGCCGTTGCCCGGACCTCAGGTGCCGGTGATCAAGGGCACCAACGGCATTCTGGCGCTGACTCCCGACGAAATCGGGGAGGCGAGCGAGCCATCGCCGTGCATCCGCTGCGGTCGCTGCGTGGAGGCGTGTCCGATGGGCCTGCTGCCGCTGGAATTGTCCAAACGGGCGCGCGGTGAGGATTGGGAGGGCATCCAGGCGCTGGGATTGAGCGACTGCATGTCCTGTGGTTCCTGCGCTTACGTCTGTCCATCGCACATTCCCCTACCGCAATACTTCGCCTATGCGCGCGACATGCTGGCGGCGCAACGGCGCGAGGAACAGAAGGCGCGGCGTACCCGCGAATTGATGGAGCAGCGCCAGGCGCGGTTCGAACGACAGGAGCGGGCCAAGGCGGAAGCGGCGGCGCAACGGCGGGCGGCAAAGAAACCACGAACCGCGGTTCTGGAAGCGGATGAAGATTAAGACACTGCATTGTAAAGCAAGGGCCGAGGTATGAATTCAAATTCGCTCGCCGGTGCTCCTCATGCCCATGATCAGGACAGTGTGCCTCGATTGATGAGCGCGGTGTTGCTGGCGATCCTGCCGGCAACCTTGTACGGCTTGGTGCTGTTCGGCTGGCCGGCGCTCAATCTGCTGGTGGTCACCGTCCTGGTGGGTTTGGCCTGTGAGGCCGGCTGCTTATGGTTGGCGGGACGACCGATTCGGTCGGGGATCATGGACGGTTCGGCGCTGTTGACCGGGGTGTTGCTGGCTCTGTCGCTTCCGCCCTGGGCGCCATGGTGGATCGGCGCCGTGGGTGCCGGGTTCGCCATCGTGGTCGGCAAGCAAGTGTTCGGGGGTACCGGTCAGAATATCTTCAATCCGGCGATGCTGGCACGAGTGATGCTGCTGGTGTCGTTTCCGGTGGAGATGACCACTTGGCTGGAGCCGCACCTCTGGTGGTCCGGGACTTCGCCGGGCTGGTTGGAAGGCTGGTTGATCACCTTTGGTCACTCCACCGCGACCGATGGCGTAACGGGCGCCACCATCCTGGGCTACGCCCGTACCGAGTTGGGCATGAATCATTCCCTGAGCCAGATCTTGCCGGGGCATTATCAGGCCGGTGCCGCCGCGCTGGGTTGGACTGGCGGCAGTCTGGGTGAAACCGCCGAATGGCTGGTACTGCTGGGCGGGTTGTGGCTGTTGTGGCGGCGGGTGATCACCTGGTACATCCCGGTCGGGATGCTGGGCGCGATGCTGGTGCTGGCCAGCGGTTTCCATCTGCTCGATCCCCAGCGCTTCGCCGATCCTGGACTGCACTTGCTGTCGGGCGGGTTGATGATGGGCGCGTTTTTCATCGCCACCGACCCGGTCACCTCGCCGATCTCGTCGCTGGGGCAGGTGGTGTTCGGCATCGGCTGCGGCGCGCTGGTGTACATCATTCGCACCTGGGGCGGCTACCCCGAGGGCGTGGCGTTCGCGGTGGTGCTGATGAACGCCGCCACGCCGTTGATCGATCATTACATCCGCCCGCGCGCCTACGGTCGAACCTGGAGTGGCAAGCCGCGACCGGTGCCGGCTGGCGCCAAACAACCGCCGCCCCTGGCGCGGAAATCTGGAGTGGATTCGCGTGATTAGTCACTGGCTGAAACCGGAAATTCGGCAAAGCGCGGGATATCCGATCCTGTTGTTGGGCGGTGTGGCGCTGCTGGTCAGCACGGCGATCGGCATCGCCAACTTGGGGACTCATGCCGATATCGCTCGGCGCCAATTGGAGGATTTACAGGTCACCTTGCAGCAGGTGGTGCCCGCCGAGTACTACGACAACGAACCGGTGCGCGACACGGTGACCATTCAAGAGGGCGATCGGTCGGTGCAAGTCTATCGGGCACGGCGCAAGGGTCAGGTGCAAGCGGTGAGTTTTCGGACCACGGCACCGGGTTACGGCAGCTCGGAGATGGTGCTGATCGTCGGGGTGGACCGCGACGGCAAGCTGCTGGGCGTGCGGGTAATCAGCCATGCCGAGACCCCAGGCTTGGGCGACAAGATCGAAACGAGTAAATCCAACTGGATTCTCGGGTTCACCGGTCGCTCGCTGAGCGATCCACCACCGGCTGGCTGGGGCGTCAAAAAAGACGGTGGAGTATTTGACCAGTTCACCGGTGCGACCATCACTCCGCGCGCGGTGGTCAAGTCGATCAAGGGGGGACTGGAGTTTTTTGCCGCTCATCGAGCGGTGTTGCTGGATGAAGCGGGTGGAGGTCATGACCAATGAACGATTATCGCGGCATCTTCGCCGACGGTCTGTGGAACAACAATGTGGTGTTCACCCAGATGCTGGCCTTGTGTCCGCTGATGGCGGTGACCAGCACCGCCACCAACGGGCTCGGCATGGGGTTTGCGACCACGGCCGTGCTGTTGGCGTCCAACATTGTTGTTTCTAGCCTGCGGCACTGGATCGCCCAAGAGGTACGCATTCCGGTGTATGTGTTGCTGATTGCCTCGTTGGTCACTTTGGCCGACATGGCGATCAACGCTTGGTTGCACGAACTGTACAAGGTGCTGGGGCTATTCATTCCCCTGATCGTGGTCAACTGCTGTGTGCTGGGTCGGGCCGAGTCTTTTGCCTCCAAGCAGCCGGTGTCCGCCGCCGCCGCCGATGGGTTGGCGATGGGGCTGGGTCTGACCCTGGCGTTGGTGCTGATCGGCGCTTGTCGCGAGATCTTGGGCAGCGCCACCTTGTTCTCCCATGCCTCCCTATTGCTGGGGCCAGCCTTCACCTTTCTGGAAACCACACTGATCAAGGATTATCACGGCTTTCTGCTGATGTTGTTGCCGCCGGGCGGTTTTCTGGTGCTGGGGTTCTTGCTGGCCGGCAAACGAGTGATCGAGCGGGTGGCTGAAAAGCGTGAAGTTAAAGAAGAATTTCATTGTAGTGTCCAGTGATTCGCGGCTTGTAATTGCAGCAAAGACCGTGTGAAGGAGGGGTTATGCAAGTCAGCGTCGCTTACGCCGAATCGGGCCATCAAGTCTGGCTGTCCCTGGAGGTGCCCGAAGGGAGTACGGTACAACAGGCCATCGAGTTATCCGGGGTTCTGGGTCGTTACCCGCATCTGAATCTCAAGAAAAACAAGATCGGGATTTTTGGCAAGCTCACCAAGCCGACCGCACCGCTGGAGGCGGGGGATCGGGTCGAAATCTACCGACCGATCACCGTCGATCCCAAGACCGTGCCACAACGGAAAATCGCGCTGGATGAGGATGAGGATGAGGATGAGGATGACGACGATTGATTGTGGTCCGATTTTCCTCGTTCCCTGAGTGTGAGGAGTCGCGCGGGTCAGCGAGTAAGCGGTGCTTCATTCGCTCCGTACCCGCGATTCGGGCGTCAGCGTCAGCCGATGCCGCGCCGGTCCGGGCAGGAACGGTAGCGGGCGGCCGTCGGCCCAAGCGTCGAATCCGGCCCGGTAGAAAGGCGACAGGGGATGACCGCTCTGGCCGCCGGGCATGTGCAGGATGCCATTTTCCTCCCGCCCCGGCGCGATCACGAGCCGTTCGGACGAGCCGTTGTCCGGCGTTTGCACCCGAGGCATGTACAGGTCGCCCGGTAGAGCGCGCGTCGGCATATCCAGCCAGCCACTTAGCCACGGTAGAATCCGGCTGAAGGGATGCTGGATATGGATCGTATTTTGATCTCCCCAGCTTTTCTTACCCAACGGCTGACCGTCGGCGGTCAGTTCCGCCAGGGTGGCGTCCGCCGCCTCCAGCAGCAGCGCCGGCCAGTCGGGATAGCGGGGATCGAGCAGATGCGGTGGTTGTTGGGTGACCAGTTGCCACAACGGTCCCTCGTGCTGCCTGATCAAGGTGTAGTCGAAACGCAGATCCGCTTGCAGGCAAGCAACGGTCAACGGCGCGAATGCCCGTTCCCGGACCTTCAGGCGGAAAGCGCGAACCAGCCGGTAGCCGACCGAATCCACCTCGGCCCGTTCGCCCCAGTCGGCGACCCACTGGCGCATATCCTCCCGACGCGGATCGGCTTGGATGGCATCCGGGGTCAACACCGCCAGCAGCAGATCGCGCCAGCGCTGGAGAAACAGCGCGCGATCATCGAGTTGCAGCGCTAGAAAACCTGCTTCGTCGAATCGCCGCGCCGCTTGCAAGCCATCGCGAATCTGTCCGGCACGGGCGCCGAGCGCGTAGCCGCCGTCGCCCAGCAGATTGAGCCATGCCCCGTCCACCACCCGACCGTTGGCGGTCCACAGCCGGCCGCTGGGCGGATCGACGATGCGCGGGTATTCGGCGGGTTCCAGCCAACCGTCCCAGCCGCGCCGACCGTCGGCCCAGGAAGACGGTACCCGACCCGTATGGCCGAAGCGGCGCGGGATCGGGCCGGTAATGGTCCAGGCGATATGCCCGTCCGCGCTGGCCAGCAGGATGTTTTGCGCCGGCATGCCGGCCCGGTTGGCGACCACCAGCGCCGCTTCCAACGTTTCGACCCGCTCCAAGCCCTGCGGTCCCAGATTGAACGCCCTTGGTTCGTGCGCCACCCAGCGTAGCGCCCGTCGCCGACCCCGATGGTCACGATCCACCACCGGTCCCCAAACGGTTTCCAGCACCGCCATTGTTTCGGGTGGCCCATCCTTGACGAGCAGCGTTTCCTGGATGTGAGTAAAGGCGCGCGGCCCGTCGGGGGTCGGATAGTGGTCGTCGTCCGTGCCGGTTTCCAGGATCACCAGATCGGCCCAATCGCCTTGGCTGTTGGTGAAGCCCCAGGCGATGTGGCCGTTGCCGCCGGCCGCGATGGCCGGCGTTCCTGGCAGGGTGACCCCGGTGATCCGCCACTCATGACCCCGTTCATCGGGGTAGAGCAAGGAAGCCCGATACCAGATGTTGGGGACGCGCAGCGCCAGATGCATGTCGTTGGCCAGCAGCGCGCCACCGTGTGCGGTCAATTGCCCGGCGACCGCCCAGTTGTTGCTGCCGCTGACCGTTTCGGAGAGGTCGGCGGCCACGGTTGGGAAGAGCGCGAAGGCCGGCGGTTGGCGCACTCGCGCGGGCACCGGAACGATATCGGCGACCGACTGACGGCGCAGGTCGAATGCTTCGGGGCTGGGCAGGGATGGCGAGGGAAGCGCGTTTCCCAGCAACGGCGCGTCCCATTCGGTACCGACCGGGTCGAGAAAGTCGGCCAAGGCGGGTGGCAGCCGGTCATGCAGCAGGCCACGGGTCGATTCGCGCCGCCATTGCTGGCCTTGCAGGTTCAGATACATCGCATACGCCGCCAGCGGCGTATCCTCGGTTCGCCAAGGTTCTGGAGCGGCCCGCAGCAGCAGGTATTCGAACGGAGGCGCGGCGAGGGCGGCCAGTCCGGCATTGACGCCGGCGGTGTAGGCGTCGATCAGGGCGCGATCTTCGGAGGATACCGCTGTCAGCGCCTGACGGGCACGGTGGCGGAAGCGATGCAGGCGGTGGGCGCGATCCAAATCCAGCGCCGCCGGGCCGAACAAGGCCGCCAGCTCGCCGGCCGCCGTGCGCCGCAGCAGATCCATCTGAAAAAACCGTTCCTGAGCGTGGACGAAGCCAGTGGCGCGGGCGACATCGAGCCGGTTGGCGCCTCGGATCAGCGGTATGCCCAGCGCGTCCCGTTCGACGGTGGCCGGTGCGCTCAGTCCGGCCAATACTGCCGCGCCATCCAGTTGAGGCAGGCTGCCGTGCAATCGGCTATATAACCAGATGGCGCAAATGGCCAGCAGCGCCAACAGGCCGATACCGACCCGCGGCGCCCAGTGGCGCCAGCGAAGGCGAAACCACGCCCTGTCAGCAGTTGCGTGCATGCAATGTCGCTCCAGAAAGGAGGAAATCGGTCGTTGTCATTGCAGGATGTCAAATTGCCCAGCGGCGGTCCATGCTATCATTCAAGCACTCGCGCAGGCGCTGTTCGCGCGAGTTTGACCAGGTCATATAACAACTCCCGAGGAGACCCCCATGACCAATCCTGTTTCCGATAACAGTCGCCGCCGCTTCATCAAGCTGACCGCCATCGGCTTGGCGGCCGCGCCGTTCGCCAATGCCCTGCTGAGTGGAGTCGCCAAGGCGGCCGACATGGTCAGCGAGACCGATCCCACGGCGGCGTCGCTGGGTTACGTGGCCGACGCCACCAAATCCGACAAGCGCAAGGATGCCGAGGCGGTTTGCCATAATTGTGGCTTGTACACCGGCAAGGCCGGCGAGGAAAGCGGTCCCTGCGCGATTTTCCAGGGTAAACTGGTTCATGCCAACGGCTGGTGCACCGCCTGGACCAAGAAGGCGGCCTGAACCGCTTGAGAATTCAGGGAGCAGGTCTGCGTTATCCCTGCTCCCTGCCGGCCCCCTTATTTTCCCCGCTTTGCGATCCAACCGCCAGACGATGTCTTCGACGATGGTGCGATAAAGATTTTCCTTGAGCACTGCGTCCTCGATGCCGTGATCGATGTTGGGGTTGTCGTTGACTTCGATCACCACCACGCCCTTGGCGGTCTGTTTCAAATCCACGCCGTATAGGCCGTTGCCGATCAGGTTGGCCGCCTTGAGCGCCGTCTTGACCACCACCTCCGGCGCATCTTCGACCCGGAAGGTTTTGAAATCGCCGGCGCGGTTACCGGTCTTTGGGCCGGGTTCGTGGTTGTAGATCTGCCAGTGCTCCTTGGACATGAAGTACTGACAGACGAACAATGGCGTCTTGTTGAGAATTCCTACCCGCCAGTCGAATTCGGTGTAGAGAAATTCCTGTGCCAGCAGCAGGTCCGAGGACTTGAACAGTTTGCCGGCCATGTCCAGCAGTTCGGTCCGATCATTGACCTTGAACACGCCGCGCGAAAACGAGCCGTCGGGAATCTTCAGGACGATGGGATAGTCGATTTCGCTATCCACCCGCTCCAGATTGTCGCGGCGGACGATGACGGTTTTCGGCGTGCGGACCCGGTGGGTGCGCAGCAGTTCGTCCAGATACACCTTGTTGGTGCATTTGAGGATGGAATCGGGGTCGTCGATGACCACCATGCCTTCGCTTTCCGCCTTTTTGGCGAAGGTATAGGTGTAATGGGCGATGCCGGTGGTTTCGCGGATGAACAGGGCATCGAATTCGGCCAGCCGGCCGAAGTCCTTCCTTTCGATCAGTTCGACGTTGACTCCGCATTCGCGGCCGGTCTTGATGAGTTGTTGCAGGGCCTTGGGATTGGAGGGCGGCAGGTCCTCCTTGGGGTTGTGCAGCATCGCCAGGTCATAGCGGTAGTTGCTACGGACCCTTGGCTGTCGCCAGCGCCGGCTGAGATAAGCCGCCAGCGCTCCGAGAAACATCTCCTCCTGCTCGGTCGACAGCGAATGCAGGTGCAGGGCCTTGAGGGTGGCGATGCGCCACTTGCCTTGCAACCGAAATTCCACCCGCAGCAGCGGTGAGCGGAAGGCATCGAACAGTTGCCGGGCCAGTTCCTGTAGTTCCTTGGCGGTACACTGGCCGAAGAAGATATCCAGTTCGAAGGCCGTGGCGGTGAAGCCGGGTCGGGGCTTGCCCAGCACCTGCTGGACATGGTCGTCCAGATCCTCGACGTCCAGGCTGTAGATCGATTTGCGGCTGAGGTCGTTGAGGGTGCGTACGCTGGGGATCACCCGGTGGCGTCGGGCTTCGGCCAGCAGCGAGCAGTAGTAACCGACGCTCAGGTAACGGTAGCTGCGGCACAGGTTGAGTACCCGCAGGCTGCGGCCGGTGGAGTATTCGGGTTTGGCCAGGTAGTCCTTGGCGGCGACGACGGGTAGTTTGGGAAAATGGGGTTTCCATTCGGTGGGATTTTCCACCAGGATGATGTGATCGGCCATCGGTGCAAAGCGGTGCTCCTGACGCTGCGAAATTCCTGTTATGATGGTGAGTCGATTGAAACGATAGAGGTATAGTATACACGGCTTTTTGCCCGGCTTTACCGTATCGAGCCATGCGCTGAAATGCTCAGTGTGGAATCGGTGACTGTTTTTCCTTTCTCGGTATCAATCAGGGAGATTACGGATATAGATGTAGTAATCATCAAAGTCGGTGATCATCACTCAGTGCGGAAAGGGTTCACCGTAGGTGCGGTAGGAACTGACGCATTTTAAATGCCTACTGCAGCTCGCTCAATCCCAGACCTTCTGGTTGCAGGGTGACCAACAACTTGATTTGATTCGTGTGTCCTTGCGGTCCACTGGATGTCGTTTTGTTGAAAAAAATTAGCTTTCTGCCGGGAGGAAGTCATTGGTGTTTTCTAAATAGAATAACACTAAGGGCAAGAAAAAATATTGGAATCACTAAAAAAGTGTAACCCATATCAAAGTGAATTTGCGAAAAGATATCAGCAAATACTGATGTTGCTGTAAAAAGCGAAATAATTTTTAGGGTAAAGTTAGCTTTTTTTGTTTGTTTGCTAATTAATTCTTCATTAATTTCTGAAATTACATTTGTTAATCGCTTAATTTGTTCTTTCAATATAGTCACATATTTTTCAAATTGCCAAGTTTCAAATCCGTTTTCATAGATTGAGCTATCTAGCTTGGTTGCCGTTACATTCTGTGGGTATGCATCAAACAGTATGTTTTCAACTATATCTCTTAAACAAATAAGATTGTGAAGTTCAGATTCAAGAGTGCTTATACTGCGCTTATCAATCATTTTATATTGTGTTATTCTTTTATTTAAAATTATACTAAATGCTGGGATAACATTTGTCATGAAGTGTAAATAACCACTCATCCCAAAAATCATTCTCTTTGTTTTTTCGTCTAAGTTAATGTTTTGAAAAAAGAAAAAACTTCCAGTAAATCCATGGTTAATGTAAACACCATGAATTCCATCTGTTTTAAACTCTTTAATGGTTTTTGCAGAACAATCTTCGCCACAAAATGCTAATGATAAATGATGGATTTCCTCAATTCGATTGGTGTCATATTCAATAAAAAAGCTAATTGAAAAGAAATCACTTATAAGATAATCGCTACTTTTTTGTGTATTTTTTATTGAATTTAAGAGAGGAAAATCATTATTCTCTTTCTGTATAACTAGTGCTTCATGAAGTGATTCTAGATGTTCTGCTGATAGCAGGAAGTTAGCGCAATTATTAAGGTCCAATAAAATTTCAATAAATGACGTATTGTAATCAAAGTATACTATCCTCTCTGAAACTAAAAACATTAAATGACAATCGTTAATGCATAAAGAAAAGTCATGCTTATTGCTATAAGTAAATTTTAAAAATTTATCTTCCTTCATTTTTCCAATGAAGTCACTGAATCCCAAATCGCTAGAGGTAACAATAGAACCAAAACATTTTTGATCTGTTTTATCAAATATCTTTAGGTCTTTAAAGTAATTAATTGCATTTTCTAAATTATCAGTTCTACTTTTGCTCTTTAATGTATAAGGCGTTAGAATTAAAGGAATGAGGATTTGTACTGAAAATTTATTGGCAGTCATATCTGGTTTCTCCAAGGATTGTAGTTTTTCTAGGATTCTTGTGGAGCAGATCTTCCTGGATAGATTTAGCCTGTTAAGCCAGCTTGCAGAGAGGTTGGTGCTCTTGTAAAGCTATCAATTACTGACGTGCTTTATTATAGGCCACATTTATATTACATTAAACCTCGATTTCCACATCATGAAAAATCCATGAAGAGCCAAGTCATAAGCTATGCTGACTAGTTGTTAAGTAGATACACGCTTTTTTTCGCCGTATACCATAACACATCATTTCAAGAAATTGATTTTTTGATAGTCTATGTAAATCTGACGATATAGTAGGAGATTGGTGCAAAGCCTTCTCTATGTAAGGATCGAAGTATTTAACTTGTTCGGCGTCTATAGTGTCAACAACTACCCAGTGTCCATCGTTGCGAGAATTTAAATCGGCAGTGAGGGCTACGCATGCAAATCCATCTGCTAGCTTTTTTCTAATATCTTCACATTCAATAGAAAAAAGCTTTTCGTGGCCTCCGGTTTCAAAAAATAGTTGTCGGAATCGGGCCTCATTCCACCTGTGAATTTTATTTTGAAGGCTATCTTGTACTGCGTCAGAGAATAAAAAATTATCGCCATTTAGTTCTAATGCAACAACGCTTTTAAACCCACGCTTTATTGCAGATAAAGCTAGCCCATATGCACTACATCCGGGATGTCCGGTACCCATAAAAATGCTATTAGCTTCATGCCAAATTAGAAATTCTTCTTCTTGGCTCAATATGATATTGGGTGTAAGCGACCGCATAGCGGTTAATATTGCGGCTGGGCCACAAGTAAATTCTTCAGACTGCTTATAGCCTACTTTAATCAAGGTAGTTTTTTCCTCATCTTTATTGCGGAGCACCCATCAGGATAATAATTTTTGATAACTTTATATTGAACATATCCTATTTTTGTGTATCTGTAGCGAAGAGCTTTGTTGTCTTCTCTTATTTCTAATAAGATTGCGTTAGCGCCAATGATTTGAGATATTCTCTCAACGCTTCTAAATAATAAATTAGCGGCTGCTTTGCCTTGAAATTCTGGCAAAACTGCAAGAGAATAAAATCTGGCTGATGGTAAGCTTTTATTAAATGAAATTTGTGCATATCCGGCTATTTTTTCTCCAAATTTATTGATAATAAGCAGACTATTGCCTGCTGTTATTATATATTTAATAGAAGACTCGGTGAGTAGTGAATCATAGTAAATTGGATTAAAGCATATATGCTCTATGTTAATAATATCTTTGATGTTTTCTTTTGTTGCTATGAATATGTTTCTATCAATATCTGTTTTCCAAAGTCTTGCATTAGTAACTACTTGGGGTATATGGTTAATAACAATAGTTTTTGACATTTAATTTGCCCTTAAAATAAATCAATAATAGTTGTTGGCGCTAGTTTTATTTCGATATCTAAGGTTAAAATCATTAGATTTGGTTGATCAGCTTTCAGCTATACTTCTCCAAAGTAGAGTTAGATACTCTCTAGATAGATCTTGATTAGACGCCAGACGATATTGTTGCAATCGTGATGCTCTTAAAGCGCTAGGCGGATTGATGGGCTAACCTTCAGTCCTCTAGGTCCGGCGCAGAATCTACCAGACTTTAAGTTGGTGGTTGTTCGGTTGGTTCTTTAATTCTAAAGATGGCTGTCATTAATGTTTCAGCAGTATTAGTCGTCTGGGTACTTGAATGTGCTTATTGGGAATGATCAAACACTAATCTTGTTGACTAAGCTACAATAGATAAACTCAAAAACACCAGCAATGTCGTTTATTTGGTTACTTTATCATAAGGGTAGCCAGCCAAAATAAATCAAATGTGTGTAGTGTATTAGTGGAATAAGCAGATTATTCAAGACGAGTGTAGCGATTAAAGTCTAAAATAAATCAAGAAAATAAACAGGCGTAGACATGATAATAGTTTTGCAATAGCAACCAGTCCCTAGATACATTCCGAGAAGCAGAAGGCAGAGGTCATGTTTTTCCCCATGGCGGGTTCACGCTGCGAACAGTGCCTCCATCACCCCAGTCTGCTGTTATTATCTCGCAACATCCACCTCCACCGCTAGTAAAAACTCATGCCGATTTCGTCAACCTTGTTACTGGATCGTATCCGCCAACTGATCGCCATCCCCTCAGTTAGCAGCGTGTCGCCGCAGTTCGATCAGAGCAACCGGCCGGTGGTCGATCTGCTGGCCAATTGGCTGGAGGATGCCGGTTTCGCGGTGCGGATCGAACCGCTGCCGGAACGGCCGGACAAAGCCAATCTGATCGCCACGCTGGGGGTGGGGTCGGGTGGGTTGGTGCTGGCCGGGCACACC
>Ga0209573_1003993_pt1 | contig 15224 bp, 14 predicted proteins | sample TNRBio252014_DNA_FD_185870 | JGI IMG/M metagenome (GOLD analysis project Ga0209573, IMG submission 185870) | Wastewater treatment Type I Accumulibacter community from EBPR Bioreactor in Madison, WI, USA - TNR Reactor_6/25/2014_ DNA (SPAdes)... | ecosystem: Engineered > Bioreactor > EBPR >...
AGGCCGTTCGTCTGCTGGAAATTCCGTCGTGCTACTGACCACTCGTCCCAGCCGCGCTCGCGGTAGCGGCTGCGGTGCGGCGCGGTGTCGGCCTCGCGGGCGTGCAGTGGCCAGTGTGGCGCGACATGGGCGACGTAGAGGAAGAATGGTTTCTCCTTCTCGGTGGGACTTGCGGCGCGCTCATCGAGAAAAGCCAAGGCGTGATCGGTGAGGGCGTCTGTGAGATAAAACTCCTCCGGCAAGGAAACCCGATTCCCGTCGAGAAAAAAGGGATTCAGCCGCACCTCGTCGAAGTAGCTGATCTTGCCTCCGCACATCGGACCGAAGAATCGATGGAAGCCGCGCGTCGCCGGCGCGTCGGGATCCTGCCATTTGCCCACCATCATCGTGTGGTAGCCCGCCCCTTGGAGCGCTTCGCCGACCGTGAGGCTGTGGGTGAAATCCGAGGGCTGGTTCCAGTTCGTGCCCGAGTGCCCGATGCGCTGGGCATAGAGACCGGTGAGCAAGGAAGCTCGCGAAGGTCCGCAGACGGAGTTGTTGTAGAACTGCGTGAAGCGCAGTCCGCCCGCCGCGAGTCCGTCGAGGTTCGGTGTCGGGATTTCGCCTCCGTAGCAACCGAGGTCCGACCATCCGAGATCGTCGGCGAGGATGAGGACGATGTTGGGTTTTGCCTCCGCCGATCGCAAGGCATCAGCCTGGCATGATGCCAAGAGAAAGAGAACGAGGAAGAGCGGGTGTTTCATGGTGTGTTTCCCGTGTCACTCCGGCACTTCCGCCCACTTCGGAGTGCCAAACCAATCGTGCATCTCCTTGGCAAAGGGAGCGACGACTTCGCGCGGCTCGGGAAAGGCTCCGCGGTCGCCCGTTTCGATCATCCAGGTGTCGAGCGCGGCGCTGAGGCGGGCGAGGGCCGCGACGTGGAGGGGATCGGTGGAGTCGATGAGGTTGTGGACCTCGTGCGGGTCGTTTTTCAGATCGTAGAGCTCCTCGCAAGGGCCGATGCGCTGCATCAACTCCAGGGGCGGACCGGTGAGTTTGCCATCGGCCATCAGTTGGCGCATGAGGGGAACAATGGGGAAACACTTTTCCTTGTAGCGATTGAGAGAGGCAAAGGTGGGGCCGCTGCTGAGGGTGCGGATGTAGTGAAAGCGTTTGTCATGGACGGAGCGGATGCGTTGCTCGGTCTCGTCGATGCGGTCGCGCGCGGCGAAGGCATAGGTGCGCGGATGTCCGGCCTCTGCGCCGAGAAAGGTGCGGCCCTGCATGAGTGGGGGCGGATTGATTCCGGCGATCCCGAGGGTCGTGGCGGTGAGATCGATGAGGCTGATCAGGTCTTCGTTGACCGCACCCGCTTGGATCTGCGGGGGTGCGGGAAAGTTCTTCGGCCAACGAATGATCATGGGCACGCGCAAACCGGAGTCGTAGCACCAGTGGATGCCGCGAGGCTCGAGCCGGCCGTTGTCGCCGAAGAAGAGGATGACGGTGTTCTCCTCGAGTCCCTCGGCGCGGAGTTTGTCGAGGACGATGCCGAAGCGTTTGTCCATGCCCGAGACGGAATTGAGATAACGCGCCCATTCCTCGCGCACGAGCGGATGATCGGGATAGTAGGGCGGCGGAGTGACGTTCTCCGGCGTGGCGATCTTTTCATGTTCGCGTTCGCCCACCCACTCGGCGCGCTCATGCTTCCAGGTCTGGCGGTCGTAGATGTCGTATTCGGACTCCATCGCGTTGACGACGGCGAAGAAAGGCCGGTCCCGCGGCAGCGAAGTCCAGTCGCTTGAGTTGTCGTCATAGATTGGACCCTCGTTGACGAAATTGAGGTCCAGCTTGCCGGTGCCGATTTCCTTGCCATCGAGGGTCTTGAGATTCGCCGTGAAATATCCCGCATCGTGCAGTCGTTGTGTCACCGGACGGACGCCATCGGGAAGGCGGAAGTCGTCGTCGCGGTGCGAGCGCATCGGGTGGGTGTCCGTGCTGGTCTGATACATGCCGGTGAAAAACGCGGACCGGCTCGGGGCGCAGGCGGGATTCGTGGCGATGACATTCGTGAAGCGCACGCCCTCTGCAGCGAGGCGGTCGAGGTGCGGCGTGCGCACGTTTTTTGCTCCGTAGCAGCCGAGGTCGTGGGAGAGGTTTTCGCCGACGAGCCAGAGGATGTTGGGACGGGACTCGGACGCGACGGCCGTGGCCGAGAAGGCGAGCACGGCACAGAGGAGGCTGAATGCTGAGAGTTTCATGGCGCGTCTTTGGTAAGAGCCTTTTGCCCTGCCGACCACTCCAAGGCCGCCTCCTTCCACTGCTCCCAGAGCGGCCCCTTGCATCCATTGAAGCCGTGTCCGCCCGAAGGCAGTTCGAGCATTTCCACCTCGACTCCGTTGGCCTTCATCGCCGCGGCATAGCGCCGACTGTTTTCGGGCGGCACCGGTTTGTCGTCCACGGCGTGGGCGAGGAAGGTGGGCGGTGTTTGGGCGGTGACCTGGAGTTCGTTCGAATAGAGATGGACGAGTTCCGGATTTGGATCGGGACCGAGAAGCTCCGCCTTCGACCCGGTGTGGGTGTGGTCTCCCATCGTCACGACGGGATAGACGAGCCAGGCGAAATCGGGACGACAGCTCTCGCGCTCGACGAGGTCGGTGGCTGAGGCGTCTCCGCGATCAAAATGTGTCGCGGCAGTCGAGGCGACGTGGCCGCCGGCAGAAAAGCCTAGGATGCCGATGCGATTGGTGTCGACGTTCCACGCGGTCGCGTTCGCGCGGGTGAGGCGGATCGCTCGCTGTGCGTCGAGCAGCGGCACCTGATGGCGTTGCTTCGGCAGGCGATACTCGAGAATGATCGTCGCGATGCCGTGTTCATTGAGCCAGCTCGCAATCGGATATCCCTCGCGATCGGTGACGTGGCGGATATAGCCGCCACCGGGACAAAGGACGATCGCGGCTCCGTTGGCTTTCTCCTTTGGTGGCAGGAAGACCTCGAGTTCGGCGTTGGAATCTTCAAACGAGCCATCGCCGATCGGTGCCTTGCCCGGCCAGAGCGCGACGCGGGCGGTGGGCTCGGGTTTCACGGGCGTCTCGGCCGACGCGGTGGCGAGGGCGAGAGTGAAGAGGATCAGGCCGGTCAGCCAAGAGGGTCGGTTCATGAGGGCGCGGAGATGTTTGCGTGATCGCGAGGGAAGAGGACCTTGATGCCAAAGATGAGCGCGAGTCCGGCCGCGACGTAAGCCAACGCGGTGATCGAAAGAAGACGGTCGATCCCGAGCGAGGCTTTCCACATCCCCCCGAAGAGGGCGGCGAAGCCTGACATAATCGCCCCGAAGAAATTCAGGATTCCAACGGCCGAGGCCCTCGTATCGGCGGGTACGACCTCGAAGGCGGCGGGGAAAATGTTGCCCATGAGCAGCCCGCTGAAAAGACCGAAGCCGGCGGCGGCGAGGCGCGTCGCGAGGAGCGTATCACTGCTGCCGAGGTAGTGAAGGCAGGGCGCGCAGAGGATCAGGCTCGCGGTCATGAGCCAGAGTCGCGAGGCTTTCGTCCGGCGATAGAGTGCATCGGCGAGCATACCTCCGCCGAGCAGTCCGACCGCGGTGGTGGCCTGGAGGTAGACGGTCGCATTGAAGGCGGCGTCGGCCTGGGTGAGTTCGAACTTCTCGCGAAGGAAGGTCGGGAGCCATCCGTAGAGCAACCAGAGTCCGAATACGAAAACAGGGAAGACAAGGCAGAGGAGGAGAAATGTTGGGATCTTTGTCAGGACGGAGACGGCGAGGGAGCGGCCGCTCGTTTTCACAACTCCCGCCGGATTCTCGTCGACGGTCCGCAGGAAGAGGAAGTAAGGAACCGCGTAGAGCACGCCGACCGCGCCGAGGATGAAGAAGGCGGCCCGCCATTCGCCTCGGTCCGCCATCCAGCCGCCGAACCAGCTCCCGACGACTGTGCCGGCGATCTGGGCGGTCGTGAGCGCGGCGATGGCGCGCGATCGGCGATCGGGAGTGTGGGCGTTCGCGGTGAGGGCCACGGCCGTGGGCATGAAGAGCGATTCGGAGATCCCCATAGCGGCGCGGAGTCCCAGCATCATCACCGCGGTGCCGGCGAATCCCGTCGCGATCGTGACGATGCTCCAGATGACGAGGCTGAGCACGACGAGGAGTCTTTTCGAAAGCCGGTCGCCGATTTGTCCAGCGATGGGACAGCCGAAGGCGTAGACCCACAGAAAGATCGCGCCGACGAGACCGAGTTGGGTGTCGGTCATCTTCAGGTCGGTCTTCAGCGAGCCCGTCATCGAGAAGACGGCCTGCCGATCGCAGTAGTTGAGGAAATAGGCCACCCACATGAAGGCGACGAGCAGGGCGGCCCGCTTCGCATCGCTCGAGACTGGAGGGGTGGCGCTCACGCGTTGAGAACTTCGTCGGGACTGACTTCCTTCGCGATCACGGCGACACAATCGCCTTGTCGGGCGAGGCAGGGCGCGCGCATTGTGATGAGATAGCCTTCGCTCTTTGCCACGATCGTTTCCGGGGAGCGGTCGGGGCGCTCGAGGTGATGGATGAAGCCGACGGTGTCGCCGCATTTCACCGGGGCGCCGAGATCGACGCAGATCTCGAAGACGCCGGATTCGGGCGCGAGCAGGTAATCCTCGCGGTTGAGTGCTTGTGTCAGGATCGTCGGGGCTTTGCCGAGCGAGGTCCGGGTCTGCTCGACTCCCTTCAAAAGGCCGACATGGATGAGGACGTTGCGCAGCCCGCCCTGGGCGATGCGGTGGACCGAGGCCGGGATGCCCTCGCCGCCACCGAGTTCGGTGGTGACGACGAGCTTTCCCTGGTTCTCCGCCTCGACCGGCAGCAGGCCCGTGCCCGCAATGTCGGCATAGAGAAAGGCGAAGTCCGTGCCCCAGGCCATCATCGCGGCGAACATGCGGGCGCGTTGGTCGCGGTCGGCGACGAGGTGCATGTGGGCGCAGGGGACGAACTCCATGCTGCGTCCGCCCGAGTGGATGTCGATGACGACGTCACTGAGAGGGAAGAGCACGTTTGTCAGGAAATGGGCAATCTGGCCCGTCACTGGTCCCTCAGCTTCGCCGGGGAAGGCGCGGTTCAGGTTCATCCCGTCGATCGGTGAGAGGCGCGTTGCGGCGAGGGCGGCGGGGAAATTCAATGAGGGAATGAGGATGAGTCGTCCCGTGACCTGGTCGGGTGTCACTTCGTGGGCCAGTTTCATCGCCGCGATCTGGCCTTGGTACTCGTCGCCGTGGTTGCCACCCATCACGAGCACGGTGGGGCCCGCGCCGTTGGCGATCACGGTGATGGGGATCATCACATTCGCCCATCCGCCGAGATTGTGGGAATAAGGCACCTGGAGAAAGCCCTGCTGCTTTCCGGATCGGTCGAAATCGAGTGCGGTGTGGATCATGGTGGGAATGTCAGGGGCCGCTCAGGGGAGGATTCGGATGCAGGAGGGCATCGTGATCTCGAGCGGTGCGCCCGCGGAGGTGAGTTTGCCACTTTCCCCGTCGATGCGGAAGACGGCGAGGTTGTTTCCCGGCATGTTCGCGCAGAGGAGCCATTTACCGTCGGGGGTGACGAGGAGGTTCTGCGGTCCCTTGCCAAGGCTGGGGACGATTTCGACGCGGGAGAGGACTCCGTTTTCCCCTGCCCGGAAAATCGCAAGACTGTCGTGCCCGCGGTTGGTACCGTAAAGGAAGCGTCCGTCCGGGGTGAACTTGAGATCCGCGCAGTAGCTGCTGCCCTTGAAGCCCTCGGGAAGGGTGGAGGTGCTTTCGTGTTTGGTCAGGGTACCGGAGGACGTGTCGCGAGAATAACGGGTGATCGTATTGGAGAGCTCGTCGATGGCGTAGAGGTTTTTGCCGTCGGGCGCGAAGGTGAGGTGCCGCGGACCGGCTCCGGGAGGAGAGGCCACGAAAGCGGGCGAAGCGGGTTCGAGCTTCGCGGTCGCGGGATCGAGCCGGTAGGCGCGGATCTGATCGAGGCCGAGATCGGCGGCGTAGGCGAAGCGGTTGTCGGGACTGAAGATGCTGCTGTGGGCGTAGGGGCCGTCCTGACGTTTCGGATCGACCTTCGAGCCGCCCTCGTGCTGGATGAACGAAGCGGCTTCGCCGAGCGACCCATCGTCCCGGATCGGCAGGGCGGCGACGCTGCCGCTCGCGTAGTTGGCGAGGAGCAGCGTTTTTCCCGTCGTATCGACTTCGAGGTAACAGGTCGCGGTGCCCTTCGCGGACTGTCGGTTGAGCAGGGCGAGTTTGCCCTTGTCCTTGTCGATCGCATAGGCCGCGACCTCCTCGTCTTCCTTTCCTCCAAAGGCCTTCGCGTGAACCGCGTAAAGGAATCGCTGATCGGGCGAGACGGCGATGAAGAAGGGATTTTCGACACCGCCGGTGCGTTCCAGTGGCTTCAGTGATCCGTCCTCGAGCGAGAGGCGGAAGGCGGTGATCGCTCCCATTTCCCCGCCGGCGAAGGAGGAGACGAAGACGAGCGGATCGTCGGCGGCGGCGAGGGCCGACGTCAAGAGGGCAAGGCCGGTCGCGGTAATCGCGAGAAAGCGCGTGGGTGGGGTGTTCATCGAGCAGATTTAGCGGAATTGCAGCGGCCTTCCGAGACCAAACCGCGGCGTGATCAAGTGAGCGAGCCGGAAAAATCGGCTGATTCAGCCGATTTTCTTGAAGGGAGACCCAGGAAATGCAGACGCATCCTTGAGAATCGCTTTTTGCGGCCCCGAGTACCCCGCTGTCGCAGCGGAAGTGATCCTCGTGCTTCGCAGACGTCTCCAAACTCGTTATTGACCAATGAGCTAAGAAACAGTTAGCGACGGTCCGCCTTCTGAATCATTCGGATCATCACCGGGGATTGTACCAAATTTAGGGAGGGACCGACCGGGGGCCATCCGCACCCCGATGATGGGGGTGAAAAAAAATTTCGGACCGTCCTAACATGTTTCTAATCCGTTAAGGGAGAGGGGGATCGATTTTGGTTAGCGAAAAACTCGATCGGAAAATAGGAGAATTGGGCTGAAAGCCAGATCCCACAAAGGTTTTCTGGCATGATTGGTGCTCTAACAGAAATCGAATCCTTCGCTCGAACGTCCTCTTCCGAGGTGTCCAAGTCGAAGGTCAAAACCAGAGAACCAACTTGTAAAAACTGACCTATGAAATTGAACGCGAATCTGATAACAATGCTGGCACTGCTCTCCGCTGGCAGTTCCCTCACCGCGGGGGAATGGGGGAAAGAAGTGGTGGGAAAAGAAGTGATTGAAGCGGATGGTCCCTTCGTTTCCGGTACCTTCTCTTTCAACTACAACACACACTTCATCTCCTATGGTGCCGATGTGTGGGGTAATGGCGGTAGTACGTTCAACGACAGCCTGTTCAATCCTTCCCTCGAGCTCAAGTTCGCTCTTCCCAACGATTACTACATGGTCCTCGGAACGTGGTGGGACGTGAACGGCAACATCGACCCCTCCGCCATCGGTGGCCGGATCCAGGAAGTCGATCTTTGGACCGGGGTCGGCAAGGACTTCGGGTTCGTCGATGCCAAGCTGCTGTATCAACAGTGGATCTACGCGAGCGACACGGAGCACATCGTGGACCTCGTCCTTGGTTTCGAGGCGCCCCTGAATCCGAGCTTCACTGTTCACTACCGTCCCGATCAGGGAGCTGCATTCGGTGACGAGGGCTTCTTCTTCGTCGGCGGAATCGCTCCCGGCTTCGACGTGGGTCCTGTTGCCGTCACCATTCCGGTGAACGTGGCTTTTGCCACCGACAACTTCCACGGCGGCGACAGCGGATTCGGATACGCGTCCGCGGGCGTGCAAGCCAGCTACCCGCTTCCCGTGCCTGACGGTTACGGTGACTGGTCGCTGACTGCCGGATACACCTACTATCACACCAGCGACGACGTCATCCCGAACAATCCGGCCGATGACTTCTTCACCGGAACCGCCGGGATCTCGATCGGATTCTGAGGTTCTCCCGCGATTCATCATCCATCCAAAGGGCCGCGTCCTCCGGCGAGGGCGCGGCCGAACCGGAGCGGTCTGCTTCAATGCCCCTCCTCGGCCTGCTCAACTCATCCATCCTATTCACGAAATGCATCTTAGAATGAAATCCAATTTCCCCACGCGAAACTTGATCGCTCTCGGGGCGGTCCTCCTCTCCGCTCTCTCCATCAGTGGAACCAAAGCCGAAGAAACGGTGAAAGTAGGTGTTCTCCACTCGCTCAGTGGCACCATGGCGATCTCCGAATCATCGTTGCGCGATGTTCTTCTCTTCACCTTCGATGAAATCAACGCGGCAGGTGGGGTCATGGGCAAGAAGATCGAGCCCGTCGTCGTTGACGGTGCCTCCGATTGGCCCCTCTTCGCCGAGAAGGCAAAGCAACTGCTCCTGCAGGACAAGGTAGCCGCCACCTTCGGTTGCTGGACCTCCGTGAGCCGGAAGTCGGTTCTTCCGGTGTTTGAGGAAAACAAGGGCCTGCTTTTCTATCCCGTTCAGTATGAAGGGGAGGAAATGTCTCCCAACATCTTCTACACGGCCGAAGCGGTGAACCAGCAGGCGATCCCCGCGGTCGACTACTTGCTCGAGGAAGGTTTCAAGAAGTTCTACCTGCTCGGAACCGACTATGTCTATCCGCAGACGACGAACCTCGTTCTTCTTGAATACCTTCTTTCGAAAGGGATTCCCATCGAGAACATCGGCGGTGGACTTCGTAAGGATGGCGACGGCAAGGTCATCTCCGCCGGTATGTATACTCCGTTCAGCCACACTGACTACCAGCAAATCGTCGCCGACATCAAGCGCTTCTCCGCCGGCGGAGAAGCCTGCGTCATCAACACGGTGAACGGTGACTCGAATGTCTCGCTCTTCAAGGAGTTTGCCGCATCCGGCCTCACCGCCGAGGATTGTCCGGTGGTTTCCTTCAGTCTTTCGGAAGACGAGTTCCGCTCGCTCCCCACGAAGGATCTCGTCGGCCACCTTGGCTGCTGGACCTACTTCATGTCGCTCGACACACCCGCCAACAAGAAGTTCATCGACAACTTCCAGGCGTGGTTGAAGACGACCGATGCTCCCGGTATCGAGAAGGAAGGACGGGTCACCTGCAGCCCGATGGTGCTCTCCTACAACGGGGTCTACCTATGGAAGGCCGCGGTCGAGAAGGCCGGTAGTTTCGATGTCGAGAAAGTGGTGGCTGCACTCAAGGGCGGGATCAGTTTCGAAGGTCCCGGTGGCACCGTCACCACCCAGGAGAACCACCATCTCACCAAGAACGTCTACATTGGTGAGACGCTCGCGGATGGGCAGTTCAAGGTGATCAAATCATTTGATGGTGTGGTCGGCGAACCCTTCCTCAAGGGCACTTTCGAGAAGAAATAATTCTTTGATTCCATAAGGCAAATTTCCCTCCGTCCCTTCCCTGGACTTGGGTTTGAGAATGAGCCCGATCCGTTTCTTCGCTACCAGAGGCATGAAGCGGGTCGGGCTTTTCGCATTCTTCGATTCCTCTACCGAAAGGGTTGGATGCCAATCCAGCGAAAGAGGGCGGACGTGGGAATGTTCAGTTCTCTGGCATGGGAAATGCAACTGCGGTCAATCGGGTCAAATGGCAACGGAACCAAGTGACGGTCGGAAATCAAAGTGGAGTGGCATTCGAATGAATCTTTCTAACGTTATCCGCCTGATCTTTCCGGCCATCATTCTTCTTGGGGCTTCCCATGGTTTTTCCCAAGGCGCTCCGGAGGCCCGGAAGAAGCTGAGTGATGCGGTTTTGGAGCCGGACCTCGAAAAGCAGAAGGCGCTGGTCAGGAGCCTCGGTGAAACGGGTGACGACTATTTCGCCGTCCTCTTTGAAAAGTGGAAGCTCGGGGAGGTTTTCATCCACGAGAGGGAAGGAACCGCCGAACGGATTCCCTTCGTTCTCGAAAACGCGGAATCCGGCGAACCTTCGCCGGCCATCCGAATCGATACGGGCGCGCAGCTTCTGGGTGGCGACGGGAAAGCGATGACTTTCAAAGCGGGGGATTTGAAGCCCGTCGACACCACGCGCGGACTTCGTGCGGAGATGAAAAACACGGCCGATCTTCTCGCTCTCGGCTCGAAAGATGTCTCCGTGAGGGCGCAGTCGGCCGCGACGATCGGCATGATGCGAAAATCAGCTAATATCGAGGTGTTGGAGAAACGATTGGAGGTTGAGAGTGACAAGAAGGTGATCAAGAACCTGCGCGAAGGGATTGCCGTGTCGCGTCTCGCCTCGGGCGACCGCGAACAGATGATCATCGCCCTGAAAGAGTTGGGTGAAATCTGTTCGGTCAATGGCCGTGACGATGTCTTGGCGATCGTTCGTGCCGAGGGCGCGAAACCGGAATCGCAGCAGGACAAGGAGCTCTATGCCGCCGCGCGAATCGCGATCACTTCGATCGACAACTACCTCAAGCTCGTGGACATCGCGGGTACCGCCTTCCGCGGACTTAGCCTCGGATCGGTGCTTCTCATTGTCGCGCTGGGACTGGCGATCACCTTTGGACTGATGGGCGTGATCAACATGGCTCACGGCGAGATGATCGCGATCGGCGCCTACGCGACTTACCTGACGGAGAAGTGGATGACGGCCGCCTTCGGTGCCGATGGATTCGGGTTCGAGATCTATTTCATCATCGCGATTCCCTTTGCGTTCCTCAGTGCCGCAGCCTTCGGTGCCCTGCTGGAGCGTGGCATCATCCAGTTTCTTTACAAACGCCCTCTGGAGTCGCTCCTCGCGACGTGGGGTGTTTCCTTGATCATTCAGCAGAGCTTCCGTCTCATCTTCGGGGCTTCGAATCGCCAGGTGAACTCGCCGTCCTGGATGATGGGGAGTTTCGAGGTAGCCGAGGTGACCTTGGGTTTCAACCGTCTCTTCGTGATCCTGTTCGCGATCCTCATCGTCTTTGGCACGTGGCTGCTGATGACGAAGACACCCGTGGGGCTCTGTATCCGTTCCGTCATGCAGAATCCGCAAATGGCAGCCTGCATGGGGATCCGGATATCGAGGGTGCGGATGCTTACCTTCGCCTTCGGCTCGGGCTTGGCGGGTTTGGCGGGTGCGTTCCTTTCGCAGATCGGCAACGTCGGCCCCGCCCTTGGCCAGAGCTATATTGTCGACAGTTTCATGGTCGTGGTGGCGGGCGGTGCGGGCAATCTCATCGGCACGGTGGTATCGGCGCTGACGATCGGTCTGTTCGATCAGGTCCTGCAGCCTTTCGTGGGTCCGGTGATGGGCAAGGTCAGTGTTCTCGTCGCGATCATCCTGTTCCTGCAGTGGCGGCCGGGTGGTCTGTTCCCAACGAAGTCACGCTCCCTCGACTGAGGGGCACCGGATTGCCGCTCCAAACTAGACTGTTTTGAAATGAATCAGAAAGACAAGATCCAGTTTGCGGGGATGGGGGCGTTGATCCTGATCACCGTCTTCATCATTCCCTTGCTCAACGGCGCCGTCTCCTCCGATTCCTGGATGCACATTCCTTCCTACCAGATGAATCTCTGGGGCAAGTACCTCGCCTATGCGATTCTCGCGGTGAGCCTGAATCTGCTGTGGGGCTATACCGGCCTGCTCTGCCTCGGTCAATGCCTCTTCTTCGGATTGGGCGCCTATGCCTTCGGGATGCACCTCATGCTGATGATCGGTGAACAGGGTGCCTACAAGAGTGTCCTGCCGGACTTCATGGTCTTCCTCGGATACACGGAGCTTCCCGCCCACTGGAAGCCTTTCTACAGCTTCTGGTTTGCCAGCGGCGCGGTCCTCTGGGTGCCGGGGTTGGTCGCCTTGATCTTCGGGTTCCTCGCCTTCCGGTCCCGCATCCGGGGCGTCTACTTTTCCATTATCACCCAGGCCCTGACCTACGCGGCCTGCCTCCTCTTCTACCGGAACGATTTCACCTTCGGCGGCAACAATGGGTTCACCGACTTCAAGACGCTCCTCGGGATTCCGATCAATTCCGACATGATGCAGCGCTCGCTCTTCATCTCCAGCGGCATCGTTCTGACCCTGTGCCTGCTCTTCTGCTGGTGGCTCCTGCAAACCAAATACGGCAAGGTGCAGCGGGCGATCCGGGACAGCGAGAACCGGGTCCTTTTCTCGGGGTATTCAACGACGAGCTACAAACTCTTCATCTTCGTCGTGGCCGCAATCATGGCGGGAATCGCGGGCTCCCTCTATGTGCCGCAGGTGGGAATCGTGAATCCCGAGGAAATCCAACCCTACAAGTCGCTCGAAGTGGTCGTGTGGGTGGCGGTAGGCGGGAGAGCCACCCTTTGGGGACCGGTGGTGGGGGCGATCTTTGTCAACGCCCTCAAGAGTTGGGCGACTTATCACTATCCCGAGTTTTGGATCATCATCCTCGGGGCGCTGTTCGCGCTTTGTGTTCTTTTCCTGCCGGGCGGCATCGCCAGTCTCCTTCCCGTAGTCAAAGCGAAGGCTTCGCAGTTCGTCGCGAAGTTCAAAGGCCGCCCTCTCGCTGCCGCCGAAGGCCCGGGCGAATCAGCGTGAGTGCCAAAGGATTCCCCGCTCCAAACGAACCCTTTCCGAATGGATCCCTCCCAAAGCAAAGACCTCGAGTTCATCCTCACGATCGAAAACCTGAACAAGGCCTTCGACGGTTTTCAGGTGATCCGGGACTTGAACTTCTACATGGACAAGGGTGAGCTGCGCACCATCATCGGCCCGAACGGTGCGGGAAAAAGCACCCTTCTCGACCTCATTACCGGGCGGACCAAGCCCGATACGGGAACGATCGAATTCGGTCCGGGGCGGGAGCACGATCTCACGAAGATGCGTGAATTCGAGATCAACCGGATCGGGGTGGGACGAAAGTTCCAGACCCCCACGGTCTACACGGGGCATACCGTCTACGACAACCTCTTGCTCTCGCTCGAGGGGAAACGGGGAGTGTTCGCTTCGCTCTTCTACAAGGAATCGAAGGAGGACCGTGAGCGCATCCATGACATTCTCCAGACGGTCCGGCTCGAGGATCGCAAGAATGATTCGGCGGGTTTGCTTTCCCACGGTCAGAAGCAGTGGCTCGAGATCGGCATGCTTCTCGCGCAGAATCCCAAACTGCTCCTCGTCGATGAACCGGCCGCGGGCATGAGCGACGACGAGACCGAGCGCACCGGCGAACTCCTCCTCAGCCTCGAGGGAAAACACAGCATCATCGTGATCGAGCACGACATGGAATTCATTCGCCAGATCGCCCGCAAGGTGACCGTGTTGCACCAGGGCAGTATTCTCAAGGAAGGAAAGATTGATGAAGTGCAGCGCGATCCCAAGGTGATCGAGGTCTATCTCGGGCGGAAACATGCCCGGGACGCCGACGAGGCTGCACCCGGCGACGCGGCCTGACAAACCACCATTATTCAGCCAGACATGCCCGAAGCCCAACTCAGCCTGAAAGATATCGAGGTCGCCTACGACGAGTCGGTGATCCTGCGGAACGTGGATATCGAGGTCCCGAAGAAGAGTCTCGTCTGTCTCATGGGACGAAACGGGGTCGGCAAAACAACCACTTTGAAAACCTGCACGGGCCTGCTGCGTCCCCGCAAGGGCAAGGTCTTCCTCGACGGCGAGGACATCACCGCCCTGCCTCCGGAGGAGCGGGCGAGGAAAGGGATCGGCTACGTGCCGCAGGGGCGCGACATCTTCCCGAATCTCACGGTCTGGGAAAACCTGAAGGTCGCGATCGTCGTCTTCGGCCAGTCCGCGAAGGACGAACTGGAGCGGGTCTACGAGCTCTTCCCCGTGCTGAAGGAAATGCTCAACCGGAAGGGCGGCGTCCTCAGCGGTGGGCAACAACAGCAGCTCGCGATCGGGCGGGCTCTCCTCATGCGCCCGAAGGTCCTCATCCTCGACGAACCGACCGAGGGGATCCAGCCGTCCATCATCGACCAAATCGAGGACACCATCATCACCCTGAAAAAAGAGGGGAACATGAGCATTTTCCTCGTCGAGCAGTATCTCGATTTCGCGAGGGCCGTGAGTGACCATTTCTACATCATGGACCGCGGCGCGGTCGCCAAACACGGTCCCATCGCCGAACTCGACGACGAGGCGGTCTCGAAATACCTGCAAGTGTGACGTTCGCCTCCCTCAACGAATCCGATCTCCCATGCACCTCACTCCCCGGGAACGCGAGAAACTCCTCATTGTCGTCGCCGCCGATCTCGCGAAACGCCGCCAGGCTCGTGGAGTGAAGCTGAATTATCCCGAGTCGATCGCCATCATCAGCTACGAGATCATGGAGGGAGCCCGTGACGGCCGCTCGGTCGCTGACCTGATGAGCTTCGGCACCACTATCCTTACTGCCGCCGATGTCATGGAGGGGGTCCCGGAAATGATCCACGAAGTGCAGGTCGAGGCGACTTTCCCCGACGGCACGAAACTCGTCACCGTTCACCACCCTATCCGCTCATGATCCCTGGAGAAATCATCGTGGCCGACACGGGGCCACTGAAAGCAAACGAGGGGCTGGAGACCAAGGTCCTCCCCGTCGCGAACACCGGTGACCGTCCCGTCCAGGTCGGGAGTCATTTTCATTTCTACGAGGTGAACACCTCCCTGGCCTTCGACCGCGAAGCCGCCCTCGGGTTCCGCCTCAACATCCCGGCGGGCACGGCGGTTCGCTTCGAGCCCGGTGACGAGCGCGAGGTAGAGCTCGTCGCCCTTGCCGGTAGCCGCGAAGTCTTCGGCCTCAACGGACTGGTCAATGGTCCGCTACCCTAACCGACCCACTATCCATGCCCCTCGAGATCAGCAGAAGACAATACGCGGAGATGTTCGGTCCCACCGTGGGTGACCAGGTGCGGCTGGGCGACAGTAATCTCTTCATCGAGGTCGAGGCTGACTACATCGCTGCGGCCGGCTATGGCAATGAGGTGAAATTCGGTGGGGGAAAAGTCATTCGCGACGGCATGGGCCAGTCACCGACGGCTACCAGGGCGGAGTCGCTCGATCTCGTGATCACCAACGCGCTCATTCTCGATGCCGAGATCGGGATCGTGAAGGCCGATATCGGGATCAAGGACGGACGCATCGCCGGGATCGGACACGCCGGCAATCCGGGCATTCAAAGCGGCATTGGTTCGGTTTTCCCCGATCCCGCGACCGGCCGAGCGGATGCGATGATCATCGGGGCCTCAACCGAGGTCATTGCCGGTGAAGGTTGCATCATCACGGCGGGCGGGATCGACTCGCACATTCA
>Ga0209573_1003994_pt1 | contig 15223 bp, 16 predicted proteins | sample TNRBio252014_DNA_FD_185870 | JGI IMG/M metagenome (GOLD analysis project Ga0209573, IMG submission 185870) | Wastewater treatment Type I Accumulibacter community from EBPR Bioreactor in Madison, WI, USA - TNR Reactor_6/25/2014_ DNA (SPAdes)... | ecosystem: Engineered > Bioreactor > EBPR >...
AAGTCTGACGAACATAGCTGTGTGGAACCACCCCTTCCCTTCCCGAACAGGACCGTGAAACGCACATGCGCCGATGATAGTGAGGTCCGCCCTCGTGAAAGTAGGTCATCGTCAGACTAAATACACCTAAAAACGCCCCAACATTCAAGCAATGTCGGGGCGTTTTTACGTTTGTACCGGTTACAACGATGAGGGTTATGCTCGCAGCCGGAAAACAAAACGGGGTTGCGGGTGACGAGGGCGGAGCCTCTCGGGCAGAATGTAGTGTCGTGCAGCTTCCCGGTATCCTCATGAAATTTGACCTCATCATCGTTGGCGGCGGCCTTGCCGGTGCAGCGCTTGCTGTCGCGCTGCGTGGCAGTGCGCTCAGGATCGCGCTGATCGAGCATGCTCAGCCGCGGCGGCCATCCGGTTGGGACTCACGGGTCTACGCGTACAGCCCGGCGAGTGTCCGCTTTCTAGGCGAACTCGGCGTATGGGTCCATCTCGACCACGGACGGCTGATGCCCGTCTCCGAGATGCATATTCACGGTGATGCTGGCGGCGAGTTACGTTTTTCGGCCTACGAGAGTGGCCTTCCGGAACTTGCGTGGATTGGGGAGTCGGGCCTTGTTCACGTCGAGATATGGGAGAGCCTCAGGCGTCAGCACAACGTCGAATTGTTCTGCCCAGCCACGCCGGCGGAGCTCGAACCGGGCCCGCAGGGGGTTACCCTGAAGCTTGCCGATGGACGAGTGCTTCAGGCCGCCTTGGTAGTCGGCGCCGACGGCCGCGACTCCTGGGTGCGGACTCAGGCGAGCATGCCGGCTGCCGTCATACCCTATGGCGAACGGGGCGTGGTCGCGAACTTCCGCTGCGAACGACCACATCGGGGTACCGCTTTTCAGTGGTTTCGTGCTGATGGCGTGCTCGCCTGGCTGCCTCTGCCGGCCGGCATGATGTCGATGGTGTGGTCCACGCCTGACGCACATGCTGACGAGCTTCTCGCGCTCGAGCCGGAGGCGTTCTGCGCGCATGTCGCGAGTGCCGGTGATCATGCGCTTGGCCAGCTTGAACTGGTCGGTGATCGCACGGCCTTTCCGCTGCGCTTGATGCGGGTGAACGAGGTGGTTCGGGCGCGCGTGGCGCTGGTCGGCGATGCGGCGCATGCGATCCATCCGCTGTCGGGGCATGGCATCAACCTCGGCTTCCAGGATGCAAAGGCACTCGCCGATGTACTCGTCGCGCTTCCGTCCTGGCAGGACCCCGGAGATCTCGCTGTGCTGCGCCGCTATGCCCGCGGGCGGGCAGAAGAGCCTTTCCTGCTGCAGTACACCACGCACGCGCTGAGCCGGCTTTTCGGCCGTCGCGATCCACTTCTCAGCGCGCTGCGCAACGCTGGGCTGAACCTTGCCGGGCAAGTTCCGGTCATAAAGAACGCCCTTGTGCGCTATGCGGCCAATGGCCGCTTCTGAAACCCCGTGGAGACGTCGATGAATGCCCTTACCGTAACTTCCCTGATCCGGCTGTCAGGCCTTGCGCTCGCGCTTGCCGCAGCGACCGCTGCGCACGCCGACGAGTCCCAGGTCAAGAAGAGCATGGAGGCCTTCATCGGCTCGCCGGCGGTGGAAAAGGTCACGCGCACGGATTATGCGGGACTGTACGAAGTGGTCCTCAAGAACGGACAGCTGGTCTACACCGACGCCAGGAACAGCTTCATCATCGACGGCAGCATTATTGATACGGCGACTCGTCGCGACGTCACTCAGGCGCGGATGAACCAGCTCTCCGCGATCGACTTTTCGTCGCTGCCGCTCGATCAGGCCGTGAAAATCGTCAAGGGTAAGGGTACGCGCGTCATTGCCACTTTCGAGGATCCCAACTGCGGCTACTGCAAGCGTCTCGGCAAGGACCTCGCGCAGATGGACGACGTCACCATCTACACTTTCCTGTACCCGATCCTGAGCGAGGACTCGCGCACCAAGTCAGACAATGTCTGGTGTGCGAAGGACAAGGGCAAGGCGTGGACTGCCTGGGTGGTCGATGGCGAGGAGCCAGCCAGGGCGAGTTGCGACACCGCGACGATTGCCCGTAACGTCGAATTGGGCCAGAGCCTGCGCATCAGTGGTACGCCGACCATCTTTCTCGCCGACGGCTCGCGCATCGGTGGCTACCTGCCGCGCGCCGAACTCGAGAAGGCGATCGACGCGGTCAAGCGCTGAGCGTTTCGCGTGCCGGGGGCGGTGTGTGTGAGCGTTTTCCGCTCAGCGCATGGCGGCAGGCTTCATGCCTGCGGGCAGCAGCACCCACATCCGCCCCTGCTGGCGCATCTTTCCGGCCTCTCGCCCGGCCTCCGCGCCGAAGCCCCAGAAGAAGTCGGCGCGCACCACGCCCTTGATTGCGCCGCCCGTGTCCTGCGCCACGACCAGGCGCTCCAGTGGCTTATCGCTGAGCGGATAGGTCGTCGACATGAACACCGGTGCGCCAAGCGGCACATAACGGGGGTCCACCGCGATGCTGCGGCCCTCGCTGAGCGGCACGCCGAGCGCACCGACCGGCCCACCGCTCGCTGAGGGCATCTCGCGAAAGAAGACGTAGCTCGGATTGGTGTTTAGCAACTCGTTCAGGCGCTGAGGGTTGTCCTGGGCCCAGCGCTTGATCCCCTCCATGGACGCCTTGTCGAGCGTCAACTCGCCCTGAGAAACCAGCCAGCGCCCGATCGACTGGTAGGGATGGCCGTTCTGGTCGGCATAGCCGATACGGACAAGGTTGCCGTCGGGTAGCTGAACGCGGCCCGAGCCCTGCACCTGCAGGAAAAATAGCTCGATCGGGTCGTCCGCCCACAGCAGCACAGGCGCGGGGACCTGGCGCTCGGAGAGTTGCTGGCGGTTCCAGTAGGGCAGCACCTTGTTGCCGACCAAGCGGCCGCGCAGGCGCATGCCCTTGAGTTCGGGGTAAACGTCGCCGAGTTCGATTGTCAGCATGTCCTGCGGCACCCCATGGATTGGCCACACACTGCGCGGGCTCCGTGTGCGGCTGCCGCGGATCAGAGGCTCGTAGTAGCCGGTGACCAGGCCCGTGGTGGTGCCGTCGGCGTTGGTGAGTTGCCAGGGGGTGAAGTGGGTTTCGAAGAACTGTCGGACCGTGCTGCCGTCCGGCGTACCGCCGAGTCTCCCGGCCTCCTCGCAGCTTCGTTTCCAGGCTGTCTGGCGTATGAGGGTCGAGCACGATGCGCGCACCGCCGGCCACGCCGCGGCGAGTTCGTCGTGCTGCCACCCGCTCAGCGCGGACCATGTACTCGCCTGCAGCACAGGGGCTGCAGGAGCGGCCGGTGCGGGTGCCGCGCCAGGGGGGCCGGGGGGGGCGACGCTACCGGGGCAAGGCGGGCAACTCGAGCAGGGCACGCAAGTCTTGTCGCCGCCGGGCTCGGGGGGGCCTGGCAAGGCGGCACAGGCAGCGACCAGCAGGCTCGCGAGGGCGGGGAGGAGGGCACGGCGGGCGGGGTGGAGCAGATCGGCTTGCATTGGTTGAACTCGGCAGTCTTTGCCGCCAGTATACCGGGCCCCCACAGGCTGCCGGAGACGGAAGGTGTGGCTGATCTTTCTCGAGCTCGGCGTCGCGCTCGCGCTGCTGCTGGTCGTAGGGCTCGCCCTGCGCCAGTCGTCCGTGACCGCGCGCGACCGGGACGATTGCGGAAACTCCGATGACCAAGGAACTCGCTGAGCTGCTCGCCCGCGCCGAAGGTGTGCTGGCGCGCCTCGAAACCCTGCTGCCCGGTCCCGCCGGCGCGCCCGACTGGGACGCCGCGTTCGCCTTCCGCTGGCAGCGCCGCCACGGCCGCGCCGAGCTGCGCCCGGTGCGCGCGCCGCACCGCATCACGCTCGCCGACATCCAGGACGTGGATGAGCAGAAGGCGCGCATCGATCGCAACACCCGCCAGTTCCTCGCCGGCCGGCGCGCCAACAACGTGCTGCTCACCGGGGCGCGCGGCACCGGCAAGTCCTCGCTGGTGAAGGCCCTGCTCACCGAATACGCCGCACGCGGCCTGCGTCTGATCGAGGTCGATAAGTCCGAACTGGTCGACCTGCCCGAGATCGTCGAGCTGGTCGCCATTCGGCCGGAGCGCTTCATCCTGTTCTGCGACGACCTCTCCTTCGAGGAGGGCGAGGATGCCTACAAGGCCTTGAAGAGCGTGCTCGACGGCTCGGTGTCGGCGATGTCGGACAACGTGCTGATCTACGCCACTTCCAACCGTCGCCATCTGATGCCGGAGTACCACGACGAGAACCTGCAGGCGCGCCACGTCGATGGCGAGCTGCATCCGGGCGAGGCGGTGGAAGAGAAGATCTCGCTGTCCGAGCGCTTCGGCCTGTGGATCTCCTTCTATCCCTTCGGCCAGGACGAGTACCTCGACATCGTCGCGCACTGGCTGCGCAGCTTCGGCGCGAACGAAGACGAAATCACCTCAGCCCGCCAGGAGGCGCTGCAGTGGGCGCTGATGCGCGGTTCGCGCTCCGGCCGCGTGGCCTGGCAGTTCGCCCGCGACCACGCCGGCCGCCTGCAGGACGACGCGCGATGACGCGCAAGCGGGTCGAGGTCGCCGCCGGCGTGCTGCTGCGCGAGGACGGTCGCTACTTGATCGGTCAGCGCGCGCCGGACACGGTGTATGCGGGCTATTGGGAGTTTCCCGGCGGCAAGGTCGAGCCCGGCGAGAGCCCGGCGCAGGCGCTGGTGCGCGAGCTCGACGAGGAACTCGGTATCCGCGTGACCCGCCTGCGGCCCTGGTTGTGCCGCGAGCACGTGTACGAGCATGCCCACGTCCGCCTGCACTTCCACGAGGTCGCGGCCTGGGAGGGCGAGCTCGCCGACCGGGTGCACAGCGCGCTCGCCTGGGTGCTGCCGGAAGGTCCCGCGCGCGAGCCGATGCTGCCCGCCAACGGCCCGATCCTGAAGGCGCTGCGCCTGCCGCGGACGATGGGGATCACCCACGCCGCGGAGATCGGCGTCGAGGCCCAGCTCGACGCGCTTGAACGCTCGCTCGCCGGCGGCTTGCGCCTGGTACAGGTGCGCGAGGCTGCGTTGCCCGAGGATGCGCGCGAAGCCTTCGCGCGGGCGGCGCTGGCGCGCGTGCATGCGCATGGCGGGCTGCTGCTGGTGAATGACGACGAGGTCCTCGCGCGCCGCATCGGCGCCGATGGCGTGCATTTGCCGGCGCGCCGGCTGATGGCGGCGCAGGCGCGACCGGACTTTCCCTGGGTGGGGGCGTCTTGTCACGACCGCGCAGAGCTCGAGCGCGCCGCGGCGCTGGAGCTCGACTACGCCCTGCTCGGTCCGGTGCTCCCCACCCTGACCCATCCCGGCCAGGCAGGCATGGGCTGGGAGGGGTTCACGACCACTTCCGCCGGTCTGCCCCTGCCCGTGTTCGCGCTCGGAGGGCTCGGCCCGGGCGACATGGAGCGCGCACGCGACGCCGGCGCGCACGGCATCGCGGCGGTCCGCGCGATCTGGAAAACGATTCGGGATTGAACGTGTGCTCGCCTTGCGACGCTGCTTGCGCCTGCGGCGTTCAGCGCCGCGGGATCTCGCCCGCGCCCGGCGGCTGATAGTCGACCTCGTCGAACGGCGCGTCCGGTGGCGCGGCCGGCACGCGGTAGCCCTCCGAGGCCCACTCGCCCAGGTCGATCTGCTTGCAGCGTGCCGAGCAGAACGGCCGCCATCGGCTCTCCGGCTTCCATTCGACGTCCTTGCCGCAGGTGGGGCAGCGAACGGTGCGGACGCGGGTGTTCATGTTCACAGGCTGCAGAAGGTGAGCTCGAAGGCGACGTCGCGCTCCGCCACCCGCGGGCGGGCAATGGTTTCGGGCAGCATGAAACGCACGTTGAGTGCGTACTTGTTGGCGCTGATCTCCGGTACCACCGTCTCGGACTGCGCGAGCCGCACGCGCAGCATCTGCGCGGTGCGTCCCGCCATCGTGAGCTGGAAGGCGCCGCTGCGGGCGAGCTGGGGCTCCGGGCGGCCGCTGGCGCGCAGCAGGCGCAGCACGATCTCGATGCCGTCGCGGATCGGTGCCATCGGGTGGAGCCAGCCGTCGAGATCGCTGCGACGCACTGCAGGGTCGCGGTTCAGCCAGTAGTGGTAGGAGGGCAGGTCGAACTGGCACACGCCCCCTGGAATGGCTGCCCGGCTGCGGATGCTCATCAGCCACTCGTTCTCGCGCAGGTACTGGCCGATCTTGCCCGCCATCGCGAGCAGCCCGGTCGAAGCCTGCTCGATCTCGTACAGCGCGCCGGCAAGGGCCTCTTCGGAGATGTCGGGGTTATTGCGGAAAGACATCAGGATCTGGCGCTGGCGCTCGAGTTCCTGCACGAGGTCGACCTTGAGATCGGCGCGGCCGGCGACTTCGAGCGTCTCGAAGACGCCGAGCAGTGCGACATGATGGTCCTGCGGTGCGACGCCCGAGGTGAAGTGGGCAATCTTGAGGAACAGGTCCTCCAGGCGCAGCAGGGTGCGGATGCGCTCGTTGAGAGGATATTCGTAGCTAATCACCGCAGCGTGTCCGCCTGTATCGCGCCTTTTCTGTATCGCGTCGATGATAGCACAGGCCCCTGACGGCCACGGCCGGGCACCGTCTCAGTGCGCTGTCGCGGCAGCGAGGTAGCGCTGGTGCAGGCGCTCGACCTGCGCCTGCAGGGACGCCAGCGTACCGGCGTTGTCGATCACCTCGTCGGCGGCGGCGAGGCGCTGCGCGCGCGTGGCCTGGGCGCCGATGATGGCGCGGATCTGCTCGTCGGCGAGGCCGCTGCGGGCGCGTACGCGCTCGAGCTGCAGCGCTTCGGGGCAGTCCACCACGCAGACGCGGTCGCAGCGCTCGCGGTAGCCGCCTGCCTCGATCAGCAGCGGTACCGCCAGGATCACGTAGGGGCCGGTCGCGGCGAGACAGTCGCGGGCGCTCTCGCGGCGGATCATCGGGTGCAGGATGGCTTCGAGCCGGCGGCGTGCATCCGGGTCACGGAAGGCGAGCGCGCGCATCGCGGCGCGATCCAGGCTGCCGTCGGGGGCCACCATCGCGTCGCCGAAAGCCTCGCGGATGGCCTCGATCGCACCTCCTCCGGGTGCGGTGAGCGCGCGCGCGATCAGATCGGTGTCGACAACGCTCGCACCGAGGCGGGCGAAGTGGTCGGTGGCGGCACTCTTGCCGCTGCCAATGCCGCCAGTCAGGCCGACGATGTAGGGGCGCCGTGGAGGGGCGGACATATCATTCTCCGTTGCGAGCCGCGCTGGCGCGCGGATCGGTGATGGCGTTACTCGACATCGCTTCTCACGCGCGCGCCGCGATCAGCGCGCGCAGGGCTGGCGTTTGGCGCGCACACCCGGCGCCGCCGATTCGACGATGCGCAGCTCGTTCGAGGGCACGTTGGCCTGGATGCGGTAGCTGTTCGCCATGCGCGGCTCGATGCCAGCATCTTCGACCCCCTTGGCGCGCAACTGGCCAAGCAGCACGCGGGCACGGCTTTCGGTCTTGAACAAGCCGAGGGACACCGCATGCTGGGTCGGCCCCGCCTCCTGCACGATGAAAGTGTCGGCAACGCCGAGCAGGTTGAGCTCGACCACGCGGCGTTCGGCCTCGGCTCGACTGCGCTGTGGCGGGAGGCGGACCCACCAGGCCTCCGGCGTCTCGCTTCGGCTGCGCACCGGCGTGATGCCGATGCGACGCAGACGCTGGGTCAGACGGTCGGCCTCGCCGGCGGTGAGGTCGCCCCAGGCGTGGCAGAGCGCAGGTGGCGGCGGCGAGGGGGCGGGCACCACGGCCGCTTCGGCCGGTTGCAGCGGACCGGGCGCGGGCCACTCGCCAGCGGGGGCCGCGATGGACGCAGGCGCGGCCGCGTCCACAGCGCGCGCTGCGGCGGCCTCGTCGGCGATGGCTGGCGCCGGCGCGGAGGCGTCTGCGGTCGGCGCGAGCGCCTCCGCGGAGACTGGCGGGGACGCTGCAGGCTCGGTGAAGGCGGGCACTTCCGCCGCCGGCACCGGGAGCGGCTGCCCCGGGGCGGCCAGCGAAAGCCCGGTGCCGGCCGCCTCGCCGGCGAGACGGATACGCTCCGGGTGCAGTTGCGCGGCGATCCGCCCCGCCTCACCGGCAGGGGGGCCGTTGGCGAGCCAGCCGATCACTGCGGCGAACGCCAGGGCGTTGAGCGCCAGTAGCAGGATGATCAGGAAGCGCAGGATCGTCATGCATTCACGCGTACGAAGTTCGTGGGAGGGGTGCCGGCCTTCGCAGGCAGCGCTGCCGCCGTCGACCAAGACGCCCTCGGGGGCGCTCAGCCTACCCTGGGCAGGTGCGCGAGCGAGCGTGCAACTGCTTCTTCCGGGTAGTCGTAGTCTTCGAGCTTGCCGGCGAAGTAGCGCTCGAATGAACTCATGTCGAAGTGGCCGTGACCGGTGAGGTTGAACAGGATGGTCTTCGCCTCGCCGCTGGCCTTGCACTTGAGCGCCTCGTCGATTGCCTGGCGAATCGCGTGGCAGGACTCCGGCGCCGGGATGATGCCTTCGGCGCGCGCGAACTGCACGCCGGCTTCGAAGGTGGCGAGCTGCGGCACTGCGGCGGCCTCGATCAGGCCGGCGTGCAGCAGGTGCGACACCAGCGGCGAATCGCCGTGGTAGCGCAGGCCGCCGGCGTGGATGCCTGGCGGCATGAAGTCGTGGCCGAGCGTGTACATCTTCATCAGCGGCGTGAAGCCGGAGGCATCGCCGAAGTCATAGGCATACTGGCCTTTGGTGAGCGTCGGGCACGAGGTCGGCTCGACCGCAACGCAGCGCAGGCCGTCGGCGCGCTTGTCGCCCGCGGCCTTGTCGGCGAGGAAGGGAAATGCGATGCCGGCGAAGCTGGAGCCGCCGCCGCAGGGCCCAATCACCACGTCGGGGTAGAGGCCGATCTTGTCGAACTGCTTCTTGGCCTCGAGGCCGATGATGCTCTGGTGCAGGACGACGTGGTTGAGCACCGAGCCGAGGGTGTAGTTGGTGTCGGCGCGGCTTGCGGCCTCTTCCACCGCCTCGGAGATGGCGATGCCGAGCGAGCCCTGGTTGTCGGGGTCTTCGGCGAGCAGGCGACGACCGGTCTCGGTGATGTTCGACGGGCTGGCGAACACCTCGGCGCCCCAGGTCTGCATCATCAGGCGGCGGTAGGGTTTCTGCTCGTAGCTGACCTTCACCATGTAGACGCGCACGTCGAGCCCGAACATCTGGCCGGCGAAGGCGATCGACGAGCCCCACTGGCCGGCGCCGGTCTCGGTGGTCAGGCGCTTGATGCCCGCCTGCTTGTTGTAGAACGCCTGCGGCACCGCCGAGTTGGGCTTGTGCGAGCCCGCTGGCGACACGCCTTCATACTTGAAGAAAATTTTCGCCGGCGTGCCGAGCGCCTGCTCCAGGCGCACCGCACGCACCAGCGGGCTCGGCCGCCACAGGCGGTAGATCTCGCGTACTTCCTGGGGGATCGCGATCCAGCGCTGGGTGCTCATCTCCTGCTCGAGGATGGCGCCCGGGAAGATCGCGCCCATCTGCTCGGGCGTCGCCGGCTTGCCCTCGGGGCCGAGCGGCGGCGCGAGCGGGCTCGGCAGGTCGGCGGCGACGTTGTACCAGTGAGTGGGAATATCGGCGGCATCGAGCAGGATGCGGGTGGCTTCCATCGTGGGTCTCCCTCGTATTGATTGTCAGCGTGTCGTCTGGGCAGGCAGGGTGGCGACCGTGCCGAGGCCGGTCAGGACCAGGTTGTCGGTGCGCCGTAGCGGGATCTCGAGCAGGTCGACAAAGGTGTCGGCTGCGCCACCGCCGAGCAGGCAGCGTGCGTCGGGTGCATCGGCGATCTGGCGAAACATGCGCTCGATCGCACCAGCCTGGGCCTGCAGGCAGCCGGAGCGGATCGCATCCACCGTGCGTCGCGGCTGCAGCGCAAAGCGCCCCTCGGCGAGCGGCAGTTGTGCGGTGCCGCGGGCGAGTGCCTGCTGCATCAGCTCGACCCCGGGCAGGATCAGGCCGCCGAGGAATTCACCGGCGGCCGACAGCAGGTCGACCGTGGTTGCGGTGCCTGCAGTCACCACCAGGCAGGGGCCGGCATGACTGTGGTGTGCGCCGATCAGCGCCGCCCAGCGGTCGGCACCGAGGCGAGCGGGCGTGTCGTAGAGGTTGCGCACGCCGGCACAGTTGGCTTCCGGGGTCAGCCAGTCCACACGCAGCGGTGCGCACGCCGCTGCGATGCGGGCGGCGACGGTCGTGCCCGCGACGTTGCAGCCGCAGGCGCGCGCCAGCTTCGGCCAGGCGCGGCAGGCGGTGGCAAGCATGTCGATCTCGGCGTGACCGACCGCGCCCTCGGCGAGTGCCGCATGCGGAGCGTCAGCGGCGATCACCCGCCACTTCACGCGGGTGTTGCCGGCGTCGATGAGCAGGATCACGGGGTGCCTCCGGTGAGCGGGCGCAGCGACACGTCGCCAGCAAGCACGCGCTGCATGCCGGATTCGGTCTGCAGCAGGAGCGCGCCGTCGTCATCGACTCCGGTGCAGATCCCGAACTGCGTCGAGCCCTCGCCGGCGATCGCGACCGGCAGCCCGGCGAACGCGTTGCGTTGCTCCCAGGCGCCGCGCAGCGCCGGAAAGCCGGCAATGGCGTAGGTGTCGAACAGGTGGAGGAGTTCGGCGAGGAGGGTGGCGAGCACGGCAGACCGCGAGGGCGGCGCGGCGTCGAGCGCGCGCGCGAGGTCAGTGACGCCGGTCTGCCCAGGGAAGTGCGCATCGGCCGGCAGGCGCAGATTCAGGCCGATACCGATCACGGCTGCCGGCGGTCGGCCGCGCGTCGGTAGCAGTTCGACCAGGATGCCCGCGAGCTTTTCGCCATGCACCAGCACATCGTTCGGCCATTTGAGTTGCACGCCCTGCACGCCCAGCGCTTCGAGCGCACGCGCGAGCGCAAGTCCGGAGGTGAGCGAAAGGCCAGCCGGCGCCGGCGCACCCGGTTCGAAACGCCACAGCACCGAGAAGGTCAGGCTGGCGCCTTGCCATGACTGCCACTGCCGCCCGCGACGGCCGCGCCCGGCGGTCTGGCGGTCGGCGACCAGCACGTGCACCCGGCCATCGTCGGGCGGTGGGGCGTCAACGAGGCGGGCGTTGGTCGAATCGCAGCTTTCCACCCATTCGATGGCGAAGTTTTGCGCAAGCGCGCCGAGGTGGAAGGCCAGTTCGGTCGCGGAAGCGCTCGCCGAAGGCGTGGACGGGGTGGTGGAGGACAAGTGGAGGCGTTGCAGATCGAAAAGCGCATTATCCGCCAAGACTGTCCGGTATGCGCCTTCCGCCGCACCGACGTGATGGCGATCGCAAGATGTCTGCCATGCAGGTTGGGCGCTGCCGCATGAGATGTGCGCCTTTTGGCGCTCGTGCATGAGGAAGGGCGGGACGCTCAGCGCGCGCTTTCCTCCCCGTCCGCAGCGCGCTCCTCGTCCATTCCCAGCTCCTGGATTTTGCGGCTGATCGTGTTGCGGCCGATGCCGAGCAGTTGCGCGGCCTCGATGCGGCGGCCGCCGGTGGCGGCCAGGGCGCGGCGGATCAGGGTGCGCTCGACCTCGCGGGTCAGGCGGTCGAAGACCTCCCCCGGGTGCGAGGCGATCAGGCGGTCGGCGTCGGCGCCGAGGCCGTCGGTCCAGTTGGTCGGCATCTCGCGTCCGGGCTGCTCGCGCATCTCCGGGGGCAGGTCGGCCACCTCGATCACCTGCGCCGGGGCCATCACGGTAAGCCAGTGACACAGGTTCTCGAGCTGGCGCACGTTGCCGGGGAAGGGCTGGCTCTGCAGATATTCGAGGGTCGCCTCGGAGATGCGCTTGCGCTCCACGCCGAGGTCCTGTGCGCTCTTTTGCAGGAAGTGGCGCACCAGCAGCGGGATGTCCGTGTGCCGTTCGCGCAGCGGCGGCAGACGCAGGCGGATGACGTTGAGGCGGTGGAAGAGGTCCTCGCGGAACAGGCCCTGGCGCACGCGCTCTTCGAGGTCCTGGTGGGTGGCGGCGATCACCCGCACATTGGCGCGGATCGGCTGCTGACCGCCGACGCGGTAGAAGTGGCCGTCGGAGAGCACGCGCAAGAGCCGCGTCTGCAGCTCGGCCGGCATGTCGCCGATCTCGTCGAGGAACAGGGTGCCGCCGTCGGCCTGCTCGAAACGGCCGCGGCGCTGGGTGGCGGCGCCGGTGAAGGCGCCGCGCTCGTGGCCGAAGAGTTCGGATTCGAGCAGATCGCGCGGGATCGCCGCGGTGTTGATGGCGATGAAGGGCGCGTCGCGGCGTGGGCTGTGGCGGTGCAGGGCGCGCGCGACCAGCTCCTTGCCGCTGCCGGACTCGCCGTTGATCAGCACGGTGGCGTGCGAGTGGGCCAGCCGGCCGATGGCGCGGAAGACTTCCTGCATCGCCGGGGCCTGGCCGAGGATCTCGGGGGCGAGCGAGGTCTCCTCGGCGGCACCATTCTGGTGCGCGCCCTGCTCCAGTGCGCGGCGAACCAGCGCCACGGCCTGGTCCACGTCGAAGGGCTTGGGCAGGTATTCGAACGCGCCCCCCTGGAAGGCCGCGACCGCACTGTCCAGGTCGGAGTACGCGGTCATGATGATCACCGGCAGCTGGGGATGGCGCTCCTTGACCTTTTGCAGCAGGTCGAGCCCGGACTCGCCGGGCATGCGGATGTCCGACAGCAGGGCGGCGGGCGGCTGTGGCGTGCGTTCGAGCTCGGCGAGCGCGTCGCTGGCCGAGCTGAAGCTGGCGTGGTCGATGCCCTCGCGGCCGAGGGCCTTTTCAAGCACCCAGCGGATGGAGCGGTCGTCGTCGATGATCCAGACGGTGTTCATGGTGTATGCACTATTATGGTGCGCTCAGGCGCGCTCGGTAATCGGCAGCAGGATCGTGAAGCAGGTGCGCCCTGGGCGGCTGTCCACCTCGATCATGCCCTGGTGTTGTTCGATGAAGCTCTGCGCCAGCGACAGGCCCAGCCCGCTGCCGCCTTCCCGCCCCGAGACCAGCGGATAGAAGATCCGGTCGCGGAGCTCCGCCGGAATGCCGGGGCCGTTGTCGATCACATGCAATTCCAGTGCCAGCTTGTAGCGCCGCTTTGCCAGCGTGACCTGGCGTGCGATCCGGGTGCGCAGGCGGATCTCGCCGCGACCCTCGAGCGCCTGGGCCGCGTTGCGCACGATGTTCAACACCGCCTGGATGAGCTGCTCACGGTCGGCAGTGAGCTCGGGCAGGCTGAGGTCGTAGTCGCGGCGAATCTGGATTGCGGGGAACTCTGCGGCGATCAGGCGACCGACGCGCTCGAGCACGTCGTGGATGTTGAGCGTGGCCGGCCGCATCATGCAGCGTGAGCTCAGCAGCCGGTTCATCAGGTCCTGCAGGCGGTCTGCCTCGGCGATGATGACGTCGGTGAATTCGCGCAGTTGCGGATCGTCGAGCTCGTGCTGCAGCAGTTGCGCCGAGCCGCGGATGCCGCCAAGCGGGTTCTTGATCTCGTGTGCGAGATTGCGGATCAGTTCCCGGTTGGCCTGCTGCTGGTGCAGCAGCTGTTCTTCGCGTGCGACCCGCAGCTGGGCGTCGATAGGACGGAACTCGAGCAGCAGGCGCACACCGTCGGTGTCGACCGGCGTCACCGTGCAGTCAAGCCGGATCGGCTCGGCCTCGCTGCGCTGCACGGTGATGTCCTGACCGGTGTAGCTCCAGTTGGTGCGCAGCGCCTTGTCGAGTGCGGCGCCCAGCCCAGGCGGCGCCCCGAGCAGGCGCTCGAGCGGCTGACCGAGCAGTTTGCGCTGGCTGATCGCGAACAGGTTCTCGGCGCCGGGATTGAGGTAACGGATGACCAGCCCGGCGTCGACGAGCACGACCGCCGATGACAGTAGCTCCAGGCCGGCGAAGGGGCGGTCTGCGGTGCGGGTGGGGGGCGATGGCATGGGCGCGTCCTGTTGTTTCGCGGTACACACGCAAGATGCGCGCCAGACACGGGTCATCGCAGGCCGGAGATCTCCCGGCGCAGCGCTTCGATGTTGCGCTTGTGCAGTTCGACCTTGTCCTTGAACGGCTGTACGCGGTCGAGCATCTTCTGGTAGTTGCGCTCGTCGCCGAGGCGGATCGCTTCCTGCTCGGCGAGCGCCTTCTCGGCCTCGGCCAGCTTCTGCTCTTCGGTCTGCAGTTCCTGCTGTAACACCTGGCGGCGGGCGTCGTCGCGGCCGCGCTGTTCGTTGGGGCTTACCCGCGGAAAGTCCGTGGATTGAGGTGTTTCACGCGGCCCAGCGGTGGTCGGGCGGTGGGCGGGGGCTGGTACGGATGACACCGGCTGGTCCGACTGCAGGCGCACGCAGCCGCGCACGAGCGCACGGTCGTTGGTATAGGTGACGCGCCCGTTGGCGTCGGTGCACTTGTAGATGTCGGCATGGGCCGGCAGGGCAAGGCCGGCGAGCAGGAGCAGCGGAAGGAGTCGAAACGGTCGCATGCGCTTGTCCGGAGGGTCGCGGGGAGCGGCGACTTGTGGTTCGCGTGCCGCCATCCTTGCGGAGTGAAGCCCGATTAGAACCCAGAAAAAAGGGACGGGCAACGCCCGTCCCTCGTACTTCGCGCGCTGCTGCCCGGATCAGAGGCTGTAGTACATGTCGAACTCCACCGGGTGGGTGGTGATGCGCATGCGGTCGACCTCTTCCATCTTCAGCGCAATGTAGGCGTCGATGAAGTCGTTCGAGAACACGCCGCCACGGGTGAGGAACTCGCGGTCCTTGTCCAGGTAATCCAGCGCCTGCTCGAGGCTGGTGCACACGGTCGGGATCAGTGCATCTTCTTCCGGCGGCAGGTCGTAGAGGTTCTTGTCGGCCGGGTCACCCGGGTGGATCTTGTTCTGGATGCCGTCCAGGCCCGCCATCATCAGCGCCGCGAAGCACATGTAGGGGTTGGCCAGGGGATCCGGGAAGCGCGACTCGATGCGGCGGCCCTTCGGGTTGGCGACGTAGGGGATGCGGATCGAGGCCGAGCGGTTGCGGGCCGAGTAGGCCAGCTTGGTCGGGGCTTCGTAGTGCGGCACCAGGCGCTTGTAAGAGTTGGTGCCCGGGTTGGTGATCGCGTTCAGCGCGCGGGCGTGCTTGATGATGCCGCCGATGTAGTACAGCGCGGTCTCGGACAGGCCGGCGTAGCCGTTGCCCGCGAACAGGTTCTTGCCGTCCTTCCAGATCGACTGGTGCACGTGCATGCCGG
>Ga0209573_1003995_pt1 | contig 15221 bp, 16 predicted proteins | sample TNRBio252014_DNA_FD_185870 | JGI IMG/M metagenome (GOLD analysis project Ga0209573, IMG submission 185870) | Wastewater treatment Type I Accumulibacter community from EBPR Bioreactor in Madison, WI, USA - TNR Reactor_6/25/2014_ DNA (SPAdes)... | ecosystem: Engineered > Bioreactor > EBPR >...
GTCAAGTCTGGTTCACCGCCTCCAGCACCGCGAGTGTCTCTTGGGCGCAGCGCTGCCAGGAAAAACGGCGCAGATTGGCAAAACCAGCCGCACGCAGCCGCTGGCGCAGCGTTTCGTCTTCTGCCAGGCGCAGCAGGCCGGCTGCGATGGCAGCGCTGTCGAGCGGATCGACCAGCAGCGCGCCGTCGCCGGCCACCTCGGGCAGCGATGAGCTGTTGGCCGCCAGCACGGGCGCGCCGCAGGCCTGCGCCTCCAGCACGGGAAAGCCAAAGCCCTCGTACAGGGAAGGGAAGGCAAAGCAGAGTGCGCTGCTGAGCAGTGCCGGCAAGTCTGTGTCGGCTACAAAACCAGGAAAACGGACGGCGTCTTGCAGGCCCAACGCCGCAACGCGCTGGAAGATTGGATCGGCCAGCCAGCCGCGCTTGCCGGCCAGCACGAGCTGCAGGTCGGGCCGCTGCTGGCGCGCCAGCGCAAAGGCGTCGACCAGACGCACCAGATTCTTGCGCGGCTGCAACGTGCCGACGTAGACAATGGCCGGCGCGGCTGGCTCGCCCTGCCGCCAAAGCCCCAGACGCCGCTGCACCTCGGCGATGCGCTGCGGGTCGTCCACCGGCGCAAGCGTCTCGTCGCGTCCCAGATGGACGACTGTCACCTGATCCGCCGCGACGCCAGTGAAGCGCACCAGGTCGTCCTTGGTGGCCTGCGAGTCGGCCAATACGTGGGCCGCGCTGCGGGCGTTGAAACGGGTGCTGAGGTCGAGATACACCCGGTCGAGGGTTTTGTGCGCCTCAGGAAAATAGCGGTAGCCCAGGTCGTGCACCGTCACCACGCTGCGGCGCGGGTGCAGCGCGGGCAGGACGTGCGAGGGCACGAACAGCACTTGGGGCGGATGGGTCGTGACCTCGACGCTCAGGCGGGCATGGGTCCACAGCCTGGGAAACGGAATCACGCGCAGCTCGGACTGGCTGCGATTGACGGCCTGGTCCGGCAGATCGAACAGCCCGGCCGGCGGCCGCTGCGGACAATAAAGACGAAAACGATGCCCGCTGCCCAGCGCCAACAGATGGCGGATAAGTTGCCGGGAGTAGTTCTCGGTGCCGGTGCGCTGTGCTCGCAGCGCCCGGCTGGCGTCGATTCCGATCAGCATGGTTGGGTGAGCCGTAACGGCTGCCGACGGATTATAGCACGGCCTTCCAGGCGGGTCAACAGGGGGCCGTCACGAAATCGGCTACCTGGCGCTGGCTGTGATACAATGGGCCGGCTAACAATGACTGGCAGGCGCCAGACATGACATTTCTTCCGGGAAATGTCATGTCTGCTTGGCACTGAGGCGCTAGACATGACATTTCTCAGAAGAAATGTCATGTCTGCGTGTCACATCCCATCACCACGGAGCAGACCCATGCGAGCAGTCGATATCATCGTCCGTAAGCGCGATGGCGCTGAACTTAGCGCTGAAGAGATCGAGTTCTTCATCGAGGGCTACGCCAAGGGCGCGATCCCCGACTACCAGGCGGCGGCCTGGGCAATGGCCATCTACTTCCAGGGCATGAGCGACGCCGAGGCGACTGCGCTGACCCTGGCTATGCTGCACTCTGGCCAGCAACTCGACCTGCGCCATCTGTTCCCGCCTGGCTCCGTGATTGTCGACAAACACTCCACCGGCGGCGTGGGCGACAAGACCACGCTGGCGCTGGCGCCGCTGGTGGCCAGCCTGGGGCTGCCGGTGGGCAAGTTGAGTGGCCGTGGCCTGGGCTTCTCCGGCGGCACCATCGACAAGCTGGAGAGCATCGCCGGCTTCAGCGTGGACATCAGCAGCGAGCAGTTCATGCGCCAGTTGAGCGAGATCGGTGTGGTGCTGGGCAGCCAGACGGCCGAGCTGGCCCCGGCCGACGGCAAGCTGTACGCGCTGCGCGACGTGACCGGCACCGTGCCCGTGCTGCCGCTGATCGCCTCGTCGATCATGTCCAAGAAGCTGGCCTCCGGCGCCGACGCCATCGTGCTGGACGTCAAAGTCGGCCAGGGCGCGTTCATGCACGACCTGGAGGAGGCGTCGCACCTGGCGCAGTTGATGGTAGGCATCGGGCGCAACGCGGGCCGGCGCATGGCGGCTGTGATCAGCGCTATGGACCAACCGCTGGGCCGGACGGTGGGCAACGCGTTGGAGCTGAAGGAAGCGATCGATGTGCTGCACGGCCACGGCCCGGAGGACTTCACCCAGTTGGTAGTCACTCTGGCCGGCGAGATGCTGCGGCTGGGGGGCCGGCCCGGCACGCGCGAGGAGCTGCAAGCGCTGGCCAGGGTACAACTGCTCAACGGCCAGGCCTGGAACAAGTTCCACCAACTAATCGCTGCCCAAGGCGGCGACGTGGCCATGATCGACGACCCGGCGCTGCTGCCGGCCGCGCCCATCGTCGAGCCAGCGCTGGCGCCGGGCAGCGGCTGGGTGGCTGAACTGCGCGCCGATCAGGTGGGGCTGGTAGCCGTGGCATTGGGCGGCGGACGCCAGAAGAAGGATGATCGCATCGACCACGCCGTCGGTGTGGTGCTGGAGGCCAAGATCGGCGACGCGGTCGAGGCTGGCCAGCCGCTGTGCTGGATCCACGCCCCCGACGAAAAGCGTCTGGCCGAAGCCCGCCGCCGCCTGCTGCTGTCAGCCTACTGCATCAGCGAGAGCCCGCCCGCGCCGCAGGTGTTGATCCACAAGATCATTGAGTGAATGATGAATGATGAATGATGAATGATGAATGATGAATCCAGAACCAGATTCCGGATTCATCGTTCATCATTCATCATTCATCATTCATCATTTACCTCACTACGCTCCCAGATCCGCCAGCCCCTTGCCCTGGATGCGGCGCGCCACCCAGACCATCAAGCGGTCGGCCACCTCGTCCTTGCTGAGCAGCGGCCAGGGCAGCACATCGCCCCATTTGTCCAGCAGCGTGACCTGGTTGGTCTCGGTGCCGAAGCCGCTGTGCGGCGCGGAAACATCGTTGACCAGGATCAAATCGAGCTTCTTGGACTCCAACTTGGCCTTGGCGTTGGCCAGCAGGTCCTCGGTCTCAGCGGCAAAACCGACCATGACCGCGGGCTGGCCCGTGCGCTCCCGCTGTGCGCCGATCTCGCCCAGGATGTCGGGGTTGCGCAGCAGTTCGATCTCCAGGCTGCCGCTCTTCTTCTTGATTTTCTGGTCGGCCACCGTGGCGGGGCGGTAATCGGCCACGGCCGCGGCGCCGATCAGCACATCGGTGCGCGGCAGCAGGTCGAAGGCGGCGTCGCGCATCGCGGCGGCGGTGCGCACTGGCACGCTGGCAACGCCAAAGGGCACCGTCACCTGCAAGGGGGAGTGGATGATCGTCACCTCTGCGCCAAAGTCGCGCGCGGAGGTGGCCAGGGCAATACCCATCTTGCCAGTGGAACGGTTGCTGATGAAGCGCACCGGGTCCAGCGGCTCCTGCGTGCCGCCCACCGTGATCACCACATGCACGCCCGCCAACGGGCCATTGCGGCCCAGCACCCTGCGCGCCATCTCGATGATCTGGGGCGGCTCGGCCATGCGGCCCATGCCGACCGCGCCCGAGGCCAGCCGGCCCTCCATCGGCCCAACCACGAACGCGCCGCGCTGCACCAAGGCCCGAATGTGCTCCTGCGTGGCCGGATTGAGCCACATGCCGGTCTCCATGGCCGGCGCCAGCAGCAGCGGGCCGCGGCTGGCCAGCGCGGTGGCGCTGAGGGGGTCGTCGGCCAGTCCCAGCGCCAGCTTGGCAATCGTATTGGCAGTAGCCGGCGCGACCAAGAACAGATCAGCCTCGCGCGCCAGCGCCACATGCATGATTTGCCCGTGGCCGAGCGACCACAGATCGGTCGTCACCGGGCGGCCAGTGAGCGCCGAGAAACTCAGCGGCGCAACGAACTTCTGCGCCGCCTCGGTCATGAGCACATCCACCTGCGCGCCAGCCTGGGTCAGCCGGCTGGCCACGGTCACGGCCTTGTAGGCAGCGATGCCGCCCGTAACGCCCAACAGGATGCGCTTGCCGCGCAGCACGCGCACGGTATGGTGACTTTCCACGTTGATTACTCCTTGCTAGCGGCTTTCGTTACAGCGGGCACTTGCACTGCACAGAGGCCATTTTACCACCAGGGGACAATCCAGACAAGACGCGTTGACGGTCCGCTGGCTTGATGCTATAATTGCGCTGTTCAGACCGACTCTTCCGCCTCAGCGTTGCCCCACGGAGGTCCACCGATGCCAGCACCGATTCGACTGCTTGCTCAACCCCAAGACGATCAACGCACTGTTCACTTCTATGCGGCGTTTCCTGCGCCCACTCCCGACGCGCCGCCCGACTGCCGGCCGGCCGGCCTGTTTACCGGCGACCCCAAGACCGGCGCTGAACGGGCCAAGATCGCCGAATTGAACCTGTGCGCGCCTACAGCCGTCACGTGGCACGCCGACAGCCGGGTCGAGCTGGGCAGCTACACCTACGCCTCGCCCGGCCGCCAGGCTGCCCACCTGCGCTGGGGCGAAACGATTGTTGCAGCCGACTTTGAATTGGATGCGCCGCTGACGGCCCTGGAAAGCGCCTTGCCCACGTTGGCGTTGTTCGTGGTCAAGCCGGTGGCTGACCAGCCGTTGGAGGCTGCCATCCGGTTTGAGGTGCTCGGCCTGCACGCCGAGCAGCAACTGCGCATCGACGCCGGCGCGGGCCAGGTCTATCTGGTCGCCGGCGCCGACGGGCCGGACCAACAGGTGGAATGGCTGGCCAGCTATGACAAAGCCGGTGAATACACCGTGGCCATCGACCTGGTGGACGGCGAAGGCTATTGGCTGGCTACGCTGGCCCAAAACCCGTTGGAGCTAGCCCCGCCGATCGAGCCGCTGCTGCCAGAGCCAGAGCCGGAACCGGAGAAGCCCGCTGCGCCGGTGACGCCGCTGCCAGAGGTCGGCGAGCCAGCTACCTCCAATCCACCCTGGCTGCCCTACCGCTATGTACGGCCAACCTGGAGCGGGGTGCGCACCTATACGACGCCAGGCGGCAGCCGCGTGGCGCGCACGCTGGCCCTGGGTACCTACCTGGCGATTCAAAACGAGGCCATCGCGGCCGGCCAGGTGTGGCATCAGTCGACCCAGGGCGACTGGGTGGCGGCCAGCGCCGTGGCTCAGGTGACGCCTTCCAGCCTGCGGGGTGTCGAGCTAGGGACCGCTGCTCCGCCCCCGCCCCCGCCGCCGCCCGGCGGCCTGCGCTACGGCGTGGTGACGGCCGCGCTGCTCAATGTGCGCGCCCGGCCCGGCGTCAGCCCCGACAACCCGCCGATTGCCCAGCTGCCCAGCGGCGCCCAGGTGACCATCCACGAAGAGCGGCTGGTGGACGGTGCGGCCTGGTACCGCATCGGCGACAACCGCTGGGTGCATGGCGGCTACGTGCGCCTGATCCAGGAGCCGCCGCCGCCCAGCCTGCGCCGCGGCGTCGTCACCGCCGACGTGCTCAATGTGCGCTCGCAGCCCGGCGTCGGCTACCCGCTGGTCGATCAACTGCGGCTGGGCGCGGAGGTGACGATCTACGAGGAGCAGCCGGCAGCCGGCGTGCCTTGGTACCGCATCGGGGTTGGCCGCTGGGTGCATAGCGGCTGGGTGCGCATCCTGCCGGCTGAGCTGGCCGCGCAGGCGCTGGCCGTCGCAGCCTCGGGGCCTGCGCTGCCGGTGGGCTGGGTGGTCTCGGCGTCGCTCAACGTGCGCGCCCGGCCCGGCGTCTCGCCCGACAATCCCCCCATCGACGAGGTGTTGCACAATCAGCGGCTGGATATTCTGGAGACGCGCACGGTGGACGGCGCGCGCTGGTACCGCATCGGCGCCGAGCGCTGGGTGCTGGGCCAATGGGTGGCGGCCGCCTTGCCCAAGGCGCGGCCGGCCAGCATTCGCGCTAACGAGCGCTGGGTCGGCGTCAACTTGGGGCAGCAGACGGCCGTGGCTTACGAAGGCGACACGCCGGTCTACGCGGCCATGGTGGCCAGCGGTCTGCCCACGACGCCGACGGTGCAGGGGATTTTCCGCACCTGGCAGCGGCTGGCCAGCGGCAAGATGTCAGGCGGCAGCGCGGCCACGGGCGGCTACTACTACCTGGAAGGCGTCACCTGGACCTGCTATTTCTATTCCGGCTACGCGCTGCACACGGCCTACTGGCACGACGCCTTTGGCCGGCCGCGCAGCCACGGCTGCGTCAACTTCAGCCCCTACGATGCCTGGTGGATTTTCCAATGGAGTGCGCCCGGCGGGGCCAACAGCCCGGCCGTGTACGTCTATGCGGGGTAATGGGGAGTGGCAGGTTGCAGGTTGCAGGTTGCAGGTTGCAGGTTGCACGTGGTACGCGGAGTTCGCACGCCCACGTGCGAACGGGCCAGGCAACACGCGCAGTTCACACGCCCACGTGCGAACGGGCAGAGAGGACGCGAATTGCCAAGCCAGGCGGGTGTGTGTGCAGACCTGCCCGGCTTGGCAATTCGTTCTACGACCCGCTGTCAGAGGAATCGTCTTGGGATGAGCTAGCGCTGCCTGCCGCGCGGTTGCCGCCCGGCTTGTGCGAGATACGCCACAGGGCATAGAGCCCCGCTGCCAGCACCACGACAACCAACACCACCGGGACAACGTAGTCACTCGCGTCTGCCCCGGTCTCCTCGGCCGCCGGCGCGGGCGTCGCCGTGGGCTGCTCGACTGCTGCGGTGGGGCTTGCCACGGTCGGCTGGGCCGCGGGCGGCGGGCTGGTGTCAGAGCCGGGCAGCGCCTGGCCACCGGGTCCAGCAAGCTGCACGCGGCTGAGGGTGGCCGTGAAGTCGGCTGGCTGGACCACGCGCCAGGTGATGGTGGCCAGGACACCGGACCCTTCAGCGCCTGGCTGGTCCTGTGCGCCCAAGGTAAAGCCGCCGTAGACCACTCGGCCGCTGGCTGCGTCGCGCAGGTCAGGGCCCAGCGGCTGGGGGCTGCGGCCGGTGCTGCTCAGAAAAGGGCCCAGCTCGATGGAGTCCACGGCAAAGGCCGCGGGATCGAAGTTGACGTCGAACTGGAAGCCCAGCAGGTCCTTGGTGTTCTCCACCGTGACGTCGGTGGTAAAGGTCTCCCCCTCAACCGGGACGAAGGCCACGGGCTGAAGGGTCACAGTGGCAGCTTCCTGCGCAAGAGATGTGACGGTGGGCAGGGCCAGAAGGGCCAGCAGCAGAAGCAAGGCGATGGGTCGGCTGAAGCGCATAGGATGCTCCCGATGACGAAGTCTGGACACAAACAGGGGCAGCCGGGATGGCTGCCCCTGTGGTCTGGAGACGGAAGAGAAGCTCAGCTCTTGCGGCGCAGCAGCGCGTAAGCGCCGCCGGCAGCCACAGCAGCCGCACCGGCCAGCAGCGGCCAGGCAGCCGCGGCAAACGGAGCCGGGCTGTCCGTGGCGGCGTCGAAGCCGGCCATGGTGACGGCGGTGGGTGCGCACATGGCGGTACCGTCAGTCAAATCGGAATCTTGGAAGAAGTACTCGGAATTGCTGCGATCAACAATCTGAGCTACGGGAACTCCATACACATCATCACCGCTATCCAAGTCCATAACAAAACCACCTGATACTGATGGACAGCTGGCAAAAGAGAGTGTAGCTAGCAGGACGTTACTCCCAGTGACACTAGATGCTGGAAATGAGGTAGTGCAGCCGCCATTAAGAAAGACGCCTCGGTCACCGGTCATTCCTGGGGCACTAGGCTGGTTAGGACTTATTGATGCATTGAATCCACAGTTCAAGGCCAGCCAGCTAGGTCCCGCAACTGCAGTAATGGTCGGATAGGGTGCCGTAACAGAGGGAGGGAATCGGAAATAGATATCCCACGAGATCGCACCATTGTTCGCTTGACCGCCACCGTTCTCAATGCCGTCAGCTCGAATCTCTGCAGTTGTCGCACTTGTGGTTACCCAGCGCAAAGTTGGAGTACCGGGCGCTGCAGGAGCAGCGGTCACTGAAGTAGCCAACACGAGAAGAGCGATTGAAGACAACAAAACTGCGAAAAAACGTCGGTTCATAATGAAGCCTTGCTCCTTAATTGTGTGCCTTGCCCAACCGGCTAATTGACACAGACTGCCGCCACGGATTGGTTCAACTTGGCAAGGACCGCATTAACATCAGCTGAGCTGACAAGTGGTCCACCCAAAGATGTGTCATAACGATAGTTTGGACCACACGATCCGCCAACAGGTTGGTTTAGCACAGCAAGTACAGCGTTCACGTCTGCAGAGCTGACCAACGGCCCGCCGCCACTTGTGTCAAAACGACTGAACACGCTCACCGAACTGCCAGTCTGCCCCGTCAGCCCGATCACGCCGCCGTTGATGTCCACCAACTGCGTCTCCGACATGGTGAGCGCAGCAACGCCGCAGGTAGCGGTGGGCAGCAGTGCAACCGTCGCCAACTGGCCATCGGCCATGTTGCCAGGCGGGTTGCCGGCGCCCCAGGAGTAGTCGCCGAACTTGACCGTGTCGCCGGAGACAGCCTTCAGCAGGGGTGTTCCACTCGCAGAGTTTTGCCTCGTGCCACCGTTAGTGAGGTATGCGCTGACAGTAACGCCCACGTTAGCGGCCGTGTTGTCGAAACGGCCTGCGGGCCAGGCGATCTTGGTCTCGTAGCCGCCCAAGCCGCCGCTCAAGCCGGCAATGTTGACCGGAACGTTGGCCGGACAGTTATGGCCGTTCCAGACCTGCACGCCAGCGCCGGTGGAGATGGTACCGGCCTCGGGCTGCGCCTGCAGGACCGGCGTGCCGGCTGCCACAGCAAGAACAGCCACCAGGGCCACGATAACGCTCACGCGTCGCACTAATTTGCTTCGGTTCATCTTCATAGCCTCCAAACTCCAGATTCAGTTTGTTGTGGTGCGCAGGCAGTTGCAGAACTTGGCCTGAAACCCAGTCGTCTGCGTGCAGGATGCTTCCATTGTAGCACAGCGTAGGGACTTTGTAAAGCCCGTATGGCGTGTTTTGGGCGCAACCTGAAAAACGACCGGCTGGCTTTGGGCAACGTTTCGAACACTCACCGTCAGGGTTGACACGATTGGATGCTGAAAGGGCTGATCGCACCCTCGCTGGCACGATAAGGCTGGCAGATAGTAACATTCACCTGCGGATTTGTCAAACTGCCAGACACAAGGTTTGGCCGGGACTGCGCCGCGCGCATCTGCACAACGCTCGCCCGGCCAGCGCGGTTTGCGCTGCCACTGAGTTGAACGCACCATGAAGCCATTTTCTGACACGCAAACGGCGCGGTTATTGGCTTGGGTGTATTCTAGATGGGTTGAGTCGCCTGCAGCCTGTAGGACGATTTTCCAAATCGTCCGTTCCCGCGGCCGTGAGGCGGACGATTTAGAAAATCGTCCTACGTCGGCTGAACCCATTTTGAATGCACCCAATTGGTTTGGGTGCGGCAATTATCCAAGTACCAAGCATTCAGGCCAGCCGCTGTTTGAGGCGTTGGATACGGCCATAGGACTGCTCGATGCGCGCGCGGCTGATGCGGCCGCTGGCAACGGCCTGGCGCAGGATGGCAACGGTTCGGCTGACCACGTCTTCCTCGTACAGCACGTTGTTGGAGATCGCCAGGATGTCCACGCCCGCGTCGACCGCGGCCAGCACGGCGTCTTCGTAGCCATAGTAGCGGCGAATCGCGCCCATCTGCATGTCGTCTGAGATCACCACGCCGTCGTAGCCCAGCTCGCCCCGCAGCAGGCCGTCGATGGTCGACCGGGAGAGCGTGGCCGGGTAGACCGGATCCAGCGCGGCGTTGAAGACGTGGGCGGTCATGATGCTGTCGGCCAGGCCAGCCTGAATCAAGTCGCTGTAGGGCTGCAACTCCTCGCGTCGCCAGGTGTCGCTCACATCGACCAGCCCGTGGTGCGAGTCGGCCGTGGAGCTGCCGTGGCCTGGGTAATGCTTGAGGCAGCACAGCACGCCCTGCTGATGATGGGCCTGAACGAAAAGCGCTGCCAGCCGGCTGACCAGGGCGGCATCCGCGCCAAAACTACGGCCGTAGCGAGCGATGATGGGGTTCTCAGGATTGCTGTTCACGTCCACCACCGGCGCCAGGTTAAGGTTGATGCCCGCCTGGGCCAGCGTCACGGCCAAAGCTGCGGCCGCCTCGGCCACCGCCGCCTCATCGGCCAGCTCTCCCAATTGCTGGTGCGACGGCGTGGCGGGAAAACCGTGCCGGGGCGCCAGCCGCGCCACCTGGCCCCCCTCCTGATCGACGGCGATCAGCAGCGGCGCGCCCGTCGCGGCCTGTAGGGCAGCGGTCAACGCCCGCACCTGCTGCGGCGACTGCACGTTGCGCACCGCTGAGCGGGCAGGACCGTCGAAGCTGAACAACACCACACCACCCAGATGGCGCTCCCGGATGTCGGCCATGATGGGATGCTGGTCGTCCACGGCCAGCCCGCGGAAGCCCACCAGCAGCATCTGCCCCAGCATCATATCCAGCTCAGGATCGGGAGAGAGGGTCGGCGTCGGCGATGGGGTTGGCGATGGCGTAGGTGTTGCTGTGGATGTGGGTGTTGGCGTGGGTGTGTCCGTGGCAGTGGGCGAAGCCGTGGGCGTAGCTGTGGCGGTCGGTGTGGTCGTCGCCGTCGGCGAAGCAGTGGGCGACGGCGTCGAAGTCCACGTTGGGGTTGCTGTGGCGGATGGCAAAGGCGATGGCGTTGGCGAAGGGCTGGCGTCAAGCGCGACCAACGGCTGCGGGGTCGCCGTGGACGACAGGCCGCAGCCGCTGAGGATGGCTGCTGTTGCGCCCAGGCCCGCCAGCCGCATGAAGTCGCGTCGGGTCAGCCCGGGGGTGTAGCGGTGCTTGAAATCCATTCAGTGCTTGCTCGTGACCCTATGACGGCACTTCTCAGAATCTGGACGCGGATTCACGGGGTTTTCGCAGATCTGACCATCCAATCAATCAGATCTGTGTCAATCTGTGTGAATCCGCGTCCAATGACCTGGGATAGTTTAGCGCTCCCGGACGCTGCTGGCGCCTGAGGTCTCGATCCGACCCATGGTCGGGGTACCGGCGTAGCCTACAGTCGATGCGCCGCTGGCTTCAGCGTCCAACCGGCCGCTGGCGTTAACCTCGGCCCGGCTGGCGCCGCTGGCCTCCACGGCCACATTCTGCATGGCAAAGTCAGCAAGATTGGCCTGACTGGCGCCGGAGACACTGATGCGGCCATCCTGGCCCCGGCCGGTCAATTCCACGCGGCTGGCGCCGGAGACGTCGGCCTGCAGGTCGCCAGCATCGATCTGGCCGCGCAACGTGCTGGCGCCTGACAGGTCAACAGCCAGGTCGCGGCTGGACTCGAAGCCGCCGATGGTGATCCGGGTGGCGCCGCTGCCGCGGACACCCGTCAACTCTGGCATGGTGATACGCGCCTTCATGGTGGCGTTGCGCAGCGAAAGCATCAGCTCAGGCTTGAAACCCGCTTTGAGGGTATCGCCAGTCTGGCTGACTTCCAGGTACTGTTGCAGGTTGTCGTCGATCGTGATGACAATGCTATAGGACTCGCCCTGAGTCACGTCAGCCTGAAAGGCGTGGCTGAACTCGACCCGGCTGAAGTCCTGGAAGGTTGGCTCCAGCGTAATGAGATTGCCAGACCCGGTGACTGCCCGGCCAATACCATTGACGATCATATCGGGCATGGAACAGCCAGAAAGCAGGACGACGGCAAAAACCGCCAGCAGTAGCAACAAACGAGACATGGTGTCACCTCCGAGTGTGAGAAAGCGTCAGACTTCGATCTGCCATCAGCTTATCACAGAAGATGACCGCTTGTATCCCCCCAATGGGGGATTGTCAACCTGGCCGGTCGTCCAGTCCTTGGGCCGGATCAGCCAGGCGCATCGCCGTAGCCGCCTGATTCGTGTGTACGGCCACCACCTGGCCATCTACATCCAGCAGAACGCGAAAGCCAGGGGTGATCACATCCAGACACATCTCGCCGGGCTTGTCGACCCCCAGGCAGGAGTTGCGCCACTCGACCTCGTCGACGCTGATCACCTGGATGCTGGCCGGGTCGGCGTTCATCTCGGCTGCGGCGAATTGGACCGCAGCGTCGGCAATGGCTTCGAAGCCGGTGGATGGTGGCGCCAACTCCGGCGGCCGCGTGGTTGGCGGCGCAGCTTCCGGCGGCCGAGTGGTTGGCGGCGCGGCTTCCGGCGGCCGCGTGTCAGGCTCCACAGCGGGCGTCTGGGTAGGCGCGGGCGGCGGAGAAGCCGGCGGCGGCGTTGGAGCGACACAGGCTGACACAGCCGCCATCAGAATAGCGCTCAACAGCAACAGTTTCAATGGCACGGTATGCTACCTCCTTAGGTTGATCAGCTTCCGGGTCACAACTTGGCAGCGACCCGCAAGCACAACTTTACACGGCGCGACCCGTTCTGTGGTTCACCGCGCAACTGTACACCATTGGGCGAGATAGCGCAACTGTGGTAGACTCGCCCGCATGAGCGAACGACCGCAGGTTATTGTCTACACCGACGGCGGCGCGCTGGGCAACCCCGGCCCCGGCGGCTATGGCGCAGTCATGCTCTATAACCAGCACCGCAAGGAGCTGTCGGGCGGCTACCGACTGACCACCAACAACCGGATGGAGCTGATGGCAGCCATCAGCGCGCTGGAGAAGCTGAAGACGCCGTGCGACGTGACGCTCTACACCGACTCGCGCTATGTGGCTGACAGCATCAACCTGGGCTGGGCCAGGCGCTGGCGGGCCAACGGCTGGCGCAAAAACAAGACCGAGCTGGCCATGAACCCCGACCTGTGGGAGCGGCTGCTGCGGCTGTTGGAACAGCATAAAGTGCGCGTGCTGTGGGTCAAAGGCCACGCCGGCAACGCCGAAAACGAGCGCTGCGACCAACTCTCGGTGGCGGCGGCCCGCCAGCCCGGTCTGCCACCCGATGAAGTCTACGAGCGCGCCAATCCCAAGCCGGGTCCCAGTGTGAACCGGATGAGCTGACATGCCAGGAGGCTCCCAATGACGCAAACCGAAACCGAACCCGCTGTCATTGTCACGGTTCGCCCGGCTGAGGAAGTGCAATCTCGCCAGCACCTGCCCTATTTCGTTGGCATCTCCGCAGGCACTGTTGGCGCGACGGCCATATCCATGAACCTGATCGTCATTCCGCCCGGCGGCGCAGCCACGCCGCACCTGCACCAGGGGTACGAGACGGCAATCTATATCCTGGAGGGCCAGGTGCAGACCTTCTACGGCCCCGGCCTGCGCGAGTCGACCATCAACCAGGCCGGCGACTTCCTCTTCATCCCGGCCGGCCTGCCGCACCAGCCGGTCAACCTCAGCAGCACGCAGCCGGCCCGCGCCCTCGTCGCCCGCAACGACGCCAACGAGCAGGAGAGCGTCGTGCTGTACGATCCTGCCAGCGCAGACGAATGAGCCTGCGCTGTGGCCGGTCTTCGCGCAGCACCCCGGAGGTCTGCCGGAGTGGGCCTGACCGTGCCCGTTCGGTGGCTCGGTCAAAGACCGGCCACAGCGTACTCAAGGAAAAGCCAATGGAGTACTTCCTCGCCATCAGCGCCGGCAGCGGACCGGCCCGCAAAGAGCGCTTCCCCGACCTGGGCGCGGCCTTGGAGCGTGCCGTCGCTCTGTTGGATTCGGGCGAAGCTGCGCCGCTGGAGCTGACCGACACCGGCGAGCGCCGTCTGCTGGACCGGGCCGAGTTCGAGCGGCTGGCCCGACTGGTGGGCAAGTTCGCGCCGGTGGACGACGACATCGCGCGCCAGGTGTTGGCGCCGCTGCCTGAAGCCACGCTAGACAGCCTGTGCCGCTGGCTGATCTTCCGCATGCGCTCGGCCGGCGTCAACCCGCGTGCGCGGCTGGCGGTGATCGGCAGCGTGCTGGATGCGATCAGCGCTGATGAGTGAAACGTGAAGCATGAATATTCACTTGCCGGATGGTTGGCGTCAAGGTACAATGGCCGCGTCAAGTGATGCCAAACTACATGATGACAGCAATAGAGGCTAAGGCTATGAGCGTCGAGATGGTTATTGAACTGCCAGATCAAGGGACTGTTGTGACTGTCCAGCGCGCCTTGGAGAGCTACCAGGCAAGGTTACAGGCCAGCATTCAGCGTACCCGCCGTCGGCTGAAGGGCTTCGAGGAGAAGTACGAGACCTCAACAGAGCACTTCCTGGCAGAAATGACAGCAGAGGACCTACAGGGCGGCGACCTGGAATACGTGGAATGGGCGGGTGAAGCCAAGCTGCTACAGGGCCTGGAAACGGAGCTTAGGGACTTGCGACATGCGAGCTTCCAGCTTCAATGAGTACGCCGAGAAGGCTTCAAACATAATCAGGGGGCTGTTGGCCACGGGACAAGCGGTTCTAGCCGATCAGAACATCGACCAGAGATCAGCGCTGCGCGGCTTCATCGGAGGCGTCCTGCAATTTGAGGATGGCAGCGAGCTGCATTTCCGCGAGTTCGTGGACACGTCGCTGCCAGAGCCCAGAGTCATGTATGCTTACCACTATCAGGACGCCAGCAACAACCTGATCTTTCGCTACGACAATGCCGCGCATAAGCCAGCGTTGTCCCAAGCTGATCACAAGCATACGCCGACAGCCGTCCATGCTATGAAGGCGCCGACCTTCGAGATGGTGATAGACGAGATTCTCGGTTAACTGAACCCACCTCAAATGCCAATCTATCAGTTCCTTCAAGTCGACGTATTCACCGACGCGCCGTTCGGCGGCAATCCGCTGGCGGTGTTTCCCGACGCGGCCGGGCTGACCGGCCAGCAGATGCAACAATTGGCGCTGGAGCTGAACCTGTCAGAGACAACCTTCGTGCTGCCGCCGGACATGCCAGGCGCAGATTTCAAGGTGCGCATCTTCACCCCCAAGGCCGAGCTGCCCTTCGCCGGCCATCCGCTGGTGGGCACGCACTGGGTGTTGGCCCACCTGGGCCGGGTCAAGCTGGCCGAGCCGATCACCGAGGTGACGTTCGAGCTGGGTGTGGGTCTGCGCACGGCGCGACTGCACGTGGCCGGCGGCCGGGTGACGAGGGTGGTCACCGACCATCAGGCGCCGCAGTTCCTGGCCACAGCCAGCCCGGCGCAGGTCGAACGGCTGGCGGCCGCGCTCAAGCTGCCGGCCGCGGCCATCCTGGACACCGGCAAGCCGGCCCAGGCCGTCTCCACCGGCTTTCCCCAGCTCTTC
>Ga0209573_1003998_pt1 | contig 15201 bp, 11 predicted proteins | sample TNRBio252014_DNA_FD_185870 | JGI IMG/M metagenome (GOLD analysis project Ga0209573, IMG submission 185870) | Wastewater treatment Type I Accumulibacter community from EBPR Bioreactor in Madison, WI, USA - TNR Reactor_6/25/2014_ DNA (SPAdes)... | ecosystem: Engineered > Bioreactor > EBPR >...
GCTCGAGATCGAGGAGGAGGTCGATCGAGGCCATCGAATCGAGCCCCAGTGCCCCGAGATCGCGGGCAGGTTCGAGCACCTCTCCGGCGGCGAGGAATTTCAAATGCGGCCGGACGACCGCAGCGATGGCTTCGAGGGATGGAACTTCTGTCATGCTGGAGGAATTGGAAAGAGCAAATCAAGAGAGGGCTTCGTGCCCGGTGCGAAGCCGGTGGACCGCGAGGACCTCGCCCCCGCGATGAAGGATCTCGACGGGCGCGGGACGACTGAGAAAGGCCCCGACACTCGCCGTGGCACCATAGGCCCCCACGTTGGGAATGGCGACCAGATCTCCCGGCTCGACCCGCGGAATCTCGATTTTTTTCGCGAGACAGTCGAGCGGCGTACAAAGCGGGCCGACGACATCGACCACCATCGTTTCATTGCCCAGGCGAGACTCAGGCACGAGGAGATCGATCGAAAAGCGCGGAATGCGTCCGAGCCCCGACATCCCGCCGAGGTGATGGATGCCGGTGTCGAGAATGAGGAAGAGCCGGTCGTCTTTGGATCGCTTCACTTCCATGACCCGGGCAAGGAGCGTGCCCGAAGATCCCGAGAGGTATCGTCCCGATTCAAACCACCACTGCGCCGACCGTGAGGCGCCCGCGTTTGCGTGGATAGCCGCGAGTCCCTCGCGCAAAGGCGAGAGGTCCGGACCGGAACCGGCATGGGCATAGGGCCAGGCAAAACCGCCGCCGAGGTTGAGGATCTCAAGCCGGATGCCGAGAAGGGGGGCCAGTTCATCAGCGAGTTCGACCGTTTTCTCGAAGGAAGCGAGCAACGCGTCGACCTCGCCGATCTGGGTCCCCCAATAGAGATGGAATCCGACCACGGTGACTTTCTCTCCCGCACCCGCGAGCACGCCGGGACCGAGTGTGCGCAATTCCTCCTCCTCGAAGCCAAATTGACTCGCCACCCCTGACATCGCGAGCTTTGCTTTCGGCGCGTTATTCGGGTTGATGCGGAGGAGCGCCCGGACGGGGATACCGCAGGCCGTGGCCGCCGCTGAAAGTCGGCTCAAGTCTCCGCACGACTCGATCGAAAAATGGCGCACGCCGGCATCGATCGCTTCGGCGAATTCCGCCTCCCCCTTGCCGGGGCCGCCATAGAGCGCCTTCGAGAGATCGAAACCCGCCACCTCCGCGGCCGCCAATTCTCCCGGCGACGTGAGATCAGCTTCGCAGCCCGACCGGCGAAGCTCGGCGGTGACGGACGGGAGCGGGTTCGCTTTGAACGAATAGAGAAGCCTCGGTGAGGAGGACGGGGGGAGGACAGCCTGGAGCTCCCGGCTTCGCTGCTCGAGTTCCGCGGCATCGTAAAGATAGGCCGGAGTTCCGCTCACGAGCGAGAGTCGGTCGTCGCAACTACCAAGGCTTTGGGCCGGAGAATTCACCCTGGAATATACATCAGAATGGAATCTTCCATAACGTTTAGGTTTACAGGGAATTTGTTGTCTTTTATCTCCGCACGACCCTCCGGTTTCCGCTTCATCATTTCTGATTAAAGCCTCCTGATTATCAGGCATGAATCGCGCGAAATGGATTTATAAAGATTGTGAAAATCATTGTTATTGTTTAAACCTTGGTGAAGTTTGCCCAACTTGTTCGCAATGATTCTCACCCGTCACGTTTCCCATTCTCAAAAGGGGTTTACCCTCATCGAGGTCACGCTCGTGATCGCCGTTCTAATCGGTTTGATCAGCGTCACCTTCGTGGGAGTCCTCGCCTACAAGCAGGGGTCCAATCGGGCGATGTGTATCCAGAACGTCTCCAGCGTTCAGAAAGCGATGCGCTCCTACTGCAATTTCAACGAACTGAATCCCGGAGACTCCGTTTCGGATCTCCACGGAAAGCTGATCACCCAGGGGAAATTCTTTTCGCACGAGCCCGCCTGCCCATCCGGGGGCACTTACACCTTTATTGAAGGATCGGTGCCTGCCGTCGGATCGCTCTACATCACCTGTTCGATCCTCGACCACGTGCCCGCCTCAACGGGCGGGTGGTGAAGCCACGGGATTTGCAGGGCGGATGGAAGTCAGCCCTTCCCAATGCGTCGCTCAGGAGTGCGGCGGATCGGTCTTCGAAGGCTTGGCCGCCGAAACCGCGGGCGTCGTGGCCTTACCGGCATCGGCCTTCTCTCCTCCCGGATCTTTCGGAGCGGGAGCCTCGGGTTTCTCGGCACAGGCAGTCGCCCCGAAGAGCGGACCGGCCAACACCGTGATCCCCGCGGCGGCGGCGGCGCGCTGGAGGAGCGATTGCTTTTTCTTCTTCTCCGTTTCGCCGAAGCGGGCGCGGCGGATCTTCAGCGAATTCTGCTCGTGGATGCGGTAGACCACATTCCGGACCTCGTCGTCGCGGAAGAACTTCCCGCCGGCGAGGTGGACGCGATACCAGAGGTGGTAATCATCCGCTCCCAGACCGACGGCACGCTCCTGGTAGTTCCCCGCCTTGCGCGCAATCTCGGCGCGGATGAGGACGGAGGAATGCGGCAGCATGTTGTCGTCGGAATTGCCCGTGAACATCGTCTCGACGGCCTTGTTCGGCCAGTGCAGGCGCGGCGTGATCTGGCCGTTTTCGTGCGTCATGAGAAGACAGCCGTAAACATCGGCCTTCTTCGCTTCGATCATGTGGACGGCCCGCTCGAGGTAGGTCGGCATCAATTGATCGTCGTAGTCGAGCGGCTTGTAATACTCCGTGTCGCACTCGGCCACGGCCTGGCGGTGCAGCCAGCTGCAATGCTCGATATCGGGCGACATCCCGGTGCAGATGAGCGGCAGCCCGTAACGAGCCGCGAGCGGCTCGGCGAAGGACCACGGGCCATCGACGAGAAGCTTCACCTTGAACTTCTTGTAGGTCTGGTTCGCGAGGCTGGCGACCGCATCGTCGAGTTTTGAGACATCGGTGCCCTGGTGGATGCGTAGACCGATCGTGACGCGGGCATCGGGATGATGGAGCGAAGTGCCGGTCATTTCCGCGAGGATGCGGGCGTTGGCGCTGGCGTAGTTCGCCCCGAGTGAAAGTTCGGCCGCAGTGGCGAGACAATCAACCGAGGAAAGCGTCGCCGCCTTGAGCAGGGCGCGATGGGCTTCCTTGGCGAGCTTCTTCGGATTCGCGTTCCAGTCGATGAGGTAGCCGTTGCGACCGCTCTTGATGAAATCGGCGATGCCGCAGGTCTTCGTCACAACCACCGGGATGCCGCAACTGAGCGCCTCGGCCGCGGTGAGGAGGAAACCTTCCTTCTCGCTGTTGCCGAGGAGGACGTGGCAACCCTCGAGACGGTGGCGGTAGGAGAAAGGATTGAAATCGAGCGGACGGAGATCGAGGCGATCGGCGACGCCGAGCTTCGCGGCGAGTTCCTTGACCTGGGCGAGGGTCTCGGCCTGCACCTTCTGTGTGTAGGCGAGTCCGGCGGTCTCGGATCCCGTCCAGGCGCGGATGACGATGCGGGGGTCTTCGGCGAGCAGGTAAGGCAGGGCGAGAATGCCCTTCGACTCGAGGGGACGGCCCATCCAGCCGACGACGAGACGACCCTTGGGATCGTATTGACCCTTCACCGAAGCGAATTCGGAAACAGGGGGCGTCAGGACCCCAACGACGCGGTGGTGTTTTTCCTTCGCCCAACCGGCGTAGCGGTCGAGAACCTTCTGCGAAACCCCGGCGACGGTCATGCCTTCGAGCGAATCGTAGGCCCGATTAATGAAACGCCAGCCCGCGTCGTCCCAGGAATGGAGCACGAGGGAGGTGGGCCGTTGCGGCAGGCCGGAGAGGTCGCCGTAGCTGAGAAACCAGGAGGAAGGATCGATCGGGGCCTCGCGCGTCACCTTGCCGCAGGAAAAGCCGCTCCGCTCCGCCGCGTCTAGCAGCGGCATGTCATCCGACTGCGAGTAGAGCGTGGTCCGTTCGCGCACCCACTCCGGCAGGGCCATGATGTAGCGCAAGACCGCCGTTTGAGCGCCACCCAGGGCGAGATTATGGGTGACAAAACACGGATTGACGCCGGGGAGGTGATAAGTCGAGGCCATGGGTGTAAACTATCGTCGCAATGCAAGAGGGTCGGGTCGAAGGCCGGACCCTGTCAGGTCGGGGAAATGCGAGGGGACAATGAACCATCGCCCTTCCCGCCTGTCCAATCCTTGGAACGCAACGCTACCATTCACGTTCAAGTTTTTTACCCCTATTTCAAGTGACTCTATCAGGCCATACGCGTGAGCGGTCTATTTCTTCGAAATCGTTCCCTGCGGAGGATGGGATTCGCATCAATTCGCGTGTCATTCGCGTGAATTTGCGTTCCGATTCTTTCAACGCGAATGGCCGCGAATGGCCGCGAATGGCCGCAAATCCGGGGCTGGTGACGTTTTTGGGGGTGTTCATTGTCTTCACCTCCTCTTTGATTGCAGATGAATCCTGGTCCCTGAAGCCGCTCGTCCGCCCCACTCCTCCCGCTGAGGGCAACGCGATTGACGCGTTCATCCACGCGAAACTCGCCGAGGCCGGACTCCGCCAAAACGACGCCGCCGATCCGCACACACTCCTGCGACGGATGACTCTCGATCTCACCGGACTCCCGCCGACGCGTGAAGAGATCAAAGGTCAGAAGTCGGAAGTTGGAGGTCAGATTGACCGGCTGTTGACCTCTCCGCACTACGGCGAACGATGGGGACGCCACTGGCTCGATGTGGCTCGCTACGTGCAGGGGACGATCAAGGTCCCGGGCGTAGCGGCGATCGATCTGGCCGAGCCCTATCGCGACTATGTCGTGCGGAGCTTCAACGAGGACAAACCCTACGACCGTTTCCTCACCGAGCAGCTCGCAGGGGATTTGATCGAGGGTGAAGCCGGTCAAGACCACCTCGTCGCTCCCGCCTTTCTCTCGATCGGCCAGTGGTTCGAGGAATGCACCGATCCGAACAAACTGCGCCTCGATCTCGTCGATGAGCAAATCTCCACCTCGACGCGGGCCTTCCTTGCGATGGATTTCTCCTGCGCACGTTGCCACGACCACAAGTTCGATCCCGTTTCGACCCGCGACTACTACGCCCTCGCCGGGATCTTCCGCAGCACCGAGATCACCTCGCACTTCGCCGACGAATGGAAGGACGGACGTCCCCGCGCCCTCCGACCCCTTGCACCCGAGACCGAGGTGAAGCAGGCCGAGGCGCTCGACCATGAAATCGCGAAGCTGCGCGAGGAACGTTTCCAACTCCTGACAAACGCACGAAAACAGATTCCGGCAGCGGATCCATCCGAAATCCCTGGCACCGTCGTCGCATTCGAGGCGGAGCATTTCGATGGTCACAAGGACCTCAAGACGATCGCCCTTGGCGAGGGCGAAGCGGTCGCATTGCGCCGAGCGATCGAGCCTTGGGTGCGCTACCGGCTCGTCCTTCCCGATCCGGGAGCTTACACCCTGCTCGTCCGTTACGCCGCGACCGATCCGGCACCGGTGCAGCTCGAGATCGAGGGCAAATTCGCCGAGGGCCGCGTCCTCGGCGACGCGACCCACGGAGAGACGCCCGCTCATTTCCGATGGGGCGTCGTGCCGCTCGGCAATCGTCCGACCGGACGCTGTTTCGTGCGTTTCAAGGCCGGCCGCAACGAACCCTTTCCGACCCTGGATCGGCTCGTGCTCGTGAAGGGGAATCTTTCCTCCGATGACCGCACCTGGCGCGAAAAACTCGGCCCATCCACCGCAGAGGAAGCGCGGTTTTTCCTATCCGACACCGACCGCGCCACCCTGACAAAACTCGAAACGCGCCTCGACGAGCTTCAGAAATCACGCCCCGTCCTGCCCCTGACCCTTGCGGTGCGCGATGCCGAAACCCCGCTGGAACTCGCCGTCCATCCCGGCGGCAACCCCTACGCGACCGAGGGCGATCTCGTGCCGCGTGGCAATCCGGCCCTCGCCGGCAGCGAACTGGCGGCGGCTTTTCCCATCCCGGAAAACGCGAGCGGACGACTCCAGTTCGCGAGGTGGCTCTCCGATCCGCGAAATCCCCTCACCGCCCGGGTCATGGCCAACCGGATCTGGCACTGGCACTTCGGCACCGGACTCGTCCGGACTGTCGATGACTTCGGCAAACGGGGAGCCCGACCAACCCATCCCGAGTTGCTCGACTGGCTCGCCTGCGAGTTGATTGAAAGCGGTTGGTCGGTGAAGCACCTCCACCGTCTCATCCTCAGCTCGGCGACCTACCAGGCCTCGTCCACGGCCAATCCTGACACTCTCGCCAAAGATCCTGACGGAACCCTCTATTCCCGTTTCCCCGCCCGCCGCCTTGAGGTCGAGGTCCTCTACGACGGCATGCTCACGAGCATCGGAAAAGTGCCGCGCCAGACCGCAGGATCGCCGCTCGACACCTCCAAATCGAAGGACCGCGCCCTCTACATTCTCACCTCCTCGCGTTCGCCGCTCGGCATGGGCGTGGAAATCCGGAAGATGTTCCCGCTTTTCGGCTTTGATGATTCGGGCCGCCCCATGCACGACCGAGACGAGAGTGTCACCGCCGCCCAAGCTCTCTGGTGGCTGAACAATCCCCTGCCCCGTTATTACGCGACGAAGCTCGCCGAAAAAGTCGTCAAGGATCATCCTGACAAACCTACCGAACGCGCCCTCGCCCTCCACGAAACCCTCCTCGGCCGCCCGCCCGGCAGCGGAGCCGAGGCCGCGATGCTGGGCTATGCCGACGATCTCGTGAAGAACGACGGCCTAAGCGAAACCGAGGCCTGGACGCGCGTCGCCCTCGGGCTTTTTTCTTCGAAAACTTTCAGAACCCTTGAATAAACGCTCCTCCATCCTTTGCCCGGGCACGGCCCGACCGCTCTCACGCCGCGATTGGCTGCGGAAGAGCTTTCTCGGTCTCGGCGCCATCGCCGCGGCCGATGTGATGGCGCGCGGAGCATCCGCCGCCTCCCTGACGAAACTCCATCACCGTCCCGCCGCGAAGCGCATCATCTACATTTTCCTCGAAGGCGGCCTCTCACAACTCGACAGCTACGACCACAAACCCGCCCTCGCGAAATTCGCCGGGCAAGCGCTCCCTGACTCGATCCGGCCACCGCAATTCACCTTCGCGAAGCAGGGCACGGTGATCCCCTCGCCCTTTGCGTGGAAACACTGGGGCGATAGCGGCACCTACGCGAGCGACCTCTTTCCCGAGGTGAATTCGCGCTTCATAGACGATCTCTGTTTCCTCCATTCGCTTCACCATTCGAGCAACGACCACGTCACCGCGAAACGCGTCCTTCACACGGGCGTGCCCATCGAGATCCGCCCGACCCTCGGCAGCTGGCTTGTCTACGGGCTCGGGGCGATGAACGAAAACCTGCCCGCCTACATCGACATCACCCCGACCGATCCGAACCGTCCCACCGGCTTTCTGCCCGGCAAGGTCGGGGGCGCGGCGATCGCCCGACCGGACAAGAAATCACCGAAGCTCGCCTGGGAAAATCTCGATCCCGGCTTCACGAAACAGGAGCGCCATCTCCAGTTCCTCCGTGACTTCGAATCTGCCGACGGAGGGGATCCGCAGCTCGACGAGATGGAGCTCGCCTTCCGCATGCAAACCGAGGCGCCGGAACTGCTCGATCTCGAGAGCGAAACACCGGCGACGAAAAAGCTCTACGGCATTGGCGAGGACCACACGGATGAGTTCGGGCGCGCCCTCCTTTTGGCACGGCGTTTCGCCGAAGCCGGAGTGCGTTATATCACGATCAACCACGCCTCGACCCGCTACGGCAATCTCTGGGACCAGCATTCCGAGCTCGAGAGCGGCCATCGCGGCAATGCCAACGCCGTCGATCGCCCCATCGCAGGACTTCTCCACGATCTGAAGGTGCGCGGGCTCCTCGACGATACCCTCGTGATCTGCGGGAGTGAATTCGGGAGAACCCCGACCTTCGAATTCTTCGACGGCGTCACCGGCCGCCACCAGAACGGACGCGACCACAATCCGCACGGGTTCACGACCTGGTTCGCCGGCGCGGGCGTGAAGGCGGGTCATCACCACGGCGCCACGGACGACTTCGGCTACTACGCGGTGAAGGACCAGGTCGACATCCATGACTTCCACGCGACGCTTCTCCACCTCATGGGCATCGACCACGAGGCCCTCACCTACTTTCACGGCGGCCGCGATTTCCGGCTGACGGATGTGTATGGCAAAGTGGTGCGGGAGATTCTCTCGTGAATCCTTGGCGGTTGTCAGGTTGCGGAGGTCACCGTATCGTTGAACTCCATGTCAGACGCCCCCGTCCTCAAACGCCTCCTCATTCTCCGCGACGAGCGGCTTCCCTTTGTCGATCTCGACCTCACCGATCCGGAGACGTGCGAACCCCTCGGCGAGATCTGCCTGATCGGTCCGAACGGATGCGGCAAAAGCACTCTCCTCGCCCGCCTTCACGAGGCGATGACGGGCCGCCCCCGCTGGATGGAGCTGGGCGACGCCTGGTTTCTCGCGAAATGGCAGATTGAGGATGAAGAACTCTATTTCGCCAAACCCTTCGGCGGTGGCGAGGGACTTTGTTTCCGTCCCGCCATCGAATCGGCTCCGGAATGGGCGCAGCTCAGCCAGTCGCCCCCGGCCTTCGAAGACCTCCGCACGATCTTCACCGCCGACGTGGTTCTGGAAGCCGCTCCGGGGTTCGGCACCGTTTCCGCCTTGTGGTGTGACCCGGATCATTGCCTCGTCGACGGGGAATCGCCGGGGGATCTCACCGCCTTTCTCGAACTGAGCCTGCACGAGCGCCAGGAGGCCTTCCACCGCTTCCTCCGGGATCCCGGGAACCGCGAAAGAACCGTCGCCGAGGTCGAAGAGATTTTTGAAGCGACCTCTTCCCACGCCCTGCCCCATCTCCGCGAAGCGTGGGATCGTCTCCTCGCCCCCTCCGGACTCCACGTCGCCATCGCCGGTGACGAAGCACGCTTTGTGGATCGGTCAGGGTCCTCGGTTCCGGTCGATCGCCTCGGACCCTCGTTGCGCCGGGTCCTGCTGCAAGTGGGACTGGCGGCCTCGCATCCCGGGGCGTGTCTTTTTCTCGACGAAGCGGGGGACGGCCTGCATCCGGCCCTCGCTCTCGATCTCCTTCCCCTCTTCCGCTCGCTTACCGCCTCTCCGGGGGAAAGGCGTTTCCTCGCGACGAACTCCCCGCTCGTCGCTTCGCAATTCGCACCGGCTAGCCGGATCCGTTTCGCGCGGGATGATGATGGCGCCTCGACGCTCGTCCGCAGTACCGCACCGGCGTCTGTGCCGATCGCGACCCTGCTCGAAATGGATTTCGGGGTGATCGAGTCTTCGCCCGCGGCCGCACCCGCACCTCCGGCTGCTCCCGCCGCGGCCAATTCCTCGCGCCTGAAACGGGCCATCCGCGAATCCGACAACGAGGAGGAACTCGCCGACCTCATCGACGAGGTGATGTCGATCCGAAAGTCCTAACCGAATGCCAACGATGAAGATCCTCGTCGCCAGCGACAAGTTCAAAGGTTCGCTCACTGCGGTCGAGGCTTGCGCGGCGATTGCCGGGGGTTTGCAGGAGGCCTTGCAGGATCATCGTCACGAAATCCGCTGCATCCCCATCGCCGATGGAGGTGACGGCATCGCCGAGACCCTCCTGGCCGCAGTGGGCGGGGAATGGATCGAAACGGAGGTGGTCGATCCCCTCGGCTCCACCCTCAGCGCGGGATACGCCCTGCTCGATGGTGGCAAAACCGCGGTGATCGAAATGGCGAAGGCCTCGGGAATCGTCCTCCTCGGCGACCGGGAAAAGGATCCCCTCCGAGCCTCGACCTACGGAACCGGGCAGCTGATCCAGCACGCCATCGCCGCAGGAGCGAGTGAGATCGTCCTGGGGATCGGGGGCAGCGCTACGAACGACGGCGGCACCGGCCTCGCCGAGGCCCTCGGCTATCGTTTTGAGGACGCCGCGGGAGCGCAGATCACGAGCCTGCCCGTCGGACTCGAACGCATCGCCCGCATCGTTCCGCCTGACAAAACCACGCTTCCCCGCGTCACCGTCGCCTGCGATGTGACGAATCCCCTCCTCGGTCCCGATGGCTGCACCCGCGTCTACGGCCCGCAAAAAGGCATCGCTCCTGAAGACATCCCCAGACACGAGGAGCGGCTCGCCCGTCTCGTCCAACTCACCGAGGAAGGCCCCGCAGCCGCGACCCGGCCCGGCGCCGGAGCGGCGGGAGGACTTGGCTTCGGTGCCCTCGTCTTTCTGAATGCGGATCTGGTCCGCGGCTTCGACCTCGTCGCGGAGCGACTCGGTCTCCCCGCCGCCGTGGCCGAGGCCGACCTCGTCATCACCGGCGAGGGCAGCCTCGATTCCCAATCGCTCGAGGGCAAGGGACCGCACGGCGTCGTCCGCCTCGCCAGCGCGCGCGGTAAATCCACCGTCGCTTTCTGCGGCCAGCTCGAGGACCGCTCTCTCGAATATGACTTCGGCCCCATTGTGGAAATCCGCGATCCCGGCCTGAGCCTTGAGGAAAACATGGCACGTGGGGGCGAACTCCTCCGCCAAGCGGCCCGCCGGTTCATGAGGGAGCGGCTATCTGCCGATTCCTGACAGACGCCTTGTCCCGATGTCCGATCCGAACTACCCCACCCGCTTCGACCTCCGCCTCGGTGACTGCGTCGCGGGAATGAAGTCGCTTCCGGACGAGTCGGTCGATTTGGTCGTGACCTCGCCGCCCTACAATCTCGGAATCGGCTACGAGAAATACCAAGACCGCCTCTCGCCCGAAGATTACCTCGCCTGGTCGCGCGAATGGACCGGAGAAGTGCGCCGTCTCCTCAAGCCGGGCGGATCCTTTTTCCTCAATGTCGGTGCCGCCCCCGCGAATCCCTGGATGCCACACGAACTCGCCCTCTCCCTGCGTCCTCTCTTCGTGCTGCAGAACACGATCCACTGGATCAAGTCCATCACCGTCGAGCCGCGGAACGGCGATCCCGTTTCCGTCGGCCATTTCAAACCGATCAATTCAAAGCGCTACCTGACCGACTGCCACGAGTACCTCTTCCACTTCACGAAGAAGGGCGACGTTCCGCTCGACCGGCTCGCCGTGGGCGTGCCATACGCCGACAAAAGCAACATCGCGCGATGGGGTCACACCGGCGGCCGCGACCAACGCTGCCGGGGCAACAATTGGTTCGTCCCCTACGAGACGATCATGAGCCGCCACAAGGAGCGCCCCCATCCCGCCACCTTCCCCGTCGAGCTGGCGCGCAAATGCATCGCCCTCCATGGAGGAGATCCGGCCTCACTCACCCTCCTCGAGCCTTTTCTCGGGATCGGCAATGCCGCCGTCGCCGCAGGTGAGTCGGGCGTGGGCCGCTTCACCGGCTTCGAAATCGACGAAGGATACCTCGCCGAAGCGAAAAAGAGAGTCGGGGAATGAGCAGGGATTTCGGATTGCAGTGACCTTCGCCACCGCAAACTGAAAACTTCACCCTGAAATCTCGCTCCTCACTTGCCCGTCTTCGCCTTCAGATCCGTCCAGAAGGCTTCGACATTGTCGGTTTTGATCTGGCGTCCGGGAATCTGGATGAACTGATCGGCAGGCACCACCGCCTTGTCGCCACCTGCGAGGGCGTGGAGCACCTTCACCGATTGATACCCGTATTCGTACGGGTTCTGCACCACGGTGCCATGCACCGCGCCCGACTGGATCCCAGCAAGGGTGCCGTCGTCTTCATCGAAGCCGATCACCTTCACGGTCTTCAGCTTTCCGGCCTGCTCGAGGGCCTGGAGGATCGCGGGCGGATTGTAGGCGAAGAGACCGATCATCGCGTCGATCTCGGGATGGCGGGAGAGCGCGTCTTCGGCATTGGCCTTTGCTTTCGCGAGATCAAATCCATCGGTGAGGGTGCCGAGAATCTTGAATCCGTTGCCCTCGATGACATCGCCGGGAGGGTCGAAGCGGCTTGAGTCGACGGACCGGCCGAGCAACTCGTCGATCACTCCCTGACGGCGTTTGCGCGAGTTGTCCTGCTCCATTCGACCGATCAAGATCATCACTTCGCCTCCTTGCGGCAGCGCCTCTTTCACGAGTTGGCCGCAAAGACGACCGGCGGTGTAGTTGTCCATCCCGATGTAGGCGAGGCGCTCTGACTCGGGCGCATCCGAATCGTGCGTGACAAGTTTTGTCGCCGCCGCGACTTGGTTGAGCATCTCGGTCTGGTTGGCCGGATCGATCGGACTCACCGCCACCCCCGCGTAACCACGGGTCACGGCATCTTCCATCATCTGCTTCTGATCCGTGAGCGAGCCCGGCATGAAGACCCCGACCTCGACGCCGAGATCCTGCCCCGCCTGCTTCGCCCCCGCCTCGGCGATGGTCCAGAATTCGGCGACACCGTTCGTGATGAAGGCGTAGCGGGCCTTGGCACCACCGCCAGCGGCCCCTCCCGAACCGGAATCCCCACAGCCGGTGAGGAAGGAAAGGAAGGTAGCGGTCGACAGCGCTACGAAACAAGCTCGGGAGATACGGGGAGTCATGCGCGGAGACTAGCGCGATGACACCGGAGAGAAAAGACTTTTCCGCAGGGAAGAGAACGGCGCGGTCACGCCGCTGGATCAATCGACGAGCGTGTCGATCTTCTTCGCCACTTCGAGGTCGGCCTCGGTCAAACCGCCCGCGTCGTGCGTGGTGAGGCGCACCGTGATCGTGCACCAGCGGATGTCGATGTCGGGGTGATGGCCCGCCTCTTCGGCGATCTCGGCCACCGCATTGACGAAGTCGATGCCTTCCATGAAATCATCGAACTCCATCACTCGCACGATGGAGTTGTTTTCGAGATCCCATTCAGGGAGCTTTTTAAGGAGCACTTCAAGCTCGTCTGCGTCGATCAGTTCTGACATGGCTGGGAGGAGTGAGGTGGCTTTGTAGCGAAATACGTCTCTGCCGCAACCGTTAATCGCTAGAAGACAAAAGAAATTGCGCAAGTGGCAATGTGGATTTTTTAAAAGAGCTCGAAATTCCTCCTTTTCGGCCCCTAGATGCCTCCCGGCGGTCTTGCGGGACAAAATCGGATTGCAGGAAGCCTCGTTTCGTTGAATCCTCCAAGGACGCGCACCCCTCGAGGCGGACGCCAAGATTCCGATCTCCCCCCACCCTTTTACCCCCCATACCCCATGGCACACGGAAAAATCTACAACAACATCGTCGAAACCGTCGGAAACACCCCCCTCGTGAAGCTCAACCGCGTCACCGAAGGACTCGAGGCGACCATCGCCCTGAAGTGCGAGTTCTTCAATCCCCTCGGCTCGGTCAAGGACCGGATCGGTATGGCCATGGTCGAGGCCGCCGAGGCCGCTGGCGACATCACGAAGGACACCATCATCGTCGAGCCCACCAGCGGCAACACCGGCATCGCCCTCGCCTTCGTCTGCGCCGCCAAGGGTTACAAACTCATTCTCACCATGCCCGAGACGATGAGCCTCGAGCGCCGCACCCTCCTCGCCCTGCTCGGAGCCGAACTTGTCCTCACCGAGGGCGCCAAAGGGATGAAGGGCGCCATCGCCAAGGCCGAGGAAATCGCCGCCGCGACGCCGAATTCCTTCATTCCCCAGCAGTTCAACAACCCCGCGAACCCCGCGATCCACGTCAAGACGACCGCCGAGGAAATCTGGGCCGACACAGATGGCAAGGTCGACATCGTCGTCGCCGCCGTCGGCACCGGCGGGACCGCGACCGGCTGCGTCGAGGGACTGAAGAAAAAAAATCCCAACATCCAGGTGATCGTCGCCGAACCGGCCGATTCCCCCGTCATTTCCCAGACTCTCGCCGGGGAAACCCCGACCCCCGGTCCCCACAAGATCCAGGGCACCGGCGCCGGCTTTGTCCCGAAAAACCTTCGTCTCAAGTCTGAATCGGGCGAAGACCAGATCGTCGAATGCGTCAAAGTCTCGAACGACGAATCCTTCGCCATGGCCCGCCGCCTCGCCAAGGAGGAAGGCCTCCTCGTCGGGATCAGCACCGGCGCGAATGTCTGCGCCGCCATCGAGGTGGCGAAACGTCCCGAAAACAAGGGCAAGCTCATCGTCACGGTCGCCTGCTCGACGGGTGAGCGTTACCTCTCCACCGCCCTCGCCGACGAAGCCCGGGCCGCCGTGGGAGGCTGATTCCGGCCCCCGAAGTGACGCAAGTTGGCGGCTGACAAACGGTGATTTTCGTTTAGAATGGCCGCCGCTCCCGCCTTTGCGGGGATTTTCCTTCTTTTTTCACCCCTCCAGACCATGGCAGAAGCCCCCCAGAAGCCCACCCACTCCGAGGAATCGCCGAATCTCGACGCCCTCTCCGCGAGCGAAGCGTCCGGTGTCGTCGATGCGATCGACCGCCACCGCACCAAGATTCTCGCTGCCATCGCGATCGGCGCGATCGTCTTCTGCGCCATCCTCGTCGGAGCTCAGGTGAAAAAGCAGAAGCATCTCGAGGCAGCCGCCGCCTACACCAGCGCCGTTTCGAAAGGCGAAATCGCCGCGCTCGATGGAGTCCTTGTTGAATTCCCCGGATCGATCCCGGCCGGCAACGCCCTCCTCTCCAAAGCCGATCTGCAGATTGACCAAGGCAAACCCGAAGACGCCCGTGCCACGCTGGAGCGTTTCGTGAGCGAGTTCAAAAGCCATCCCCGCTATCCCCAGGGCCTCTTCGCCATGGCGAATGTCTACCACACCTCGGGCGATGCTGAAAAAGCGAAGTCCTACTACGAGCAGTCCATCACGGCCCAGCCCGATGGTGAACTCACTCCGCTCGCCCGCATCCGCCTCGGCGACCTCGCCCTCGAAGCCGGCGACACCAAGACCGCCGATCAGCGTTATCAGGAGTCCTATACCCTACACCCCGGCAATCCCTTCTTCGAATATGCCGAAGAGAAAATCGCCCTGCTGAAAGTCGGCACTCCCACCGAGATTGAGAAGCCCGCTCCTCCAGCACCGCCCGCAGCCGAGGCACCGAAGACCGCTGCTCCGGCTCCGGCAACTCCCGTTGCCGCACCGGCCCCAGCTCCCGCCACTTCGCCTTCAGTGACTCCGGCCCCCGCTCCTGCGCCAACTGCTCCTGCGGCACCTGCGGCACCTGCGAAGCCCGCTCCGGTGGAAGCGCCCAAGGCAGCGACGCCAGCACCGGCCCCTGCGCCCGTGAAGCCTGAGGCACCGAAGACGGAGA
>Ga0209573_1003999_pt1 | contig 15200 bp, 15 predicted proteins | sample TNRBio252014_DNA_FD_185870 | JGI IMG/M metagenome (GOLD analysis project Ga0209573, IMG submission 185870) | Wastewater treatment Type I Accumulibacter community from EBPR Bioreactor in Madison, WI, USA - TNR Reactor_6/25/2014_ DNA (SPAdes)... | ecosystem: Engineered > Bioreactor > EBPR >...
TAGGTAATGAAATCATAACATCCCCACCTGTTGTTGAGTTCACAATGGCATCTAATCTAACTGTAAGTAATTCGCTACTATAACAAGCAGTTACATCCTGAGGATTATTTGGAAATGAAATTAAAAAAGATTGAGCATCTACTTTTAGAATTGAAGATATAAATATACCTACTATCAAAGTCAACTTCAAACTTATACTGAGTAATCTTTTTTTCATTTTATAAAATCTTTTATGTTTTAATAACATACTAAAATACAACAAATTACCATCTTTAGATGGTAAAAAAATTCACAATAAAATTGATGGAGGTAAAAAAGGAAAATGATATAATATCTCTGCAAAGATAATAAAGTTATTCACAATTGTTAATATAATGGGAGATAATTGTCATTATTTAATATTAAAAAAACTATTATAAAAGAATTCTAGATAGAATATTCATTTAAGGTTGTGATATAATATACTATCCTTGGACTTTAAATTGATTATATTTTTTTGGATTGCATACGTTTTGCAAAGTAATAGGAAGGGTTAAATAAACATATCGGTTCTTATGTAAATTTTCACTTAAGGAGTTTTCTAATTTGTATTTAACGTCATTGAGTTATGCAACAGACATTTGACCTTTGCCAAAAACTATAAAATGAACCATCAAACGAAGTTGAACGAAGTGAAATTTAATATCGTTCCTAAAATCCGCAAGTAATCAATTAGAAGCCACGAATTCACTAATTTATGAAAAATTTATGTTTATCCTTAAATCCGCAAGGATTTAAGTTTAGTGCTTATTAATCAGTAAATTAGCATCAATTTGCATACACCTATTATAAATCGATAAATTCGCGTACCTGTCAACCACGCCTTGCGTGGCAGAACTGCAAGCATGATTAGTGGCTTTTATATAATACTTGCGGATTTAAGGTTTATAAAAAATCATCTATAATATGTTGATTTATAAACACTAATAAAAATCCTTGCGGATTTTGGGTCGTTATTTGATATGTAAAAAATTTTTATTATTTTTGACTATTCTTATTTATTTATACTCCATTTTTTACCCTTATGAAATATTTACTTAGATTGTTGACGTTATGTTATACATTGCAACTGTCATCTCAAAATTTTGAATTACCTCTTTTAAAGGTGATGCCCTTCCTTATTTTCCAAAAAGTTGAATCAGATAAACAGAGCGTCCTATGTCCTAATAAATCGGGATTAGAACAAACCATGACTCCTTTAAGAATTGTTACCTTTGTTAGAGAAGAACCCTATTTACCTAACCTTTTGATAAATTACACCTTCAATACAGATTCTGTGATAACTCATATTCAATACATTTGGGATGAATCCAACTTTGACAAAAAACCAACAAGCCTTAAAACAGATGCATTTCTACTGGCTTTTATCGCAAAATACAAATCGTTAGTTCAAGAAATTTCAATTCATTACGGTACTAGTATTCAAAATGGTTTTTTGGATGATTTGGATCAAACCCGTCGTTTTTTTGGATTGTATAGAGATGATGTATGGGCCGGCAATGATGATTGGGAAATTAAATCGTATATTCATTTATCCAATCATTACACAATTTCCGATACAGATACTATTTTTCCAATTCATAAAATGGAAGTTCAATTTACCAACATCAATAAAAGCATAAAATCATTAAGCCCCAATAAAATTACGCCCGATTACAATAATCTTTTTCATGAATTTATTACATGGGTTCATTTAAAGGACTTTCAAAAAGCTACAAACTACTTATCAGAAAAAATTAGACCCCAAATAAATGAAGATTTCTTCAATTGGATCATTCATAAAATTGATGCTAAAAAAGATTTACAACTCTATAATACTCGTTTTCAATTGATGTCCGATGGAACTGAAAATACGGTTTTGCAATTTAAATACAAAAAAGATACAAGCATAAATCCATCCATTTTTGTCTCGGTTTTATTTGAAAATGATGGCAAAATATTGGGGATAAATCCTGTAAATTTGAATGAATAATTTGACATCAAATACACCAATTTTAGGTTAAATATTATGAATTATTGACATGGCATAACTCGTACATGTACACTATAAAAAAGTTTATGTCAAATGGTAGGATATTTCTGCTATAAAAATTGGAAAAGTGGTACTTTAATTTACAATAATTTATCATTTAAACTTAGGTACAAACTGCTGAACAACAAACAATAAAAAAAATCTACTAACCTAAGTTTGATTCATTAATAGATTTCTCATTGCGTTCGAAATGATCTTTCATATTCATTAAATAGGTGGATTTTTTGGTTTTCCCGAAAAAATCTCCCACTCAAATAACAGATTACTGGTCATTTTGAACTTCAATATAATTAGGGTCTGCTGAAAAACCAATAATTCTTTGTTCATAAGGGATTAGCGGTTTATTTTGATCCTTATGTGCAAGGAAATAGGCAAAACACCTCAAAAAATCTTGCACTTTGTTCCTGTTAGTTTGATATAATTGCAACAAAAACAGGTCGCTCCTACGGAGCTATTAAAAATGTTGCTTGTAATTTTGCTACAAACAGTTTGTCCCTACGGAGCTAATGTCCCAGCGGGACAACCTGATTGTAGAAACTAAAGACAATAGACATATAGAAGCTCCTTAGGAGCGACCTGAATATTAGTATAAGTAAAAAATATTCTTTAGTTTTTCAGCAGACCCTAATTTGGGAGAGAAATCTTTTCAAAATTATAATTTAAAATTAATTTTAACCGAACTCCGGTTATTCCATGTTTATATGAGTAACTTCGGAATCTGAGAACGACAACATATAATTTGAAGTAAACCAAACCTACGCTAAATTTTAATCATTAAATCCGAATGGGATCAATTTTAGCTTTCAAATTTTTTTGGAAATGAATGTACAACCTGTATTTGCGAATCCGGGAACAACAACCATATACAATACATTAGGTAAATAACTTTATCCTAGCGGATTTTAGGTTGTAGTAAAGAAAAATACATCTTTGATACCTTTCACTTCCCATTAAACCCGGTCATGGTCATTCCCAAACCCACCATTCCAAATGAAAGACAGGCTTCGGCTGCTTGCTGGGTGCGTTCGGAGAGTTTTTCTTGTTCTGCTGTGGTCCAAACGCCCAAAACATAATCTACTTGTCTCCCTTTGGGAAAATCACTGCCTATTCCGAACCGCAAACGTGCATATTCAAAGGTCTGCAACACGTCTTGAATATCTTGAAAACCATTGTGTCCACCGGCACTACCTTTGGCTTTGATGCGAATGGCGCCAAAGGGAATACTCAAATCGTCTCCCACAACCAAAACATTTTCAATTTCGATATTTTCTTGTGTCATCCAATAGCGTACGGCTTTGCCACTGAGGTTCATAAACGTGGAAGGTTTGAGTAAGATAAAGGTTCTGCCTTTGTGGTTGAATTTGGCTACATCACCCAACTTGAGGGTTTGAAAAGTGGCTTCAAATTTAGCTGCCAATGCTTCTACTACTTTAAATCCGGCATTGTGGCGGGTGTTGACGTATTGGGCTCCTACATTTCCCAATCCTACTATGAGGTATTTCTTCATGGTTTCGACAGGTTCTGGGTTTGGCTTTGAAAACAGTTGATTTAAAAAATTAAAAAATCCCATAAGACTCACAATTGAATGACAAAAGTAAACAAAACAGACATAAAAAAACCTTCCGACATTTACTGAGGGAAGGTTTTATAATAATTAGCTACTACTTCTACGTCGCCCAATGTTTTTACATATTGAGCTACGTTTTTAGTGTTGTCTTTGATGAATTCTTGATTTACCAAAGTATTGTCTTTAAAGAATCTTTGTAATTTGCCTTTGGCAATGTTTTCCAACATGGCTTCGGGTTTACCTTCTTGACGCAATTGATCTTTGGCGATTTCGATTTCTTTTTCGATGATGCTTTGATCAACAGCGGCTTCGTTTAAAGCAATCGGACTCATGGCAGCGGCTTGCATAGCCACATCCTTGGCTACTACGTCGGCTCCGGCTACGTTGGCAGAAAGCGCCACTAAGGTAGCGATTTTATTACCGGCATGGATATAGTAATTGATAAATGGTGCTTCGATTTTTTCAAAAACTCCGATTTCAATCTTTTCTCCAATAACTCCAGTTTGCTCAATTAATTTCTCAGCAACGGTAATGTTGTCAAAAGAAGCGGCTAGGAAAGCATCTTTATCAGCTGCGGTAAGCGCGATTTCAGCAAAGCGATTGGCTAATGCTACATATCCTTCATTTTTGGCCACAAAGTCGGTTTCACAATTCAAAGAAATGATAACACCAGTTTTGTGGTCGGCACTTACTTTGGCAATAACAGCACCTTCAGAAGAATCTCTGTCGGCTCTGTTGGCTGCCACTTTTTGACCTTTTTTACGCAATATTTCGATTGCTAATTCTTTATCGCCATCGGCTTCCACCAAGGCTTTTTTGCAGTCCATCATACCGGCACCGGTAATCTGTCTTAGATTGTTTACATCTGCTGCGGTTATATTTGCCATATCTTGATTATAAATTTAAATTATACTTGTGCGCAAAATAATGCGTCTAAATTAAGCTTCGGCGTCGTCGTCTGTATCTTCACCTTTTACTTTGCTGGCTTTTTTATCGGCCAAACCTTCAGAGATAGCTACAGTTAAATACCCCAATACTTTTTCGATAGATTTGGAAGCATCGTCGTTGGATGGGATGACAAAATCAATAGATCTTGGATCGGAGTTGGTATCCACCATTGCAAAAATGGGAATGTTCAAACGATTGGCTTCGGCGATTGCTATGTGTTCTTTTTTAACATCCACCACGATAAGTGCCCCGGGAATACGGGTCATATCGGCAATAGAACCTAAGTTTTTTTCCAATTTGGCTCTTTGACGTTCGATTTGAAGTTTCTCTCTTTTAGAAAGTGCGTCAAAAGATCCATCCGTTTTCATACGGTCAATGTTTGACATTTTTTTAACCGCTTTACGAATGGTTTGGAAATTGGTCAACATCCCACCTGGCCATCTTTCGGTGATGTAAGGCATATTGACACTAGAGGCATTGTTGGCAATGATTTCTTTGGCTTGTTTTTTAGTCGCTACATACAGCACTCTACGTCCTGATGCTACAATTTTTTTCAAAGCTTCGGCAGCTTCTTCCATTTTTGCAGCAGTTTTGTAAAGGTCAATAATGTGAACTCCATTGCGTTCAGCATATATGTATTGAGCCATGTTAGGATTCCACTTACGGGTTAAGTGACCAAAGTGAACACCCGCTTCGATGAGTTGTTTTACGTCTATTTTTGACATTTTTAAAATTGATTTACGTTCCGTTGAGTTAGCAATAACAGAGTAGTAACTGAAATTAGAAATTAGAAATTAGAAATTAGAAGTTAGAAATTTCATTTTGTTTCTAAAGTGTTAGTCTTTGTTATTTGGATGCTAAATAATTGTCAACTAAAAACAGGTTAATTTAATGGTTTGAGGTTTCATGTTTCACGTTTCGTTGTAAAACTTCAAACAAAAAACGTGAAACTTGAAACAAGAGATTAACGTTTAGAGAATTGGAATCTCTTACGGGCTTTTTTCTGACCGAATTTTTTACGCTCCACCATTCTGGCATCACGAGTTAACAAACCTTCGGGTTTCAATAAAGCTCTGTATTCCTGACTGATTTCAGATAATGCTCTGGAGATAGCCAAACGAATCGCTTCAGCTTGACCTTTGATACCACCACCCTTAACAGTAATGTAAACATCAAAAGTTTTTTCGTTTTGGGTTAATACCAATGGTTGCATTACTTTATATTGTAATGTGGAAAGTGGAAAATATCTTTCAAACTCACGATCATTGATAGTGATGTTTCCTTTTCCTTCTTTTAAGAAGACACGTGCTACAGCCGTTTTTCTTCTACCTATTTTGTGTACTGTTTCCATGTTATCTCAAATCGTTTAAGTTCAACAATTTAGGTTTCTGAGCTTCTTGTTTGTGCTCTGGACCTGCATAAACGTACATGTTTCTAAACAAATCGGCTCCTAAAATATTTTTAGGAAGCATTCCCTTTACGGCAATTTCTACCATACGGGTCGGATGTTTAGCCATCATGTTTTTGGCTGTTCTAATGCGTTGACCACCTGGATAACCGGTGTGATGGATGTACTCTTTGTCATCCCATTTGTTTCCGGTTAATACGATTTTTTCTGCGTTGATGATGACAACGTTGTCACCACAATCAACGTGTGGGGTGTAACTTGGTTTGTACTTACCTCTCAATAGCATAGCTACTTTTGAAGCTAAACGGCCCAAAGTCTGCCCGTCCGCGTCCACTAACACCCATTCTTTTTGGGCTGTTTGCTTGTTAGCCGACACTGTTTTGTAACTCAATGTATTCATGTTGAATCTATCGGTTTTTTGTGTGTTAATAAATAAATGAACTATAAGCTCTTCGAAAAGAGTTTGCAAAGGTAAAAATAATATTCAATAAAAAAAGCACTTTCCGACAAATTTTATCGGAAAGTGCTTCATTTATAAGGAATTGATAAATCCTTGTGTTATGGGCAGTATTAGTCCAAAGCAGGAATGCGTAAAACTTGACCTGGATAAATCAAATCCGGATCTTTCAACATCGGTTTGTTGGCTTCAAAAATAACAGGATACTTCATGGCATCTCCGTACATAGCTTTGGCTATTTTACTTAGTGAATCACCTTTTTCTACAGTATAAAATTTAGATTCAACTTTAGGTGTGATAACCGTGATGTTGTCATCAACAGTAGCAATACCTTCCGTATTACCCAAAACCAAAATCACTTTTTCCTTTTCTTCTTGTGTTTCGGCTTGTCCCCATACTTTAACTGTATCATCTGCTACTTCTATATTTAAATCTCTCACTTTGAATCCCAATTTTTCAACCGATTCCAAAAGTTTTGCAGCTTTGTCTTCTGCTTCTGCTTCAACTGTTTTCCCAATACCAAATACTTTGGCACCGGCATTTTTAATAAATGAAAATAATCCCATGATAAATTAATTTTTTTGGTGTTAATATGGGTGCAAATATGCAAAAAAAAATGCTTTAAAAAAAATGAAGGTATTAAACTTTTAATAAACGCTTATAATATTGATATTTATTTCTTTATATTGTTATCAAATGGATTCGAAACGCACTAACATATGTGAATATGATATTAAATAATGGGGTATTTTATAAAAAAAAACCTAGTTTGATTTTTTTTTTCTATTTTTGCGCCATAATTAACAATAAACCTTAAGATATTATGTCAGACATTGCATCAAGAGTAAAAGCCATTATCATTGATAAATTAGGCGTTGACGAAAACGAAGTTACATTAGAAGCAAGTTTCACCAACGATTTGGGTTCAGACTCATTGGACACTGTAGAACTAATCATGGAATTCGAAAAAGAATTTGATATTCAGATTCCTGATGATCAAGCCGAAAACATTGCCACTGTTGGTCAAGCAATAAAATTTATCGAAGAAGCGCTTAAATAATTGACTTTATCGCACAATCTAAAAGCTATGGTTTACAATAATCCATAGCTTTTTTTATTTTATATGCATAATATTATTATTTTTACATCTCTACTTAACTAGGTTATATCAACTCAAAATATTTTGATTTAATTATGGACAAAAGACGTATAGTGGTTACCGGATTAGGGGCTTTAACGCCAATTGGGAATACTGTAAACGAATTCTGGGAAGGATTGAAAAACGGAGTCAGTGGTGCTGCACCTATCACTTTGTTTGATGCTTCCTTATTTAAAACTCAATTTGCCTGCGAAGTTAAAAATTTCAATCCGGCAGATCATATGAATCCTAAAGAAGCGCGTAAAATGGACCGTTTTACCCAATTTGCCATGGTGGTAGCCGATGAAGCGGTTTTGGATTCCAAACTAGATTTAGAAAATGAAAACCTGAACCGTATTGGGGTCATTTGGGGTGCCGGAATTGGCGGGTTGAAGACTTTCCAAGATGAAGTTACCGAATTCAACAAAGGAAACGGAATGCCTAGATTCAATCCATTCTTTATTCCTAAAATGATTGCCGATATTGCGCCGGGTCAAATTTCTATCAAATATGGTTTTCGAGGACCTAACTTTGCTACCGTTTCGGCGTGTGCTTCTTCCTCCAATGCTATTATAGACGCGATGAATTACATCCGTTTGGGTTATGCCGATGTCATGCTCACCGGTGGTTCAGAAGCTACAATAGCCGAAGCCGGAATTGGCGGGTTCAATGCCTTGCAAGCCTTATCAACCCGTAATGATGATCCACAGACGGCTTCACGTCCTTTTGATAAAGATCGGGATGGTTTTGTATCTGGAGAAGGTGCAGGGGCATTGGTCTTGGAAGAGTATGAACATGCAAAAGCCAGAGGTGCTCATATGTATGCTGAATTAATTGGAGGTGGACTTTCTGCAGATGCTTATCATATAACAGCTCCTCATCCCGATGGATTGGGGGCAAAATTGGTCATGGAGAATTGTATCAAAGATGCCGGAATTGCACTTCAAGAGGTGGATGTTATCAACGTTCATGGCACTTCTACTCCACTAGGTGATCTAGCTGAAGTTAAAGCCATTCAGGATGTTTTTGGAGCACATGCCTATGCCCTCAATATCAATTCTACCAAATCCATGACCGGACATCTACTGGGTGCAGCCGGAGCAGTTGAAGCTATTGCTTCAATCTTGACCTTGATTCACGGAATCGTTCCTCCTACTATCAATCACTTTACGGATGATGATGCTTTGGATAACAAACTCAATTTCACTTTTAATACGGCTCAAAAAAGAGACGCTAAAATTGCTTTGAGTAATACATTTGGTTTTGGCGGACATAATGCTTGTGTGGCTTTTAGAAAAATTTAACCGAATACTGAATTGAGTTTTATTGATAAAATACGGCTTTCTTCCATTTGGGAAAAGGAAGATGAATTTACAGCTTCTATTCGTAAATTAACCGGATACAAACCCAAAAATATTGATTTTTACAAAACTGCATTTACCCATAAATCGGAGAGTAAAATGTCAGATAAAGGAGGTTTTATCAATTATGAAAGATTGGAGTTTCTGGGAGATTCGCTTTTGGACGCTTCCGTAACTGCTTTTTTATATCACCATTTACCTGATAGTAAAGAAGGTGATTTGACTCAAATGCGTTCCAAAATCGTGAGTCGGGAGCATCTCAATGAAGTGGGTAAAGACTTGGGCTTGGTCAGTTTGGCCAAAAGGCCTACATCTAAAAGAAAATTTAGCTACAATGCTTATGGTGATTTATTTGAAGCCTTGATTGCTGCCATATACCTAGATAGAGGATTTGATGTCATGGATAAATTTGTGCATAAAAAACTCATCGGAGTTTATGTAGATTTAGACAAGTTACAGGGTAAAATTTCGAGTTATAAGAGTTTGTTTATCGAATGGTGTCAAAAAAATCACTACGAATATACCTTTGATGTTTTTGAAGATTCCGGAAAAGATCATGAAAAACATTTTGGCGTCAAACTCTCAGTCAACAACGAAGTGATCAGTAAAGGTCGCTCTACTTCCAAGAAAAAAGCGGAAGAAATAGCCTGCAGAAGAGCCTATTACAGTTTGCAAGACAAAGGTATGAAACTCTAAAATCGACCCTATCGGTTATTCCAATTGTATATAATTTTGTACATAGTTGATATTTTGTGTTTTAAAAAAATGACTTCAAGACTTCAAGACGTAAGACGAATCTACGATTAAATCTGCGATCCCGATAGCTATCGGGACTGCGTGAAAAATATTCATTTATCCCCAATAAATTGGGGAGTGTGCAACTTTGCTTATGGACATTCCATAATTTCTGCATCAGATGTGTAGTTAAACTATACACTCGATAATTCCATAACTCATTATGAAGCCCAAATCGATCAAATTTTCCCTAGATGATGCTCTTGAAAAGGATTATCGATTGATTGCCATATACAGCAACGAAGAAGATTATCGCATGGCTTTTTTGCTCAATTATCATTTTAATATGCATTTTGCAAAAGCTAAATCTATTCTCCAAAACAAAACATCTGCTGCCTTTAACGTTTACGAATACGAGGATAAAAATCACTATAGAAATTGGATATTATTACACAACTATTATTTAACGCAACACGTACAGGTTCAAAACGGTGGTTTATTTGCCAACATGGAAACCTTGATTGAAAAGCCCTTGTTTTATATCAAGGAACTGTCCAAAGCTCGTTTTTTATTGAAAATTGAAGCCGATGAACCTCTAGCCTTCTTCGAAAATTTTATTCTAAAATTAAAGAGCATTTCTCAAATATATACTGCCGAATTAGTAGATTTGCAGCAAATTAAAAAACCTGCTTTGCTAGTGTTTTAACAAAGACAAGGCATGTCTTGTCTCAACAATGACATATAAAATGACACATCATAAAAAAACCAAAATAGTTGCCACCTTAGGTCCAGCTTGCAGTACGAAAGAAATATTAAAAGAAATGATCATTGCAGGCGTCAACGTGTTCAGAATTAACTTTTCTCACGCTGTTTATGATGAAATTGCAGAGAAAATCCGCCTGATTCGCGAACTCAACAACGAACTGGATTTCAATGTAGCCATCCTCGCCGATTTACAAGGACCCAAGTTGAGAGTGGGAGAAATGGAAAATGGGGTCAAACTCAGCGAAGGGGATCTCTTCACTTTTACCACTGAAAAATGCATCGGCACTCAAAATCAAGCCTATATGACCTATCAGGCTTTTCCCAATGATGTGAAAGTGGGAGAAAATATTTTGGTGGATGACGGTAAACTCCTCTTTGAAGTGCTGGAAACCAATCACAAAGACAAAGTCACAACGCGCGTGTTGAGAGGTGGCAAACTCAAATCTAAAAAAGGAGTCAACCTTCCCAATACCAATGTGTCCTTACCGGCATTGACCGACAAAGATAAATTTGACGTGGAATTTGCCATCAAACACGAAGTAGATTGGATTGCTTTGTCATTTGTGAGAACAGCCGAAGATGTATTGCAATTAAGGGCTTATATAGACGAACGTTCTACTTATAAAATTCCGATTATTGCCAAAATTGAAAAGCCGGAAGCTTTGGTAAATATCTCCAAAATATTGCCCGTATGCGATGCTTTGATGGTTGCCAGAGGAGACCTAGGCGTAGAAATTCCGATGCATGAAGTACCCTTGGCACAAAAAAAATTGGTGCGCAAAGCCAAAGAAGCCCACAAACCCGTCATCATTGCCACGCAAATGATGGAAACCATGATCAGTAGTGAGGTGCCTACCAGAGCCGAAGTCAATGATGTAGCCAATTCCATTATGGACGGTGCAGATGCCGTCATGCTTTCCGGGGAAACTTCGGTTGGTGAATTTCCGGTAGAAGTCATCAAGCAAATGCGTAACATCATTGAAAGTGTAGAAGATTCACCTCTGATTGTGGTACCCCAACCCAAAATCGTAACCGTCAACGAGCGTTTTATATCCAAGACCATTTGTCATCACGCCGTATTGGTAGCCAATGAAATAGAAGCCAAAGTAATTTCAACCCTTACCAATACCGGTTATACAGCCTTTCAAATTTCTGCCGGTAGACCCCAATCCATGATTTTGGCATTTACCAATAACAAACGCATCATGACCATGCTCAACTTATTATGGGGTGTGAAAGCCTATTACTACGAAAAAGAAAGCAATACCGATGAAACCGTAGTGGATATCAACATGATTGCCATCGAAAAAGGCTATTTGGAAAAAGGTGATTTTGTGGTCAACCTATCTTCCATGCCCATCAAGCGAAAAGGTATGGTGAATACATTGAGGATTACGCAGATTAAAGGGAGTTAGTTTCAATATTTTATAATTGGGTAATGGATAGGGGTTTGATGATAGTGGTTGTAGAATCAAAATATTGAATCCCTTTAATTTCATTGGTGAAAAATCCACAAAAAAATCCCATCCCAATATTTTTTCTTTTCACACGTAACTTGTGTTACATAATTCGCAATATTTAATACTTTTCCTTGCTTATAATGTTGCAATCTTAAATAATAGTTGTATTATTGCTATTAGTTATGTGAATTTAATTTTAAAATTGTAACACTATGTCAAATTTAACAAACAATCGTATCGACATCATTATGTCAAATGAACAAGTAGAAGCTGTGAAAAATGCTTTTAAAACCATCCAAAACAACATGCCGTTTTTAGTAGGGCTTTCAGTAGATGAAAGAATCTCCCTTCCCAAAATCAATGTTTCCAACAAAGCCTTTACCGAAGATGCCATCAATGCCGTTGTCAACAATGCTGAATTGTTGCCCGGATATATCAAAGTAGAAGCGATGAAAAACGATTTGGCTTTGTTTTCTCAATTGGACGAATTGGCAGGATTAGCCCGTCAATTGGTAGAGAAGATAGAAGACACTCAAATGTTGGCAGGAAGCGAAGCCTATGTATCTGCCTTGGTAGCTTACAAACTCTTTGGAGCGGCCGCCGAAAGCGGTCTTATGGGCTCTGATGCTATCTATGATAGTTTGAAGACTCGTTTTTCCATATCCACCTCAGGTACGGCAGCCACTAAATCGGAAGAACCCACCGTATAGGTAGGTTCCCCCACCTTACAGGGGACCCCCTCCCCACCTTGAGGCGTGGGGAGGGGTACCTTTCACCTAGGACAGCGCAGCTCCATCCTACAGCTACTCACCATTATCCTTAGAAGCCCTAGGTTTTACCTGCGGTTACCTACCCAAAAGCTTCACTACTCCACCTTTATACTCCGTATGCACACCTAAAAGCTACGACAACGCACCTTTACGCTAGGCTGACGTACTTCAGAACTTGGAGGACGTGGGTTTAAACTGCGATGGGATAGGATTGGGTTGGGTTTACAATAAACAAATGTTATTTTACCAATTGGTTTTTAAGAAAATCAATCATTTCGTCTTTTTCTTTCAGACGCATGTCTTTTTCCGACAGTAAACGATCATAAAGAGCTTTGATTTCTTCAAGGTTGTGAAGTACAATACCATTGTTGTCCCCTTTTTTGTTGTTTTGATTAAACACAATACCTTGTTTTTCCAACTCTTCCATAACATCAAAGTCCAAATAATGTCCCAGACTCGCCAATTGTGAAATAGAAATAGCACTTTTATCACTTTCCATATTACAATACGTTTTTTGGGAAATTTCAAGATAATCCGCTACTTCTTGTTGAGAGAGTTTTTTGGCTTCTCTTTTTCTTTTTAGGGTAGTGCCTAATTGCATAATAGTGTAATTTTTTAAGTTATGGTGTAAAAATAGTAAATATTTACTTAAAATTAGAAAAAATAATCGAAGAAGTCGGTTTGTAATTTAAAATATTTGTGTTGTGCTATCTTAAGGATAACATATTTTATAATATTGAAAATGTTTGCTTAAAGATTTGAATAAAGTTAAAAAAAATGAAAGTTTATTGATTTTGTCAGATTTTATAGTGTATCAATTTGAATTACTCAGTGAAATTGGGATAATTGGGATAATTGGGATAATTGTTACAAATTATTAAAGAAAAAATAAATAATAAATAGGGATAGTGCTTAGAAAAAAAATCCAACGTATTTAAAGAGCAGCTTATGGAACTTTGATTTATCATAAGTCTCAAAAAAACGGTTAGCAATCTAACAGGGTTATAATAATTTTAAAAACTATGGTCGGAAAACTGAAACAGCGACCTTAAGAAACCTGAAAGTAGGAAACTTATTAAATCTTATACTATGAGAAATTTTTATTTCTTTTTTATTATTATGGCATTCTTTTCTTGTAATAATGATGCTTCCGATACTTGTGATTGTCAATCTGATGAATTTAAAACAATTAATCTAAAAGTTGGTAACGATTTTCATCAATTTAAACAATATTCAGATCCAAAATTAAATTTTGAGTTTATTTACAGGAGTTTCTCGTTAAACAAAGAGTCATCTGAAAAACTTCTATCTCAATTTGAAATAAATGATATAGATTACGAAAATATTGTTACACTTACATTTTTTATTGAAAATGGCTATAATAAAATGAAAGAAAAACAACTTTTGAACAATGAAAATGTTAATGGAATCTTAATATATATTAAAGACCAAAAAAGTGAAATTCTTACTACATTTGTATATCATAAAAATAAAAATTATGAATTAGTAAAAGACACAAAACTTAAATCAATTATTGTTTCTTCTAATGATATATATGAGATTTCAAAATCGTTTATTAATTTGAAAAATGTTAGTTCTGTTTCATTTATTGATTTTTCAAGAATGCCAAAAAACAAATCCATTATTACTGAATTACAAGACGTATTAAAAGCAAAGAAAGGGGAAAAAGAAATGCAAAGTTATTGTAATTTTCCTTGCCAAGCAACTCCTGATGGTTGGTGTACTGCTTCTGAAAGTCAAAGTGGGGGTGAACATTGGTGGTGTTTAGGGGATCCTAGAGCATGCGGAGTGGAAGAATTAGAATATTCTATATTAAGTAAATCTGGGTATAATTTTAATATTTTAGAAATTAAAGATGAATTATATTTATTTAGAGATGAATATCTATTAAACAAAAAAGGAGGACAACAAACTATTGAAAAATACTACACTTTATCTAAAAACATAGATCCTAAGAATATAACCATAGAATACAGTGTTGAAACTTTTGAACTTTTAGAAACAATAATTCCACTTTTAAGAGATTTGAGAGTAAATCAAAATAGTTTTACTAAAATATTGATTGACCAACCAACTTCCGACGTTTTAATAGCTCATTTAGAAAAATCTAAAAAATTATTTAATGATAAACAATCTAAAAAAACTATCGACGATTTAAAAAATATTATAAAAGATTTTACAAATAAACCTAATTCATATATTTCGTTAAAATTGGATACTTATGTATTTGAAGAATAGTTTTTTGTTTTTATTTCTCATATTGCTTTTATCCTGTGAATTATACAACAACCCTAGTTTTTATGGGAATTATAAAAGTAAGGATAATTCGCTTTTTGGAAAACCCTTTATAACAGGGGTTTCTTTAAATCTGAATCGTAATAAAACTTATGTGTTTACAACTTGTAGTCAAACCACTTCAGGTCATTGGATCGTGGAAAAAGACAAACTTTTTCTCTATTGTGAAAATATTCGATTTAATATTGATAGTTTAAATTTAGA
>Ga0209573_1004000_pt1 | contig 15197 bp, 8 predicted proteins | sample TNRBio252014_DNA_FD_185870 | JGI IMG/M metagenome (GOLD analysis project Ga0209573, IMG submission 185870) | Wastewater treatment Type I Accumulibacter community from EBPR Bioreactor in Madison, WI, USA - TNR Reactor_6/25/2014_ DNA (SPAdes)... | ecosystem: Engineered > Bioreactor > EBPR >...
TATCTATATCAATCCTGCCTATCTCCCACTATCTTCAGCATATAGTGGACAGTATGTCTTAACACTCAATGCAAGTGGCTTTGTTAGTTTCACAACTGGAACAAGCAACATCTCTGGAGCAACGGTGTCAGGATGAAATCTTCTCTTAACTCTCAACAATGGGACTATCATTAATGCTGGTGCTGTTACTTGACCGCAAGGAGCTACTGGAGCAACTTGACCACAAGGACCCGCTGGGACCCAAGGCATCCAATGAGTTCCTGGGGTAGGAATAACTAATGTTACTAGTAATGCGACTGGCACATTCACTATATACCTAAGTAACTGATCTGACTACACTTTCAATATCCCTTCATCATGAGGTGGGTGAACCGGATCTCAGACGCTATCGTTGCTAGGTAACACCCTTTCTCTATCCAATGGAAACTTTGTTGATCTATGATCACTATGATTTTGGTCGTTGCTATGAAATGTATGAACAAACTCTACGATAAACTTCATCGGGACAACCGACAATCAAGACCTCGTCTTCAGAACAAATAACCAAGAAAGAATGAGAATATTATGAGCGAGTGGTTTTGTAGGAATACATACAGCGGCTCCGAGTTACCCTTTAACGGTTTCTGGAGGAGTATATTCCTATGATAATGAGGTAGTATTTTTTGCTGGTAATGATGCAACACAATCATTTGGAATACCAATACCATGAGTTTTATTGGGTATTGGTGGTATGGGTACTACTGGATTTTCTAGTCGTATGCAAATATATGATACAAGAGTGGTTGATCCAATCGATGGTAGTGTGTGATTCAATATATTTTCACAATCATGAGCTACACCAAATGGACAGTTTGGCATCAACGAAGCTTCTATTAATTCGAAAAATGGAGATAACATTGATGTTTTGGTAGCAAAAAGAGATTTTTCTAACTTTGACTTCAATCTTATGACCTGATTTATCATACAAAACGGAAGTGAAATTGATGTGGAGTATCAACAAATACTTTTGGGATCCAAAAGTGGCGAAATTGTTACTGTTGTTGGAGGCAATCCAGTATATACTAATATAGAACGCTCATATATTGATATAACTCCAGACTACATAAATATTTACTGACATAGCGGTGCCTTTGCTAATATGTATTTGGATAGTTCTATCGGTACATTTGGCTTCTGAACAAATTTCCCTGGTAATACTTTGGATATTGGAGGTTCGTATATCTGATGAAATACACTTGGATTACGTTTCTCTGCCCGAGCTGGAAATTCAGGACAGATACTATGACTAGATAACAATGGAGATGTTGTTCTTCTTTGAAATATAACATGATTTGGTGGATGAGGTTGATCTACATCACAATATCTTAAACTCGGAGAATTGGACTACACTCAATTAAATGCTCATACAGGAGTTACCGCACTTATTCCACTAAATCTTGCGAATCAGCTCCCTGCAAATTCTCTAGTAACAAGAGTGTTTATGGAGATAGAGCCATTTTTTTGAGCATGATGATATCGAATAGATGATTTCTTCTTGATTGCGTCTGGAACGGATATTGGAGCATTTAATCCAAGTGATTGAATTATTTACGGACCATGAATCCAATCTGTATTCTGATGATATACTACGTATGTATTTAACTTCGTTCCCGCTGCGGTGCCAAATCCAATAAATGATGATTACAGTATATATGTAAGATACTCAGACAATGCAGTACATAACGACTGGATGTCATGAAATGTGTCATTTGTCGTAGAGTACGAGACAATGCCATCGTTACCATTCTAGAGTAGTGATTATATAAATAAAATCCCTAGAGTAATTCTAGGGATTTTATTTACTAGTAAAAAAGAATCAAATCACTACTGTTTCTATACTTATCATTATTCAAATCTATGTATCACCAACCCGTTCTTCTCAAAGAAACTCTGGCTTCAATACCGACCAATGCATCTATCATCATCGACGGCACTTTTGGTCATGGATGACATAGTATGGCGATTGCTCAACAATCTCCTGATACAAAAATCTTTGGAATAGACAGAGATCTATCTATGATTGCCAAGGCACAGGAAAGATTGTGACCAGACAGTAATATCGCAATATGGCATGGAAGCTATGCAGATATCGTAGCACTGTGTAATAAAGAATGAATTAGTTGAGTAGATTATATTCTCCTGGATATTGGTGTCAATATGGATCATTTTAAAGATGGTTCTCGTGGATTTTCCGTCCATGATGATGCGGTATTGGATATGAGATTTGACACAACACAAGCAATAACTGCTGAGCAGTTGATTAATACGGAAAGCATGGAAAGTTTGAGCAGTATTTTTCAGCGTTATGCTGATTTTACGCCTGTGAAGGCAAACGAACTTGCTATAGCAATTGTCAAATCAAGAAAAGAAAAACCAATCCATACAACAGGCAACTTGAGAGATGTTTTATGATCGTGTGGACTAGGAAAAAGCGCGTCAATTGTTATTTTTCAAGCTATAAGAATTGCTGTCAATCAAGAACTCAAACAACTCGAAGAGTTTCTGGATAGGTTTAATGCGATACTCAATCCAAAAGGAAGATGTGCTATTATGAGTTACCACAGTATCGAAGATAGAATCGTCAAGCAGTCCTTTAAAAATAGAGTAGAATCTGGAGAGTATATTGCTATACACAAAAAAGCAATTAAACCATCGTGGCAGGAAATTCAAAAGAATAGAGCTGCAAGAAGTGCGGTGTTGAGGATTATTGAGAAAAGATAAAGGTTCAAAAGGTAAAGAGAGAAAAAGCATAAAACTTTTTACCTTTGCAACACTTAGACTCTTGAATGTTTACAATTTTGTATAGTAGATCTATGAATACATTCGCATTCAATCCCAAAGAAAGATTTGAAAAACAATACGCATACCTCCTAAGACAAATCAGACACAACGATCAGATGTGGGATTTGATTAAAGTCGGTTGATTGATAGTTTTGCTTGTATTTTTTGCTTTTGTGTATCTGTATTTTGTTAGTTTATCATCAACACGTGGGTACTTCCTTAGACAAGCGATGCAAGAACGCACGAGTGCATCATTTCAGCAAGAAATCGTTAAAACAAATATCCTTAAAATAAGGCAAGAAAACTGGGAAAAGATGAAAGAAGTTACCATTCAATGAGAAAGATCGTACCAACCAACAGTAGTAAAAATACAACTACAAGCTCCTGAACAAGAACAACCCCAACAAGTAAACTAGTATTTTTCAAAGTGAATATACTCTTTTTCTATGCCTCTATCGAGCAATATCGCCACAACATCGTCTACCATAACTGGTTTACCACACAGGAAAATTTGAAACTTTTGGTTTGTAAATGTTTCAAAAATATATTCTAATGATTGTTGTATATATCACGATTGTCGTCAAGTTGGTAAATCTTTTTCTTGTGACAAATAAAGCATATGTGTTACACGAGGATCTTCGCTTGTATATGACTGCATAACTGTAGGAAGAACATTTTCCACATATCTTTCACCAAAGACATTGATAATGCGATCAAAGTCTTGCGTATGCAATAATCCATTATATAGTGAATATACGGGCGTAATCCCACTTCCGATAGAAATAAACACATAATTACGAGCAATTTTTTTATCAACAAAATGTCCTAGTGGGCCAGTAAGTTTTACACTATCTCCAATAGCAATATACTGTGTCAAATACTCTGACATGCCTCATATGGTAGATTTTTTTACTATTGTCCCAATGATGCCTTTTTCCTGAAACAACATATTGGTTGTACCGATGCTATAGGCGTTTTTCATCGCCTTACCATCAGGATAGGTAAATCATAGTCTTTCCAAAAATATAAACTGTCACTCCTGAAAAACAAACGATTGTTCTGGTTTAAAATAGACAAATGCTACTTCCTTGTTGGGTGAGTGCTGTATGTCAACGACTGTTGCTTGTGTTTGAATCATGAAATATCTATACTTCTGAAGGTAAATCGCTATAATACTTTTATTTATTAGCCTTTTGAAGTATATGCAAATACAACAAGCAATCAAGGAATTACAGCAAGGAAATGTCGTAGCTATCCCGACAGAAACCGTTTATGGACTTGCTGCTGATGCTACTAATCCTCAGGCTATTGCAAAAATTTTTGCATTGAAACAAAGGCCTAGCGATAACCCACTCATTGTACATATTGGAAATTCATCCGATATTACAAATTATGTATACATACAACATCCTTTAGAACAAAAAATTATAGATACACTCATGCCAGGTCCGATTACCATACTCCTACAAAGGAAAAACAACATCCCTGATGCTGTTACTGCTGGAAGTGAATTGGTTGCTATCAGAATACCACAGCATCCTGTAGCACTTGAAATACTGCAAAATTCCTGACTGGCTCTTGCTGCACCTAGCGCTAATATTTCAGGAAAGCCAAGTCCAACCACTGTAGATATGGTACAACAAAATTTTGGGGATAGTGTAGGTATTGTCGATGGAGGTGACTGTAGTGTCTGAATAGAATCAACTGTTATACAAGTAGTAGATGCTACTGTCCTTATCCATAGACCATGATTTATTACTCCTGAAGACATATCCTCGGTCGTATGACCAGATGTAACAGTACAATACAGCAATACTCAAACCAATATCTCTCCTGGAGTTAAGTACAAACACTATGCTCCCAAAGCGCACATTCATCTTATAGAACCAGGATCTCCGCTACCAAGCAATTCACCAAATGCTGGGCTTCTTGTTACCGATGAACGACTCAGCACAAACCAATGCGATATAGAACATTGCAACTATCGCATGTATCATCGGGGGTCTCATACGAATCTTTTGGAATGCGCACAGAAACTTTATCAAATCTATCATCAAGCAGACAAAGATTGAGTATCGAACCTGTATGTCGAATCTCTTCCTGAAGAGAATGGAATTGCTTATGCAATTATGAATAGGGTAAGGAAATCCTTAGAGTAATAAAAAAGACCTCAGTAATGAGGTCGTTGACGGAACAGAGTTGTTTTCTCTCTTGGTTCTAAGCTAGAGACTAAGGCACCCGCGGGATTCGAACCCGCGAACCAAGGTTTTGCAGACCCGTCTATTAGACCACTCTAGCAGGGTGCCATGAGTGGACGTATGGTACACTATATGAAAATGATATATTTTTGCAATCTATGATTAGAGTTTTTTGGGTTCGACCAACTTGTCAATAAACAATACACCCTCAATATGGTCGATCTCATGCTGAACAATGGCAGCATTGAAGTCTTCAAATTTTCTTGTATGTTTTCTCCCTTCAGGATCATGATACGATACAGTAATTTGCTTATATCTTCTAACGGTTCATTGTTCTCAAGGCAAGGATAAACAGGCCTCCTCTGATAATACTGTTTGTGTGGATTTTTCGACAATCTCAGGATTTATCATAACAATCTCTCAGGTATTTTTTTCTCCTCTTTTACCACTTTTCCACTGTGTTGTTGCAATAATTTTTCGGGATTTTCCCACTTGTGGAGCAGCAAGTCCTACTCACTCATACAACCACATCAATTCCAATAAATCATAGGCAAATTCACGTATTTCTGGCGTAATTTCCTCAATAGTATCAGCAGAAACTCTGAGAATAGGATTGTTTGCTCATAACTGGAGAGGATATTGTTGTTTTAAAAATTTGCTCATAAATGGACAATATGTTTAAGTAAATACAGTTCTAATGTATAGTATTATTTAGAACTTGCAATGCAATAGCAAAAGACTATCATTTGTCAAAGTAATGCGATTTTTTCGTGTTGCGTATGTGCAGGGAGAGATGGCAGAGCGGTTGAATGCGGCTGCCTTGAAAGCAGTTGTACCGGCAACGGTACCGTGGGTTCGAATCCCTCTCTCTCCGCCATTTATACATCTTATATTATATGCCGATCCACAAAGGACTTAATGGAGCAAAGTTTATTCTTTCGCTTATGGTTATTGTTTTGTTTGCATATATGATGGTATATGCGGATAAGTTTGTCACAGAGGAAGAGGTTGCAGTTATTAATCCTATATTTACTCAAGAAAATCGTAACGATCAAGTAGCTATCAATCTTAATACGCTTGAAATCGTTGCTGTTGAGGGTAATGATGTATGAGTTTTGCAATATGTCGTACAAGCTGGTGATACTCTCTGAGGTATCGCTACTAAGTTTGGTACCACAATATCGCATTTGAAAAAAATAAATGACATAAGATCATCTATTCGTCCTGGTCAAAAGCTGATCGTTACAGATGAACAAGAGTGATTTGTCTATAGCATGAAAAACAAAACAACTATACGTGTTTTTGCAGAATTGTATGGTTTGAATCTTGAAGACCTTATGACATTGAACTATATACAAGACGATACAGAGATACTTCAAGAAGGACAAGAAATATTTATCAACATTTCTGACAGAGAAGCAAAAAATAAATGACTCCAGGAACCAGATCCTATTTATGTTCCTAGACCTGTCGTTGCCAAGAAACCAACCATCACAACTTCATCGTCAACTAGATCAGTAAGAGCAACGACTGCATCTAACCCTAGTACATCTCGTACATCAGGAGGTGGATCATCAAGTTCGAGTAATGGAAAAGATGGTATTATATCCAAATGGACGTATAATCAAAAGGTTTCTAATAGTTTCTATGCTGGACAATGTACGTGGTATGCTGCCATCATAAGTCCAGGTATCTTTGGTCCTGTGGTTGACGGAAAACAAGAAAGAAAATTTGGATGAAACGCTAATCAATGGTATAAAAATGCAAAGGCAGCATGATTCTCAGTCTGACAAACTCCAAGAGTATGAGCTGTTGTCGTCTATAGTAGATTAAGATCAAGTGCCGGACACGTTGCAGTAGTAAGAGAAGTACACAACGATGATGGAAAGATGATCGTTGAAGACATGAATTATGCTGGGAAATTTATCGTTACTAAGCGTCGAGAAGATATTGATCGTGATGGTATTATCTGATATATCTACCCATAAATGAAGTGATTTGCATATACCTTATAAAAATATATAAAGAAGACTTCAGAGAATCCACGTAATAATCCAGACAATGGCTTATGCTTGCACTCTCTGAAGTCTTCTTCTTGTTTTATGCCCTTATATTGTATACCAATGATGAAACCTATCAACCCAAATAGTGGATTTGCCCATAGATCAACCAGGAAGTCAGCATGATGATCTTGATCAAGGTTTTCACTACCTCAATTACCAAAAACATGGGATAAGCAAACGATTATTAAGCGATGATGATGATCGCTTATTGTTTTGTGAGTGATATTTATGTCATGGATATGGGCAACTGTTTATAAGGATCTTCCTGATGTATCTACTATCAAGGATATGGTGTTTTCTCAAGCTACTATCATCACGGATAGAGATGGAAACGAACTGTATAAGCTTTTTGAACAAAATAGGCAGTATGTTCCTTATGAGGCAATATCTCCAACAATGATCAATGCAATCATAGCAATGGAAGATCAACGCTATTGGGAGCATAGCTGATTGGATGCTGTAGGTATATTTAGAGCTGGGATTAAGACACTCGGATGAAGTACACAATGAGCATCAACGATACCACAACAATTGGTTATGAATCTTTTGCTCTATAGAGGAAAAACTTTTTCAGAAAAAGTAGTCAGAAAACTCAAGGAAATGGTTCTTACCAAGAGGCTTGATAGCACACTTGAATCACAAATTCGTAAAGAGAATAAAGGATTGAATAGCACTGAACTTCGTAGAAAGATGAAAGAAACAACACTTGAACTCTACTTGAATTATATATTTTTGTGAAATAATGCTTATGGTATAGAAGCAGCCTCTCATACATATTTTTGAACTTCAGCAAATAACTTAGGGGTTTTAGAGTCTGCAATTATTGCATCTATACCAAAGGGACCAAGCATCTATGAACCATATAGAAATAGATCTCGTCTTATGGGACAGATACGCATTAGTGATCCACAATGAAATATCATAGAAGTATCAAGTGGTATGCAACAAGAAGCATACTCTCGTGTTGTTAACGCAATAAATGGAATAAGATTCAATAGCAATGCAAGTAGTTCTGATGCCCTTAAATCACTGGAAAACGCAACATCATTCTCTCTCTCGTACGAATGAAGAAGTTTTGATGTCCAATATGTTAGTGGAAGAAAAGATTTGGCACTCACAAGAATGTTTGAAGATGGCTATATCTCTGACACGGAGCTTAAAAAAGCTCTTATTGATGGGTTGGATTATACGTTCCAATCAAGTGCATTTGCTATAAATGCTCCGCATTTTGTTCATCGAGTGACCGAACTACTAGAACAAGAATATGATAAAGAATTACTCCAAGAATGATGATTGGTTGTAAAAACATCACTCGATCGAGAAGCACAACAACAAATTGAAAAAATATTTTCTGATACAAAAGCTGATTTGATATCTCATGGAGCAAACAACAAAGCTATGATATATCTTGACTCAACCAATGGTGATGTTCTTGCCTATGTATGATCTACTGACTATTTCAATGAAGAAATAGAAGGGAAAAATGACATCATAAGAAGAAAAAGACAAATTTGATCGTCAATTAAACCATTTATTTATGCATTAGGATTTCAAACACTTCCTGTTACTCTTGATACTCCTATATTTGATATTCCTTTCAATGTTTGATGAGATGAACCAAGCAATGCTGATGGAGAGTTCCTTGGATTGCTACCACTAAGACAGGCATTATCATTTAGTAGAAACATCCCTGCTATCAAAATGTTCCTTGCTCTATGAGGAGAAGAAATAGCAAAACCATGGTTGCAAAGTATTGGACTGTCGTCATTATCTAATGATGTTGAATACTGATATCCTATGGCACTATGAGCAGGAGAAGTTACTATGCTTGAATTAGCAGATGCCTATACACAACTCAGTAGACAGGGAGAAAGAGTTGTGATAAATCCTATCTTGGAAATAAGATCAAGCGATGGCTCTCTCTTATATGAAAAGGAGGTAATTACTGAAGAGTCTGTCATCACTCCTAGTGCTGCGTCACTTATTCGAGAAATATTGTCAAATACTGCAAATATGCCAAGTAATTGGGTAAATATGTTCTCTGTACGCGGTCTGAAGCTTGCAGCAAAAAGTGGAACATCTGATGTCAAAACGCCCAATGGCGCTCGTCCAAGAGATGGATGGCTTGCTACGTATACACCGTCAAAAGTTGCCATATTTTGGGTAGGAAACACCAATGGATCTCCTATGAACAGAAACGCCTTTTGAGGGACTGTTTTATGATCCAATATGAGAGCATTTTACACATGGTTATTGAGTAATAATCGTATCGCTAATGAATCACTGACATCCGTAGATACTATTGACATGCAAATATCTAAACTGACGTGATTGCCAGTTGGAGAAAACACACCTGATGAATTTGTTGTAAGTACAAGAGGTTCAACAATGAATCAACCTGGAGCTAGTGATACATGAGCACAGCCTTTTGAATTTGATGCATTGTGTAACGGACTCACAAGTCCTTATACTCCTATGCAAGACATTCGCAATGGATACCTCATACAGCCATATACGTTTATGCCCAATAAAATGGATCTCAAAGAAGTTACTGATCGATGGACGAGATCCGTACAGGTAGGTACTGGATGGATAGAAGAAATTCCACAGAGCCAAAGAGCCCGTGTATTGGCTACCAAATATAATTTCAACAATATATTTGTCTTCATGCCAACTGAGCCATGTGCAGATAGAATACCGAAGGAAGACCAACGTATTGCTGTAGAAATAGTCTTGCCAAAAGCATGAACTAACATTGCTCGTACGTCATCAATTACGTACAATATAAATTCTCCAAAAATGATCAGAGAAGTGACGATATTTGTCAACGATGAAGTTGTTGGGAAAAATAGATATAACCCAGCAAAAAATACCATTGTCGATGCAACAACTATCACTATTCCAACTACGATCCCTGCATGAGAAATAACAATCAAAGTGGTTGCTGCAGATATTGTATGATTTTCTAATACTGCATCACAAACAATGAATCTTATAAGCCAAGATACAACGCCGCCTCGTGTCGAAAGCAAAAGAGTTATCTCAAAGGATGATGGTACATATGAAGTAAGATTGTTTATTGTTGATGATGAATCATATGTTACATCAGGGACTATCAAGAAAAATGGCACAACTGTCCATACTATAACCAATAGCATTGTAAGTTTCTCAACAAGTACGCTTGGTGACTTTGTTGTACAGGCAACAGATTTCTATGGCAATACCTCAGAGCAGATTATCACACTCAATGCACAATAATTACTATGAAATTTTAATGACTTTATAATTCTTTTTCCCTTTTCTTAAGAGGACAACTCTATTGACTGTATCTTTTATGGTAATAATTTTTTGGATATCATCAATTTTTTCTTCATTGCAGTAAATTGCACCAGATTGTATTTGCTTCTTCGCTTCACCATTTGACTCAGTCAGTCAGGATTGGGTACATAGATCAAGAATTCTTTGTTCACCTGAAACTGTTATTCATTCTGTTGCTCAAACAAGTGCGTCAATCGTAGCAGTATCTAATTTTTTGATAGATGTAAGTTTATCTTGTGTAACAAATAAGAGCTGTGTAATCTGGATAGCTTGTTGTGCTGCTTGTACACCAAATATGGTTGTGACAACGTATTTTGCGAGTTCTTGTTGTCCATATCTTGCTGCAGGATCTGTAGCATGTTTCTTGCTTATGTCTGCTATAGCATCAAAATCTAATAGAGTAAACAACTTCAAATATCTCTCCACGTCCTCATCTGTAGTGTTCATGAAATACTGATAGACAGAAAATGGCGTGGATTTGTTTGGATCTAGCCAGATAGCATTCCCTTCTGATTTTCCAAATTTTTTGCCTGTCGAATCTAATACCAATGGTCATGTTGCTCCATACACTTGCTTGTCTAACTTCTTGCGAATGAGTTCGACCCCTGTGACGATGTTTCATCGCTGATCAGAACCTGATATTTGGAGCGATACATTGTGGTCTTCGTACAGTCTCAAATAGTCATATGCCTGCATCAGCATATAACTAAACTCTGTATAGGAAATCGATTGATCCGGGTCTTGAATTCTCTTTTTTACTGTTTCCTTATTCATCATACTATTGACGGTGATGTATTTCCCCACATCACGCAAAAATCTTGTGTATGACATATCAGTGTAGAACTGGTCATTGTTGATTACTTCAAAATCAAAATCATATCATGAGAGGTCTTTGAGATTCTTGAGAACAGTTGTTACTTGTGTCGTAATGCTGTCTACATTGTGTCTGAGTGTCTTTTCATCTAAAAATGATCTTTCGCTCTCCTTTCCTCCCGGATCTCCGATCATGCCTGTTGCTCAGCCAATAATCAGATAGAGCTTATTCCCCTTCTTCATATAATTGACTGCTTGCATAAAGACAACGAAGTTTCCCAAATGCAAACTATCTGCGGTCGGATCACAGCCAAAGTAAAATGCTTGTCTACCCTTTTCAAACAAATCAAAAACAGCCTCATCAGTCACTTGATAGAGAAATCAGCGATTTTCTAGTTCTTGTTTTAGATGCATTGTGCGTACATATCACGAGTAAATTAGCTTGCTTGTAGTTATTTGGGTTGTGATTGCAAAAAATAATACAAAAGATTTTTACAACATAAAATGTAAAAATACAATTTTGTCAATCTCTTTGTGTGGGGTAGATAATGTTTTTTGGCATATATATGACTGAGCTGCTATAATGAGGTAATTATTTATGTTCTATGTTTTTTCTCATGGCACTCAATCAAAACAAAATTCAGTCACTCCACGACAATATCAATAGTCTGGATGTGCAAAAATGAATGCAAACAGCTGTTGTTTCGATACAAAAAGATATCTTTGATGTTTTTACAGAGAATACCGTAAGGACTACCGATAAAAAAGATGTTGTTACACTTTCAGTATGACTTGATAAGCGCATACAGACTATAGAATCATCGATTACTGGAAAATCTGATACAGACAGCATAAATGATGTCCCTGTTAAAGAAGCAAAAGAATATATTGCAAAACTTTCCGCACAGAAAGAGACGCTCAAGAAAATAGAGCAATCCATAGACCAAATCAATACGCCTAGGTCTATTGCTCCTGCTGCGATAACGTCAACACAACTTACTCAATCTCTGTTTACACAACATATCGTTACTGATCAAACTGATGTACAAATGCATATTGAACAAAAGGGGAAGTGTATCAAAACTGATGGAGACAGCCATGCACTAAAGATCGTAAACAGTTGATCAGGACGACAAATAGAGCATGAAAATATTATTATTGGAAGGATAGAAAAAGTTGCTGATGTGGCGCGAAAAACAAAGGTTTTTCCTGAAAAAATCCAAGAACTTGGTATCAACCAAATACATTTACCACTTACCGTCAGCAAAACGGTAGATATGTCTCCTGTTACATGATCAATGTGAGGAGTCAGTACTGTTAAAAAAACAAAAACGTGGAAAATCAACACTGAACAACTAGATACTAACACAACCCCTGCTATACTCCCACCACATACACCTGAAGCAGCTGTCGATACTATCGATCAAAAAATGGGGCAACTATTGAAATTGATCAATATGGCTGATATGCGTATGCAGTACAACAATCTTAAAGTAAGATGGGATACTTTGAAGATGCATATGCAGAATTTCAACAGAAATCAAGATATCAATGCAGATACGCCGCTGTTCAAATCTATATTTCCTGCACTCGAACATGAGGTCAATGAGTTTAAAAAACAGCTGACCAATGCTATCTTGGATACCCAAGATAAGATCGATAAGGTAAAAAATAGTGGTATCGCTGACCTTGAGAAGGTCAAACAATTACAACAAGAAATTGAAGATATTAAAACTAAGTATGCGTCTATTCAAGATGAATTTGACACTGTACACAAAGATCTATTTGCGAGAATTTACAAAAAAACACCCAAACAACTCCCGCCACATACACCTACTCAGACTCTACCAATTGACGAACCTCCTGTTGATGAACCACCTACGAATAATCCATCAACTTCTGAAAAAATAGATATATCTGCCCATATTATGGATAAAGAATCTTTGGTGAAAAAATCTATCGAACAAGATGTACTCGAAGAATATCAACATAAATATGCCAAGAGACGATGGCCAAAAAGGTTGGCGATGTATACTTTTGCTCGCTGGAGACAAAACAACCGTATAAATAATCGTCTCAGTCTCTCTAAAAAACATAATGACGCTATTGAAACTGATATCACACGTCAACAGAGAGTGGCTTCATCGATAGGAAACTTTGCGTCGGAGTATAATATGGGAGTCGATGCTGGTAAGGTCAAGAAAACAGCTCTCTCAAGCAATGACCAAGTCAACACGATAGCAAATAATTATATCAAAAATACTATCACTAGAGAAGACGCGATCAAACAATTTAATGAATTTTTTAAGAGCAATAAAGACTACCAAACAGGTATGACTGGTAGTGATATTATGGAACAGCTTGATGATGTAGCTTTTATGGTTGCAATAGATCAATATGTCAAAAAATCATGACAAAGAACTCCTGAAGACTATGCTAAAATACAAGAAAAAATAAGTAGTTTTTTTGGCAATCATCCAACAGCACAACTCCATGGGGTACACTTTAGTAACCCAAATGTTGCGAGTAAGGCGGAGATGGATAAACTTTGTGATCATGTCATTGCGTATAGAAGCAAAACAACTCTCTGAGAACTCAACAATATTACGGCCAACGTCAAACTCTACAAAGTAGAAAAAGATACGGTGGATTTGACACAATCTAAGCTTAGAGAGCATAATAGAAACTGGGTAGACAAAGTATTTAGTGTTGCCAATGTGGCTACGTTTGGTCTTGCCTGATCAACACGATGAAATGCTGCACTCAAAGTAGGTACTGGTATGTGACTTGCCGCATGATGAGTAGGAGCACTTGGTGTTGTTGGATGAGTTGCAGGGCTTGCTGCAGTTCTCCAGTGGATGAAAACCTATCGTGATTATCTCACCGAAGCACAGAAAACTCATGAAGATGCGATTACTATGGGAACCAAAGAACTCGATAGGCGCATCAAAGAACTTGAAGAGCAAATCAAAAAACACACTGCGATGCAAAGAACCCTCGCATGGCGATGATTTGGCAAACATGCTATTAGAAAAAAACAACTCAACATCCTCCATGCTGTCAATGATACAATGCACAAGACTGGTGCTATCAAACCTGCCGTACAACTGATTATGGAAATGCAACACGCAAATAGAGATAAACAAGCGCTTGCGATAGCAGAAACACTTGCTCGTCTCAAAGCAGGAAGAGAACTTAATACCAACTTTATTAGTGGTAGTACGAGAGCATTGACTGAACAAGAAAGAAAATCGCTCCTTATTCAGCTCAGAGACTCTGCTGCACAACGAGCAACCAAAGTCTGATATGGACATCTTGTTCCACCCAGAAATGCGACTGAAGAAGTATGGAGAATGTTTCGAGATCGCTTGATAGCTGTACCACAAAACAATATCTGAGGAATTTACCAAAGAAAATATGCCGATCTCAAAAAGAACTTCCAATGAATGCAAGATAACATCAACAAAGGAAGAAAAAAAATGGCAACGAGAGATGCCGGGAGCAATCTGCTTACCTCTGCTACTGTCGCAGGAGTAGCAGCATGAGTCAGTGCTGGAATACATGCACTCAATGGTGGAACAAGCGGTGTTGATGCTAATACTATCCAGTGACCACACAATGAATATGCACTTGGACAATATGAAACTGCGGCTACAAACAAAGCTTCATGATGGGAAAATTCTTTTACTAATGGTGATAAGGTATCGTTTCAATGAGAAGCTGCTGTGGATGCAGTCAATGCTGCCAAATGAAGTTTTGGTGATATCAACAAAGAAATAGCTGAAGTCACTAAGCTTGCATGATCATTTGATAGTACGACACAAGATGCTGTAAAAGAGGCACTAACAACTGAACTTGCGAAAGTTAAAGCAGAAGCTATCAAAGCGTGAGCCGATGCAGGGAATGTAGCTCTTACTCAACAACGCTGGGTCGATGGCGTTGAAGAAATCGTCAGCAAACTCCACGCAGCAGGAAAAACTGGCGT
>Ga0209573_1004002_pt1 | contig 15194 bp, 13 predicted proteins | sample TNRBio252014_DNA_FD_185870 | JGI IMG/M metagenome (GOLD analysis project Ga0209573, IMG submission 185870) | Wastewater treatment Type I Accumulibacter community from EBPR Bioreactor in Madison, WI, USA - TNR Reactor_6/25/2014_ DNA (SPAdes)... | ecosystem: Engineered > Bioreactor > EBPR >...
TTCCAAGCCTGCTGGATCGTCCTGCGCATCTTCGTCGAGAACGCGATACGAGCGCAGCCACGGGCCGATTGCATGCTGTTTGGGCAAGCCGCCATCAAGAATGGCAACCTTGGGCTCCGACGACAGCGGCTGCTCGGTAGGCAGGTTGCAGCCCACCGACACTTCGCCAGAGCGTTGTACGGGCCGCATGCCACGCAGCTTGGGAACCGGGCGGATGACGCGCACGAACACGAATTCAGCAAGTCGTTCGATGTGGTCATGCTTACCTTCGACTGGCACGAACCACAGGTTGCCCGCTGTGAAGCCAAGGTCGCTGTGAACCTTGACGCTGACATCCTTGGCGTATTTCACGAAGGATTGCTGGACGAACAGGCGGCTTTCATCAGGCAGCAAATGGATACCCACCTCGAAGAAGCGATCCTTGGTGCTGCCGTAGTCGGCGATGCGCTCATGGGGTGTGAATGCGGAGAACTGCTCGATGTGCGCTAGGTCCCGCGCCTCATCGGATTCGGGCTCGATCTGCTGAGTCCAGTCATTGAGGTGGCGAAACGCTTGGCGCTTACCGGCGATGAACAATTCGGTCGTCGTACATTCCTGCGGCGCTCCCTTCTTAGTCCAGCCGACGGGCGTCACCTTCACGGTACGACTGCCGACGGATTCCAGGCCAACAGTGCGCAGCATCGCGACCGGGAAGAACGACCGGGCGATGTAGCTGGGATTCATCGTCAGCCGCGCAACACCGAAGTCGCCGGGGCAAGCATGTGCAGGTAAAGCATCGAGCGCAGTAGCGGTCGCCGAGAACTGGGGCGCAAGCCGCTGCGCGGCTTGCGCGAGGGTGTAGACCTCGGCCTTGCCCGGCATGCGTTTCGGCCCCTTGATGTCGTGGGTCAGCAGTTCGCCGCGCCCGATCAGAAAATTGGTTTGGCTCATGCATCAGGCTTCCTTTTTGAGGGTTTCTTGACGGTGGGCGGTTGCTCGCTCGTGTACTTTCGGATGGTGTCGCGGCTCACCCCGGTGATGTCGGAGATCGTGTGCTGTGAAAGACGAGTCTGCTTGGCCAGCAGCACCGCCAGATCAATACGCCCCTGACGTTCCAGGACGAGCGCGCGCGATTTGACGAATTCTTCGATCAGATCGGCGTCCGAGGCTGTACCTAATGCGACGGCACGCCGGAATCGTTGAAGATCCCGCTCAATGTCGCTAAATGATTCACCATTGAAGACGAAGGTCAGAATGTCAATCCAGCGCCCGAACAGCGCGTAGTCTTGGCCCAGAAAGCGCTTGATCGCCTGTTTGACGGCCGGCATTTCTGGTGCCTTGAAATTGATCACCAAATCGAAGCGTCGCCACAACGCGGGATCGATCAGTTCTGCATGATTAGTGGCAGCCAGCAGCAAACTCGTGGCAGGCCACTCATCGACTTCCTGCAGGATGACAGTGACCAGTCGCTTCAACTCGCCGATATCGGCGTCGTCGCTGCGGCGCTTGGCGATGGCGTCGACCTCATCCAGGAGCAATACACAAGGGCCACGTTTCGAGAAATCAAGTGCTGTACGCAGGTTGCTTCCGCTGCGTCCGAGCAGGCTGCTCATCACGGCGGTCAGATCCAGTACATACAGCGGCACACCCAATTGCGAGGCTAACCAACGCGCCGTGAGCGTTTTGCCGACACCTGGCGGTCCTACAAAAATGGCGGATCGTGTTGGGCTCAGGCCCATTGATGCCAGCCGCTCCGTTTGACGACGCTCTTGGATCAGTTGACTCAAAGTTTCTTCGAGGTCAAGTGAGAGAAGGGGCTGCTCGCGACTGGGCTCGTCCTTGAAAACCTTCAGCAATGACAGTCTCGATTCGTCGTCGACCGGCAAGGTCTGCGTCGGCAGTGCGGGCTGCATGACCTTGCGCATGGGAGCGCTTGAGCAAGGCGTCTTCGCACGCAGATACAAATTCATCTGTTCAGCCAGTTCTGGATCGGTATTGCGGTACTTGCGCACGAGCCGAGCCACGAACAGTCGCACGTCCTCTGTTTGCTCGGCGAGCGCCAGCCTAATTAACTGGGCTAAATCAGATTGAACTTCGTTCATTTCGTCCAACATGTTTTCAATTTATTGATTTTAATTTTGTTTTTAGTTCTTAACAACGGAATATATATTTTCTCACGTTTTTACTGAGATGTGAAGAACGACGTGTGTGATGTCAAGAGGGGTGCAACGGTTGTGGTCAATGCTGCAGTGACCTTGCCCCGGCAATTCGTACATCTTAACGCGCTTATTATGCGATTTTTCCTAACTGTGCCACAAGCCAGCTTTGCTCAAACTTCATTGGACTGATACAACTTATGCAGGATTGTATAATATAATTGGCCGCTACCAGTTATCCGGGTAACATGGCCATCTCGTAGCCGAACAGGTAAACGGGCATCCGGTTGCGGGAAATAAATTTTTTTTGGCATCAATATCTCCACATATAATCATCATGCTCGCTATCTACTGCGTCCTCTGCCCTTTGATTTGTTTAATCCACCATCTTCCGTCACAAAGGTTCGGGACCTCCTAAAAATGGCGCTAATTTCACCGGATATCGACGCAAATAGCCCTTCTTCCCGCAATGAACGATATTCAGAGCCCTCTACGGTTAGCACATCTTTTAGTATGCCAGCTTCACAGGCTTTAGATAATACCGGGTGCCTATAATCATTGGCATTCGTGATGGCAAATACGGTATTGACGCCAGAATTGCGTGCAAAATTTTGTAGTCGTGCCAGTAGCAGATTTTGAGGACGATTAAGTACAGATAAAGGTAACTCACTTAACGACAATACAAAACCGGTTGCACTGAGTCCTATCAAGTTAAAAAAATGATCCCGTTTTTTTAAAGCATAGCCTATCTTTGCAAGATCCTCTGGTGAGGCTATTTTCTCCAAAAGCAGCTCATGGCTTTTATAATGATTATTCTCATAACCCCCTGCTTGATTACCCATCCAATTCACAAAATCGACCTGACCGTCTTTATCAATGATGCTATATTGACTGGTATTAATAACCACATGGCCTTTGAAACTCGGAACAGTTGATGCAAGAATTTCTGTGAGCCTAACATCCTGACTCGATGGCGTAGCATTACCTGAAGGATGATTATGCAATAACCAGTAACCATCTGCTTTAACATGTCGCCTGGTCTTTTCTACCAAAACACCCAGATTATGATTGGCATGTCCAATCTTCTCCAGATAGACTGTACCCGGCAATCTGGAACTCACAGCCGTATGATGAACGATGCGATTCATGCGGGTATAGAAGATTCTCAGTGTCTCATAACGCGGATCACGCAATATTTGCGCCATCATTGCCAGATCATGACCTGACTTAACAGGCTGATTCAGGAAAGCGGTTCCTCCTTTTTCCCGGAAGTCACGCGGGAAATCACAACCCAGTAAGGTGCCACCTGCCCATCGAGCATGAGCCTCAAGCAGTCCTGTATAGGCGCATCGCCCCGCTTCCTTTTGCTTATCGGTAGTACCGGGACGAGTCTCAATGTTTTCATAAAGATTACCTTCATCAGGATGGGATGGGTTTGCTGGAATCTTCTGCATATTATCGCGCATCTTGCAGCCTCCTTATAAGATTACCTGACCAATGCCCGTTTCTGCTTGATTTCCTGCCGCTTAGGTTCAACATGGATTTGTAACTTCGTCAAACTAGCTTGTTTAGACTGCTGAGATACTTTCTTAACAACCGATCCGACCTGACGTTTAACCGCATCAATACCAAGTGAACTTTTATTGGCCAGATCATTAAAATCATTTAATCTCTTCGATACCTGCTCACCTGACGCAAAAACCGGAAATACCGCCACACCATCTACTAAACTTGCTGCTTCCAATGCTTTTTCCTTGCCGGGGTTTTTGCCAAGAGTTGACTCCAGGTGATGATCATCATCTCCGGCAATAATGATGGGCTTATGCGGATACTTTTCATGCAAATCCTGCGCGACTTTGGACAAATTGCCCGAATCAAATGCGGCGATGACAGGATAATCCAGCGCCTGGGATAGCGTGTCTGCGGTAGCATACCCTTCAGCAATCACAATAACAGGTGCTGTATTGATGGCTGCTTCCAGTCCCTGACCGTTATTTCCCACGATATGAAAGTTATTCTCCTTTCTGCTACCCGCTGCAAAAAGCTTTGCACCACTGGGTTGTATCGTTTGCACACTCCAGATTTGTCCATGAACATCTTGTGCTGCCAGCAATAAATCACCAGCGGTCAGTACAATACTGTCAGGATATTCTTCGCGTAGCACTTTGACTTCCTGCCATTTCTGACCAATTCTGATGATTGAATCATTGGGTAAATCATCCGCATTCTGCGGCACGATTCTCAAATCGCCTGGTCTTGCATGCTTGTCCATCAAATAAGGATGCCCGGAATCGGCAATCGGTGCGATCGCCAGCAATTCTTGAAGGGCATCAGCAACTCTGATTTGCTGCGCCTGTTGTCCGGCTTTTCTGTTTTGCTGCTTGATAGCGGCCTGTAGCACAAGTTCTGCTTTTTGCTCATCCGTTAACGAATACCCCTTGGCCTTCCAGCGTGTCTCTATCCCGGTTCGATTATTCTTGAAATACCCGGCAGGATGCCCGTCCAGATGCGCCACATAAAAACCTGATTTCTCACCGGACTTGTCACTTTCAACTTTAATTCTGTGTTTGCTGCCATCCATCACCGGATGATTGCCATCAACCCGACAACCTTGAGCGCGCAGCAAGTCAGCAAATTCTATGTGCGGATTTATCGCTGGTTCCTGCTGTCTGGAAACATTCTCCGGTAACCAACGCTGCAATGTTTGAATATCTGCTTCTGGCCCTACATACCAGGCTCGGGCCTTTTTGTCCCAACGAGCACCCGCAGCCTTTGCCAAATCTTTCTCAATGTAAGGAACAAATAAGTATTTACGAGAATTGTCATCGTTTTGTTGGCTCGCCCGCCTATTGGTTTGTTGGGCTTGTTGATTCTGATGAATTTGGGCATTTTGCTCGACCTTGGCATCTAGCGCCGCTTCTTCCGCACTCAGCGTGTCATTTCGGATGCGGTTTTCATGGATGTGGGCAAGCTTAGTGGCTTTTTCATGCTCATTTTGTTCTGCAGCGACATCGATGAGTGCAAGCAGATTCGTCAAATCCCTTGCTTCTTGTTTAGATTCACAGTCTTTCACCCATTGGAAAGTCTGGTCATTACGCTGCATAGTCACTCCCCAGAATTGCGGCTCACGATTCTGTAAATCAGCGGATACTATAGACTCAATGCCATTTTCATCGGTTTGAATCACGTTGCCCTGAATCTGTAACTGTCCATTCCAGTCAGCCGGAATTCTAAAACCTAATTTGTCCTCTGCGACCTCTTCAAACTCCAGATTATCAATCCCGCCGCCCCTCAAAAACTTGAGTGCATCGGCTACCAGAATGATGGCATCCTGATCCTTGATGGGCATGCCCTGTGTCAGGTCATTCAACAGTTTGATGTTGTGGGATGCGATGGTGGCCAGATCAGGCAGGGGATTCTGTACATAGGTGGCGGTGTTTTGCTTGATTTGATCCATCTTGATTGCCTCCTGCGCATCCATTTCCTGTGCAATTTTCTGTCCAATTTCCTGTTGTTGTGACAATGCCAGTACATAATCCTGGATTTTTTCAGCATCAGCAGCGGCACGAAATATCTCTGTGGGATCTTCCTGTAGGGCTTTGATCCATGAGTTCACATAAGCCACATGCTGCCCTGGATCATGACCGATACCCAGCTCACCGCTGAGCAACATGCTGGCAATCTCGGCACGCAATTCTTCTTTGGCATAGCATTCGCTTCCAAATGGATGCGAGAGATCACGGTTTAAGCGCAATTCATGGCCTGTCCAGTGGCCCAGTTCATGCAGGGCTGTTGCATAGTAGCGATCGGGGGTCGGAAACTGGTGCTTATGTGGCAAGTGGATACTATCTGTGGATGGCCTGTAAAATGCGCGGTCTGCCTCACCATGACGAATCACGGCATTGGATGCCTGTAATATGTGTTCAGCCCGTTCCAGCGGGTCCCAGTCGGGAGCTTTAATGCTGAGTTCTGGCAGATTATCCATCTGCTGCGCATTAAATACGGAGGCATAAAACACTCTGGGGCGCTCAAGCCTGACCTGTTCTTTAATGGGTTTACCTTCGCTATTTAGTACAGGATTCCCGTTATCATCTTTTTTGATATGCTCCTCGGTAAATTTCCAGTATTGCACGAGCGTGCTTTTTTCACCTTTACGCACCTGTGCGTTAAGAGCTGCTGCCTGCTTGTAGGTCAACCAACGCGGATCGGTATGCGCACGGCTCATCAGGTTCAGGCTATTAATTCCCCGGTAACGCTTACCGGTTGTGGGATTGACAGGTAATACGGCCAGCAGATCACCTGGTTTCCAAGGTTTTTGCCAGGGTGCAACACCTTTTTTGAGTTGCTCAATCAGATTCTCGGCGACTTGTTCATGAAAAGCCTTCTTAGCCTCTTTCATAACCAACCTCCGCTGTATGATCAATCGTGCTATCCAGCGCATCTTGTTCACTTAAGGCATCTTCCGTGAGTGCGCCTAGCATTTGCGCCTCTAACGGATCAAATTCAGCCTGGAAGCCCGGTATCTCAGCATCGAGCAGCTTTTCCTTTATTACTTCTTGTATGTCAGGATTGTTGGTTTCAGCATCAATCGGCGGTCTATTCATGGCGTTGACTCCTTTTAATTTTTAATTAATGACTCCAGGTAAAAATCGGACGGACAACCTGTTGAATCTGCGAGCGTGCAATCAATCCGAAATAGCGCGCATCAAAGGATTGTGGGTTCAAATCGGATAGAAGCAGGTACTCGGAATCATTGAGCACAGCTTTAAGCCGGTATTGCGGCAATGGTTGACCCTCAGCATCGGTTTTTAACTGGGCGCTGTTGGGTAAATGTTCACCATTCACAAAGATGCCCGTTTGATCGATGGAGACCGTATCTCCGGATAGTGCAAAGACACGTTTCAGCAGCAAGCCATAACCGCCAGGGCAATCCCCTTGATTGATGTAGGATCTATCCCTGGCCATATCAAAAACCTCGTCTTGCTGCGGACAGAAAGCGACATAAGCGCCGCTTAAAATCGGTTCATCAACGACTTTGTAGAAACCCACCGGCAAGCTTGGCGTGGTATTGATATAAATTCCGCTGATTCGAAAACCAATACTTAGCACAAATAGGCTAACGCTCACTGCCAGAACAGAAACAGCCAGGATTTTTATTGGTTTTTTCATGAAAGCGACTTTGTTGTGTTTGGAATATTGCCGAGTGCGGTTAACTTGTCACTAAAGCTCGGAGGATTTACTTGTGCCCGTGCCGTAAAGGTTTCATCCTGAAAGTACAAAGGCTGCGTGCCATAGATCGCGGGGAAACCGGCAACATAAATAATCATGTCACCAGGCTTTGTGATCTTGCCTTCAGCATCTTTCATGGGGCCGGGCAGTCGCATACACTCATCCGGCGTTAATAACGCGCGCTGCGTCTCCTGTAGGGTACGTGTGACATGTCCGTGCATCATTGATGACCGACGGCCACTGGTGGTAATCTGCTCCTTGATGACCGTGGTTTGCCCGGTCAGTTTGGATAAGTGCTCCGCTGTCTCAATCCGGTTGGGTGCGAACGCGGTCTGGATGTGACAGTTGGAAGTGATCGCTTCATCATGCCCGTAGCCGGTCTCACGGCTTTTAAGCTGATTCAAGTCCTGGCAGATCAGATAGGCTTTGATGCCGTAGCCTGCGATAAACGCGAGAGATTCCTGGAAGATTTCAAGCTTGCCAAGACTTGGGAATTCATCAAGCATCAATAACAGCTTGTGTTTGTAATGTATGCTGGGCTGACCGCCTTTAAACGTGATTCTATCGGCGAGTTTCCTCACGATCATATTGATCAGAATGCGGATTAAAGGGCGTAACCGTGATTTGTCATTGGGGTGCGAAACAATATACAAACTGACAGGACTCTCATGGTGCATGAGGTCACGGATCTTGAAATCGGAATCACTGATGTTGCTCGCAACTATCGGATCTCGATACAAGGACAAATACGATTTGGCTGTCGACAACACGGAACCTGCTTCTTCCTCTGGACGATCCAGCATGTCGCGTGCACTGGCTGCAATCACTGGATGACTTTTGCCGTCCAGATAATCCTGCATGGCCATTTCCATCCATAATTCCCTGATATCGCGATCTGGATCAGAGAGCATTGAATCGACAGTCGATAAGTTGGCCGGAGTTCCTTCTCGCTGCGATTTGTACAGAACATGCAAAATGACACCTACCAGCAATGCCTGGCTGGTTTTCTGCCAATGGGTTTGTAATCCCTTGCCATCCGGATCAACGATTAAGGTAGTCAGGTTTTGAACGTCGGCGACTTCCATGCCACTGCCAATCTGGATTTCATCCAACGAATTCCAATGCGCGCTACTTGTTGAAGCCGGATCAAAGCGCAACACCTTGTTCTTAGCATGATGCTTTCTCCAACCGGCGGTCAATGCCCATAACTCACCTTTGAGATCAGTAATGACTGCACTCTGAGTCCAGGAAAGCAGAGTCGGTATGACGAGACTCACCCCTTTGCCAGAGCGAGTCGGGGCATAGCACAACACATGTTCCGGGCCGCTGTGTTTCAGATAGTGGGTTTTGCCGGAATTATCCTGCCAGCCGCCGACATAAACTGCATCATTATGATTATTCTTGCCTGTTGAGAGCAGTCCTGCGGCTACAATGTCCTGCTTATCTGCCCATATGGCTGATCCATGTAATCCCTGATTAGTTCTGGATGAATTAGCCAGCACCATTTTTATGACCAGCACCAGTATCAAACCAATGCTGGAAAATAAAATGCCGAAACCTGCCGCCAGATCAATGATGCCTGAATACTGGGGATACCATTTTTCTGCCCATACCAGAATTGCCCAGGGCTCATAAATATGAAAAAAGTGCGCACCTAGTTGCGGCTGATAATTGAATTTGTACGCAAAATACTGCGTAGCTACCTGCAATCCTCCGATCAGACACACAACGGATAATAGCCGAATGATGAGCGCGTCCTTCTTAACATTCCTATTGTTTTGAGATAACAGACTGTTCTTATTCATCAAAGACTCCTTCTGGGAGTTGAGGGTGTGGATCGTATTCCACCTGCCGACTGCGCTCTGGATTTCCTGTGCTGCTTCATTAACTGCTGCCGGTATTGTTCAAGCCGCTTGTCATCAAAAGTGATGTGCATTTGGTTTTGTGCTGCCACTTCAGCGATCTGAAGGCGAAACTGTTCTGTCCCATTGATTGCCAGATGGCTGCCATACTTCTTCATGGCCACTTGCAAAATATCCATCAAGGCATCTTGTGTTGCATCTGATAAGACAATGAGCCGTTTGCCATCATCGCGAATGGTGGTTGTGCCTACCTGATAAGTGACTGTGCCGATTTTGGTGATCGCTTCAACAAAATTATTCTTGAAGTGACCATCAGTGCTGAAACCATCATGGCTTTGCTTGGCCGATATCTGGTTGCCCTTAAATTGACCGGTTCTTCTGGATCGCAAAACAGCCAATGCTTGCGTCTTGCCATTTTTGGCCTCAAATGCTAACCAGTCCAGCCATCCCATTCTGGAATGACGGGTTTTAGAGTGCTGGTAGGATTTTTGATAATCGCTTTTAATGACTGCTATCGTTGTTTTGAACTGCTGATGCGCGGTTGCGTATAGCGCTTTTTTAGCCAATCTCCCAGCTTTGATGCTTTTAATGAGATTGCGCTTGAGTTTTGCTTCCTGTTTGGCACGTTTTATTAATCGATCTCTATTTTGGCGTAGCATGATCCATTGGGTTGTGCGCTGTGTGGCGCTATCCGCTTGTTCTTGCTGGTATCTTGCATAAAGCTTTGAAGTATCGATTCGGTTTTGTAATGGTCTTGGCTGGTATTGTTTGATATCCGAACGCAAAGATTGATCAGAATGCTCATTAGGTATAAATGCACCCAGTCTCTGGGTCAAATTCCCTTTGGACAAAGATCGATCAACAGAGCTGACTTTAACGGCCACGCCATTGTTGGCAACCAACACAAACCCGTTGCCACGTTCCTTGATTCCAAGGCCATGTCTTGCTAAAACCTTATGCAAGTCCTGCCAGTTGTCCGCGTGCTTGATTTCAGTGAGTGCCTCGCGTTTGATCCAGCCCAATAAACTCTCCACACCTGTTCTGGTTTCAATTTCCTGCGCCACTCTGGAAGCATTATCGTTTAAGGTTTCATGATTAACTTGTGTTAAACCATACTCCTGTTCGATTTGTTCACAAAGCTTCGCTACTTTAATAAAATCATAGTAGGGATTGTGAATGGTGAGGGTTCTGGGGTGAATCTTGTTGATGGCGATATGTATGTGCAGGTTATTGGTGTCATCGTGAACTACGCTGATGCGTTGATGACCGGTAAAACCCAAAGCATCACAAAATCGCTCTTCAATTGCATTCAGATCGGCAAAGGATAAACGCTCTCCTTCAGGGAAACTCAGCACCAAATGGCAGGTTTTATCTGATTTGGCGCGAGTGTTCATTTCCTGTGTGTTTTGTATTTCTATCAGTGCTGCTGTCTGATCGTCTGAATAACAGTTCGAAACCTTAATCTGACTGATACGCTCACTTTTGCCTTGAGGATCGGTCAGATACTGTATCAGCGCAGAATAGTTGCTTTTGCGCACTGTTTTGATGGGTATGATTTTAGCGATCATCGCAATAATTAACCGTTAAGTATTCGACTTTCTATTTCTGAGCTCCAGAATCGCATCCAGCATAGCGTTCTGCGTTGTGCGTATGGTAGCCAGAGTGGCCTCAATTTCTGCCTTGGTGGTTATTTTTAGCCGGACATCATTGGTCAGCCACATCTTTAACAACCCCCCTATCCTGCCCAAATCGCCGTTAATTCTTAATAATTTCTCTACTTGCTGATTATCGATGGCGCTCGGCACAAAGTATCCTAGACTCACCTGACGCATGTATTTGGCCACTGACAAACCCGTATCACGGGCTTTTGTTCTGATTTCCTGCTCTTCATCCAGCGTTACAGGCACTCGAAAATGTAATAGCCGCTTTTGAACCATGACGCACCTCAAAAATTATTCTGGCGTTGATAGCCTCGCAGAGCAAGATTCGTTGAGCACAGTCATGTGCGAATAAGATCCGTGTGATGTGAGTTAACTTTTTTAAAAGTTAGCTAACTTCACATATCTTGCCCGGTAGAGTTTGTTTACACAAATAATATTATCATTAAACAAATACATTGCAAATGTATAATATATGGATATAATAATATTTAAATAGTACTAAAAAGTGTCTGTAGCTTGTCTTTATATGCATCAAATACAAACAGTTGTAAGTAAAATTAGACTAAACAGGAAGTAAATGAATACCTAAAAGATACTGTAATTAATTTGATAATTTTTACGCCAAATAACAGTCAGGAATTTGTCATGAGCCCATCGTTATCCGAACGAATCTCTATGAGAGAGCAGAAGAATCCAGGTCGCAGGAATTTATATGAACCTGCTTTCCTGGCCCTGAAAACAGAAATCAACCAGGCACTTCATGACGGATGGTCAATGCGACAAATATGGTCGACGCTAAAAGATGAGAAAAAAATAGGTTGTTCCTATCTCTGGTTCAGGAATCTTGTCAAAAGGCACATTTTTGCTAAACCGGATGATTTATCTGCAAGGAAGAAGCACGGGCAGCCGGTAGCCGGCATTTCTCGGGAACCGGATAACCATGGCTTTAACTATCGTTCGTCAATTGATAAAGAGGAGTTAATCTGATGGCTAAAATACATATGATTTTGCAAGGCAAAGGCGGTGTCGGTAAATCTTTCATCGCATCAACGCTGGCTCAGCACAAGCTGGCCAAAGGTAAAAAACTGATTTGTGTTGATACAGATCCCGTGAATGCGACATTCCACGGATTCAAAAAGCTAAACGTGCGAAAGATTAATGTGATGTCCGGCGATGAAATTGATCCGAGAAAATTTGACGACTTGATTGAACTCATCGCCAAATCGGAAAGTGACGTCATTATTGACAATGGTGCCAGTACCTTTGTGCCCATGTCGCACTATCTCATCAGCAACCAGATCCCTGCCCTGCTTCCAGACATGGGCCATGAACTGGTTATTCATACAGTCATTACAGGCAGCCAGGCGCTACTCGACACCCTTACAGGATTTGCGAATTTAATCGAATCCTTTCCAATTGATACGCTGTTTGTTGTTTGGTTGAACCCTTATTGGGGAGAAATAGAAATGGATGGAAAAAGATTCGAGGAAATGAAAACTTATCTGGATAACAAAAGCCGCGTTTCAGCCATTATCAGAATCCCTAATTATAAAGCGGACACTTTCGGCAAGGATTTAAGTGAAATATTACAATCCAAATTAACCTTCAGTGAAGCTCTGGAGAGCAAATCCCTGCCCATCATGGTGCGTCAGCGGCTAAATATTATCAGGAAACAGCTTTTCACCAACATTGAGAATGTAGCCGCTGTTCTAGCATGACAACGACTGATCTGGATCATTTCAATAAGATCATTGAGAGAGTCGCTGCCAAACACGGCATTGCCCTCACGGATGATGATCCGATATTAATGATTCACACACTCAATGAAATCTTGCTTGAGGAAAATATTAAAGCGCACCAGGTGCTTTTAAATAATTTTCGCTCGACCTTGGAAGAAAATATCAATAAATGGTCACAAGCTACGGAAAATAAAGCCAATTCGCTGCTACAGGCAAGCTCTCGCAACACCAATCTGTTAACCGAACAAATAATTAATTCCTGTTTTGAGTCAATCGATCAAAAAATAGAATCGGCTTTTAACGAGAAAATAAAAGAGATAGCAACGATAGTCAGAAATACCAGGCAAGCAGCCATCATTAATTTATTAGCCACAGCCCTGTTCTTCATTGCTGTCCTGGTTATGGTACTTGTTTTCTAGGACTTATCTTATCCGGGAAAATATTTCAGAGGTTTTGATATGAGTAACACACAGAAAATTAATAGTACAATTACGCATGCGTCTGTAAATAAATGTGCGATCTCTCATACACGATATAAGCTAGTGAAAAAACCTCCAGAAAAGTACATCAAAAGCCTTCAGCTTGATCTGTTCTCGCAGTTTGTCACCAATGACAAAAGTGAGGTTTCAAATACCGTTGAAATATGGGAAAGTATTCCGAAATATTTTTTCACACCTAAACAAGTTGAAAAATTACGCACAAAGACAGGGCATGCTGACCCATATAAAATGGAATTCTCATATGATGGCATTTCCTGCAGCGTTAAGATTCAACCTGCTCTAATTGAACAAAAAGACGGAGGCTACAAAGCCTTCTTTCCGAGTATTACTGAAGAACTCGTCGAGGAAGCTTTAAAGAAATATCTTACAATTCAAAATTATGGCATTCATGATGTCAATAAAGCTGAAACCTGGGTTCGTTTTTCTTTAAGCATGATACATCGGGAGCTTAAATCAAGAGGACGCACCCGAAGTCGGAATGAGATAAAACACGCTATCGAAGTCATGAATAAATGTAACATTTCCTTGTTCAAGGATAAAAAAGAAGTTTGGAGTGGAGCTATACTACAAGATTTGGTAACCGTTGGCCGTGAGGAATATCTAGCTGATACCGACGCTCACCATATTGGCAGATTACCTCTGTTTATCAGCCATGCAATAAATCGCCTTGAATACAGACAATTTAACTATGATCGTCTGATGAGCTGCGATGAACAACTCTCTCGCTTTATTTATAAGAAATTAATCAATCGTTACCGGCACGCCAATCTTATCAATAACTATCATTTCATGTTTTCAGATTTGAAAAATAGCGGATTATTGCAGCAGAGCAGAGAAATTGATAACAGAAGAAAAGTGCTTTCAGCATTAGACGAATTAAAAGAAAAAAATATCATAGCGAGCTATGAAACAGACGAACGTAAAGAAAGTCGTGCAATAACTGATGTGAAATATACAATTTTTCCTTCTAATCAATTTATAAGCGAACAAAAAGCCGCCAATAAACGTGTCAATGACACGGAAAAGCAAGTTATTGATACAAAATCAAAATCTCTGGATAAATTCCTATAAACTAGTAGGTATAACTCACATATCTGATAAAAAGTAGAAGGTGTGACTCACATTAGAATTCTAAAAAGTCACAAATAAATGTATTAATAGAACATAAAAAAACAAATTATTGATGCAAACCCAACATCTATCAATAAACCCGCATAACGTAGCAGGTATAACTCACACATCAGCAAGAATGTAGAAGGTTTATCTCACACATCAACAACACAAAAAAACAAATCAAGAACTTAAACTCAAATCTTGTGGATAAAACCATATAAAGTAGTAGGTATAACCCACACAAAGTAGCAGGCGCAACTCACACTTCAATTAATAAGTAGAAGGTATAACTCACATTTAGTAGAAGGTATAACTCACCTTTAAAACTTTTCAATTTTTTGTAGCTAATTTTTAGCTTAATTTTATTGAATTTTTATAAAAGGATAGAAGGTATAACTCACACATCATTAAAAAGGTAGAAGGTTTAGTACACGCAACGTAGAAGGTATAACTCACAGAAAAGCCAAAATGTAGAAGGTACACCTCACAGATAACTACAAGTAGTAGTTATAACTCACAGTTTGAATATATAAATGTTCAATATCTTTATGATTATATTAAAAAAATAAATATCCAAAAAAGCCCTATTCTTTTCTTCTTTTAATCTTTTTTATATTAGTCTTTAATTAATCATACCTGTGGATATGTGGATAACATTTTGAACGATTTAATTAAACCACCAGAGTACAGAATCTTACAAAGATAAAAAATAATGAAGAATTATCCATTCAGAATACACCTAGTTTGCCTTAAATCGCATCAAAAACGCGCCGAATAAATAAATGATACCCCATCCTTACCTTTGATCGATTTAACACAACTGAGCTCGTTTAATACACTTTATTGAACAACTGAATGGCAGTCTACTAATCAAGATCGTTTCACTCACAAAAATATTGGGGCTGTCTGCCCCAAACCCCGAGGATATTTAAAAAACAGTGATGTACATGTATAA
>Ga0209573_1004003_pt1 | contig 15193 bp, 9 predicted proteins | sample TNRBio252014_DNA_FD_185870 | JGI IMG/M metagenome (GOLD analysis project Ga0209573, IMG submission 185870) | Wastewater treatment Type I Accumulibacter community from EBPR Bioreactor in Madison, WI, USA - TNR Reactor_6/25/2014_ DNA (SPAdes)... | ecosystem: Engineered > Bioreactor > EBPR >...
GCGGGCGGCTTCCCGCCTTCGGCCTCCTCGCATCCCTGCTCCCGCTGGGCTGTTCGTCGTCGACGAACCCGTCCGTCTCTCCGCGGCCCGCCGCCGTCGCGGCCGCGGACGCCGTCGCGTCTTGCCCGCCCCCGGATCCGCGGCAGGAGGCGAGCGACCGCTTCCACCGCGGAAAGGCCCACGCCATCGCGGGGGATGCGGACTGCGCCCGGATCGAGTTCGAAGCGGCGCTCGACGGGTTCCGGACGGCGATGCGCCCCGGCAACCCGGGGGACCTCGCCTTTGCGGGGCAGCTCTGGGAGAGCGTGAGGCTCTACGAGTCGGTCGCCGGCGAAGACGACGACGAGTCCTCGCCCGACCCGGGACAGCGCGACGGGCTGCTCGCCCAGGGGACCACCACGCCCACGGACGACGAGCTCGCCACGGCCCGGCGGGAGATCGAGGAAGCGGGCGCCAGCCTCGCTTTCGACGTCCCGATCGTCGTCAACGAGGCGGTTCTCAACGCCGTCGCCTACTACCAGTTCCGGACACCGAAGGCGTTTGCCGCGGCGCTCCAGCGGAGCGGCCGGTACCTTCCCCTGATGCGCTCGATCCTGCGTGAGAACGGTCTTCCCGAGGACCTCGTCTACATCGCGATGATCGAATCGGCCTTCAAGTCGCAGGCGCACTCGCGTGCCGCCGCGAAGGGGTACTGGCAGTTCATCTCCGGCACCGGGAAGCGCTACGGGCTGAAGACGACGCGCGAGATCGAGGAGCGGAGCGATCCCGTGAAGTCGACGCGGGCCGCTGCCGCCTACTTCCGCGACCTCTACGAGATGTTCGGAGACTGGCACCTCGCCATGGCTGCGTACAACGCCGGCGAAGGGCGTGTCCTGCGCGGTCTCCAGAGGACCGGGGCCAGGGACTACTGGGAGCTGCGCGACCGGAACGCCCTGCACCGCGAAACGCGCGACTACGTTCCCTTCTTCATTGCGACGGCCCTGATCGCCAAGGACCCGGCCCGGTTCGGGTTCGAGGTCGTTCCGGACCCGCCGCTCGAGTTCGACGTGGTGGAGGTTCCCCGTCCCGTAGAGATCGCCCGGATCGCCCGGGAGGTCGGCGTCAGCCCCGAGACGATCAAGTCGCTCAACGGGGAGCTCCGCGGCCGGACCACGCCTCGTGGTTTCTCGGCCTACCCTCTCAGGCTTCCCAGGGGTGCGGGGGCCGTCCTCGCCGCCCGGCTGACGAGCATTCCCGCCGCGCCCGAATACGCGGAGCGGCGCGTCACGGTGCGCAAGGGTGAGACGCTCGCCCGCTTCGCTGCCCGCAACAAGGTGAGCGTGGCCGAGATCTGCGCGGCCAACGACCTCGGCGCGAAGGCGAAGCTCCGCAGGGGAAGCGTCCTCGTCGTACCCGTCCGGGTCCAGGGCCGGGCGCCCGCCGCGGCGCTCGCGGAAGCCGCAGACGCCCCGGCCGCCATCGGCGAACCCCTTCGGGGCGAGATCCGCGCCCTCCCGACCCCGTCAGCCGCCGTCGTCGACGCCGCATCCCTCGGGCAGGATTTCGCCGTCGCTCCTCAGCCGATTCGAGCCCCTGCCCCGCTGCCCTCGCGCGTCGAGATACCCGCCAGCGGCTTCGAGCCGGCCGGGCGGAGCGTTTCGTCGGGCCGCAAGACTGCCGCACAGGCGCCAGCCGCGGCACGCCGGGCGACACACACGGTCCGGAAGGGCGACACCCTCTACCGGATCGCGAACCGCTACGGCGTCAGCGTGCAGGAACTGCGGCGGGAGAACCGGATCGGGAGGAAGAGCACCCTCCGGGTCGGGCAGAAGCTCGCGGTGCCCCAGGCCCAAGGCCGCTGATCGCAGCCGGATGATCGTCGCGAGGGCCTGGAGCGCAGCGCTCGTCGGGCTCGACGCCGTGCCGGTCGTCGTCGAGGCGACCATCGGCCTGGGCCTTCCCGGCCTGACGGTCGTTGGACTGCCCGATGCGGCCGTCCGGGAGAGCCGCGAGCGGATTCGCTCGGCTCTTCGCCAGATCGGCCTCGCCCTCCCCGGGCGAAGTGTCGTCGTGAACCTCGCTCCGGCCGATCTGCCGAAGAGCGGGACCGGATTCGACCTGGCCGTGGCGATGGCGATCCTGGCGGCGACCGGTGACGTCCCGGCGGAGGGTCTCGACGGTCTGACACTCGTCGGGGAGCTCGCTCTCGACGGAGAGATACGGCCGGTGCCCGGCGTGCTCTCCATCGCCGAGGCCTCCCGGGCGGACGGGAGACGACGCCTCGTCGTCGCCGCGGAGAACGCCGCCGAGGCCTCTGCCGTCCCCGGTGTCGAGGTCCTGCCGGCTCCTCACCTCGGAGCGGTGGTCGCGCACGTGGCCGGCCGGGAGCTCCTGGCGCCGTACACCGCCCCCCCGGCTCGTCCGGAGGCGGACGTGGACGAGCCCGACCTCGGGGATGTACGCGGGCAGGCGCTCGCCCGCAGGGCGCTCGAGATCGCTGCCGCCGGCGGTCACAACATCCTCCTCTCCGGCCCGCCCGGCTCGGGGAAGACGATGCTCGCCAGGCGCCTCCCCGGCATCCTTCCCCCGCTCTCGCCCGAGGAGGCCCTCGAGACGACCCGTATCTGGAGCGCCGCCGGAAGGCTTCCCACCGGCTCGGGCCTCCTCAGCATCCGGCCTTTCCGCTCGCCCCACCACGGCGCCTCGGCTCCGGCCCTCTCGGGCGGCGGCTCCGACCCCCGCCCCGGCGAGCTGTCGCTGGCTCACCACGGGGTGCTCTTTCTCGACGAGCTCCCCGAGTTCCGGCGAGACGCCCTCGAGGCCCTTCGGGAGCCGCTCGAAGAAGGTGTCGTCCGGGTGACACGAGCCTCCGGGAGCCGCACCTTTCCGGCGCGATTCGTCCTGGTGGCGGCGATGAACCCATGCCCATGCGGTTTTCGGGGAGACCCCCGGAAAGCGTGCACATGTTCCGAGCACGACGTGGCCCGCTACCGGCGCAAGGTCTCCGGGCCCTTGCTGGACCGCATAGACCTCCACGTCGACGTCCCCGCCCTTCCCTCGGGCGACCTCACAGCGGAGGCTTCGCCGGAATCCTCGAGGCACGTCAGGCAAAGGGTCCTGAATGCCCGGACGAGACAGGCGGCGCGGACGGGCGACGCGCGGCTCACGAACGCCGCGCTCTCTCCGGCCCGGCTCCGCGCGACGGCCGCGCTCGCCCCGGAGGCTGCGGCGCTGCTGGCCCGGGCGATGGACCGGCTCGCCCTGTCCGCCCGCGCCCACCAGCGGATCGTCAGGGTCGCCAGGACTATCGCCGACCTCGAGGGCGCGCCAGGGACCGGACCGGCTCACGTCGCCGAGGCTCTCCGGTATCGTTCGACTTCTTCGCCCCTCACCCGTTGATCCGCAATAAGTTATTACAAAGAAATAACTTACAGAAACAGCATGTTTCGCTTGACGGGACGCTTCCTGCCGTTAGACTTCCGTGCGGCTGGTCACACCCTCGGGAAATCCCGCCCCTGGAAAGCCCGGAGACACCGTTGACGCGAAAGCAGCACACGATCATCGTCGTACCGCACGCGCGCGCGAGATTCCGCCAGTTCCAGGTGACGTCCCGGCTTCTCTGGAGTGTTGCGACGGCCGTCTCTCTTTCGCTGGTTCTCGGCGTCGTCTTCGGGGTCCTCTGGATCCAGTCCGTGCGAAAGAATCGCGAAGTCTCCACCCTTGCGGCCGAGAACCAGGACCTCCGGGGACGGACGAAAACCCTCAACGCAAAGCTCGAATCGCTCGAGAAGCTCCTCGCGGACTTCGAGGAACGCACCCGCCGGCTCTCCGTCGTGGCCGGGCTCTCCGGCGTGCACGATCCCGGAACGGGCGGAGTCGGCGGCCTCACGGCCCTCCCGGCCGACAACGCCAGCCACACCGAGGCGGTCCTCGAAGAGACCTCCCGCCGCGGCCTCCTCCTCTCGGGCCGGCTCGGACAGGTCGAGGAGAAGCTCTCCTTCCAGGCCGACCAGCTCGCCCTCACGCCGACCCTCGCCCCGGCCGCCGGGGTCCTGACGGCCGGCTTCGGGCTCCGTTCGGACCCTTTCACCGGAGCGCAGGAGTTTCACACCGGCATCGACATCTCCTCGCCGACTGGCGGAAGGGTCGTCTCCCCCGCGAGCGGGACCGTCGTCCGCGTCGGCTGGCAGAGCGGCTACGGACGGATCGTCGAGATCGCCCACGGGTTCGGTATCCGGACTCTCTACGCGCACCTCGAAGCGACGCGGGTCGCCGAGGGCCAGCGCGTCCGCCGCGGCGACCTCGTTGGCAGCGTGGGCTCCACGGGGCGCTCTACGGGTCCGCACCTTCACTACGAGGTCCAGGTCGGCGGCAGGCCGGTGAACCCCCTCGATTACGTCCTGAACGCCTTCTGAACGGGTCCGCGAGGCGGCAGGCGGCTCGCCCCCGCCCCTCTGCTAGGATCTCTGGTTTGCGCCCCTCCGGGGCGCCCATGGACGAAAGATGATCATCGACAAGGCACTCTCCAAGATCTTCGGTACGAAGCACGACCGCGACATGAAGGCGCTCACGCCCCTCGTCGAGGAGATCGGCCGGCTCGAGCCCGAGCTGGTGGATCTCCCTCTCGACATGCTGAAGGCGCGGATCGGGGAGATCCGGGAGCGGATCGAATCGGAGCTGAAGAGCCTCCCCGCCGATCTCGAGGCGAGGCGGGCGCTGCTCCGCAAGGTCGTCGATCCCTTCCTTCCCCGCGTCTTCGCCCTCGTGAGGGAAACCGGCAAGCGCACCCTCGGGCAGCGCCACTACGACGCCCAGCTCCGGGGCGGTGCCGTCCTCCACCAGGGGAAGATCTCCGAGATGCGGACCGGAGAGGGAAAGACGCTCGTCGCGACCCTGCCCGTCACCCTGAACGCGCTCACCGGCCGGGGCGCCCACGTCGTCACGGTCAACGACTACCTCGCCCGGCGCGACGCCGAGTGGATGGGGCAGATCTACACCGCCCTCGGCCTCTCCATAGGCTGCATCCAGCACGACATGGACGACGCGGCCCGCCGGGAGGCGTACCGCTGCGACATCACGTACGGCACCAACAACGAGTTCGGCTTCGACTACCTGCGCGACAACATGAAGTTCGAGCTCACGCAGATGGTCCAGAGGGCGCACGCCTTCGCGCTCGTCGACGAGGTCGACTCCATCCTCATCGACGAGGCCCGGACGCCGCTCATCATCTCCGGCCCTTCGGAAGGCGACGTCGACATCTACTACCGGTGCGACCGGATCGTCCCGAAGCTCGTCCGCGGCGAACAGGTCAAGGACAAGTACGGCAACAAGACGACGACGGGCGACTACCTGGTCGACGAGAAGGCCCACACGGCGGCCCTCACCGAGGAGGGCGTCTCCAAGTGCGAGCGGCTCCTCGGCGTCGAGAACCTCTACGACCCGACGAACATCGACGTCCTCCACGCCTGCCAGCAGGCGCTCCGGGCCCACACTCTCTACAAGCGCGACGTGAACTACGTCGTCAAGGACGGCCAGGTCATCATCGTCGACGAGTTCACGGGCCGGCTCATGCCGGGCCGGCGCTGGTCCGACGGCCTCCACCAGGCCGTGGAAGCCAGCGAGGGCGTGAAGATCGAGCGCGAGAACCAGACCCTCGCGACGGTCACGCTCCAGAACTACTTCCGCATGTACGACAAGCTGGCGGGCATGACGGGCACCGCCGACACCGAGGCGGCCGAGTTCGACAAGATCTACAAGCTCGACGTCGTCGTCATACCGACGAACCGGGACATGGTCCGCAAGGACGAGCACGACGTCGTGTTCCGGACCGAGCGGGAGAAGTTCGACGCCGTCGTCGAGGAGATCGTCGAGCTGTACGAGAAGAAGCAGCCGGTGCTCGTCGGGACGATCTCGATCGAGAAGTCCGAGTACCTCGGGCAGCTCCTGAAGAAGCGGGGCATCCCCCACGTCGTCCTCAACGCCAAGTACCACGAGCAGGAAGCGACGATCGTCGCCCAGGCGGGCCAGCCGGGGCGCATGACGATCGCCACGAACATGGCGGGCCGCGGCACCGACATCCTCCTCGGCGGCAACCCCGAGTTCCTCGCCAAGCAGCGGAGCAAGGGAAAGTCCCCCGAGGAGTACGCAAAGACCCTCGAGGAGGCGAAGGCCGAGTGCGCCGTCGCGCACGAGGAGGTCATCGCGGCCGGGGGCCTCCACATCATCGGCACCGAACGCCACGAGTCCCGGCGCATCGACAACCAGCTGCGCGGCCGCGCCGGCCGCCAGGGAGACCCGGGCTCCTCCCGCTTCTACCTCTCCCTCGAGGACGACCTGATGCGGATCTTCGGGTCCGACCGCCTCTCGGGCCTCATGAAGAGGCTCGGCATGGAGGAGGGGGTCCCGATCGAGCACCGCTGGGTGACGAACTCGATCGAGCGCGCCCAGAAGCAGGTCGAGGCGAGGAACTTCGACACCCGCAAGCACCTCCTCGAGTACGACGACGTCATGAACAAGCAGCGCGAGGAGATCTATCGCCTGCGCAAGGAGGTCCTCACGGGCTCGCTGTCCCACGACTACGTCGTGAACCTGGCCGAGGACGTCGCCGAGGACTACGTCGACCGCCACTGCCCGGCGAACAAGGACCACTCGGAGTGGGACTGGGCGGCGCTCTCGCTGATCCTCCGCGAGTCCTTCGGGGTGTCGCCGGAGGCGGCGGGGATGTCGGCGGAAGAGGACAACAACGCCGCCCTCAAGGAGAAGCTGAAGTCCGCCCTCCGGAACACCTACGCGGAGAAGACGGCGACTCTCGGGCCCGACTCGATGAAGGACTTCGAGAAGTTCTTCATGCTCCAGACCGTCGATGCCCTCTGGAAGGACCACCTCCTCGCCCTCGACCACCTCAAGGAGGGGATCGGCCTTCGCGGCTACGGCCAGCGAGACCCCCTCGTGGAGTACAAGAAGGAGTCGTTCCAGCTCTTCGAGGCGATGAAGGAGGCGATCGAGGAGCAGATCCTCCAGAACCTTTTCCGCTTCGAGGTGGTGCGGCAGGAGGACGCGGACGCCCGCTTCGCCCCCCCCGCCGCGCCGGCCGAGGCCGAGGAGGCTGCACCGCCGTCCGGGGGCGTTTCGGCCCCGTCCCTCTCCATCCGGGCCTCGGCCGAGTTGGAGCGGCGGGCGCAGAAGCAGCGGCGCGAGCTGACGTTCCAGGGGACTTCCGACCCCACGTCCGGGGGCGATTTCCGGGTCGACACCGTCAAGACCGCCGGACCGAAAGTCGGCCGGAACGACCCCTGCCCCTGCGGATCGGGGAAGAAGTACAAGAAGTGCCACGGGGCCTCCTCCACCGCCTGAAGCCCGAATTCACTCTTTCTTCGTCCTGGACGGGGGCCGCGCTCGTTAGCGCGGCCCTTGTCGTGCTATGAATCGGCATGGCGTCTTCCGTCCCGGCCATCCCCCTCGCCCTCACCTTCGACGACGTCCTGCTCGTTCCGTCGCGCTCCGAGGTCCACCCCTCGATGGCCGACCTGAAGACCCAGCTCACCGCGGACATCACCCTGAACGTCCCGGTGATCTCCGCCGCGATGGACACGGTGACCGAGGCGCGGCTCGCGATCGCGATCGCGCAGAACGGCGGGCTCGGCATCGTCCACAAGAACCTCAGCGTCGGCAGCCAGGCGGCCGAGGTCGACAAGGTGAAACGGTCGGAGAGCGGCATGATCGTCGACCCGGTCACCTGCCTTCCCGACCAGAAGATCTCGGAGGCGCTCGCCGTGATGGCCAGCTTCCGGATCTCGGGAGTCCCCGTCGTCGATTCCGCCGGCAAGCTCGTGGGCATCCTGACGAACAGGGACCTGCGGTTCGAGACCCGGATGGACCTTCCGATCTCCACCCGGATGACGAAGGAGAACCTCGTCACCTGCTCCCCGGGGACGACGCTGGAGCAGGCCAAGCAACTCCTGCACGAGCACCGGATCGAGAAGCTCCTCGTCGTCGACAAGGCTGGCGCGCTGAAGGGTCTGATCACCGTCAAGGACATCCAGAAGCAGATCAAGTACCCGAACGCCTGCAAGGACTCGCTCGGCCGGCTGCGGGTCGGGGCGGCGGTCGGCGCGGGCGCCGACCTCGTCGACCGCGCGCGGGAGCTGATCGCCGCCAAGGTCGACATCCTCTGCCTCGACTCCTCGCACGGTCACAGCGAGGGCGTCCTGGCGGCTCTGAAGACCCTCAAGAAGACGTTCCCCTCGACGCCCGTCATCGCCGGCAACGTCGGGACCGCCGAGGCGACGCGCGACCTGATCCGCCTCGGCGCCGACGCGGTCAAGATCGGCATCGGCCCCGGCTCCATCTGCACGACCCGGGTGGTCACCGGCGTCGGCGTCCCGCAGATCTACGCGATCCTCGAGTGCGTGAGGGGAAAGGGCAAGTCGAAGGTCCCCCTCATCGCGGACGGCGGGATCAAGTTCTCCGGCGACGTGACGAAGGCCCTCGCCTTCGGTGCGCAGGCCGTGATGATCGGGAGCCTCTTCGCCGGGACCGACGAGGCGCCGGGCGAGACGATCCTCTACCAGGGGCGCACCTTCAAGGCCTACCGCGGCATGGGCTCCCTCGGCGCCATGACGAAGGGCTCGGCCGACCGCTACTTCCAGGATGCCGGGGACGAACCCCGCAAGATGGTCCCCGAGGGCATCGAGGGAATGGTCCCCCACAAGGGCTCCCTCTCCGTCCTCCTCGGGCAGATCGTCGGCGGGGTCCGCGCCGGCATGGGCCTGTCGGGTGCGAAGACCCTGCCGGAGCTCCGGAAGAGGGCGAAGTTCGTCAGGATCACGTCGGCCGGGCTCAAGGAGAGCCACGTCCACGACGTCATCATCACGAAGGAGTCCCCGAACTACCGGCAGGAAGTCTGACGCCGCGACGCGCCGGCGCGTGGGCCGGCGCGTCCCGTCCCCTACCTCGCCAGGAGCCCCTTCACCGCCTCCTCGAGCTCTTTCTTCTGGGCCGCGAAACGCGCCCCGGTAGAAGGGCCGTCGAAGCCGGAGTGCGCCTTGACGATCCGGTGGCTCCGGTCGAGGAAGAGCGTCGTCGGGTAGCCCTTCCAGCCTTCGAGAAGCGAGATCGGCGCCGAGGCCGAGGCCGACTTCGTGGTCCCGGCGAAGAGGATCGGGTAGGTGACTCCGTGACGCTCCCGGAACCGGGCGATCTGCCGGAAGCTCCGCTCGGGGTCCTCGGTGTACTCGTACGACAGAGAGACGACGGCGAGACCCTTGCCGCGATACCGACGGTAGATCTCCTCCAGGACGGGAGCTTCGTCGTGGCAGTTCGGGCACCACGTGCCGGAGATCGAGATCACGACCGGCTTGTCCTTGAGCTCCGGGTCGTCGAGGGAGACGGCCTTCCCGGGGGCGACCGGGAACGAGAAGCCGACCCGGGCTTCCGGGTCCCTCGCCCGGACGATCGAGCCCCCCCCCGGAAGCCACGTCGCCGCCCCCGCCGCATCGAGGCGGCGCGCTTTCCACGGAGTGGGGACCCCGCTGCGGGCGCGGAAGGTCCCGGACAGGGAGCCCCCCTCTCCGGCGGTCGCGTCTAGGCGGTAGATGAAGACGCCGTCGAAGACGTTCAGGACGAGGGCTTTGCCGTCCCACGTCCCGTGCATCGGACCATAGTCCCCGGTCGAGCCGAGGAGGGTCCCCGTCGCACGTCCTCCGTCCTGGCGGAACGCCCCGAGGAGCCTGGACGCCTTCTCCCCCTCCCCCATCTCGACGCCCCAGTCGCCCGTGAGCGCCAGCGATCCCCGGGGTGGCTTTGGCGGAGCCGGTGCGTTGCGCGTGGCCCGGAACGGTGCCTCCACCTTCCCGGTCGGGATCGCGCGCGTGAAGGTCCCGGCAAGGGCGTCTCCCTCGCGCCGCGCGACGAGCCTGCCGTCGTAGTGGTCCAGCGCGAGGACGAGCGACTCCCCATCCCACGTGACGGCCGTGAAGCGGCTCTCCGAGGCGCCGTTGAGAAGGGCTCCGGAGAGTCTCCCGCCCTTCTCCTCAACCTTCACGCCGAAGGACACCTCGAGACCGGTAACCGGCTCGAGCGTGGCGTACCAGCGGCCGACAGGCGGCGCCGTCTGTGCGGCGAGGAGCTGCGGGAGGAGGGCGGCGGTCGCGAACGCGGCGGAACGGAGCGGGAAGCGCATCGCGGAAGCGTAACCCGTAAGGCCCCTCCCCGCGTACCGGGCCTGCGGGCGACGGATCGAGGCCCGAAGAACGAAAGGGGGCGCCGGAGCGCCCCCTTCTGGTCCTCTGGTCCCGGACGAGCGAACGAGGAACCGTCAGTCCATGTGGGCGATGATCTGGTCTCCGAACTCGCTGCACTTCACCTCGGTGGCCCCTTCGGTCAGCCGGGCGAAATCGTAGGTCACCTTCTTGGAGCCGATCGCTCCGTCCATCCCCTTGATGACGAGGTCGGCCGCCTCGAGCCAGCCCATGTAGCGGAGCATCATCTCGCCGGAGAGGACGACCGAGCCGGGGTTGACCTTGTCGAGGTCGGCGTACTTCGGCGCCGTCCCGTGCGTCGCCTCGAAGACGGCGTGACCGGTGTCGTAGTTCACGTTTCCACCCGGTGCGATGCCGATGCCCCCGACCTGCGCCGCGAGGGCGTCCGAGAGGTAGTCGCCGTTGAGGTTCAGGGTCGCGATGACGTCGAACTCCTCGGGCCGCGTCAGCACCTGCTGGAGCGTGATGTCGGCGATGGCGTCCTTGATGAGGACCTTCCCCGACGCCAGCGCGGACTTCTGCTCGGCGTCGGCGGCCGCGCCCCCGGAGGCCTTCTTCGTCCTCTCCCACTGGTCCCACGTGTAGGTCTCGGCGGCGAACTCGCGCTCGGCGAGCTCGTAGCCCCAGTTCCGGAAGGCGCCTTCCGTGAACTTCATGATGTTGCCCTTGTGGACGATGGTGACGCTCTTCTGCTTGTTGGCGATCGCGTAACGGATCGCGGCGCGGACGAGCCGCTCGGTCCCTTCCTTCGAGACCGGCTTGAAGCCGATCGCCGCGGTCTCGGGGAAGCGGATCTTCTTGTACATCGCCGGCCAGTTCGCCTTCAGGAACTCGAGGACCTTCTTCGCGTCGTCGCTCCCGGACTCGAACTCGATGCCGGTGTAGATGTCCTCGGTGTTCTCCCGGAAGATCACCATGTCGACGTTCTCGGGCCGCTTCACGGGCGAGGGGACGCCCTTGAACCAGCGCACCGGCCGGAGGCAGACGTAGAGGTCGAGGAGCTGGCGGAGCGCGACGTTCAGCGACCGGATACCGCCGCCGATCGGCGTCGTGAGAGGTCCCTTGATGCCGACGAGGTAGTCCTTGAACGCCTGGACCGTCTCGTCGGGAAGCCACGTTCCGAGAGCGTCGTACGACTTCTGGCCCGCGAGGACCTCCATCCACGCGATCTTCCGCTTTCCACCGTAGGCCTTCGCGACGGCGGCGTCCAGGACCCGAACGGAGGCGCGCCAGATGTCTGGGCCCGTACCGTCGCCTTCGATGAAGGGGATGATGGGGTTATCGGGAACGACGAGCTTTCCGTCGACGATGCGGATCGTCTCTCCGTTCGGCGGGGCGGGCATCTTGGTATCGGCCATCTCGAAACCTCCGGAGCCGCGGATTCTAAAGGCGCCGGGGCGGCCCGACAAACCGACGCACGGAGCCCCCCGGGCCGGTCAGCCCGCCGCGGGGCCCCGAAGCCGGCGCCCGGGCGGATAGGGAAAGACGTCGAGGACTTCCCCGGCGGCGTGCCGGCGCTTCATGTCGTTCCAGAACTCCGGCCTCACGAGGTCCGCGTGCGCCCCGGCGAAGAGGAGCCGGAGAGGTTTCGGGAACCCCATGAAGGTCAGGAATTCCTCGGGAAAGACGTCGCGCGGGCCGACGTAGAACGACGGGCCCTCTCCCCCGCCGCCGTCCTCGTCGTCCGGCATCTCCCGGAAGTCGCAGTCGGTCACCGCGCAGAGCTCGTCGTAGTCGTAGAAGACGACCCTGCCGTGCCGCGTCACACCGAAGTTCTTGACGAGGAGGTCTCCGGGAAAGATGTTCGTCGCGGCGAGGTCGCGCAGGGCGCGGCCGAAGTCGAGGACCGCCTCCCTCACCTTCTCCTCGGGGGCCTCGCGGATGAAGAGGTTCAGCGGCACGACGCGCCGCTCGGTGTAGAGGTGGCGGATGACGACGTCGTCGCCCTGGAGGGCCACGGTCTCCGAGCACTCCGCCAGGAGCTCCTCGAGGATGTCCGGGGCGAAGCGGTCCCGGGCGAACTCGAGGAATTCGTACTCCTGGATGTCGACGAGCCGTCCGGCCCTGTCGTGCTCGAAGACGAACTGGTAGCGCTCCTTCACCTGGGCCCGGGTCACCGTCTTCGTCGGCCCGAAGCGGTCGCGGATCACCTTGAAGACGACGTCGTAGCCGGGCATGGTGAAGACGACCATCACCATGCCCTTCTCTCCGCGGGCCGTCTCGAACCGGTCGCCGGACCGTCCGAGGTGCCTGAGGAGGTCGCGGTAGAGCTCGGTCTTGCCGTGCTTGTTGTACCCGAGCGTCACGTAGAGCTCGGCGACCGGCTTCTTCGGGAGGATCGACTTCATGAACCGGACGATCCCGGCCGGAGCCTCGACGTCGACGTGGAAGTACGAGCGGGTGAAGCTGAATACGACCGAGACGTCGTCCTCGTCGAGGAGGACCGCGTCGACGGCGACCCGGCCGTCCGGGTTCACGAGGGCCAGGACGAGCGGCAGGAAGCTCTCGCCCCGGACGACCCTTCCGACGACGTAGGCTCCCTTGTTCCGGTAGAAGACCGGCTCCAGGAGCTCTACGAAGTCGAACGCCGTGTCGCCCCAGGCCGCGGTGAGAGCCTCGTCCACGGCCCGGGCCACGCGCTCGGCGTCTCCTTCGTAGTCGGCCCACGGGATTCCGAACGCGTAGTCGTCGAGGACCTGGTGCACGACGGAACAGGTCGACAGGGCGCCGGGGTAGGTCCGGACGGGCACGGCGCCGGGGGGCGGCTGGCCGGTGTCGCTCCCGAAGTGGACGAACTCCCGCTTCGCGTCGACGCCGACCGTCGTGAAGACCTTCCGCGTGACCGAGTTGAAGAACGTCTCGGCCAGCTCGAGGTCTCCGTGCCCGCCCATCAGCCAGGAGTACTCCCGCTTCATCGCAGCCCACAGGTCCGGCGACCTGCGCGCCTCGCCGAAGACGTCTTCGAGCGCCGTCACGACGCGGCGGACGACGTTCGTGTAGAGCGACAGCCTCTCCACCATGTCCTGCTGGACGCCGTGCCAGTCGGCGGACTCGAAGTGGAGGGCCGAACGGCGCGTGAGCCGGCGAAAACCGGAGCGGTACTGCTCGAAACCCCACTTGACGAGGATCGCGCCCTTGCGGGCTATGAGGCCGCCGGCTCCGTTCATCTCGCGCGAGAGGATACGGCAGGACGGACGGCGCCCCGGGCGTTCAGCTCCCGGCCCGGTGGCGGGACTCTCACCGCTTCTCCTCAGGGTCCGCGACGACGCGGCCGCCCCTCACCGTCGCCCCGACGACGATCCCCGCCGCGATCAGCACGACGTTCTTGATGATGTACTGCCCTTCCAGCGTGGGAGCGTATGGAATCCGCGTGAAGACCTCACCGGGAAAGAGGAAGACGGGTGTCAGCGTCCCGGCCATCTGGACGAACAGGAGGAGGAGAACCTCCCGAAGCCGGAACCCCACCAGGAGGCCGAGCCCGATCACGCACTCCCAGGCGGCGAGAACGGGGAGCGAGACCTCGGGCGGGACGAACCCGAAGGTGAGGACCGAGATCGTTCTCGTCGCCAGGCCCTGCGCCGGGCTGAGGTCCGGGAAGAACTTCAGGACGCCGAACCAGAAGAAGACGATCCCGAGGCTGACCCTCAGGAGGGGAAGACCCCACCGGGCCATCGCCGACGTGAGCCTCACGTCGAGGACCTCGAGCGAGCGCGGGACGGGCGGGATCATCGGGCCCCCTCCCCGGCGGCCTCACCAGTCGTCAGCTTCAGCCCGATGAGGGAGACGACGAGGAGGGCGAGGAACAGGCCCCTCATCGGCGTGAGCTCCTCGCGAAAGAAGACGACGCCGCAGGCGGCGGCCCCGAGCGCCCCGATGCCGACCCAGACGGCGTAGGCCGTCCCGAGCGGGATCGTCCTCATCGCGAACGAGAGGAGGACGACGCTGCAGCACATCGTGACGACGACGAGGAGCGAGATCCCGGGCCGGCGGAAGCCGTCGGAGGCCTTGAGCCCGACGGCCCAGACGACCTCGAAGAGCCCGGCGAGCAAGAGGAGCGTCCAGGACATGAAGACCACCTTTCCCCGCGTCGTCTTGTCCTGACCGGGTACGGCGCGTCTCGTCCGGGCGCCACGGAGGCGCACCGACAACCTACCAGCAGAGTCGGCGACGGGCAACGCCCCCGGGGAACTCCCCGGCCCGGTCGCTCCCGGCGGAGCGTCACGGGAGGGACGGCTCCCACGGGTCAGGGCGGATACCCGGTGATGTCGCGGATCTCCTCGTAGAGCGGCCGAAGCCGCTCGTACATCTTCCTGTAGACGCGGCGATAAAGGCGGTCGTAGAGGTCCGAGGTCGCCGGGTCGGGGACGAAGACGCGGCCCAGGCGCGTCATCGACGCGACGGCGACCTCGAACGACGGGTGAAGCCCCAGCCCGACGGCCGCGTCGATCGCGGCACCGAGGCCCGACGCTTCGGTCACGTGCGGACGGGCCGCGGGGAGGCCGAAGACGTCCGCGGTGATCTGCATCGCCGCGTCGCTCTGAGCTCCGCCGCCGGCTACGCGCAGCTCGGTGATCGCCACGCCGCTGCGCTTCTCCGACCTCTCCTTGCCTTCGCGCAGGGCGTAGGCGAGCCCCTCGAGGATGGCGCGGTAGAGATGGGACCGCGTGTGGACGTCGCCGAAGCCGATGACGGCCCCCTTCGCCTCCGGCCCGGGGCGCTTCACGCCCGGCGACCAGTAGGGCTGCAGGACGAGCCCCATGGAGCCGGGAGGGACCTTCGACACGAGCTCGTCGAAGAGCACCTCGGCGGGAAGCCCCTCCTCGCGGGCCCTCGCCTCCTCGGCCTGCCCGAACTGTTCCTTGAACCAGTTGACCATCCAGAAGCCGCGCGTGATCTGGATCTCAGTGTTGTAGTGGCCGGGGATCGCGGCCTGATAGGGGGGAATGAAGGGCGTG
>Ga0209573_1004005_pt1 | contig 15185 bp, 10 predicted proteins | sample TNRBio252014_DNA_FD_185870 | JGI IMG/M metagenome (GOLD analysis project Ga0209573, IMG submission 185870) | Wastewater treatment Type I Accumulibacter community from EBPR Bioreactor in Madison, WI, USA - TNR Reactor_6/25/2014_ DNA (SPAdes)... | ecosystem: Engineered > Bioreactor > EBPR >...
CCCAATAGCAAGGCATGGAATTGTGGTGTTTCTTGAAAGCAGGCGGATTGCTAGCTGACTTGTTGCCTCAAAAGTAAATGACACCGGAGTGTGCCCTAGATGAGACAATAAGCGCATCCACTGGGTCGAGCCCTCTCCACTCGCCAATTCATTATCAAAGGAATACAGAAAAAATCACCGAATGGTGCGGCTTTTTTTCCACGAGTTTCCAAGGCTGATTTCAGTTTAAAAATTGAATGGAAACAGAGGGCTGGATTTGGAGTTACTTGGGCTGGGCGAGTGAGAACATGTCATGGGTGTGAGTTATTTTTTACAATTATTTCAGAGAATGCCTCTAATAATAAAGCATCTTCACTATGATTATTTAACAACTTATGCGAGTATCTAAACATATGGACCCATTTGTACAGAGTCCGACGAAGGTTTTAATTTGTGTCCTCTTCCTTGCCCTTTGCGGACATGGTTTTGCGGCTGACTCGAATGATGGCTTGGTTTCGATTGCTGTTGGAAAAGTGTCCATCGTTTCATCAGATGGAGTGGAGAAGCCTCTCAAAGTGGGAGATGCGGTTCCGATCGGATCGACTGTGAAAACAGGCGCGGCTTCACGGACGGTTATCAAAACGACGAAGCAATCCGCTGTGAGAATCGCGGAGAATTCCCAGGCTGTTTTCACAGACTTGAGCAATTCGGATGCGACACCCAAGGTCCTGATTGATTTGAAGGCCGGCAGTTTGGGGGCGCTGATCCAGCCGCAGGCGCAAGCGGTGATGGATTTCAAGATCAAAACCCCCAGTGGCATCGCGGCGGCACGCGGCACCATGTATGCGGTGTCTGTTGAGGATGGAAAAGGCTTTGTCAAAGTCGAGCACGGCAAGGTGGACGTCACTCCTTTGAATGTGCAAAAGCAGCAGCCGCAGACGGGCAAGGTGACTGTGGTGGTTGGCAAGGTGACCGAGAGTTCGATTGGCGAGCCTGACCGCCCGCTGAAAGAAGGTGGCATTGTTAGCCTGGGTAGCACCATCAAGACAGGTGCTGATTCGCGAGCGACTGTGACCATGACCACAACGTCCGCCGTTCAAATAGGTTCCAATTCTGAAGTTGTTGTCTCTGAGATTGTGGAGTCCAAAGACGCGCCCAAGGTTTTGTTGGATCTGAAGTCCGGAACGATCGGAGCCTTGGTGAATCCAGGGGAGAAGGGCAAAATGGATTTCAAAATCAAGACTCCCAGCGGCATCGCGGTGGCAAAGGGGGCTTTTTATTCTGTCGCGGTCGAGAATGGGAAAGGCTATGTGCAGACGAAGGAAGGCGAGGTCGTCGTCACGCCACTTGATACGACAGGTGTGGAAGGGTCTGCTGACAAGCCGAAGCAGTAACACTTATGGCGCAGGGGTACCCATCTTTACGGAGAGTCCACGCCTTGTTTTGGGGAGGCGTGTGGCTATGTGCCTTTGGAGTGCGCAGCTTCTGCCTCGCCAATCCAACGGGAGGCGTCGTTACCCTTGGTGATGCACAGATCCAAAATTGTGTTCCTGGATTGACGACGATTGTACAAAACACAGATCGTGCGGTCATTGACTGGCAGTCGTTCTCAATTGCCGCGGGCGAACAAACAAATTTCATCGTTCCGGACGCCACATCAGCCACGTTGAACCGCGTGCTTGGTTGTGACGCCTCGTTCCTGAATGGCACCCTGACATCCAACGGTCATCTTTTCCTGATCAACTCCAATGGCATCATTTTCGGCCAGGGATCGACGGTGGATGTTGCCGGTCTGACGGCCTCCACACTGGACATCGACAACTGCGCGTTCATGGCCGGCGGTGAGATGGTTTTCAAAGGTTCCTCGGAGGCGGCGGTGAAGAATGCGGGCGTGATCAGAGCTTCCTCGGGAGATGCATTCTTGATCGGCTACCAAGTCGCCAACTCCGGCACCATCAGTGCTCCCAACGGCACTGTGGGCTTGGCCGCTGGTTCTGAGGTGCTCATCAAGCCGGTGGGGGATGAGCGTGTGGTGGTGCGCAATGCCGTGGGTTCCTATAAAAAATCGGGCGTGCATAACAGCGGGGTGATCGAGGCCAATGTGGCGGAACTCAAGGCACACAACGGCAATGTCTATGCTCTGGCCATACGCAACACCGGACGAGTCGCCGCCACGGCAGTCACCAGGCAGGGGGGCAGAATCCTGCTCAGTGCCAACGGAGGCAATATTCAAAGCCGCGGCCAATTGGTGGCGCGTGGAACTTCTGGCAATGGCGGTCAGATCAAGGTGAATGCTGGAAATGGTGGCAGGGCGTCGATCAGCGGACGTGTGGACGCTGATGGAACGGATGGTGCTGGTGGTAAGGTCACTATCACAGGTGAAGAAGTCATGATTCGCCGGGCGGTGCTGGTCAGTGCCGATGGGAAAACCGAAGGCGGGCAGATCAACATCGGTTTCGACCCCGATGCTGACGCTGTGTCAGTGTCTGCGTCGAGAACGGAGATAGCAGGCACCGTTCGCGCTGACAGCAGTCAGGGAGTCGGGGGACAGATTCGACTGGGGGGCGACTGGCTCGCCCTCAAGGACGAGTCTGTCATCAGTGCCAATGGTGCCACGGGCGGGGGAAGCATTTTTGCCGGAGGTGGCGATTCCATTTTTGCCAACTCCACCTGCGTCACGATCGATTGCGGTGCTCTTCTTACCGCGAACGCCCTCGAAAACGGCAACGGCGGGCAAGTGGTGATTTTCGCCGAGAAGGATCTCACTTTCCAAGGCAGTTTGCAGGCGCGTGGTGGCATGATCACCGGTGATGGTGGCTTTGCGGAGCTGTTGGCAAAAGAATCACTGCGTCTTGGCCGCCTCACCGAGAATGTGGATTTGAGCGCTCCGAATGGCCGCGCCGGAGGCCTGCTCATCAAGTCCAGTGAGCTGGTCATCGCCGATCCAGGCTGCTGGATGACGAATCCCCTGCCTGCCAACACATTGAATGCGGAGGATCTCTCCTCGTTTCTCAACACGGCCAATCTCACGCTTCAGACTGATCTGGGAAGCCCAGTCGGCAGTGGCAACATCTACATGAAGGGCACGGTTGCCTGGTGCTCTGCCCATTCGCTCACCATCAGCTCGGCTTGTGATTTCCTCATGATCAACGCTGACGAAGGCCGTGGCGTCATTGACGCGCAAGGTGGAGGCGATGTGACGATCAGCGCGGCTCGCTTTGTGCTGCTTGACTCTGGCACCGCCATCAACACGACCTCGGGCAACGTGGTGGTCAATGCCAATCAACGTTTCAATTCCGACGCGGGACAGTTTGGCATCACTCTTGGTGGCGGCATCACGACGAATGGCGGCAATGTGAGCCTGACGGGAGAGGGGATTACGAGCACCGATGGCACGGTGAATGCAGGATGTGGAACCATCCAGGTGGATGGCAATGACGGGGCGGTCCATTTGGCGGGAACGCTGACGACGACGAACAACACGGCCACGGCAGTTCGCGTCATTGATGCCACGACGGTTGCCTTGGGCAACATCACGACGGGAGCCACCGGCACGGTGGTGCTGGGCAAGGCCGGGGAAGACGGTCTGAGCGGGGCAGTGACGCAGACGGGAAGCATCAATGCCGGGAGTTTGATCCTGGCAGGCAGCGGCGATTTCAATCTGACAGGGGCGTTCAACACGATCGGTTCCGTGGCAACATCCGGCACCGTCGGCTCCCTCTCGTTCGTGAACAGCACGGCACTGAGTGTGGGCACGGTCGGAACCGCCAGCGGCCTCAGCGCGGCCGGGGGCATTGCTTTGTCAGTGACCGGGGCAAACGGGTTGCTGGTCGGCAAAGACATTGCCTCGCAAGGCGGGGCGGTTTCCCTCAGCGCCTCAATCATCGAAGTGAACGGAGCCAGTGTTTCCAGCGCCGGGAACTCACCGGTAACGCTCACCGCTGGCAAGTTTGTGCTCGTCAATCAACCCTTCATCAGCGGCGTGCTTGTTGGCTCGGGTGGGAACGCGCAGCTTGTCCTGGATGACTCGAACCTGACCACGGGGCAGACGTACACCATCGGCGCTGACAAGCTCACCGCAGGCAGCCGGAGTTATTCTTTCCAGGGCGTGTCTTCGGTGAGTCTCGATCTTGGAGACGGCAATGACACCAGCGGCACGAACTTTTTCACCTTCGATCAATTTCTCAATGCGGGTGGCGGCACCAATCAACTCCTCGTGGGCGGCAGCCCTGTGAGCAGCTCACCACTCACCCGTCCGGGCTTTGGCACGATCTCCTTCTCAGGCTTCGAGCTGGCACCGCCTCCCGCAGTCGAGCCACCACCGCCCGTGGTCGCGGTTGAGAACATCTCAGTCGTTGTACCGGTCTTCGGTGCCTTTTTGCTGCAAAACGCCGTCCCTGTTGGAGAGGCGGGTTCGGGTTCCTCGTCCCAAACCAATAACTTCACTTCGTCCTCAGCGCCCGGTGGAGCGCTGGCCAGCGCTGGGGGGGGCGGAGCAGGCTCATTCACCTTGGATTCACCCGTGCCGTCCGGAGGTTTGCCGGGCGCTGGCTTTCTGGCGGGTTTGACCGGCTCAATCGGCCAAAATCTAGGTCTGTTTTCTGCGGGAGGTGGAGCGCCGCCGAGCTTTGGGCTGCAATCACAGATGAATGCCACGACCTCGTCCGTGGTGCAGAGCGAGTTAAGCCTGGCACTGGGCGGGGATGGCACGATGGGGGTTCGTTCGAGCACCGGGCTTGTTTCGGTGAATCCAGGCGGCGGCCCTCCTAGCTCAAGTTCGCTGGGACATCTGGCCGCAGGCACCAGCCTGCTGGCTCAAAGCGAGCTGGCCATCGGCGCCCTTGGCATGGGTGAAGTGACTTTGATCAGCGCGTTCGGCGCGCAGTCCATCAGTCTGGGCGGGCCGCCCCCGGCCATCGCTCTTCAGCGAATCATGACGCAGACAGCAAGCCCCGAATCCTTCACCAGGCTTTCCCAGGCGCTGGGTGGCGATGGCACCGCGCGGATCGACAGCGCTTCAGGCGATGTTGCCATGGATTTGAAAGGAACGCTGGTGCCTGCAAATTCACAGGCCAGGCTGGTGGCGGTCATCACACCCGGTTCCTTCAGGGAACTCTCCATGGCTTTGGGTGGGGCAGGGGAGTTCATCGTGAACGAATCCCATGGCCTGGCCATCATGGATGCCACGGGTGCTCCCGCAGGGCCGCAGGTGTCTCCCACCATGCTCTCCCTGCTCGCGGCTGCCGCCAACAGCCAGATGTCGTTGGTGCTGGGTGTCGAGGGGACCGCCATCGTCTTGGCCTGGGAAGGCATCCAGAGCATGGCCTTCGACGAGGCTCTTCCGAGTCCGCTGGTGAGCGCCCAGTTGAACGCCGCAACCAATCCTCAAAGCCTGGAGGAGCTCGACAACGCGACACGTTGACCGCGCTGATCATTTCCTTATGAAACTAACTGCCCAGGTTCCTTTTATCTGCGTTGCCTTGCTCATGCATGGGTTGTCTCCCTGCGGCGTTGCCCAGGTGGTGCAAGGGGCCGGTGGCGCGGGAACATTGGTGGAGAGGGCGCAACCGCAGACCGTCCGTAAAGCAGCGCCTGCACCTGCGGACATTCCTCCTTCAACCAAAACCAGTGAGGATGGAGATCCAAAGCCTCTGGGCGTGAATCTGCTGTGCCTGCATTTGATCTCCAAGCCCGCCAAGCGTCTGCCCAAGGACATGCGCATGGTCATGGTGGTGGACCCGGCCTTGCACCTGCCTGCGCAGCTCGCGGAAAATCTGCAAAGCGAGTTCATGGGGCAGCCGCTCAGCATGGCCTTGCTCAATCGCCTGGTGAGGAGCATCAACAAGGCGTATCAGGCCACTGATTTTCCGCTGGTGGATGCCTATCTCCCGGAGCAGGACATCACCAGAGGCCATGTACAGGTGATGGTGCGCGAGGCTGTGTTGGGCGCGGTACGCGTGGAAGGCGCGAAGCATTCCGATCCCGACTACATGCGCCGCCAGTTGCGTGTCCAGCCCGGTGCTCGCATTGATACTTCCAGTGTTGGAAAAGATGTCGCATGGCTCAATGAAAACCCCGTTCGCACGGTGAACGTTGTTTATGAGCGTGGGGCCAAGGAAGGGGCCAGTGACATCATTTTGAAGACCAAGGAGGTCAATCCTTTCCAAGCCTACGCGGGTTACGCCAACTCAGGCCTCGTTGCCACGGGGTTGAACGAGATTTCGACGGGCTTCAATTGGTACCAGGTGCTCGGCTCCGAGCAGGCGCTTTCGTATCAGTTCTCCGGCAATCAGGAGCTGGACACTCTCAAAGCCCACGCCCTGGTCTGGAGCATTCCATTTCCCTGGCGGCATCGTCTTCAGTTGATCGGTGTCACAGCGGACAATTCGGTGCAGACAGGCGGGGCTGGAGCCGCGCTGGGGATCAACGGCACAAGCCGCCAGCTCTCCGCCGCCTATTCCATCCCGCTCCACAGCGCTTGGAGCAAAATTCGCCCGAAACTGACATTCGCCGCCGACTACAAAAACACGACCTCGGACGTTCTCTTCGGCGGCCAGACGCTCGCCAACAGCGACGCGGAGGTCATGCAGTTCCGCGGCGGGTTTGATGTCATCGTCGCTGACAAGCTCGGTTACACCCGCTTTGCCATGTCCGCCGTTTACAGCCCTGGCAACCTGTTCTCTAGGAACACCTATGAAGCTTTTGACCAGCTCCGGTCGGCTTCCCAGGTGGAGTATTGGTATGGTGTGGCTGAGCTTGATAGGCTGGTGCGTCTTCCCAGGGACTTCTCCATCGCCCTGCATGTGGCCGGGCAAATTTCCAACGACCGTCTGCTGCCCACCGAGCAGACACTGGCGGGCGGCTACCGCACCGTGCGCGGGTATGCGGAAAGCTCGGCCCGTGGCGACTCCGGTATCAAGGCCAGCATGGAATTCAATCTGCCGGCCATGCATTTCTCGAAATGGGGCGGCGAGGAGGAAGATACCCTGAACACATTCGCGTTTTACGATTGTGCATATCTCACCAGCGTGGGGGATCTTCCTTCTGAGCCTGATCAGAACCTCCACAGCGCCGGCCTGGGTCTGCGCTACAGTGTGGGGGATCATTTTGACCTCCGCCTGGCCTACGGCTGGACGCTGCGCCACTCAGGAGTCACGAATGTGCCGGTCGGCCGCCTTCATTTTGGCATGAACATGCGGTACTGATCCACAAGGCAACGATGCTGCTTCTCATCCTCTCCTGACTCCACCGTACTCTCCTCCATGCAAAAAAAGAAGCTCGGCAGTCTGATGTTTGTGATCAAACTGCTGCCTGCGGTGCTGCTGCTGGCTCTTGGCCTCAGTTACACTCCGCTGGGACAGGAACTCGAGAACCTCACACTGGACTGGCGCTTTCAAGCGCGCGCGAAGTCAGATCCTCCGGCGCATCCCAAGGTGCTCATCGTCGGCATTGATGAGGATGCGCTGGCCAAGTTTGGCCGCTGGCCGTGGTCACGCGAGGTGCATGCGAAGCTCATGACGCAGGTGGTCAATCGTCCTCCGGCGGCGGTGGCCTTCGATTTGCTGTTCACCGAGCCCAGCGCTGATCCGGCCGCGGATCAGAAGTTGGGTGACGGCCTCGCGCTGCTGAGTTCCTCCATCACCGCCGCTGCTGCGGACACACTGGAGCATGCGAAGAAGATCACGGCGGATCTTGTGTGCAACACCAAGGCAATCTTGCATATCCAAGGCGATGTTTCCAAACTCCTCGGTAGCGATACCGGTTTGATTCCCGTCCAGATCATCGCTGAAAGCTCTCATGTCGGCTTTGTGAATGCGCCGCCTGGAAGGGATGGCGTCCGCCGTCAGTTGCCGATGGTCGTGCGTTGCGGCACGCATGTTTTTCCCAGCCTTGCATTGCAGGCACTGCTGCAAGGCGAAGGACTGAACACCGATGCCGTGGAAGTGGTGCTCGGCCGCCATGTTCGCGTCAAAGGCGCTCAAAAGACTTGGGAGATTCCCATCGACGATCGGGGCCGGCTGACCATCAATTATCGTCGTCCCGAGAGCTTTCCGGTCTTCCCGTATGCCGGTCTGGTGACGAAAATCGAGGAGTTCCAAGGCAAGGAGTGGCCCAAGGAATTCCCGCCGGTCGCAGGCCAGATTCTGCTGGTCGGACAGACCGCCATGGGGCTGGCGGATATCGGCCCCACGCCGCATGGTCCACAAACCGCCTTGGTGCTGACTCATGCCAACGCTCTCAACAACATCCTCAGTGGTGATTTCATCACGCAGCCAGATCTGCGCATCATCATCGGTGCCTGGGTCGTTCTCGCGCTGGTCACGGTGCTCATTCTGCGGCATGGGGCCATTTGGCTCTCCGTGCTGGTGCCCGCGCTCATGATCGGAGCCTATGTTGGCGCTGCCTTTTATCTCTTCCAGGCCTCCAGCCTGCAAATGCCCGTCGTCTGGCCCGTCTTCGGCTTCATCCTGGTGCAGGGCGGCTCCATGCTTCATCGCCTGGTGATCGAACTGCGCGCCAAGGGCCGCATCAAAGGCATGTTCGGCACCTACCTCTCGCCGCAGGTCGTGGAGCAGATGATCGCCTCCGGCGAGGAGCCGAAACTCGGCGGCCAACAGACCGAGATCACCGCCTTCTTCAGCGACATCGCCGGCTTCTCCTCCTTTTCCGAAAAACTCACCGCCGAGCGCCTCGTTCACCTGATGAACGACTACCTCACCGAGATGACCGACATCCTCCAGGACAACGGCGGCACCCTCGACAAATTCATCGGTGACGCCATCGTTGGCATGTTCGGCGCACCCTTCTTTTTCCAAGGCCACGCCTATCACGCCTGCCGCGCCGCCCTCCTCATGCAGAAGCGTCAGCTCGAACTGCGCGAGAAATGGCGCAAAGAAGGCGGCTGGCCGGACATCGTCTTCGAGATGCAAACTCGCATCGGCCTCAACTCCGGTCAGGCCATCATCGGCAACATGGGCTCCCGCCGCCGTTTCAATTACACCATGATGGGCGACACCGTAAACCTCGCCGCCCGCAGCGAGAGCGGCGCGAAAAGCTACGGCGTCTATACCATGATCACCAGCGAGACCAAAACCCTCGCACAAGGCTTCAAGGACGACATCACCTTCCGCTTCCTCGACCGCATCATCGTCAAAGGCCGCAGTACGCCGGTTGAAATGTACGAGCTTGTCGGTTTCGACAGCGAGATCTCCGCCGAAACCCTGGAGTGCCTCTCTCTTCACAAGCGCGGCATCGAGCGCTACCTCTCCCAGGACTGGGATGGTGCCAAAGCCCTGTTTGAGCGCTCTGCCAAACGTGAGATCCATCAGGACGCCAATCCCTCCCTCGTCATGATCAAGCGCTGCGATGCCCTGCAAGCCGAGCCGCCGCCCCAGGATTGGGATGGCGTCTATGTGATGAAGACCAAATGACGGGCCGGGCTAGGGGACTTGCTGATCAAAGGATTGAAGTGCCACGGGCATCCCCTTGTTGTGCCTGGCACTTGCAAAACCCTCCTGCCTGTGGTTTCTAGGCCGCCCATGTCTGCAAACCTCCTTATTTATCTCGATGGCAAGATCGTCCCCGAAGCCGAGGCGAAAATCTCCGTCTTTGACCACGGCTTGCTTTACGGTGACGGGGTGTTTGAGGGCATTCGTTTCTACAACGGTCGTGTTTTCCGCCTGACCGAGCATTTGCGCCGCCTGTACGACTGCGCCCGTGCGATCTGCCTGACGATTCCGATCAGTTTCGAGGAAATGGAGAAAGCCACGCTGGAAACCGTGGCGGCGAACAAGCTGCGTGATGGCTACATCCGTCTCGTCATCACGCGTGGTGTTGGATCGCTCGGCCTGAACCCTTATCAATGCCCCAAGGCGAGTGTCATCATCATCGCCAGCACCATCGCGTTGTATCCGCAGGAGCGCTATGAGAAGGGGCTGAACCTGATCACCTGCGGCACCCGGCGGCCGAACTCCGCCGCGCTCAGCCCGCAGGTGAAGAGCCTGAACTACCTCAACAACATCATGGCCAAGATCGAGTGTCTTCAGGCCGGCTGTGACGAGGGAATCATGCTCAACGACCAGGGACTCGTGGCGGAATGCACGGGTGACAATCTTTTCATCGTGAAGAATGGCAAGGTCACCACCCCGCCGATTTCATCCGGCGCTCTCGATGGCATCACCCGCCGTGCGGTGATGGAACTCCTGGCTGAGATGGGCGTGCCCTGTGCCGAGGCGCCGATGACACGGTTTGACATCTACACGGCCGACGAGTGTTTCCTCACGGGCACCGCCGCCGAGGTCATCGCGGCCGTGCAGTATGACCGTCGTCCCATTGGCGATGGAACTCCAGGCAAGATCACCAATGAACTGATCGTGCGCTTCAAAGCGCTGGCCAACAGCACCGGAACGCCGGTGCCCTACGCCTGAACCGGCCTTTTTTGACGCGATTTCTCCCTGGAAAACTGGCACAAACGGTGCAGTCTGCCCTTTGCATGAACCGAGCGCGATTTCTTGCTGTCCTGCTGCCTTTGTACTCAGTCATTGGCTTCAGCAGTTGTTCCACGCCCACGACATCCGCTTTGAGTCAGCCTTCTGACACGCGGTCTTGGTGGGCGGGTGACGGGGTCGAGGGCAAGCCAAGGATTGTCATCAATCTGAGCGAGCAGCGGCTGCGCTACTACAAGGGGGACAAACTCGTCGGCCTCTCGCCGATTTCCTCCGGGCGCGAGGGCAATGCCACGCTCAATGGCAAATTCCGCATCCTCGACAAAGACCTCGACCACCGGTCATCGTTGTATGGATGCTACGCCGACGACACCGGCAACATGGTGCAGGAGGACGTTGATTCGCGTCGTGATCCGAGGCCGTCGGGCGCGAAGTTTGTCGGGGCCAGAATGCGCTATTTTATGCGCATCGTCGGGGGGATCGGCATGCATGAAGGTTATCTGCCCGGTTATCCGGCCTCTCATGGCTGCATCCGCTTGCCGACGAAAATGGCGGCGATTTTCTTTGAGGCGACGCCGCATGGCACGCCGGTGGAAATCATCGGTGCTGGTTCGATGGCCGCCGCCGAGGATGCCGTGCCGCTGGGGGAGGGCACCGTCGCCGTGGTGCCGCCGGTGGAGAGTGCCGAAGTGAAAAAACAGGTCCCATCTTCAACGTCAGCCCCCAAAACAGAGGCATCCAAGGTGGCAGCCTCACCAACCAAGCCTGCTGAAAGCATTCGCCGTGCGATTGTTGCCGATGGGAAGCCGAAGGCCTCGAAAGGCGCGGGCTCTTCTTTGGGTCGGATTTGGCGGAAGTCACCTCCTCCAGGGACCACGTTGTATTTGGAGTAGAGTCAGGGGGGAGCGAGCGGACTCTCCGCTATTTCAAAGGTCGCGCCTTTGGCACGCTCATGAGGTTGAAAGACACTTGTGGCACTGACACCTCTGCGTCTGGATGGCGAAGGGCGACTTGAGGCAGTTCTGCACGTCGGATTTCTTCCCCTGGCAAGGGTCGGTGGCGAGGCACATCCGGGAGTTCCGGCCGACGAATCTCCTCACGAGGCTGTGGGTTGGCGACGAGAACGGGTGCCGCATAATTTTTCACCGCCGCCATGATCACGTCCTTTTTGGATGGCAGCAGGTCCATCGCGGTTTTGGAAATCTTGCGCACGAGCGAAGGATCGGCCTTTACCGCGTCGATGGCCGTCGTCACGATTTCCCCCGTGCAGGATTCATCAATCACCAGCGCGTCCTCCAGCCGCATGGTCAGATGCGCGGGATTCGCACGAACGGCGGCAAACAGCTCCGCGCAGAGCACCTCGCACGCAGGTTTCGTGCGCGAGGACTCCTCCGGATCCGCGTGTGTGATCAGCGGCAGCAGAAGGCAGAGACAGCAAAGAAATCGCATGTGATGCGGCAGATGTTTTTAAACGTCAGTCTTTTTGCGGCGCGGGGTTCAATACTGCGGCGTAGGCCCCGTGTCTGGCACGAATAAATGTTTCTGGTGAGACGCGGTTCAAAGTCGTGTCAGCATATCCCTGGCCAGGATTCACATAGGGGCCGGCGCGCACCTCAAAGTGCAGATGCGCCAGATACGCCCCGTCTGCCGTGCCCACCGTGCCGATAGGATCGCCACGCTGCACGACCTGCCCCGTGCGGACCTTCATGGACTCCAGATGCGCGTACATCGTCTGCACCACCGGTCCGAGTTCGTCGCCTTCCGGCAGGCGGTGAGCGATGAGGATCATCTTGCCCCAGCCTGGTCCCGGATTGCCCGCGTAAACCACCCGGCCTGCCCCTGCCGCGTAAACTGGATCGCCCAGGTCGGAGTTCTCGCCGCCGATGCCGTTCAAATCATCGCCCAGATGCCGCTCGATGCGAAACGCCCGTGCATTGTAGGTAAACGAGCCGCGCTCCGAGCCCAGCGGCATGTCAAACCGCGTCGCCAGCGGCAGCGTGGCCGTTTCACGCGGTGTCAGCCGCACAAACGTCGGGTCGAGCGGCTTTGGCTTCACCGCCGAGTCCGGCAAATCCTCCAGCCGTGGTCCCAGCCGCTGCCAGATCACGCCGATGATCGCCGCCGCGAGGGCGAGGGTCAGAATCAGGCGCATGATCCGCAGGGTTTTCCTCATGCGCCGATGTTTCAGCAGAAGCAGCCGCGTTGCAAAGAGAACGTGCCGCTCTTAAATAGCCCGGCATCCTCGTGAACACTCTTTCTCCTTCCACGTTCGGCTCCCCCAGGGTCTCCGTCTTCAGCGGCAGCGCCAGCTACGACGACGCTCCAGCGCTTCAGCGGCAAATCGAGGCCGCCCTCGCCGCGCTGGAGCTTTCCAGTGATTTCATCAAGCCGGGCGACCGCGTCGTCCTCAAGCCGAACTGGGTCAAGGAACACAACGCCAGCAAGCCCGAGGATGAAAACGGCTGGCTCACCATCATCACCCACCCCGCCGTCGTGCGCGCCGTCGCCCGCTGGGCCGCAGGCAAGCTCCAAGGGCGCGGCTCCGTCACGCTTTGCGACGCGCCGCAGAGTGATTCATCTTTTGCCACCATCCGCCGCCTGCACCGCCTTGATGATCTCATCACTGATCTCACGCAGGAGTTCCCCGGCGTCGCCTTCCTGCTCTTCGACATGCGCTGCGAGGAGTGGACCATCGACGACGGCGTCACCATCGCCAAACGTGAGCTCAACAGCGACCCCTCCGGCTCTGTGGACATCCATCTCGATGCCGACAGCGAATTCCTCGGCCATCCCGGCCTCGGCAAGCTGTACGGAGCTTCGTATGACTTCGCGACGACGAACCGCCAGCACACCGATCCGTATCACGAATACCGCATCTGTCGCACGCCGATGAACGCGGACGTGCTCATCAACATTCCCAAGCTCAAGACGCACAAAAAGGTCGGCCTCACTGTCGCGTTGAAAAACCTCGTTGGCACCACGCCGCGCACCAACTGGCTGCCGCGCCACACTGAAGGCACGCCCGCTGAAGGTGGCGATCAATTTGCCGAATCCTCCGCCAAACGCGCGCTCGAAGGCACGCTCATGCGCACCGCCAAGAAAATCCTCTTTGGCCGTTTCTTCCTCTCCAAGCTCTTCGTCCCGCTCAAAAAACTCGGCCGTGTCATCTTCGGCGACACCAAGGAAGTCGTCCGCTCAGGCAACTGGCACGGCAACAACACCGCCTGGCGCATGATCCTCGACCTGCACAAATGCTTCTTCTACTTCGACGGCACCGGCAGACGTCGCGAGAAGCCGCTGCGCTACCTCACCATCGTTGATGGCATCATCGGCGGCGATGGTGATGGCCCCATGTCCTGCGATCCCGTTGAGAGCGGCGTCATCCTCGCCGGTACGCATCCCGTCGCTGTCGATTGCGTCAGCGCCCAGCTCATGGGCCTCAACTGGAAAAAAACCCGCCTCCTCAGTGACGCCTTCGCCATCCAGCGCCTCCCCATCACCGGCTTCGCCCCCACCGACATCACCGTCGCTTCCAACAAACCCGAGTGGACCGGCCCCTTCGAGCAAATGCAAAACTGCTTCGAATTCCGCTGCCACTTCGGCTGGGCCGGGCATCTGGAAAGTGATGAGCGGCTGGCGAAGATGAATGGTCAGCCCGCTTGAACGCAGCCTTCTCATGCAGCTTGCGTTAGGCTCCCACCATCACTCTTTCTTCTTGGTTTCCACTGGCAACGCCGACCTCGGCACAATGGCGATGACCCACGGATGCGTGATCACCTGGGTCACGAACGAATCCGGTGACGGCGCGCCGTCCGTATAGACGATCACCAGTTTTCCGTCCTGCTCGGTAGCGCCGATGACTTTGGGGACGAAACCGCCGGTCCGGCGCTCGCCCACGGCGATGTAAACCGCCATCTCCTGCGTTTCATTGAGCGCCTGCGGCGCAGGCCTGCGCAAACGTTCCCAAAAGTCGGTCCAGCCAACCTGTGTTTTAATCATCTGGGTCGAGAACTCCGCATCCCCTTCGTACTGCCCGTGCCACTGCGGAAACTCGGTGGCCGCCGCTGCAAAGCTGTGGCCTTTCGCCGCCAGGCCGTAGTCGCCGCCGGCTTCGTTCTTGCTCAGAAAAGCCCGGTAACTTTTCCCCTTCTCCAGGATGGCCGCTTCACTGGGCCCGGGCATGGTTTGCTTCACCGAATGATAGCTGATGCGGATAGTGTCTCCGGGTTTCAGACCGGATCTGGAGCGCTCGACCGCCGTGACCTTGGCGTTCACCGTGATCGCGCCGCCGTCGTTCTTGACCTCCTGCGCTTGAATGGTGAGCACCTCGGGACTTTTCGCCTGCCACTCCGCATAAACATAGGGCGGCAGCTCGGCGTGGACATTCGGCGCCATGGCGGCAAAGGTTGAGAGCAGCGCAAGAACTGCCAGGACGCGGAGTGAAGGGGCGTGGATCATGGGAATGGGCGGAGAAGGAATGTTTTCGACATGCTAACTGCGGCGTTTGAAAAAACGGGAAACCAGAAGGGTGGCCGCGACCGCGAGCACGACATAGACAACGGTGTTCCTTTGGTTTTGAGCCTGTAATTCGGCGGCACGCTGTTCAATTTCGCGTTGTTCATTGGCGTGGCGTTGCTGTTCCAATGCCTGACGTTCTTCCTCCACGCGAATCTTGTCCGCACGTTCCTTTTGCGCGAGACGTTCGGCTTCGAGGTCGGTCGCTGATGGCGGCGTCACTGGAAGTGGATTTCCAAATTGATC